>ERZ826613.2358-NODE-2358-length-18865-cov-2.931951_pt1 | contig 18865 bp, 10 predicted proteins | sample MGYA00519925_ERZ826613 | MGnify/ENA primary metagenome ERZ826613 (study PRJEB31778, sample SAMEA3449236) | human gut metagenome | biome: human gut; feature: human-associated habitat; material: faeces | place: United Kingdom | collected 2010/2012 ... | reverse complement strand
ACGTTTCTTATCATTCGTCGCAAAATAGATCTTGAAATCTTTCGATTCCGGCATTTTCAAAAACTCCTGCAAGATTGCCAAGGATGAATCTGACACATCCTTGCCGTGAAATGACTCAAAGAGTGCTTGTTTTTCATTGATCTTGCCATGTTTATAATACCAGGCATAGATAAATTTCATCTTTGGAGTTTTTGGAAATAATCTTTTTACAAATCGAATAATTTTTCTTATTTTATCCATGTTTCCTTCTTAAACCTTTCAATGACCTTCTTAAAGATTGTTCTGCCTTATGGCATTGTTTATTTTTTATTTTCCCTGCATCATATTAAATACTTTTTCAGATGAATTTTCACATTCATATGGAATATATGTTTCATGGAATGCATCGACTCTCTGTTTTGAATTCTCAATCGTTTCATCCAGATGCTCAATCGCATCTAACACCTCATCAGACGTATATAGTAATGGTCCTGGTGCTTCTTTTTCGATATCAATATTAAATCCACGAAGCTTATCTCTATATTCATCCAGATCATATGTAAAGAATAACATTGGTCTGTCGAGAACTGCATAATCAAACATTACAGAAGAATAATCTGTGATCAGAATGTCTGTAATGATATATAAATCTTCAATAGATTCATAATCCGTAAGATCATACACAAATCCATCTGCTGGAACTCCTTTCCAACCTTTTGCTGAAAAGTGATGCAGTCTTAAGATCAATACATATTCATCTGAAAATTTTTCCTTCATCTTCTCAAGATCTAGCATTAATTCAAACTTATCACGCACTCTCCATGTTGGTGCATACATGATGACTTTCTTATCTTTTGGAAGTCCTAATTTTTCTTTTAATCTGCTCATTTCTTCTTCGTTATTAGAAGAATACAAAATATCTGTTCTTGGATATCCAGTATCCATGATCGTATTTTCAAATTTAAATGCAGATGGTGCAAGATCCGCAACAAACTTACTTTGCACAATCAGATAATCCCAACGTTTGCACTTTCTAATATACTTCTTTTCTGATTTCTTTGTAGGGAAATCGCCTGGTACATCCAATCCAATTGTCTTTAATGGTGTTCCATGCATCGTCTGTACTTCAATCTGCCCTTTTCTCTTCTCATAAGAATCAGCAAAATTTACATTATTCACAAAGTATTTTGCTCTTGCCATATAATATAAATACTTCCAAGATAGTCTTCTGACTCTAACACCATTTCCCGTGATCGGAATGCATTCATCTTTTAATGACCAGATACACGTATAATCTGGATGATTCTTATCAATATATTCATATAAATATCTAGGGTTACAGCTAAATTTACTTCCCCACATAGATTCAAATACGATCCATTTTTTCTTTAATGGAAGAAGTCTTAATAACGGATATAAGAATCTGTTGACAAAAGCTCTTTTCTTCGCACTTCTTGTCAGGAATTCCTTGACTCTCAGCGTAGTAAAATACAGAAAATCATCTTCTGGATCAATAATAAATCGATATCTTCTTTCTTTCGTGTAGTATTTTTTATCAAAAACTTTATGTTCCCCACCAAGTGCACATACCTTCTGCTGTTCATTATTTTCATATAAAATAAACACCTGACGACGTCTTGCATAAAGATTCTTGATGATTTTTTCGTCCTTTAAACTTAAAGAAATGACTACTTTCTCCTCTTCTCCATGTTGATTCACGGATCCTGTTCCAAGAATAATCTTTTCTTCTTCTAATGGATCTTCTACATACAATGTTGCTCTCTGCCAGTTACCGATATTTTTGTTGATGATCTCAAATGAAAACTGTTCCTCATTCTGTTTTACATCTCGTATCACAGGTACTGCCTTTCGATTTAACAAGTAACATCTATGATTTCCTGATGTTTCTTCTACTAACTGATTCTTCTGGTTTTCTACAAAGATTCTCTTTTTCTTTTCTTTGTATACAGGAATAAATAAATTACCTTTTTTAACTGCAATATATCGTTTATTTTCTGGAATATCTGAAATATCCACAGAAACATCTTCCTGTGTTATAGCTGCTTTTAAGATTTCCGCATTATGTGCATCTTTCGCTTCATATAATGCATCAACTTTCTCAGAAAGTTTTAATCTTAACTGATCACCGTCCAATTTCATATCATTTAATTCGATATTGTTTTGTGAAATTTTTACTTTAAAATCATATCTGTAAGACTTGCTAAGTTCGATCAGCATATGATCTTTAAAATATGTTTTCTTGTCCAATTTATTGCCAAGAGATTTTAAGATTCCTCTTAAAATAGTTTCTTTCTTCCATCTGTCTCTCTCATAAGTTAATAATATATGGTATTCTCCATCAAGCTTTAATTCTCTGATCTTGGCTGCATCCAGTATGATCCGGTATCCACAACCTTTATAATTTGCTAAATGGATTTGTTTTGTCTCGTTATCAATTTTTAAGCCAAATTTCTTCTGTGCATATTGTGACTTAATACTTTGTATTTCCAGTGGAATCTTCTCTCCTGTACTTAAGCATACCAAATGTGCTGATAATTTTTGTACATTTACATTTGGCACAGATAATCCTCGTAAGAATACATATCCTTCGATCACACATTGCTCTTTCTGCCATGCCACATCATAAATCAATTGAGTAAGTCTCCACTGATCTAATGCCTCTGTCATATCTGCCTTATCACCAGTTACGATCGCTTTCGGGAATTTTCCAATATATTTGTTGCCCTTTTTCACGATCTTTAAATTCTTATAATTATCAACTTCATATTGACGCAGTTTTACTAATCGTTTTTCATCCAGATTCATCAAAGCCACATATTTTTCACGATATAAAACTGGTAACTTATCGATCGTTTCTAAAGGAATTGTTTCTTCTATATAATCTTTAATGATCTTCATCATCTCGAGTGTTCTGTTATTTGAAAGATAAATACAGTTGTTCACATAGATCATCAGATCAATATATAACCATTTATAATATTTTGCATCCCATAATTCTTGTTCTTTGACATTCTCCTCAAAGAACTTATCTACCATACGTAAAACGGTAATACGATCTCTCATATTCGTAAAGTCATCTGCTCTCTGCGTAATAGACTTATTAGCTCCATCACGAATTCTCCAACGATAACAGACATCCTGCACCATTGTCACATTATTAGCAAGATAATGCATAGGAATCGTTACTGGAATATCTTCATAGAGAATTCTCTCTGGAAATTCAAAATGATTACGATCCCAAAACTCTTTCAAAATTAATTTATTCCATGAGGTTGTATCATAAATCAGATCCGTATTGTCTGTAATATGTGTTTTATCGATATATTTTCTAAATGCAATTTCATGCAGATTCGATATATGGTCTTTCTTTGAGTCAAATCTCGCAACACTTCCAACTACCATCTCGCTATGATTTTTCTCTGCTGCAAGATACATTTTCTCGTATGCATCATCTGGAACAATATCATCTGAATCAAGAAAAATAATGTATTTTCCTTTTGCATACTTCACTCCTGTATTTCTCGCATTTCCAAGTCCACCATTTACCTGTCTTACATACTCAAAATGATCATATCGACTAGCAAATTTCTTGGCAATGTCTGTACTTCCATCCAAAGAACCATCATCAACCATGATGACCTGCAGATCCTCTAATGTCTGATCTACAACTGATTGCAGACATTCTTCCAAATATTCTTCTACGTTATAAATTGGTATGATAACACTTACTTTTATCTCTCTCATCACTTACTCCTATCTCTCTGGGAATTTCAATTCAATATCTCCTGGGATATTATAATACATCTTATAACGCCATACCCATGCTGGATTATATACATCTAAACCATAACAGTATGTATCTCCAAGCGGTATTTCCTTTAATTCAATCTTCTTCTCTCCTTGTTTTTTTTGTGTTTGTATATATTGAAGTCTGTCATTCACTTGTCCATGAACAAAATAATATACACCAATATTTCCGATCATCACAAAGAAAATACACATCATGATCCCTGTGTTTAAATATCCTTTGCTTATCTTTAAAAATCCACTTCGTATACTATACGATAACAATACTCCAAGATATAAAACGAAAAAGATATATGTTACATAAAAACAACGAATTGCAATCGGACTTGCAACGATCAATGGTCCCATTAAAATCAGTTGTGACCATAAAATGATCTGAACGATCACCTTATCCTTAGAATCTGTAATAAACCATGCACTAAAAGCCACCAATGCTAAACAATACGTCGTTGCTATTACAGCCTGAGCTGCATTTCCCCATGCCAAATAATCTTTCCATATACCAAGATTCATAAAATTAAATATATAAAATGCTAAAAAAACACTGAACAGAAGCAAGAACAATCCTTGTCCTTTCTTCTTTCTCTTTTGAAGCAATATCAAAATCATTCCACATGTCACTATATTTAATAAATGATTTGGCATGATCCAATAGTTAATGATCGTGTCTGCGTATACCTTTAATGCAGAGACAAACCATTCAAAGCTTAATTCAAACGCTGCGATCTCTTTTCCTGTTCCTTGTGATGTATGTGCCGCAGCCATACGATATGCGCTATTCGAGAACATCCAAAATGCACCAATACCAACCATGATCAAATGAAGTAACATTCCTTTATGCAGCTTCTTATATTGTACACCATAAATAATTAAAAAAGCGATACTTAGTACAATTAGATATACCGTTGAATTTTCAAGAACCAAGCTTCCAAGAAATGCATTGATCATTGAAATCCCTGTTTTCAACTTCGACACTTTCTTTTCTTTGAAAATAGATATATGATATAGCAAAAATCCAAGAATCATCGTTGCACTAACACAGAAATTTGAAAATCCTGATACCCATCCATACGTCTGACTCATTAAGCTTGTTGGAATATTAACTACAAAAAAAACACAAATTAAAAATGATAATATCTTATATTCTGTCAATTGATATATCAAGTATAACATTGCAGTCATTATCCCAGAAATAGCCATACTTCTCAATACGATCGGCAATCTTGTTAAAACAATGACCAAAATATCTCCAAAGTAACGTCCATTATATCCTTCAAACCACGTTTTTAATCTCATGATCCCTACTTCACTTCCCCATCGCCAATCATCCAGTGCTTCCGGCACCCATAACTGCCAAATGGAAAATAATACAAAAAATATGATCAATATCCAAAATATTGATGATTTCTTTTCTTTTTTCAATGTACTGTTACTCCTTCTTTTGTTACTAATCTTTTGACCCAATCTATAAACTTCTCATATCGAATTAACTTCTTAAACCATTCTAATACAATCGATGTCACCAATGAAATTGCCATAAGTACTATATAATCTAACCATGCATAATAAAATGAATATGTAAATTCATGGAAAAATACATCTCTGTAAAATGAATGAATCAAGAAAATATTCATAGAATGTTTTCCAAGGAAGCCTAATCCTTTTACGATCCATTTTCCATTTAATATATAAATATATGAAATTATGATCACATACATTGCTGCAAAGCCATCCCAAAAATCTAGATATTTCCATCCAATCCATGCATTTTGTCGGCATTTTATGATAACTGCCAAACCTATCAATGATACTATCAGAGACAACAGTTTTCCTTCCACATTCTGTTCCATAAATTTTTCTTTTATTCTCGCAAGCAAGTCATGTTGTGCAAAATACATTCCCAGTGTGTATGCTAATAAATATCGGAACAAATCTGTTGATTGTCCAAATCCACAAGCTCTTGGAACGATAATAGATGCAACAACCACGACCCATTGATATTTTTCCATAATTGAATGTACAAATGGAAAAATCATGATCAAAACGATCGCAAGACTCATATACCACCATGTCAGACAAAATAACGGTGTTCCCAGTAATTTGGCTAATCCTAATGCATCAATGATCATATAGACCACACTACGAAAATCATGTCCATAAACTTCTATAAAACGTCCTGTTGGAATCGCAAGAACCTCTGTCACAACAAAAATGATCAAAAATCCTGTCATTAATGTGACCATTCGTTTCTTTATATAATTACTCATCGTTGTTTTCTTTTTCTGACTCTCATAAGAAACCCACATTCCGTATCCTGTCATAAAAACAAACATGGCTACGCATATCTTTGAAAAACTAGCAAGATATTGTATCGTATGAGAAGAAAATGGTGCAAACGAAATTGGGTAATATCCCCATCCCTTCGTCGTCGCAAGTTTCTCATACGGAACCGTAGCCCAACGCTGTGCATTCAAAAAGCAATGATGAAACAACAGGATGATGATCGCAATCCCTTTCATCTGCATTGTATGTTCCTTTGTAAACTTCATTCAATCTTACTCCTCTTAATTTTACTGACCTGTATTATATCACAACGTAATACTTTTGTAAAAACTTTTACTTTATATACACCGCAAAACCTTGTATTTTTTTGCCAACCGGTCTATAATTATCCTGTTTGAGCTAATTTACAAATAAACAAAAAGGGGATGTGATCAATGAAAGTTCAACGCAAATATTTACAACTGGCATGCCTGAATCTGTTTCTTATCATGTTTGTTATCTTATGTCCTCACCAGACATATGCCAAAGGTAAAAAATTTAAAATCTATTTTACCAATGCAGAAAAATCTATCAAGTTACCTTTAAAATCCAGCCAGACACTATCTGTTCGATACTCTAAGAAGAAAAAAGCTTCCTACAAAATCAAATGGGAATCTTCTAATCCTAAAGTTGTAAAAGTATCAAAAAAAGGTATCCTGACACCAAAGAAAACCGGTAAGTCAGTGATCCGTCATGTGGTCAGAACAAAATCTGGTAAGGTCATTGCAAAAAAATCTATTAAAGTAAAAGTAACACCTGAAATTGCCATCAAAGCAATTTCCTGTGAAGAAGATGCTGCTTCTGAAACACTGATCAAATATCCAAACAAATATCGTTGGAATATTTCTCTCAAGCCTGCGAATGCATCTCTTGCTTCCGTTACTTTTCGAAGCAGCAATAAATCCATTGCCACGATCAGTAAATCTGGTGTTATCACACCTTTAAAAGAAGGCAACATAACAATGACTGCAAAATATAAAAAACTTATCTTGAAACGACGTTTTCATGTAACGATTCCATTAAAGAAATTAATAACAAGGCATCAAAAGATTAGTATGCCTTACGGAACTTCCAGGACTTTATCTGTGAATTTCAAACCATGGAATGCATCTGACAAAAAACTTACCTGGAGTACAAACAATGATACCGTTGCCGTTGTCGATGAGAATGGTCAGGTAACTACCCGTGGAGTTGGTGTCGCTGTGATCACCGCAGCTTCTATAAAAAATCCAAGCAGAAAGTGCAATATCACGATCACTGTCACTGCTGAAAATGGTTTATTATCTACTGAAGCTTTGGATTATTTTGACTTAAAAGATGGGGACCGTCTGATGATCATTGCCCATCCAGATGATGACCTCTTATGGGGTGGTGGAAATATGATTCAGGAAATTAAAGAATTAAAAGAAACTGGAAATAACTATTTTGTTGTTTGCCTAACCAATGGCTCTTATGATAGTCGAGCTAGGGATTTTAACTCTGCGATGAATGATATCGGGGCAAAACATGTGATTCTCCGCTATCCTGACCTCTATCGCAGACATCAGGTTGCATGGGATCATTATACTAACTATATCACACAGGATATCCGGCGTGTCATGAATTATCGTAACTGGAGCAAGATCGTAACACACAATCCTGATGGCGAATACGGACATCAGCATCATAAAAAAACAGATGAATTAGTCACTGCTGTAAGTCATGAAAATGCTGAGCATTACGATAAATTATATTACTTTGAAAAATTCTACACACAGGATGCTATTCCAGAAGGTCTTGCAAAACTCCCTTCTGATGTTGCTCAGAAGAAGCATGCTCTGATCTTTAAAAACTATTTTGACCGTGGTGCGATTCGAATGTATGAATATTTTAATGATTATGAAAATTGGGTAAAAGCTACGGATTGGCAATAATACAATATGGTATAAAAAATGCAGCTGTATTTCAAATTATACACCTGCATTTTTCTTTCTAAATTTTTATTGATATACACGAAATACCAGATCTGCTTTTCTTGATCTTTCATGTATATTTAATTATCTTTCTCATTATCTATTTTGTTTGTGATCAACTGTAATTTAAATTCGAAATCTTGCCTATTTTTTTGTACAATCGTACTTAAAATCAATCCAGAAAAGAATGCCTGCAACGCTGCAAGTGCTATAAATCCACTTACGATCAAAGTTGGGAAATTCGGTACCAGACCTGTATGAAGATATGTCATAAATACGGGTATAAATAATCCTGCCGCAATAATCATAAGCAAGAATGCCATACTTCCAAAAAACTGAAATGGTCTATAACCTTTAAACAGTTTTATGATCGTAAATAATACCTTCATACCATCTGTATAAGTATTTAATTTAGATTCGCTTCCATCTGGTCTATCTCGATATTCGATGATCACATTATCAACCAGCATATTTTTATCTACTGCATGAATGCTCATTTCAGTTTCGATTTCAAATCCCCTGGATAACACTGGAAATGTTTTAACAAACTGATAGCTAAAAGCTCTATATCCAGTCATAATATCCCGGATATTACTTTTAAAAAAATGATTAATTGCAGCTCTCACCATGCTATTTCCAAGATTATGAAAAGGTCTTTTATTTTCCTCAAAATAGGTAGATGATAATCTGTCCCCTACAACCATATCCACCTTGTATTCTAAAACTTTTTCTGCCATTTCTCGTCCAAATTGGGCAGGATATGTATCATCTCCATCAATCATGATATAACATTGCGCATCAATTTCTCGAAACATCCTTCGGATCACATTTCCTTTTCCCTGTTGATATTCATTTCTTACAATAGCTCCTGCTTCTTTTGCAATCTCTACTGTACGATCTGTGGAATTATTGTTATATACATAGATTGTTGCCTCTGGAAGTTCTTTCTTCCAATCCTCCACTACTTTTTTAATTGTCTTTTCTTCATTGTAACACGGAATCAATACTGCAATTTTTTCCATTACGCATTCTCCTTTGTTAAAATTCATTATATTCTTTATATATTATTTCATTTACAAATGCAACATATAAAATCGTACTCGCTGTAATCGGAAGCATATATCGCATATCGCCATTTACAGGTGATGCCAGACATATAAGGAATGATGTCACTACTGGCAAAAATGCAATCCAATATCTGATCGTCTTTTTAAAAGAACATACCATGCCAAGCAATCCAATCAAAATCCATAAATATATCATCGGTTTTGTAAATAATGTCAATGGAGTTTTCTGATATATTGTATCTAAAACCCCATGATATATATCTCTGATATATTTTGTTTTTTCTGAATAATATATTTTATATTCTTTTTGGTATATATCCATACTTTCTGGCTGTACATAATATCCATATGGATATCTTATTTCTGTCATATAACCCCAATATCCATATGTCCCATTTAACGTTGCCTGAATATAAGCCGTCGGATGCTTCTTAAGCATTTCAAACCATATGTTAAAATAATCTTTTAAATATTCGTCTTTCTGTTTGTAAGTATTCTTTACTGGGTCAGAAAGATCTGGATCATAATTCTTTCCGATTGTATCGTAATCTAATACTTTTCGAATCACTTTTTCCTCTTCCGTCGAAACATCATTTCCATAATATTTTACATATCTCGCTGTCTGTTGAAAAGGGATGGAGAGCATCTCCTGCTTTCCGCCAGGCTTCACACCTGCCATGGGAAGAATTGCTTTTTGGTAAACCTCCCAAAACGCCACCATTATTATAAATAAAACTATCAATTGTCTTCGATATTTTTTTACACCTACAATACAAAACGGCATCGTAAAAATTAATATATAAAACCCGTTGTGTCTGACCAAACATAATAATAAAGAGACTATTAAAAACAAAATACTCTTAACTTTTGAATCAAATATCTTCTCTGGTTCTAATACTATATCAAATATAAATAACACAAATAAAACAAATATTGGATAAAATAATGTGTCTTTTACTGCTGTCCTTGCATATGCCGACCAGATAGGAAACAATCCATAAAATGCCAATCCTGTAAAGCGAATCCAATACTTTGTATTCTTCTTATGCATCCAATAAAAACATATTGCGAAAACACCACTTGTAAATAACAATGTAAATAACAGATACACTGCAATTCCTACATTTTGACATCCAATGTTTCTTCCAAATTTGACAAACATCCCTTCAAACAATGTCGTCAATACAGGATGATGATTCGTCAGATTTCCACTGAAAAACTGCTCATACTGTCGTATAATATCATAAGTTAAACAACCCGGAAAATACAAAATATAATTTGGAAGCCATAAAACGATCAGAATGCTCCAAGGAACTGCTATAGGATGATGATCAAATATTTTTTCTCCTATCCCACTGTTTGCTTGAGTCTTTAACCTTATAAAAGACTTCCCCGCTTTTGAATATAATACATTCATGATCATATGTACGATCATTGTAAGAATCATCGTCATGATCAATGCACTGATCATATGTTTTTTATCGCATATGATCAGTGACCAGTTATCTCTCTGATCATAACTTATAGATATAACCATGCATATTGAAAATAAAAATGATATAATCCATGAAATGATTCGATTATTCTGATGCATTGACTGCCTTTCCTCGTTTCTCTTCTTTTTCTTTTCCCTTAAATAATCCCATCAACTGATAAAATGCCAGGCCGAATACAAATGCCTTTAAATTGTAAGCGGCTGGAAAATATGCTTCTACTCCGCATGCGATAAATCCAATTTCTAAAAGCACCATAGCCCCAAAATATCCCTTTTTATAAAGTACCCATACAGCTATAAGCATAAAAGCACAAAAAAGTCCAAACACAATTGGCCCATATTCCAACAATGTTCTTACAATTCCTAATTCTGTTACGTATCCATCATTGGCCTGTGTATAAATTCCATATCCACAAACCTTTCCACCAATGTTACTTCCAAACAGAGGAATTCCAGCTCCAAGAAAGCAGTTCCGTGCAACTGTCAATCGTCCTGTGATCAATTGATCTAATCTCATAAATGTTGGATCTGTCAATTGAGAATAAAGTCCATAATATATAGATAAGAAAATCCCTACAAAATTTCCGATTTCTAATAAGATCAGTGAAATCTTAAACTCATAAATTTTTCTTGCATATCTTAAAATAAAATAGGCAATGATCGCTGCTGATCCACAATAAAATGCTGTTCTTGATTTTGATAGTTGATAAAACTCATAGTTGAAATAGAACATGATCGCAAATGCCCACCATTTCATTTTCTTATAATAAGCATATAAAAAACTAACAATCAAAACCATGATCATAAGATGAATCGTGTTCGCATGCCATGTGCAAAACTTATATCGTACTTCTATCATTCCTCGCCCATAATCTTTTACTGTTGTTAATTTATCTGGTGCATTCATAAAGAACCATGTAAAACCATAGCTTAACCCAACAAATCCACATGCAAATACTGCTTTCATCACTTTCTTAAGATCTACGTCTTTCATCGCCAGAATGATCAGATAATTTGCGGGGTAATCAATTCCTCCAGAGCTTTTCCAACATAAATACATCAAAACAGCTCCTGCTGCTCCAATAATCACTTCTTTCCATTGATATTTTGTTAATATTATTTTGACCACAAAACAGATTAATCCAATATAAAATAGTCTTTGCACTGGAATTTGTCTTGTCGGATCTTTCTCTACATACCAATAGTAAGCTATATAAAAAAAGTAGTATGTAATATAGAGTATTGTTCCTAATAAAAAGAACAACTCTCCGACCCATTGTCTTTTATTTTCAATTTTCATCTCTATTGCTCCTATTTATTTTTCAAAAAAGCCATCGTATATTCTACGACAGCTTTTGTCTAATGCTATGATAATGAAATAATTAATCTTCTGTTCTATATCCATCCGGATTCATAGACTGCCATTTCCAGGAATCTGCACACATTTCTTTGATTCCTTTTTCTGCAGCCCATCCTAATTCTTCTTTTGCTTTTGTCGCATCACAATAGCATGTTGCAATGTCTCCAGCTCTTCGTGGTTTGATCTCGTATGGAAGTGTCTTTCCACAAGCCTCTTCATATGCATGTAAGACATCTAATACGCTATATCCGATTCCTGTTCCAAGGTTGTAGATACGTACTTCTGGTTTTTCTTCAAATTTCTTTAATGCCTTCACATGTCCTTTGGCAAGATCTACAACATGGATATAATCACGGACACCTGTTCCGTCTGGTGTGTCATAATCATCACCAAAGACTCCTAATTTCTCAAGTTTACCAACTGCTACCTGTGCAATATATGGTACTAAGTTATTTGGAATTCCCTTTGGATCTTCTCCGATCAGTCCACTTTCATGTGCTCCGATAGGGTTAAAGTAACGAAGTAATACGACATTCCATTCTGGATCTGCGACATGGAAATCTGTTAAGATCTGCTCTAACATCCCCTTTGTCTGTCCATATGGGTTTGTGATCTGTCCTTTTGGGCATTCCTCTGTAATTGGAATGAAAGCTGGATCTCCATAGACTGTTGCTGAAGAACTAAAGATAATATTCTTCACTCCATGATTTCTCATCACATCACAAAGGATCAATGTTCCTGTGATATTGTTATGATAATATTCTAATGGTTTCTGTACAGATTCTCCTACCGCTTTTAATCCGGCAAAATGGATTACTCATTCTACAGACTCCTTATCAAAAATCTGATTCAGCGTGTCTGTATCACGAATATCTGCCTCATAAAATTTTACTGTTTTCCCTGTGATCTGCTCTACTCTCTTTAAAGCTTCTTCACTAGAATTATATAAATTGTCTACTACGACAACTTCATATCCTGCATTTAAAAGTTCCACACATGTATGGCTGCCGATATATCCAGCACCACCTGCTACTAAAATAGCCATGATCTCTCCTCCATTATTGTATATATTATTTATTTACACTATTTTTTATCATACCACATTTCACGATATCATTAAAGTTTTTCTTGTAAAGTAATTATTGGGCACTCGTCTATCTCTGGATCTTTCGTCCTTCAATATAATAACGTTTTTCACAAGCATGTCCCATGGAAAATGTCTTTCTTGGCAGTGTTCCGTCTGTCATCACACTTGGAAACAGCTGATCTTTCTCCATTGCTGGAAGTTCAATTCCTATCGTCTGCTCTTCTTTTGACAGTTCTTTTAAGACATCTTCTCCGTGGATATAATCAATACATCCTGAATTGTCTTTGAGATATTTATCTAAAAATTTCTGTATTTTATCAACTGCTAATTGATGTTTATGTAAATTCAAGTGAAGAACTTCTTCCTTCTTTCCGTAATAACAGCGAATTGTTTGTCCTTCTTCACTGCAGCATTCTTTTTTTAATGCATGTATTAATTCTTCGGAATCTGTTCCAGTAATGACTCTGTGAATTGGTTCAAACTGCTGGGAATCATCATGTAGATTCTCGAGTTCTACCAATGCATATCTCGCTGGATGATCTTTGATATGTTCCCATTGATGATTTTTCTTTAACTTCTCGTAACAGGCTTTTGCTGTTGCCAGAGAATGGTTTCCGTCTCCGACTGCATAGACCATTGGATCATCACTTAAATCTTTATATTTTTCTGTCATTTGTTCTTCATATGATTGTAGTTTTTCTAAAAATTGTTCTTTGACCTCTCCGTCTACCAGCCATCCTGCGATATGTCCGCCTTCCTGCATCAGATCAAATTCATATAGTTTCTCAAGATTCGCCTTCTGCTCTGTCACGATTTCTAATACTTCATTTTTCCAGTCATCGCATAGCAAGATCACGTGTGGCAATTCAATCGGTGCCTGATAACGAATCTTCATTCTTGGTGGGATTCGCTCCATGACTGTTTTCTCTGTGGAACGGATCTTTGCTTCGTGTTCTGGCGTATAACTATATTGTTCCAAATCGATCGCACCTACGATCCCTCTTCGAATCTTTCCATTCTGCAAGGTTCTTTCCACATAAACCAAAGAATTTACATAAGTTTTCAACAGATGATCATCTGCATAATTCTTCATTGTGGATTGAATCTTTCGGATCTTTTCATCTTCTTCCTCACTTCCAAGATATGCTTCTGGAAGCATTAGATGTAACGTTGAAGGCGTATTTCCTACATACTCTTTTACTTCATCCCAGTATTCTGGCTGGGATGAAAACTGGTCACAAGCGATCACGGCCCATTTCTTCATAGAATCTACCTGTGGCATTAAAATATTTGCTGGTAAAAATGTTTCGCTCATGTTTCTTGTTCCTCTTTTCTTATATGACATAAATCTTTATAACTCTTTTTCACACATATCTAACGCTGCTGCAATAACCGCATCCATATCGTAATATTTATATTCTCCGAGTCTTCCTCCGAAGATGATATTTTCTTCTTTCTCGGCTAATTTCTTATACTCTTCATATAATTTTCCATTCTTTTCGTCATTGACTGGATAATATGGTTCATCTCCTAATTTCCACTCAGAGCTGTATTCACGACTAATGACTGTCTTTGGAAGGTCATTTCCTTCTTCGTCTTTTCCGAATTCAAACCATTTGTGTTCAATGATCCTTGTCCATGGTGTCTCGGCATCTGTGTGGTTCACAGCTGCATTTCCCTGGAAGTTTGGCTGGTCTAATACTTCTGTCTCAAATCTTACGGAACGATATTCTAATTCTCCCAATTTGTAATCAAAGTATGCGTCGATCGGACCTGTGTAGATTACTTTCTCTGCTAGTGCATCCAGTTCTTCTTTATGTTCAAGGTAATCTGTATTTAAGCGGACCTCCACATTACCTAACATATTTGCGATCATCTTTGTATATCCGCCCACTGGGATTCCCTGATATAAAGCGTTGAAATAGTTATTATCAAATGTTAAACGTACTGGTAATCTCTTAATGATAAAAGATGGAAGCTCTGTACATGGTCTTCCCCACTGTTTTTCTGTGTATCCTTTGATCAGTTTCTCATAAATATCTGTTCCAACCAAGCTGATCGCCTGTTCTTCCAGATTCTTTGGCTCTGTGATCCCTGCTTCTTTCTTCTGCTGTTCAATCTTATCTGCAGCTTCCTGCGGTGTGATCACACCCCACATCTTATTGAATGTGTACATATTAAATGGCAGAGAATATAATTCTCCTTTGTAATTTGCAACTGGTGAATTTGTGAATCGATTAAACTCTGCAAACTTTGTAATATAATTCCATACTTTTTTATTGTTTGTATGGAAGATATGGGCTCCATATTTATGTACATGGATCTTCTCAATATCTTCTGTGTATACATTTCCTGCAATATTAGGTCGTTTGTCGATGACTAAGACCTTCTTCCCTTTTGCCATTGCCTGCTGTGCAAAGACGGCTCCGTATAAACCGGAACCTACGATCAGGTAATCATATTGTTTCATTTTTGTTTTGTCCTTTCTTGTAAACTTCTTATCTCTCCTCGTTGTTATTACATTACAACCATACATCGCTTTTTATAAAATGAAATTCCATAGCAAAATACTTCCTCATATTCATCTTCATATTCTTTTGCATACATCTTTTCTTTGATTTGCTGAATTGCTTTTTCGCAGTCTTGTTCTAATTCTTTTGCTTTCTTTGAACATTTTACCTCAAAAACAGCAACTTTTCCTTCATATTCATTGATAATTACGATGTCACTTCTTCCTTCTCCATGCTCTTTATTAGATTGTACATTATATCCAGCGCCTGCAAAAATCCCCGCAAGAAATGCATGATAGAAATCCTCTTTATAATCGTGATAACTTATTGTCATTCTTAATAGTTTGCTGATCTGTGCTGTTAGAGTCTTGGAATCTCCATTCCATACTGCTGCAAATAATGCTTTTCTGTCGATCATCTGTGTTTGATCATTGAACCAGTTCTTAACTGTTGTCTCAAAAATCTCTTTTATCTCTTTATTCGGAATCTTTAAGGACATTGTTTCTCCCGAATTATTAACTTTATCTTGTGTCAAATATCCTGTTAAATATAAAATACTCCAAAAATTTTCTTCCGATGAATGTAGATAATCATATGTCAGATTTTCCTCTATCTGCTGATCAATGCTTTCTCCTGCCATTAACATCTCTAATTTCTTGCTGATCGTTGATCCTAATTGATCAATAAATGATCTTATAATCGCATTATCACTTGTATTCTTCCAGTAACTAATTGGTTTTGCATCTGGATTTCTCTTAAGATCCTGAAAATAATTCATCACATCCCAAGGGCAGTAAACATCACATCCACCGAATTGGTATCCATCATACCATTCTTTTATGACTGCTTTTTTATCTTCCATTCCGGCATCTTTTAAGATCTTATCTACTTCTTGTTGCGTAAATCCAAAATATTCATTAAATCTTGTTGTTGCAATCGTATCCGAAACAAAATTATTTGTACCTGTGAAAATACTTTCTTTCGCAATTTTTAGACATCCTGTGATCACAGCAAATTTTAGTGCTGAGTTATCTTTCAATGCTGCACTTAACATTGCTTTCATAACTTCTAACATTTCTTTATAATATCCATTGCTGCTTGCCTTTGCGATTGGCACATCATATTCATCAATTAGCAATACTACTGGTTTTCCATAGTATCTTTTCATCATGTTCATCAATATTAACAACGAACTTTGAACATCTGTGATCGTTGCTGTCTGTTCTCTTAATCGATGAAATATCTTCTTCTGAGTGTCTGTTACAAGATCACTTGACTCTAAATAAGAATGTTCATCACAAAATAACGAAATTCCAAACTTCAAAAGCGCAAATGCATTTTCAAAATTCATTCCATCTACATCTTTAAAAGATAAAAAAAGAACCGGATACTGATTCATCCAATGCTGACACAACTCTGTGTCTTTCATTATTTCCAGACCTTCAAATAAAGCCCTGTTATCTTTTGTTATATCAAAAAAATTAGCAAGCATACTCATTCCCAGCGTCTTACCAAAGCGCCTCGGTCGCGTCAGTAAAGTTACTTCCGCTCCGGATTTCAGCAATCCTTTGATCCAGCCACTTTTATCGATATAGTAATAACCATCGCTTCGAATCTTTTCAAAATCGGAGACTCCTACCGATAGCTTCATCTGCTTCATGACCTATGCCCCTTTCCCTGATATTTTCTACTCTTATGATAACAGAATCTGCCCGACAAGTCCACTTGAAAAAGGCTGCTGCTCTATTCATTACCCCGAATAAAACAACAGCCCTTTCAGTTTATTGTGCCTTGACTTTTGTCCAAAGCTCAGCAAATAATTTCTTAATATCCGTATCCTGATAACGGAAAATTTCATCTTTTTCGTAGCCGACACGCGGTACATATGCCTCGATACCTTCGTAATCCTCTTCCTGTGCCTGCTCATAAGCAGCCACAACCGGTGAACTGTAACCGACATATTGGGTATTTCTGTAAGCTACGTCATCTCTCAGCATAAAATCCATAAATTCGTAAGCCAGTTCTGTATTCTCACAATCTCTGGTCATAACCATGGCATCATACCAGAGGTTCGTTCCCTCTTCCGGCATCAAAAAGCCCAGATCCTCATTTTCCGACATAATATAGGCACCATCACCGGAATAAACAACCGCCAGTGCTTTGTTGCCGGAAATCATGTTGTCAATGACATCATCGCCGGCATAGACTGGTTTCATGGTATCTCTCTGCTGAATCAGCCATTCATAAGCCGCCTGAATCTCGTTTTCATCGTGGGTATTCATGGAATATCCCAGGGCTTTCAGGGCAATCATAAAGGAATCTCGCTCAGAGTCATACATATACAGATTACCTGCATATTTCGTATCCATCAGCAGATTCCAGCCTTCACTGAGGTCCGCCGGATCCACCACTGTCTTGTCATATAAAATACCCACATTACCCCAGAAATAAGGAACGGAGTAAACATTGCCCGGATCATATTCTTTGTTCATAACATCCGGATTCAATCCCTCTGCATTGGTCAGACGATCCCAATCGATCGGCTGCAGATAATCTTCCCTGCTCAGACGCTCGATCATATAATCCGAAGGAATCAGAATATCATAGGCATCTCCGGCCTGAAGCTTTGTATACATCATCTCATTGGACTCAAATGTTTCATAAATAACCGTGCAATTGTACTCATCCTGGAACTCTGTCAGAAGATCCGAATCGATATATTCGCCGGCATTATAAACCTTCAGCACTCTTGCCTCTTTGTTATTGCTCTTGTTGGCCACACAGGTCACAAGACTGAGTACTAATGCAAAAACAGCTACACCTGCCACCAGTTTCTTCATGTTCTGATTATTCTTCTTGTTGTCACCGCCGCCCAGTCTCGGAAGCAGATTAGCCAGAAGCAGAATCACAACAATCACCACAATAACAATGGTTGACAGCGCATTAATCGTCGGATTGATACGTTTTGTCATGTTATAAACGACAATTGAAATGTTCTTGACGCCGTTTCCTGATACAAAATAGGAAATAACGAAATCATCAAAAGACATAGTAAAAGCCAGCAGCGCACCGGCAAATATGCCCGGTCGGATCATCGGAAGAATAACTTTCGTCAGTGCCTGATACGGTGTGGCACCAAGATCCATGGCCGCATTGGCCAGATTCGGGTCCAGGCTTCTCACCTTCGGATACACACTGGTAATGACATACGGCGTACAGAAGGCAATGTGTGCCAGAAGCATAGTCATATATCCCTTCTGGAATC
>ERZ826613.2352-NODE-2352-length-18899-cov-17.084855_pt1 | contig 18899 bp, 16 predicted proteins | sample MGYA00519925_ERZ826613 | MGnify/ENA primary metagenome ERZ826613 (study PRJEB31778, sample SAMEA3449236) | human gut metagenome | biome: human gut; feature: human-associated habitat; material: faeces | place: United Kingdom | collected 2010/2012 ... | reverse complement strand
AGGGGCGCTGCCCCTTGACTCCGCCAAAGGGTCTTCGACCCTCTGGACTCCCTTTTTCGCGATTGAGCAGGTGACTTCTCCTTACTTCTTCCGCGTGTTTATTGGGGGAAACCAAGGGGCGCTGCCCCCTGACCCCGCCAAAGGGTCTTCGACCCTCTGGACTCCCCTTTTCGCGATTGAGTTGAGCGCAACTGCATACTGTATGCGCGTGTTAAGTTCTGCGCGGTTTACTTGCGGTTGGCGGTTTCCGCCAGTTCCAGCCCTGCGTTGTTCTCGCAGGCAAGGCGGATGCTCCACTCGTTCTCAAACAGCAGCACATCGCGGTCGCGGCTGTCCTTCGCGCGCCCGGACGTGGATGTCAGCTTCAGCTGGTCGATGGGCTTGGGCGTGCTCACCACCCACCGCACGAAGCGGAAGGGCATGGACTCCATCACAATGTCCACCTGATACTCGGTTTTCAGCCGGTGCTCCAGCACTTCAAACTGCAGCACGCCAACGACGCCGACCATGAATTCCTCGCGCCCCGTCTCTGTGCGGATGAAGGTCTGAATGGCGCCCTCTTCCGCCAGCTGGGTGATGCCCTTCTGGAACTGCTTGCGCTTCATGGAATCCGCCGGACGCACGCGGGAGAAGAATTCCGGCGCAAAGACCGGGATGTTCTCGTAGTGCAGCTTCGGGCCGCCGGAGAGTGTATCGCCAAGCTGATAGATGCCGGGGTCGAACAGACCGATGATGTCGCCCGCCCATGCTTCCTCCACGGCTTCGCGTTCGTCCGCCATGAACTGCTGGGGCTGTTTGAGCGCGACGGTCTTGTTCGTCCCGGAGTGCCAGACCTCCATGCCTTTCTCGAACGCGCCGGACACGATGCGCATGAATGCCAGCCGGTCGCGGTGCGCGGGGTTCATGTTCGCCTGAATCTTGAAGATGAAACCGGAGAAGTACGGCTCTTCGGGCTGAATGTCACCGATGTCGCTCTTGCAGGGCAGGGGCGGCGGCGTGTATTGCAGGAAGCGCTCAAGGAATGGCTCAACGCCGAAGTTGGTGACGGCGGAACCGAAGAACATCGGCGTCAGCTCACCGCGGCGCACCTTGTCGAGGTCGAAAGCGTCGCCCGCTTCGTCCAGCAGGTCGATTTCCTCCGCCAACCGCTCGCGGTAGTGCTTCGCCAGCACATGCTCCAGCGCGGGGTCGTCAATGGCGATGTCAGTCTTCTGCACCATCGATTTGCCGTGGTCGCCGCCCGTGTACAGCTCGACCATTTTCGTGTCGCGGTGGTAAACGCCTTGGAAATCGCCGTCCGTGCCGATGGGCCAGTTGATGGGGCAGGAGCGGATGCCAAGCACCTGTTCCAGCTCCTCCATCAGCGCGAAGGGGTCTTTCGCCGCGCGGTCCATTTTGTTTACGAACGTGAAAATCGGGATGTTGCGCATCCGGCAGACCTTGAACAGCTTGATAGTCTGCGCCTCAACGCCCTTTGCCGCGTCAATCAGCATGACGGCTGCGTCCGCCGCAACCAGCACGCGGTAGGTGTCCTCAGAGAAGTCCTGATGGCCCGGTGTGTCCAGAATGTTGATGCGGAAGCCGTCAAACTCAAACTGCATTGCGGAGGATGTGACCGAGATGCCGCGCTGCTTCTCGATGTCCATCCAGTCGGACGTGGCGTGCTTATCGCTTTTGCGTGCCTTGACGCTGCCCGCCGAGCGGATTGCGCCGCCGTACAGCAGCAGCTTTTCGGTCAGCGTGGTTTTGCCCGCGTCCGGGTGCGAGATGATGGCAAAGGTTCGCCGTTTTTCCACCTGCTGGTGGAGCAGCTCCCGGAAAGCCGGCGTGTCGTGGGCTGGCAGCATGAATCGTCCTCCTCGTAAAGTGTCTGTCGCTCCTTGAAAGTGGATATTTCTTCCAACTCAAAACGTGCAAAATGCACGAAAAAGACAAGAATGTCCGAAAAGATATTTTACCGCCAAGAACGTGCCTTGTCAAGCCATTTTCCGCGCCTTCATGGCGTTCATGGTGCTATTTTTTCCGATTTTTCAGCAAACGGCAAAAAAAGTTTCAAGCAGCTTTTTGATTGACCTTTCTGCGCGATGGTACGACACTTTTGTGCAGTGTTCGCGTGCGGCGTAGGGGTTTCGCCTTCGCAGAGGTGATTCCCCCTGCAGCGAAAAAGTCAAGCCGCATAGGTGCAGCGTGAAGGGGCTTCATTGGGGACAACCCCACTGCCATTGGAGTTATCCCCAATTTATCCACTTTTCATCCCCAAATCATTCACAAATACACCACTTTATCCCCAGCCCCGTCCGACGAAAAAAGCGGTGAAAAGGCACGTTTCGTCACATTGTCTTCCGCGGGGAGTGCCAATGCCATTTGGGACAAGCACCAAAGAACGCTTATGCACAGAAATGAATAATTATCCGAAAAATGCGAACATCCGACACCATTTTCTGGTTATCTGCAAAAGAATCCACAAGCTGCGCAGGGGGTGGACAACTTCTGTGGATAACCCTGTGGACAGTGTGGATAATTTGCGGTCATACGCGGTTTGTCAAGGCAAAATCGGCAAAAAACACTGTGGATAATCCTGTGGAAACTGTGGATGCTTTCGCCCAATTTGAAACGATTTGAAGGACGGGATACATATACAGCGGATGGATAGCAGACTTGGATACATCAACAAAAGCATAATCATGCGTCAATTTGGTGTGCTTCGGACATGCCCATACCGTATCCGACATAGACTGGAGAGAGGAGGTGGGTTTCTTGGCAGAAAAATCGCCCTTTTTCCGCAATTTCGCATCGCACATCCTGCCGGTGCTGACTTTTGCAACGCTGCTTGTCGGTACGGCACTGGTGGGTGTTGCGCTGACCCGAATTCCCCAAAGAACGACGGACGCAGCACCCCCGTCTCCCACACCGGAAACGACATATATCGCCGCGGGCAGTCTGACGGGGCGAACGATCCTCGTTGACCCCGGCCACGGCGGCTATGACGGCGGCGCGCGCTGCCGAGATTCCGGCGTGTGGGAGAAAGAGGTCAACCTCGCCGTAGCGCTGGCGGTGGAAAAGAGCCTGACGCAGCGCGGTGCAACGGTGCTGATGACCCGCCGGACAGACACCGATCTCTGTGACGACACAACCCGTCCGGCAAATGTGACGAAGAAGCGGCAGGACATGCAGTGCCGCGTGGATATGGCGGTTCAAGGGCAGGCGGACATGGTGCTGTCCATCCACATGAACGAATACCGCGTGCGGTCGGAATCCGGACCGCAAGTGTTCTACCGCGCGGGCAGCGGCGCGGGGCGCTTGCTCGCCGGAACGATGCAGGAAGCGCTCATTACAGCCCTTTCGCCCCAAAAGGAGCGCGCCGCCATGCCGGGCGACTACTTCATTCTCCAGCTGGATACGCCGTCGGTGCTGGTGGAATGCGGCTTCATTTCCAATCCGACGGAGGAAGCGCTGCTGCTCTCGCCTGCCTATCAGGAGAAGCTGGGCGAAGCGATTGCAGATGGCGCGGCGGAGTATTTCCGCTTGGCACAGGCAGAAAAATGAAGGTTGCATTTTTTCGCCGCGCATGGTAAAATAAGAAGAAAAGGAAACGCATTATATCCGGAAAGGAGTATCGAATGAACATTCACGAATCCGCTGAGGACTATTTGGAAGCAATCCTCCGCCTGAAAGAAGCAAAAGGCTATGCACGCTCTGTGGATATTTCTCTGCTGCTGGGGGTCACGAAGCCATCGGTCAGCGTGGCGATGAAGCGTCTGCGCGAAAACGGCTATCTGACGATGGATGCTGACAACTTGATTACGCTCACACCCGCCGGGATGGAGATTGCGAGAAGCATTTATGACCGCCACAAGACGCTGTCGAGCTTTCTGGAGAGTTTGGGCGTTGACTCCGATGTCGCCCGCGAGGACGCCTGCAAAATTGAGCATGATATTTCCGAGGAATCGTTTACCGCGATTCGGAAGCTGATGCAGGAGCGGGAGCAGCACCCCGAAAATCCGCAGGAGTAATGGCATATCAAAAACAAAGCCGGGTCGAACCTCCCCTGTTTCGGAGGATTCGCCCCGGCTTTTCTGTATTACTTACTTCTCCGTTTCCAGTGAGCGGTATGTCCGTACCAGCACGACCGCTGAGAGAATTGCCGTCAGCACATCGGCGGCAGGCATGGAGTACATCACCCCGTCCAGTTGGAAAAACTGCGGCAGGAGCAGCACCAGCCCCACGCCGAACACAATCTCCCGTGCCATCGACAAAAGCGTCGAGGCAACCGCTTTCCCCAGCGATTGCAGGAAGATGAACGTCCCTTTGTTGATGCACGCCAGCACAATCATGCTCAGGTACACCCGGAAGCAGCGCCGGGCAAAGAGCGTGTAGTGGATGGACTCGTTCTGCGCACCGAAGAGCAGCATCACCTGATCGGGCAGCAGCTCCACCACAAGCAGCGCAATCAGCCCGACAACTGCCTCCGCCGCCAGCAGCCGCGTCAAAAGCCCTTTCACGCGGTCATGCCGTCCTGCGCCCATGTTGTATCCCGCCACGGGAATGCATCCCGCCGCCAGCCCAATCGCACAGCTGATGACGATTTGGAACACTTTCATGACAATGCCGAAAACCGCCATCGGAATCGCGGAAAATTCCTCCTGCGAGAAAACAGCGTCCTGCGCGCTGCAAATGCGCAGCATCGTGTTCGTCGCCGCCATTGCCGCGACCAGGCTGATTTGCGCCAGGAAGGACGTCATGCCGAGCTTGGCGCATTTCCCCAGTAAATGCGCGCGCGGGCGGAAGCTGTCCTTTTGCAGGTGAATCTGCTTCATCCGCGTTAGATACCAGATGGATAGTCCAGCGGTCAGCGCCTGCCCGGCAACCGTTGCAATCGCCGCGCCCGCCATACCAAAGTAGCAGACGAAAATCAGCAGCGGGTCAAGCACGAGGTTTGCCGCCGCCCCCGCCAGCGTGGCAACCATTGCGAATGTCGGGCTGCCGTCGGAACGGATGACCGGGTTCATTGCCTGCCCAAAGACGTACAGCGGCACGCCCAAGGCAATCCAGAAGAAATATTCCTGCGCCTTCTCGAATGTCCCGGCATTGACGCGCCCGCCGAACCACGTCAGCAGCGTGTCCGGGAACAGCAGGTATGCCGCCATCAGGACAAGCCCCGCGAGGACGCTGACCGTTACCGTTTCGCCGACGGCACGGTGGGCCTCCTCCTGTTTCCCTGCGCCAAGCATCAGGCTGACAAACGCGCAGCAGCCGTCGCCGAGCATGACCGCAATCGCCAGCGCCGCGACCGTCAGCGGAAAGACGACCGTCGTTGCTGCGTTGCCGACGCTGCCCAAGTCGGGCGCGTTCGCAATGAACACCTGATCGACCATGTTGTACAGCGCCGCCACGACCAGAGAGGTCATGCACGGCACGGCGTAGCGCCGCATGAGGCGCCCCAGCGGCTGTGTTGCCAGCGGGCGCGCGTTCTGCGCTATGGAGGTTTCGGATTCTGTCTGCATAAAAAAAGCACTCCTTTTCGTTGATTGGAGCGCAGTGTCAAGGCAAAAAAGACTGCCCCTGCTGCGCGTCCGACAGATGGACTTACGCAGCAAAGGCAGCACTCTGTACCGCTATTTTACCGCATCGGAGCGGATTTGTCAAAGGGGTGTATCATCATTTTTTCCCGCCCGCCACAAGGCTTCCTGCAAGGCACGCACCGCCCGCAATCCAGTACCCCATTACGAAGCGACTCGTCGTGCCGTAAATCTCCAGCGCTCCTTGAAACAGACAGCCGATTGTCAGCGCAATGATGCCCCAGTGGTACAGCCGCACGCACCAGCGCCCCGGCAGCGCTTTCCCGCGCAGGGCGCGAATCAGCAGCGGACACGCTCCCAGCACCAGCGGCGGCAGGAACGCATACACCATGAAGCCCGAGTAGACCCCGTGGCTGAACTGCTCATACACGAATCCGCCCAGCGCGGTCACGGCGGCAAAAAGCAGATCGTAGAACGCAAGTTTCACGCATTTGCGGTCAATAGCCGATATAGACAATGTCGCTCACGCTCCTTTCGCGGATGCTGCGCCCGTTCGTGGTCGGGTTGTTGACGACGCGCCCCTGAAATACCATCGTCGAAGAACCGCCGCCGTCGAGGTTGTAGGCGACCTGTGCGCCCAGCGACTGCATCAGCTCTGCCAATTGCCGCAAGGAAAGCCCGGCGCTCTCCTTCGTCCGCCCGTCGGAGGCGACCAGCAGGTAATGCCCTTCGCTGATTTGCCCGATGGCGGTGCGCGGGTTGGAGGTCATGGCGCGCCCGACCTCGTCGCTGCTGCTGACGGTCACTTGCCCGCCATTGATCAGCGCCGGGCCGAACGTCAGCACCTGCCACGCGCCCTCACGCACCAGCGTGTCGGCGCTCGTTTCGCCTTCGGTGATGATGCGGAAATTGCCGTCCGCACCGATGACCAGTGCGTCCGTGCCGCTTTGCGCCGATGCGCGGTACAGCACGCCGTTGCGCAGCACATACCCGCGCTCCTGTGCGCCGTAATAGTCGCCGTTGATGGCGAGAATTGCACCCGCGTTTGCCGCCTGCACAGAGGTCGTCTCGGTCAGGTTGCGGGCGTAGGTGTTCCCCGCCAGCGCCGTTTTGAGCAGGGAAATGTCCGCAATCTGCACATCCGCAACGTACACCGTCGTGTTCTCTACGCGCATCGTTGTCAGCACAATGTCGATTTGGTCGTCGTGGTATTCCGTATCGGCGGAAATGGGCGCGGTGGTCGCCTGTTCCGCGGGGGATTCCGTCGCAGTCGGCACGGTGGTCGGAGCTTCCGTCGGCGCGGTGGAGGCTTCAGCGGTTGCCGTCGGCAGCGTGTCCGGCGTCAGCACACGGACAATCACGAACGTGTCCAGCGCCGCATAAACCGTGTATGCCGCCAAAATCAAAGCAAACACCATGTTTGCGAAATGCCGCTTCATGGAGCTTCACTCCTTTCCGCTTCTATCATATCCCCGTCAAGTGACGAACAGATGACGAACCCATGACTGCTGCCGGAAAAATTCCCTTCTCTTGACGCAATCCTGCCAAAGGCGTATACTGGAAGCGGAAATTTCCGCGGATGACCGCGAAAAGGAGAAGAATGATGCAGAAACTGCGGGGATACTTGGCACTGGGAATATTCATCATGGGTATTGCATCGTTTTTATGCCTGCTTCTGCCGCTCATCGAGATAACGGATGATGCGCTGATGCTGATGGTGTTTGCTGTGCCGCCGCTTATCTGCGGATTGTTCATAGCATTGGCACTGCATATGCTGCTGTATACGCTGCTTCTGGTGCTGTACGGCTGCAGAATACAGCTGGTGGATTTGTACTTTCTTCAGTATATCCGCAGGAAAACCGTCGGCTGGCGCGTGCAGTACCTTCCGGCGGCGGAGCGCAATGTGGGCATACTGCTGGCGGCTGTTCCGTGGGAGCAGGAAACCGGCGACTTGCAGCAGCGGGCGCAGATTGTCCTGTACTATGTGCAGAGCGTACTGGCAATACTGTTCTATGCGCTGGCAGTCAATTTGTATGGGACAGCATCCGCCATTGCCTGCCTTGTGCTGGCGTGGGGTTATGCGTTTCTCAGCATCATCATGCCGCCAAGCGAAATTCGGAAAGTATTCCAGCCCGAAAAGCGGCGCAAAATGTGGCAGATGCAGTGCTTGCTGGCGGAGAACCTGACGGATCACCTGTTCACGGAAATGCCGGAGGAATACTTCGCTCCGCCGGACAAAATTCAGAATCAGAATGATGCGGTGCTCATGATTAACCGTTCCGCGTGGCTGGTGATGCAGAACCGCTACGAAGAGGCGCTGGACATCCTGACTATGCTGGCGCAGGAGCATCGGGAGCAGACGAAGCGCCTTTGGTGGCAGCTGATTCCGCTCGGCGTTCTGCGTGAATTGGCATTGGACAAGCCGGGCTACTTCCTGAAGGAATATGACACGCTGTACATGCAGAAGGAATTGCGCAAGCATGAAAAGCAGCCGCTTGTCTGGAGCACGGCGTATGCGGTGCATCTGCTGCGCGACGGCGACGAGCAGAAAGCGGAGCAGTGCCGCAAGCAGTTCCTACGCCGCATCCGCCATACGACCACGCCGCGCTGCTATCAGTGGACGATAGAACGGATGGCGCAGGAAAAGGCAATCTACGAATCAAGAAAGGCAAAGGAAGCGCAAGAATGAAGAATCGGACATTTCAGCGACTGTTTCCGCTCCTGCGGATGGGCAGCATCCTGCTGGCGGCGGTACTGTTCTGCGCGGCACTGGTCGGCGTGAACGCACAGCTGACTGTCGGGACGAATGAAGAGCGGAATCTGGCGACGTATCTGGGGCTGGCATTGACGGCGGTCGTGGCGTATCTGCTGCAAGATGTGCCGAAAATGCTGGTCGGCAGGCACTTTGGCTGGAAGCTCGTACGCTATGAGGCGTTCGGGCGGGTCTATCAGGCGGACGGCACAGGGGCGTTCGTGCGTGTTCCAGTACCGGCGCAAAGTCGTCTGCGCTATCAGCCGTATCTGCTTCCGCCGGAGGATGCCCCTCGGCACGACGTGACGCTGTACACGCTCTGTCCCCTGCTGTATGGCGGGGCGCTGGCAGTGGTGTTTGGCGTGCTGACCCTGCTGACGCTGGGGCAGCCGGTGTCGCTGGTGCTGTGCGAACTGGCGATGGGCGGCGTGGTGCTGGTGATGACGTGCATTCTGCCGATGGATGAGCGGTTTATCGCATCGCCGATGGCAACCGCACGGATGCTTCGAGATCCGGAACAATTGGCGGAGTGGCTGTATTTCGCGCGTATGAAGGCGAATGGCGGGGTGGAGGTGACAGATGTTTCGATTGAAAACATTCCGCAGCCTGCAACAGTGAAGACATGTCAGGATGCAATCTGCGTCTTTCAGCGAGCGCAGATTGCGCTGATGGTTCAGTGTGATGCACAGAAGGCGTATGGGCTGATGAAACAGGTGCTGGAAAGCGAGGCGCGGCTGTCATATACTGCATGGAAACTTCTGCTGAGCGATGGGGTGGTTGCGGAACTTCTGGCAGGTGAACCGGGTGAATTTACGGCGCTCTATCGTGGAAAAGCCGGCGCAGCCATACGGCAGGTGATGTTTCGCATGGTGGACTATGCGCTTCCTGCCTATGCGGTGGCGATGCTGGTGACACATGAAGCGCGGGAAGCAGAGGTTGTGCGGAACACGCTTGCGCCAGTGCGAGAGAAAATGCCGGAGCTTGATGCTTTGATGAAGGCCATCGAAGAAAAAGCCGCACGAATCGAAAGCTGATTCGTGCGGGGAAATTTCGCGCCTGCGGGCGCGACAAGGGGGCAATGAAAACAGACGAATGTCTGCGGTCGCCCCCTTGACCCCTTCGCAGTGCACACCCATGCTTATTGATTTGAACCGAAGATCCATTGGACAAACACGCGGGCACTGCATGAAAGTGTCACCAACTGAATCGCGCGAAAGGGTCAAGGGAGGGGACTTCGTCCCGTTTCATTCTCCCTTGTGGAGTCCAGAGGCAAAGCCTCTGGTGGGGTCAAGGGGCAACGCCCCTTGGGTCTCCCCCCTCACTCACTCTTCTGCGCATCTTCCCACGCGCGGCGGATAGCGGTGAGGATGTCGCCGTGGGCGTCGCGCAGGGACATGGTGGCGCCGGAGACAATGTCGGCGGCGCGGGCGCGGTCGTTGTCGGAGAAGGCTTCCCAGCGGGCGCGATCAGCGTCGGAAGAGGAATTTTCCGTCAACGGGCGGCCGTTCTCGGCGGAAAAGTACCGCCCAAACCACGTTTCTACCTCGTCCACCGTCATACCGACCATCATGTTCTGATAGGCGTCCATCTGCTCGCGCCATGAACCGCTTGTCAGCTGGTAATCTTCCCCGCGGGCGCGCTTGCTCGTCCATGCGGCAATTTCCTGCATGTAGTTGTCCTCGCTGTCCTCGGTGTAGCCGACAACCTTCCCGGCGCTGTCATCCCAGAGCGAATAGCCGCCCTGCCCCGGAAAGCCGCTGAACTGCGGCATGGACGCGCCGCTGTAATTCGGCGTCGCTACTTCGAGCTGGTCAACCGCCATCGACACGATGCGCCCGTCCTCGTCGAACGTCCCGTGCGCAAACACGACGTTGAAGGAGTAAACCTGCCCGTCTTCGTCATCCTTGCCCGGCCCGACGCGCCCGGTCGCTGCCATGCCGATGCCCTCGCGAACCGCCTGACCCGCGCGGTTTGCCGGATTGCCCGTTGCCTCGTCCATTGTGTCCGATGCGTTCAGGGCGACGCGGACGGCTTCACGCAGAGCATTGCTCGTCGTCGTTGCGCCCGTCACGACATCCACATCCCATGTGTTCATGCGAATCATCTCGTCCGGCAGAATATCCAGCGCGCGGCTGCCGATGCCGTCCGTCTCATGCTGCTCCAGAATGTTCACGGCGCTGATGGCGCCGTCCTCCATCATCACCTGCACGCGCAGGATGCCGCCGTAGCCATCCGCCTGACCCGTGCGCGTGTCGGCGCTGGCGCGGCAGGACGCAAGCAGAACGGCGCAGGAACACAGTGTCAGCATCGTCAGCAGACGTTTTTTCATTTTTCGGCTGGTTTGCATTAAAAAATCCCCTTTCAATCTTCCAGATTGCAGGGAAATCGCTCCCTGCGACGTTGTTATTGTGTCCCGCGCAAGAAAAGTCATTCAATCAACACGCTTTTTGATGCAGATTTTTTCCGCAAGCAGGAAAATCGCCCTTGCGCGGCGAATAGAGATAGAGAATATGCCTGTGCTGACTGATTTTCTGCCGCGCGGGCATCCTGATGAAAGGGTTTCACCCGAAAAGGCAGGTGTTTTTCGTATATGAAGAAGTCATCCGGGAAGAAGCGCGTCAGTTCGCTGACGTTCCTGATTGCGACGACGGCGGTGCTGGCGGCGGTGGCGGTGCTGTGCCTGTTCGGCAGCAATCTGCTCTACGCCATGCGTGTGCGCAACGTCAATGAGCAGCGCGCCGAGGTGGAGAAGCGCAACACGGAGCGCTACGAAGCGTATCGGCAGGAAGTGCAGGAGCTGCAAGACCGTCTGACGGCGAACAACAACATCAGTGCCGATTGGCCCCAGCCGGACACGCAGGAGGGCATCTCCATTGTTGACCTGACGAATTATCCGCTGGATAACCCCGGCACGGTCACGGTGTCGCGTCAGGACGTGATGCTGGGCGGTCTGCTGCTGGTCAACGAGTGGCATTCCCGCCCGTCGGATTTTGACGAATCATCGCTGGTGTCCATCATGACCTACGCGCGGAGCATGGGCGTGACGAAGAGCATTTGGCGCAATTCCGACCAGCGGCTGTTCCCGGTGGCGGCGAATGCCCTGCTGGATGCGCTCAACGCCGCAAAAGAAGCGGGGCTGGAGGGCTATGTCGTCCGCGAGGCGTACCGCAGCATTTCCGACCAGCAGACGCTCTGGGACGCGGAATACAACCGCTTGAAAGGCCGCCACAGCGCGTGGACGGATGATGAGCTGATTGCCGCCACAAAGAAGAGCATCAACCTGCCCGGCACGAGCGAATATAACTCCGGCTTGGCTTTCACGCTGTACCTCTACGAGAACGGCAATGACGAATTGAACAAGATGGTGTTCTCCGAGAGTGAGCAGGGCAAGTGGATGTACGAAAACAGTTGGAAGTACGGGCTTGTGTTCCGCTTCCCGCTGCAGGACTTCCCGACGAAGGGCACCATCAGCCGCGCCTACAAGACGGGCGTGAACGTGGAGATGAATCTGTTCCGCTTCGTGGGCATTCCGAACGCGACGGTGATGCACCATCTGGACATGTGCTTGGAAGAGTACATCGAGTACCTGATGGCGCACCCGCACATTGCCGTGTTTGAGGACGGTCAGCTGAAGTACGAAATCGTCCGCCAGCAGGTGGGCGACGACAGCAGCACCTTCTCCGTCAGCATCAGCCGCAAGACCAGCAACTACACCATGTCGCTGGACAACATGGGCGGACTGATTACGATTTACGAGTATTGATAGGGATACGAATCCCCCGCCAGCGGATGATGATGTCCGGCTGACGGGGGATTTTGCTTCGAGACCATCAAGAAATAAAGCGAGGTGCGTCCGATTGAAACATCGTATCATAGCATTGCTAACCGCATTTATCCTCTGTTTCAGCACTGCGTCTGCTTTTGCAGATACATCCGTTGATACAGCCATGAACCTGTCCACTACAGCAGATGCACCATTAGCCGTCATCAAAGCATCGTCCGCGCTTGCGGCGGCGCAGTCGATGATTCTGCTTTTCAATGCGGGTTCCAAACGAGAAGGCGCAGTGATGGAAACGTGCATGGTAATCCCCATTAGCGTCACATCCGACGATGATATCATCACGATGGAGATTGCCGCTCTGCATGGTGTTTTCAGCCCCAATGAAGTCCCGACAGAAAAATATGACCCGCATCACATGATGGCAGGCTGCGAAAGCTGGGTGCGCTTGCAGCTGCTGGACAACCACGACGGCACATATTCGCTGCTGACGTATCAAGAACCCGACGATGGCGAAACGCTGTACAGAGATGTTAAACGCATCTTCTCTGTATTCGCTGCGATAAGGCTGATGATTTCGGCCAGAGACGCATCATTTAAGGACACCTACCATGAAATGGCGGAGGAAAACTGGGCGGCATTCTGCTCCCGCGACACCAGTGACGAAGGAACACCCGTCTTCCTCGAAATGAATGTGACTTCGGCGGATGTGCGGCTCAGCCTGACGTATCTGCGCGAACCTGAAAACTACCCCGCCAGCAACATTCGCGAATACACGATGGCGGACGGCACGACGTATGTTTGGATTGTGATGGAATAAGTCTGCTTGACAAAAAGCGCCGGAATGCAGCTGTGTATGCTGTGTTCCGCGTTTGGCGTTTTGGGCGGAAGGTCGGTCGCGCCCATCTGGCGCGACAATATGCAAGTGGTGGGTAAAGCAGCTTGGGGGCGCTCCTGCGGGAGCGCAGAGTTACTGGCAGGGACGCTTCGCTGCCTGCACCTTTGTTGAGCACGTTTGGCATACTGGTCGCCCGCGGAACAGTTGGGGCGTTGCCCCAAACCCCACCAGAGGCGCTGCCTCTGGACTCCGCAAGGGGCATTGCCCCTTGACCCCTTTTCGCGATTGAGTTGATTTCTCTTCCTTACTCCTTCCGCGTGTTTATCCTCTTTTTCCCCTATCCTTATTTTGCTTCCGCCCAGTTTGTTCCCTGATGCACCTCCGCCAGCAGCGGCACACGCAGTTCAATCACATGCTCCATCGCATCTTTCAGCAGCTTCCCCGCCTTTTCCACTTCCTCCGGCGGGCATTCCAGCAGCAGTTCGTCATGCACCTGCAAAATCAGCCGACTCTTCAGCCCCTCCCGGCGCAAGGCTTCGTCCACCCGTACCATCGCCAGCTTGATAATATCCGCCGCCGTCCCCTGCACGGGCGTATTCATGGCGGCGCGCTTGCCGAACTCGCGCACAACCGCCTTGTCGCTCTTCAGCTCCGGCAGATACCGCCGACGCCCCATCAGCGTCAGCGCGTAGCCGTTGTGCTGCCCGTCCTCGGCGGCGCTGTCCATGAAGTGCTTCACGCCCGGATATTTCGCGAAATAGCGGTTGATGAACTCCTGCGCCTCCTGACGGCTTACGCCCGTGTTTTTCGCAAGACCAAATCCGCTGATGCCGTAAATCAAGCCGAAATTGACCGCCTTGGCGCGGGAACGGAGCGTAGAATCCACCTCATCCAGCGGCACGTCGAAGATTTCGCTGGCAGTGCGCGCGTGAACGTCCTGCCCCGTGCGGAAGGCTTCCACCAGTGCGTGGTCGCCGGAGAAGTGCGCCATCAGGCGAAGCTCAATCTGGCTGTAATCCGCGTCCAGCAGTACCCAGCCCGCGCGCGGCAGGAACGCCTGACGGATTTCCTTTCCCTCCTCCGTGCGGACGGGGATGTTCTGCAAATTCGGCTCGCTGGACGAAATGCGTCCGGTGGCGGTGGCGACTTGGTCGAAGGTGGAGTGTACGCGTCCGGTCGCGTCCGTCAGGCGCAGCAGACCCTCGACGTAGGTCGAATTGAGCTTCGTCAGCTGCCGATAGCGTAATAGCGGCGTAATGACTTCCGGCGCGATGTCCTGCAAACCTTCCAGCACTTCGGCGGAGGTGGAGTAGCCGCGCGCTGTCTTCTTGCCGTGCGGCAGCTGCAATTTATCAAACAGCACGTCGCCGAGCTGCTGGGTGCTGTTGAGGTTGAAGGTTGTTCCGCAGGCGGCGAATACCTGCTGCTTGCTCTGCTCAATTTCCTGCGTGTAGCGCTCGCCCAATTGCCGCAGGAACGCCGTATCGACGGTGAAGCCGATGTCCTCCATGCGGTACAGCACGCCGGAAAGCGGCATTTCCACGTCGCGCATGAGGTGACTCATGCCCATGCGGTCAATGTTCGCCTGCTGCCACCGGCACAGCGAGAGCATTCCGCGCGCGTCAGTGGGCAAATCACCGCACAGCGCGTCCAGACTGTAACTCTTGCGCTGCGGGTCAAGCAGGTACGCGCCAAGCTGCACGTCCCACGCATAGCCCTCCGGCATGGGGAGCTTCGCGCGGTTCAGCCGGTGCCACAGCGTTTTGCCATCGTGGATGACGGCGGGGTGCGCGGCGAGGTCGGGTGCGAGGGCGCGGAGCAGATCCTCCGGGTCAGCGCCGGGAGTGAGCAGATCGCCGCCGAGCGCCGCCTGACAGCAGGACAAATCCTGTGCCGCGCACGTCAGCACCGTGTCATCCAGCGCGATGGCAATTGGACGGGCGCTGTCTGGCAGGGCGGTGAGCCACGCGGTCAGATCAGCGCCGGAGGAAATCGGGGCAGCGTCCGCAAACGGCAGGAGCGTCAAGGGTGTTTCCTCTGCCGCGGTATCCGGCGCGGGCGCATCGTCAGGCGCTTGCAGGCGGCGGATGATGCTGTTCAGCTTCAGCTTTTCCAGCGCGGGAATCCCATGCCGGAAGTCTGGCATGGCGCACGCCTTGAGGGAGAACGAAATGGGTGCGTCGCGGCGAATCGTCGCCAGTTCGCGGCACATTTTCGCCTGATCCGCCCATGTGACGAGTTTTTCGCCAAGTTTGCCCTTCACTTCGCCCGCATGAGCGAGGATATTGTCCAGCGTCCCATACTGGTGCAGCAGGCGCACGGCGGTTTTGTCGCCAACGCCGGGGATGCCGGGGATATTGTCGCTGCTGTCTCCCGCCAGCCCCTTCCAGTCCACCACCTGCTCCGGCGAGAAACCATACACTTCGTACACCATGGCGGGTGTAAAGTGCGTCGTTTCGCTGATGCCCTTGCGGGTGAACAGCACCTGCGTCGTATCGGACACCAGTTGGAGCGCGTCGCGGTCGCCGGTCAGAATGACGGGGCTGACCCCGGCGTCCTCACCCAGTTTGGACAGCGTGCCGAGCAGATCGTCCGCCTCCCAGCCTTGCAGGGAGAAAACCTGGATGCCCATTTCCGGCAGCAGCGTCCGAATGGTGGCGAACTGCTGGCGCAATTCATCCGGCGTTGCGGCGCGTCCCGCTTTGTAGTCAGGATATGCCGTGTGGCGGAACGTCGGCGCGTGTTCATCGAAGCAGACCGCGAGATAGCGGGCGTTTTCGTCTGAAATCGCTTTGAGCATCATGGTCAGGAAGCCGTAAATCGCATTGGTGTAAACGCCGCCCGCGTCCATCAGCGGGAGGGCGTGGAAAGCCCGGTGCAGCAGGCTGTTGCCGTCAATCATGAGGAAGGTGTCTTTCATGGGGATTCTCCTCCTATCTCCTTCAATTGTACCTTCCCGAATGAAACTTGTCAACCGCCGCATATCCTTTCCCCGGAAAGGCAGGGACGAAAATGCGGATTTTGCTGGCAGGGATGATGGCGCTGCTGCTCCTGCGCGCGCCGGAGACGATGGCGGCGGCGGAAGCGGCATGTGCGCTGTTCGTGCGCAGCGTGATGCCGGGGCTGTTCCCGTACTTGACGCTGTCGCAGATGCTGGTGAGCCGATGCGGACGCGACATGCAGCCCGGTATGCTGATGCTGCTGGGCTGGTGCGGCGGTTCGCCGACGGGTGCGCGGCTGCTGGCGATGCAGGGCAGCCGTCCGCACCGGGAACAGAAGGCGCTGGCGGTCTCCTGCGCGACGATGAGCCCGATGTTCCTGCTGGGGACAATCGGAAGCTGGCTGAACAGCCGAATCGCGGGGGCAATTGTGCTGCTGAGCGTGCTGGCGGGCGGCTGCTGCGCGGGGCGACTGGCGAAACGGTGGACGAGGGTTACATCCGCTGAAAAAGTGCCAGAGGCAGCAATGTCCCCTGTCTCCTTCGCACGCGCGGTGGAGGACAGCGCCCGAACCATGCTCCTTGTCTGCGGCACGATGACGATGCTTCGCGTCTTTGCGACGCTGACGGACTTCCTGCCTGATGCGATGCGTCTCCCGCTGACGACGCTGCTGGAAGTCACGACGGGCGCGGTGACGATCGCAAACCTGCCGGCACCTCTGCCTTTGCGGATTGCTCTCCTGTCCGCAGCGACGGGTTTCGGCGGCTGCGCAGTCATCATACAGAACCGCGCGCTGTACCCGCGGGGATTGATGCGGCTGGGCGAACAGCTGGCGTGGCAGGCGCTGCACGGCGTGATTTCGGGGGCATTGGCGCTGGGAATTGCGCTGCTGGTGCTGAGCGCGGGCGGAAATTTGTAACAGAAAATTTGTGATGGATAGCTGAAAGAATCCGGATTACAGCTTGTCAACTGGGGAAAAAGCAAGTATAATATATTCTGCGGAGTTCTGCGAAATTCTCCGCATCAGCAAAAAAGAAACCCGTCGGCTTCGGCGGAATTGAAGGAGTACCCAGAAAAAATGAAAAAACAGAATGCAGCGATTTGGTGCGCCCTGCTGCTGGTTGCCTTGCCCATTGCAGTGCTGCTGCTTGTGCCGTCGCCTTCCGCGCGGATTGTGGACGTGGTGCAGCCGCTGATGGAGTCAGAAGAGATTGATTATTGGAATCCCGACATCTTCTTTCTGACGAAATACGGCTTGACCGCTGCTATCAGCGTTCTGTGCGGTTTGGCGCTGACACTGCTGTACTCGCGCAAGCGCCTCCCGCTGGACACCCGCGCGGCGATTTGCACGGTTGGCGGCTTTGGCGCGCTGGTGGGCGCACGCGTGCTGTATATGCTTGCCCGGTATTCGTACATCATGGTTGATTTGGGCGGCAGCTCGTTCTTCTGGCAGTTCTGGCAGGGCGGTTATACGCTCTATGGCGGCATCCTCGGCGGCATGGGCGCGATTACGCTGTATGCGAAACTGACGAAGCAGAAGGCGCTGCCTCTGCTGGACGCGGTGACGCCCGGCGCGCTGCTGGCGCTGTGCGGTCTGCGCTTGGCGGAGGGTTTCACGGGGCAGGGCTTCAGCAAACAGATGGACGATATCTGCTGGTACTTCCTGCCTTTCCAGAATGAGGACGGGCAGATGCTGGTTTGGGCATATGAAGCCATCGTTGCGGCAGTCGCACTCGTGATTGTGCTGGTGCAAGGGCGCAGGCAGAAAATCGCCGGGCGGACGCTGGAAACCGGGCTGACCATCATCAGCGTGATGCAGGTGCTGCTCGATTCGTGGCGCGCGGATGAGCTTATCCGCTTCGGCTTTGTCCGCCTGAATATGCTCATGGCGGCGCTGACGCTGGCGGTGCTGCTGGCATCACGCCTGACCCGCTGCATCCGCCGGGATGGGCTGAAAAGAATCAGCATTACGCGCATCGTGATGCTGATGCTTGGCGCGGGCGTGTGCATCGCCGTGGAATTTGCGCTGGACAAGTCTGCCATCAACAACGGAATACTTTATGGGGTGATGATGCTCGCACTTGTGCCGATGTTCATCGCCGTGCTGCTGGATGACGGCCGCATTCAGACCGCCGAAGAAAGGAAATAAGCCATGCAGGTGACGCAACCGAACGAATTTTACAAGGGTCTGCCGAAAGAGGACGTATTCTTCGTCAAGGACGACCAGAACAACCCCGTCGGCGAGGGATTCCTGATTTATCAGTATCAGCCGACGATTTTCCCTTCGCGCCCGGTCAACATCTATTTCAGCATGACCAGCAAGCCGGAAGGCGAATACTGGCTGCTGGGGTCGCTTGCGGCGCGCGCGCGGCAGCTGCGCAATCAAGCGCCCGGTGCGGCGGCACGGCTGTACACAGCCGTGGATGTGCAGGACGAGCGCCAATTGGCGTTTTATGAGCACAACGGCTTCAAGATGGATTACACCGAGGATTTGGTGCGCCTGAACGACCCTGACGAAGTGCCGCAGCTGTTCAACTGCTCGTGCATCACGCTTCCGCTCAACACCGTGCAGGAGCAGATGGATTTGGTGTCACGGATGCGCGGCGCCGGGTTCAGCTACTTTGACCACGGCTTCCTGCTTCAGCAGATGAATCGGCAGAATTTCGCCGCGCTGGGCATCCTGTATGGGTCGAATCTGGTTGGTGCGTGCGTCGCCGCGGGGCAGTACACGTCGGCGGAGGTTATGGGGCTGTATATCGTGCCGGAGTTCCAGCGCAAGGGCTTGGGCACGCGTTTGCTCCAGCAGACGAAACAGGCGCTGGCGAGCACGGGCGTGACGGATTTGACGATGCGGGTGATGAGCGACAGTGAGCCGCAGGTGCGCTTGGTGCAGCGGTTCCGTGCGGAATTGGTGGAACACACGAGTGTGTTCCCCTCGATGCAGATTTAAGAGGGGCGTGGCGATTGCCCTCTTGGATGGCTTCGCGGTGTACGCTTTTGTGACATTATGGTCATGTTGCAGGGGGAATCGCCTCTGCGGAGGCGACCAAAGGGCTTTCCGATCGCCCTTTGG
>ERZ826613.2337-NODE-2337-length-18968-cov-3.727595_pt1 | contig 18968 bp, 15 predicted proteins | sample MGYA00519925_ERZ826613 | MGnify/ENA primary metagenome ERZ826613 (study PRJEB31778, sample SAMEA3449236) | human gut metagenome | biome: human gut; feature: human-associated habitat; material: faeces | place: United Kingdom | collected 2010/2012 ... | reverse complement strand
AAAGAAACCCATCAGGGGTGTCTTTCGTTTGCAATCACAGGTTTTTCAGAACTTATTAGGTTCTGAAAAACCGCACGCAGCTTGTCAAAAATGGCTTTTTGACAAGCTGCGCAGAACACGCGTATTTTTTGTGAAAGGATGTGAGGGGGCATGGTGGTAACGGTACGGTCCCTGGGCCTCAGCGGCATCAGCGGATACGAGGTGTCGGTGGAGTGCTTCCTGTCCGGGGGACTGCCCGCCTTCGACGTGGTGGGCCTGCCGGACGCGGCGGTGCGGGAATCCCGGGAGCGGGTCCGGGCCGCCATCAAGGCCTGCGGGGCCAGATTCCCCGTCAGCCGCATCACCGTGAACCTGGCCCCGGCGGGCCAGCGCAAGGAGGGCACCGTGTATGACCTGCCCATTCTGCTGGGCATTCTGACAGCGGCGGAGGAGCTGAAGGGCCTGCCCGCCGACGCGGCGTTTCTGGGAGAGCTGAGCCTCACCGGCGCGCTGCGTCCGGTGACGGGGATCCTGCCCATGGCCCTGTGCGCCGCCCGGCTGGGCATCCGCCAGCTGTACGTCCCCGCCCAGAACGCCCCGGAGGCTACTCTGGCCCAGGGGATCACCGTCTATCCGGTGGAAAACATCGCCCAGCTGGTGGCCCACCTTACCGGCGACGCCCCCATCGCCCCCCAGACCCCCTGGACCCCCTCGCCGGTGACCCGGCCCCTGCCGGACTTTGCCGACGTCATGGGCCAGGAAAACGTCAAGCGGGCCTTAGAGGTAGCCGCCGCCGGGGGCCACAACGTGCTGCTGATCGGCTCCCCCGGCTCCGGCAAGTCCATGCTGGCCCGGCGGCTGCCGTCCATTCTGCCGGATATGACCCGGCAGGAGTCCCTGCAAACCACCGAGGTATACTCCGTGGCGGGGATGACGGACCCCGCCCACCCTCTGGTGACCCAGCGGCCCTTCCGCAGCCCCCACCATACGGCCTCCCCCGTGTCCCTGTCCGGCGGCGGCACGGTGCCCCGGCCCGGGGAAATTTCCCTGGCCCACAACGGCATCCTGTTTCTGGACGAGCTGCCGGAATTCGACAAAACCGCCCTGGAGACCCTGCGCCAGCCCCTGGAGGACGGGGTGGTCACCATCACCCGGGTGTCCGGGTCCCTGACCCTGCCCAGCCGGTTCATGCTGGTGTGCGCCATGAACCCCTGCCGCTGCGGGTGGTACGGGCACCCCTCCGGCCGCTGCACCTGTTCGGAAAGCCAGGTGGAGAGCTATATGCGCCGCATTTCCGGCCCCCTGCTGGACCGCATTGATATGCACATCGAGGTGCCGTCGGTGGAGTACGAGGCCATGCGCCGCAAGGAAAAGCCCGAGACCTCGGCCCAGGTCCGCGCCCGGGTCAACGCCGCCCGGGAGCTTCAGAAGCAGCGCTTTTCCGGCACCGGCGTCAGCTGCAACGCCTATATGACCCCCGCCATGATCGGGCAGTACTGCCTGCTGGACCAGGCGGGAGAGCGGCTCATGAAGGGGGCCTTTGACCGGCTGGGCCTCACCGGCCGCAGCCACGACCGCATTCTCCGCATGGCCCGGACCATCGCCGACCTGGACGCCAGCCCGGATATCCAGGCCGCCCACCTGGCCGAGGCCATCCAGTATCGCAGCAGCACCCTGTTGAAATAGTCCCCCCGGTGGGTTATAATAACTGGAAACCATATACAAGGAGAAACGATCCCATGCACGAGATGATCCTGTGCAAGCTGGGCGAGGTGGTCCTGAAGGGCCTGAACCGCCGCAGCTTTGAAATGAAGCTAATGGGCAATATCCGCCGCCGCACCGGCCGGTTCGGCAGGTTCCGGGTGTATTCCAAGCAGAGCACCATCTATGTGGAGCCTGCGGAGGAGACCTGCGACCTGGCCGGGGCCTATGCCGCCTGCAAGCAGGTTTTCGGCATCATCGCCGTGGCCCGGGCCTTGCCCTGCGCCAAGGAGAAGGAGGCCATTCTGGAAACCGCCAAGGCCTATCTGGGCGATGCCCTGACGGCGGCCCGCAGCTTCAAGGTGGAGAGCAAGCGGGCGGATAAGTCCTTCCCCATGAGCTCCATCCAGCTGAGCCAGTGGGTGGGCGGACACCTGCATGAGGCCTTCCCCCACCTGGCGGTGGATGTCCACCACCCGGAGCTGACGGTGTATGTGGAGGTCCGGGAGGAGGCCGCCTATGTCCACGCCCCGGCCGAGCCTGCCGCCGGCGGCCTGCCCATCGGCATGGGCGGCCGGGCCGTGAGCCTGCTGTCCGGGGGCATCGACTCCCCGGTGGCCAGCTATATGATCGCCAAGCGGGGCGTGGAGCTGGAGATGATCCACTTTGCCTCGCCCCCCTATACCAGTGAGCAGGCCCGGGAGAAGGTTCTTCAGCTGGCCCGGGAGCTGGTGCCCTGGTGCGGGCGGCTGAATGTCACCATTGTTCCCTTTGCCGGGATCCAGGAGGAGATCCGCCGCAATTGCCCGGAGGATCACTTCACCCTGATTATGCGGCGGTTCATGATGCGCCTGGCGGACGCCCTGGCCAAGGACCTGAACTGCCGTGCCCTGGTCACCGGCGAGAGCCTGGGCCAGGTGGCCAGCCAGACCATGGACGCCCTGGCCGTCAGCGGCGACGTGACGGACCTGCCCATTCTGCGGCCGGTGATCGGCATGGACAAGGAGGAGATCGTCCGCATCGCCCGACATATCGGCACCTTTGAGACCTCCATCCTGCCCTATGAGGACTGCTGCACCGTGTTCACCCCCCGCCATCCCAAGACCCGCCCCCATGTGGAGGAGGTCCGCGAGATGGAACAGGCCCTGGACGTGGAGGGTCTGGTCCGCCGCGCCATGGACGGCCGGGAAGTGGTAAAGCTCCGCTGACCTGCCCGCCGCATCGACCGGCAATCCTTCGATATATGTTCTCGTAGGGCGGGGCCCATGTCTGCCCACCGTCGTGCCAAACGCAAAAAAGCAGCCTTTCGGCTGCTTTTTTGCTATTTCTCATGTAAATTCAGAACAAACCGGGGATGTTCAACCCGCCGGTGAGGGCGCCCATGGCGGACTCCATGGCCTCCTCCGCCTGGCGCAGGGCCTCGTTGACGGCGGAGATCACCAGGTCCTGCAGCATCTCCACGTCCGCCGGGTCCACGGCGTCGGGCTGGATGGCCAGGGCCGTCAGCTGCTTCTTGCCGGACACGGTGGCCTGCACCGCGCCGCCGCCCACGGAGGCGGTGAAGCTGCTCTCCTCCACGTTCTTCTGGGCGCTTTCCATCTCCTGCTGCATCTTGGCCAGCTTCTGCTGCATTTGCTGCTGCTGGCGCATCATCCCGGCGCTGCCGCCGAACCCGTTGCGGGCGCTGTATCCCTTAGCCATGGTTGAAATCTCCTTTATAATACTGATTTAATATCGTGCGATCACTTGATTTTGAAATTTTCCAGCTGGCGGCCCTGGGCGGCCACCTCGTCCAGCTTGTCCGGGGCCTTTTCCGCCGGAGGCTCCTCCCAGGGGGGCGTCTGCTCCGGCTCCGGGACTTCCTCCAGGGGCTTCTCCGGCGCTTTTTCTGTCACTTTTTCCGGCTTGGACCGGGGCTTGGCGGTTTTTTTCCCCGTCGGGGCTCCGCCTACCGTCAGCGCCACCCGGATGGTCTGCCCCTCGGCGGCGGAGGCCACCTCCTGCAGCACGTGCAGCACCGTGTTGTTGTTCAGGGAGTCCCGGACGAACTCGTTCTGGCAGTACAGCGTCAGGCAGTCGCCGTCCACCGCTCCCTGGACCATGTTCAGAAACACCCGGTGGTTCACCGCCAGGCGGCCCTTGCAGTGCTCCTTCATGGCGTCCCACTTGCCGGTGTCGCCCACCACGGCGGCAGACTTTGCCGCCACAGGCTTCCGGACCGGTCTGGCGGCAGGGCGAGCCGCAGGCGGTTCCTCGTCCGGTATATCGTATACCCGCTCCCGCCCGCCGGGTTCCTCCGGCAGGGGCGGCTCCTCCGGCATAGGGGGCCGGTCATCGCTTGGCACGTCCCGGCTTGTCCCGGCGCTGTCCCGGGACAAAGGGGCGGTTTTTGGGGACGTCCCGGCGGTTTGCGGGACAGTTTTTACCGGTATTCCGTTTGCAACCCGATCCTCCAGACGGTCGATCCGCTGGCTCAAAGCCGTCAGGTCGCCGGACAGACTTTCGTCACACAGCCGCAGCAGACACAGCTCCGCATCCGTCCGGGGCTGGAAGCTGTCCCCCAGCCCGGCGCAGCAGGACTGCAGCGTCTCCGTCAGATACAGAAACCGCCGCATGGGCTGGCTGCCGGAAAGGGACTTCAGGGTCTTGGTATCGTATATGCCCGTCAGCAGGGCGGCGGCCCCATCGGGGGCGGCCTTGAGAATGGTCATGTCCCGGGCCAGGTCCCCCAACTCCCCCAGCATGGCGGCCACGTCCTTGCCGCCCCGGTACAGCCCGTCCAGCCGGGTCAGGGCCCCGGCGGCGTCCCGCCGCAGGATGCAGTCCATCAGCTCCACCGTCTGGACGCTGCCGGCCAGGCCCAGAATATCCAGCACCGCCCGGCTGTCCAGCTGGCCCTGGGCCACCCGGCACTGATCCAGCAGGCTCAGGGCGTCCCGCAGGGCGCCGTTGGCCATCCGGGCCAGAATCTCCGCCCCGTCGGGAGTCAGGTCGATCTGCTCCGCCTGGGCGATCTCCAGCAGGTGCTTTTCCATATCCCGGGGCAGAATGCGCTTGAAGGTGAAGCGCTGGCACCGGGAGAGAATGGTGGCCGGGACCTTGTGCAGCTCCGTGGTGGCCAGGATGAACATCAGGTGCTCCGGCGGCTCCTCGATGGTTTTCAGCAGGGCATTGAAGGCCTGGGTGGACAGCATGTGGACCTCGTCGATGATATAGACCCGCTTTTTCAGCACCGTGGGGGTGTATACCGACTCGCTGAGCAGCTCCCGGATGTCGTCCACCCGGCTGTTGCTGGCGGCGTCCAGCTCCGTCACGTCCAGCAGGGAGCCGCTGTCGATGCCCCGGCAGGCCTCGCACTGGTTGCAGGGGGCCCCGTCCTCCGGGTGCAGGCAGTTGACGGCCTTGGCCAGAATCCGGGCGCAGGTGGTTTTGCCGGTGCCCCGGGTGCCGGTGAACAGATAGGCGTGGGCCGTGCGGCCCTCGGCCACCTGCCGCTGGAGGGTGCCGGTGATGTGGTCCTGGCCCACCACCTGGGAAAAGGTTTTGGGCCGCCATTTCCGATACAGTGCCTGATACATGAACCAGCCCTCCCTTCGGCCGAAAAATCAGAACAGAACAAACTCCTCCGCTGCCAGCCACGGGGCCGGTGGACTCGCGGCACATGGATGATCCCTCTTAATGCTGCTCGGTTCCCCGCCTGACATGATTCGTGGGTATCCATTGCGCGAGACCGGCTCCGCAGCTGGCGGCGGAGGAGTCGTCATGAAGATATCTTATCACATTTCCCCTCGGTTGGCAACAGGAAATTTGCAGCCGGAGAAATCGCCGAAGCGCCGCCCTCAGCGGGCCGCTGTTGGGGGAAAATTCCCAGTTTATGGCGGAAACGGGCCGTTTTCGCGGCTATCCACGGCGTATTCAAACAGCGTCTGCCGGTAGACGGCGGCAAAATAGCCGCTGCGCGCGTAGGCGTCCGGGTACTGCCCCTCGATCCGTCCCAGCAGATCCTGCAATTGCAGCATGACCGCCGCCTGGTGCTTGCAGCAGCCGCTGCAGAAGCAGGAGCAGACCAGACGGCTGATTTCTCCGTTTTCCCAGGCAAACTCCACCTCATAGGGAGCCGTGCCCTCCACAAGGGCGTACCCCGCCCGGCCGTCCAGGCTGATATAGCGGACCAGTCCGCGCTTGTAGTAGTCATATCCCCGCTGGAACATGGCATCGCTGGCCCACAGCTCATCCAGGGAGAATGCTTCGTCGTCCGCGCCGCTGGCAAACTCCTCCTCCGGGTCCGCAGGCGGCAGGAACCATCCGGCGGCCTGACAGGCCGGCAGAACGCCGCGGTCAAAGGTAACCAGGTGGGAGCCCGCCGCGTAAAACAGCCCGTCCACAGCGATGTCCGCCACGGAAATCACTCGCTTATAGTCAGAGAGCCTGATTTTGAAGCTGTAGTTGACCTGGGTAACGCGGCCCCGCTGTCCGGCCAGCTTGCCGTCCACAAAGACCAGGTCGCCGGGCTTCAGGTCGAACCGGTCGTTGTAGTACGCCAGGCTCCGGTGGTTGGCAGCAAAATAGACCTGCACCACGGACCTTCTGGGGATAGTCCGTTCCGACTTATGGGCAGTCCCCGCTGAAAATTTGATACGGAACGCCATAGTATGCGCCCTCCTTTCCTCTTACGCGCCTATTATACGGCGCTGGGTGTCCCTAAAATCGGACTGCCGGACAATGGAGAAACCAATTGCATTCCATGTTTCGCAAAGCGGTGGGCCATCCGTTCTTATCCTCCGCCATTCGTGCATTAACTCCAAACTTAAATTTGATTCTTCAAGAAATATTTACAAATTTATGCTTCCATTTTTTTAATTCATGTGTTATGCTAATGCTAACCTAAGATTTCAGGCCGAAATTCAAATTAACCCGAATCTTAATTTCGCTTGCGGCGCACATAAGCCCAGGCAATTGCACAAGGAGGAATCATCATGCCCGAATTCAAGCCCGGTGCGCGGCTGTCCAAGAAGCCGCCGCTGAACGAGCAGGAGCTCTATCAGATCGACGCCTACTGGCGCGCCGCCAATTACCTGACCGCATGCCAGCTGTATCTGCTGGATAACCCGCTGCTGGAGCGTCCGCTGCGCAAGAGCGACCTCAAGCAGACCATCGTGGGCCACTGGGGCACCTGCCCGGGCCAGAACTTCATCTATACCCATCTGAACCGGGTCATCAAGCGCAGCGACCTGGACATGATCTATCTCTCCGGCCCCGGCCACGGCGGCAACGCCATGGTGGCCCAGGACTGGCTGGACGGCAGCTATACCGAGGTCTATCCCAACATCACCCGGGACAAGGACGGCATGCAGAAGCTGTTCAAGCGCTTCTCCTTCCCCGGCGGCATCCCCAGCCATGTGGCGCCGGAGACTCCCGGCTCCATCCATGAGGGCGGCGAGCTGGGCTATTCCCTGGCCCACGCCTTCGGCGCCGTGGCGGACAATCCCGACCTGATCGCCGCCTGCGTGGTGGGCGACGGCGAGGCCGAGACCGGCCCCCTGGCCACCTCCTGGCATGGCAACAAGTTCATGAATCCCATCACCGATGGCGCGGTGCTGCCCATTCTGCACCTGAACGGCTTCAAGATCGCCAACCCCACCATCTTCTCCCGCATGAGCCACGAGGAGGTGGAGAGCTTCTTCCGGGGCTGCGGCTGGGAGCCCCGCTTTGTGGAGGGCGACGAGCCCATGCTCATGCACCAGCAGATGGCGGCGGCCCTGGACTGGGCCATCCGCGAGATCAAGCGCATCCAGCGGGAGGCCCGCAAGAGCGGCCAGGCCAAGCGGCCCCGCTGGCCCATGCTGGTGCTGCGCACCCCCAAGGGCTGGACCGGACCCAAGGAGGTGGACGACCTGCCGGTGGAGGGCTGCTGGCGGGCGCACCAGGTGCCCATCTCCATGGGCGCCGACGCTGACCGGCACCTGGCCCAGCTGGAGCAGTGGCTGCGCTCCTATAAGCCGGAGGAGCTGTTCAACTCCGACGGTACGCCCGTGGAGCTGGTAGCGTCCTTCCCCCCTGCGGGCAATCGACGCATGGGTGCAAACCCCCACGCCAACGGCGGTCTGCTGCTGCGGGATCTGCGGACCCCCGATTTCCGGGACTATGCCGTGGACGTCACGGTTCCCGGCAGCGTGGAGGCCCAGGATATGTACGTTCTGGGCACCTATGTCCGGGACGTAATGAAGCTGAACATGGACGCCCGGAACTTCCGGATCTTTGCCCCGGATGAGACGGCGTCCAACCGCTTGCAGGCGGTGTTTGAGGTCACCGGCCGCCGCTTCCTGGACCAGCAGATCCCGGGCATCGACGACCATCTGGACCCCGACGGCCGGGTTATGGACTCTATGCTCTCCGAGCACTTCTGCGAGGGCTTCCTGGAGGGCTATCTGCTCACCGGACGCCACGGCTTCTTCGACAGCTATGAGGCCTTCATCCGCATTGTGGACTCCATGTTCGCCCAGCACGCCAAGTGGCTGAAGATGTGCAGCGAGCTGCCCTGGCGGCACGACATCGCCTCCCTGAACTATATTCTGGCCTCCAACGTGTGGCAGCAGGACCACAACGGCTTCACCCATCAGGACCCCGGCTTCCTGGACCATGTGGCCAACAAGAAGGCCGACGTGGTGCGCATCTATCTGCCGCCGGATGCCAACTGCCTGCTCTCCTGCTTCGACCACTGCATCAAGAGCCGCAACTATGTCAACGTGATGGTGGCCAGCAAGCACCCCCGGCCCCAGTGGCTGACCATGGAGCAGGCGGTGAAGCACTGCACCCAGGGCATCGGTATCTGGGATTGGGCCTCCAACGACGCCGGGTGCGAGCCGGACGTGGTGATGGCCTGCTGCGGCGACACCCCCACCCTGGAGACGCTGGCTGCCGTCAGCATCCTGCGCCGGGAGCTGCCGGAGCTGAAAATCCGTGTGGTGAACGTGGTGGACCTGATGAAGCTGCAGCCCCACACCGAGCATCCCCACGGCCTCACCGACGAGGAGTATGACGGTCTGTTCACCAAGGATAAGCCCATCATCTTCGCCTATCACGGCTATCCCACCCTGGTCCATGAGCTGACCTATCGCCGCCACAACAAGAACCTCCACGTCCGGGGCTATAAGGAGGAGGGCACCATCACCACCCCCTTCGACATGCGGGTCCTCAACGACATCGACCGCTTTGACCTGGTCATCGACACGGTTCGCCGTCTGCCCCAGCTGGGCAATCGCGGCGCCTACCTGGTCCAGAAGATGCAGGATAAGCTGGTGGAGCACCGGCAGTATATCCGGGACAACGGCGTGGACCTGCCGGAGGTCCGGGAGTGGAAGTGGGATCTGACCCCCGAAACAAAGTAAACCGGCGTTTTAAAACAGATTTTTTCAAAGCAAAGGCGGGCCAGCGGCCCGCCTTTGCTTTTTATTCCGCCTTGCGGTTGCCCCGCTGTGCGGTGGATACGCTGACCAGGGCAATCACTGCCAATGCGATGGCCAGGGCCCCGGCGCACAGGGCCGCGGTCTGGCCGGTGGAAACGGTCAGCGTCAGATCGGAGCCGGTCAGGGCCTGGATTTTGTCCGTGGCCCAGGACATACCGGGGATGCTGACCGCCAACGCGATGACGGTTCCGGCGGCGGCCATCAGGGCCGAGGGCGTCCAGATTTGTCCCGCAATATCCCGGCGTTTTGCGCCCAGTGTCCACATACGCAGGGCGGTTTTCCCCTCCTGCATGGGAAGCAGTACGCAATAGGCTGCCAAAACTACCGCCCAAAGTGCTAAACCCACACAGAGCACCGTCCGGGACACCCGGGTGTAACCGTCCAGACTCTCCACGATATCGCTGTACCCCTGGTCAAAGTAAGTCACCGTGCCGCCCAGGTCGTTTTCCGCCAGCCGGGCCTCCATCTGGCCGGCGGTGCCGTTTTTCAGGATCATCGTCCCCCAAAGGCCGCTGGGACTGGCCTCAATGGCACAGTCGCCCGTCTCCATGGCGCAGGTAACGCTTTTCTTGGGCGTCAGCACGGAGTTGGGGGTGAAGCTGGCCACGGTCTCGCTCCACTCGCTGCTCTGGCGATACAGACCGATGACGGTATACTCCGTCTCCTGCTGAAAGCCCCTTTGCGGCAGGTAATAGGATGCCGTCGGGTCGCTGTCCCCGACCATGGTCGGCATCAGGTTTTTTTCCTTTTCGTACAGGGACAGGGGCAGGGTATCCCCCACGTCCAGGCCGCTTTCCCGGGCCAGGGTCTCGGAGATCAGGCACACCGCCGCGCCGTCGTGGTACTCCTCCTGGCTGATGCTGCGGCCCTGGGTGATCTGGGTCCTTCCGGAGGCAAATTCCAGCATGCCCTCCACGGAATCCACCGCCAGCACCGGCACACTGTGGTTGTTGGTCTGGATGGACTCCATGGCCATGCGCCAGCTGGAGGTGCTGTCTATGACCTCCTGGGCGGTGACGCCGTCGGGCAGCTCCTGGATGCTGGGCAGGTTATACTGGGTATAGTCCACCGTCTCCGGGCGCCAGTTTCCCGGCTGCTGGGGGTCCTCCACCATGATCTCCCCAGTGTCCTTGAGCGCATCGACGGCAAAGCTGAACCGGCCGAAGTCGTCCGGATCGACGTTCATGACTTCTACGCCGGTGACAGGGTCGCTGTAGATCAGCTCGTCCGGGGCCAATTCCACAAAACCATCGGCATCGTCGGTGAACTCGCCGTCATGCGCCAGGCGGCAGTACTTGGTTCCGTCCGGATTGGCGCGCTGGTCATACCGGATCAGATTCCCCAGAATATCCAGGGACCAAGGGTCCAATTGAACGTTGGTTTCCATGAAAACCCAGTCGGCTACGTTCCGCCGCAGGTACCACTCATCGTCGGTGTAACTGTGGGACAGCAGCAGATAGCGCTTTCCCGCCTCCGGATGCAGCAGCTCCGCCGGGTCGTCATACTCCTGATGCAGCGACACAGAGGCCCGCTGGCCGGAGGGGTCCCGAAAAGCATCGTTCAGGCCATAGATCCCCAGCACCTGACCGTCCAGCTGCCAGTTGGCACTGCCGGATTCGCCGAACCAATCGTTGTTTCTTTCCGTGACCGCGTCCGCCCGGATCTCGACAATGGAGTATTCATAGGGCGCATCGCTGCCGCGATGGCCAGTGTAGAGGGAGATGGCAGGCCTCAGGCAGGGGCTGTATCCGCTGACCATGCCAACGGTCGGGCGGGAGCGGATAATGTCCCAGCTCTGCTGCTCCGGCTCCGCCAGGAAGATGGCGGCGGCCATGGCGCTGTCCTGCCGGAGGCTCTCCGCGTTGCTCCCCCCCTCAGCGGAGGGAGTAAGAACCTCATCCGAGGAGATCCGTCCGGTGACCACCGCCACGGTGGTGTAGGTCGCCTCCACCCTGGCCCGGGTCCGTGCCGCCGCCCAGAACTGTCCCCCGGACAGAGCCAGGATCACCCCCGCCAGGGCCAGCAGCAGTGCGCCGAAGGCCGCCTTCACCGGCCGCCGGGTCAACTGGTGCATGGGATTCATAAGAGCATCTCCTTTCTTATCCCGCCTTTCGGATGCCCCGGTTGGCGGTGAGCACGCTGACCAGGGCAATCACCGCCAGGGCGATGGCCAGGGCCCCGGCGCACAGGGCCACGGTCTGGCCGGTGGACACCTTCAACGTTAAATCAGAGCCGGTCAGGGCCTGGATTTTGTCCGTGGCCCAGGACATACCGGGGATGCTGACCGCCAACGCGATCACCGTCCCCGCAGCCGCCATCAATGCCGAGGGCGTCCAGATTTGTCCCGCAATATCCCGACGTTTTGCGCCCAGTGTCCACATACGCAGGGCGGTTTTGCTCTCCTGCATGGGAAGCAGTACGCAGTACGCCGCTAAAACCACCGCCCACAGAGCCAGGCCCACATAGAGCACCGTCCGGGACACCCTGGTATAGCCGTCCAGACTCTCCACAATATCGCTGTACCCCTGGTCGTAGTAGGTCACCGCGCCGCCCAGATCGTTTTCCTCCAGCCGGGCCTCCACCTGGTCGATGGTGCCGTTTTGCAGGATCAGGCTGGACCACACGCCATAGTTGCCGGTTACCGTCTGGCAGGTGACGCTTTTCTCCGGCACAAACACGCTGTTGGGGGTGAAGCTGGTGGGGGTAGTCACCCACTCGTTGCTCTGGCGATACAGACCGATGATGGTGTATTCCGTCTCCTGCTGAAAGCCCTGGTCCGGCAGATAGCAGGAGGGCCGGGGGTTATATTCGTGTATGTAGGAATACCGCAGGTCCTGGTCGTATTCATACAGGGACAGCGGCAGAACGTCCCCCACGTTCAGGCCGTTTTCCCGGGCCAGGGACTCGGAGACCAGGCACACCGCCGCCCCGGAGTCGTACTCCGCCTGGGAGATGCTGCGGCCCTGGGTGACCATAGTGGTCCCGGCGGCGAAATCCGCCAGAGCCTCTAAGTGATTCACCGCCAGCACCGGCACGCTGTGGCTGCTGACCCGGACGGACTCCATGGCCTTCTGCCAGGTGGGGGAGGAGGCAATCATCTCCTCCGCCGTGACGCCCTCCGGCAGAATGGTGAAGGAAGCCAGGTCATAATCCGTGTCATAGGCAATGACCCGCTGAACGGTCCACTCCCATTTCTGTTCCTCCACATTCCACTGCTCATCGTATAACGTCCAGGGCTGGGAGCAGTCATCGACATTGAAGGCAATGGTGTTCAGTCGCCGAAGGTCTATGGTGGACTCATTGCCGGTAACGGGGTCCTTATACAGGGGCGCATCGTCCGGCCAGGGATTTCCCTCGCCGTCCGTTATGGTGATGGCGGTGGTGCGGTCGGCATAACGGATCAGGTTGTTCTCAATATCCAGGCTCCGGGGGTCCACCTCATAGCCACTGAGTCTCAGGTCCTCCGCAATGAGGCAGCGCTGCTCGAAATCCAGGTCGCGGTAATTGTGGGTAAACACCAGGATCCGCTGTCCGGCCTGCAGCGCCTTGCCCGCCGCATCCGACTCGCCGGTGATCTGCAAATAAAAATTTGCGTTCCGGCCGGTGGGGTCGTTCCAATCGCCGCTCATGGCTTGCACTCCCAGCACCTTGCCGGAGACGACCCAGTTGAAAAAAGCGCCTGTATCATACTCTCTGGGATAATAGACCCTCTCCTCCCCCACCTCCGTGATCTCGATCTCCAGGATGGCGAAGTTATAGGGGACGTCCTCATCGTTATCAATGCGGGTGTCGGAGCTGTCAACGTCCATTTGATAAAATGTGGTCAGCGGCGTGAGCTTCGGACTGTACCCCCCGGCAAGGCCCATGGTGGCCTGACCGCGGATGATGTTCCAGCCCTTCTGGGCGGCCTCCTTCAGAAACTCGTTGGCTTCGTATGTGGGGCCAATATCCTCGTATACTATGTCGCCGCTGGACACCAGCTGCCGTTTCCCGCCGGTGACCACCGCCACGGTGGTGTAGGTCTCCTCCACCCCGGCCCGGGTCTGGACCGCCGCCCAGAACTGCCCTCCGGACAGGGCCAGGATCACCCCCGCTAAGGCCAGCAGCAGTGCGCCGAAGGCCGCCTTCACCGGCCGCCGGGTCAGTTGGTGCATGGGATTCATAGAAACAGCTCCTTTCGCATCGGTCAAATGGGTGCAGGCAGGACTACTTATGATAAATTATATACGGAGTTTATCATAAGTAGCCCTGCCTGTCAAGCCTTAGTTTTCATAGAGACGGCTCATACCGCCACCGGGGCGGAGCCGATCACCCGCAGATTGCGGCACACCAGAACAGAACAGCCCTCCGGCAGCTCCAGCCGGACCGGGAACGTGTGTTCCTTCTCGGCGTCTGCGTAGCCGCAGTTATGACACCGGATGGTCATCTGCCAGTGCCGGGTCTGCAGCCGGGGGCCGTCATCCGTGTACCAGACGGCGGTGGATGCGTAATAGTCGTGGGGACAATAGACGGCGGAAGCGGGGACGATCAGGGACAGGGACATGGCCGCCGCCAGGGCCAGGCCCAGAAGGGTCTTGCTGCATTTTTTCATGGCGGGTCGCTCCTTTCGGCTCTCGTTGTGCCGGACACATAAATAGGAAAAAATAAGAATAAAAAGAATAAGAGGGGGGGGGGGGCGGTTTTCGCCGCCCGCACCCGGGAATTATGGCGATTTTATTCCGTCACGGGGACAGGTTTGATAGACTGGTATTCACGGCAACCGGAAGCCGTGCAACCGGTAAAGCCACTTTTGCGGTCAGTAACATACAAACACTCCTTGCAGCGGTATATTTTTACATACATATGCTTGGCTGGATTGCTTGAGGAGTGGTCACTGCTATATTCTGACCGCTCATGATGTCCACTCGAAAGTGTGGAGTTTGCTGCAACTCCGACTTTTGTTCCGCATTTGGAGCACTGCAGTAAATCGCCTTTGTTCCACTGATGCCCCATAGATGTAATATTATCATACCAAACATACGTTCCGACAATAACGCGTTTGAACGAGTGATTGCAGGTTCCTGCCGCAAATGCGGGAACCATCAAGGAAAGGGACATCATCAGTGCCAAGGTCAAGCAGAGGAAAATCTTCGCCAATTTTTTCATGACAGGGTTTGCTCCTTTCGATTTTTGTCTTTTGAATCATTCGCTGCGGGTAGGGACGCTTCTTACTGCATGGGCCTCACCTCCGTACAATCAGACTTTTTCAACCAGTATAGGTTTTTCTGATTGTCTCTGAGCGCTGCCACTGACCGGCCACGGACCAGGTTATGGACATAGTATACTCGGCGCCCTCCACGGCCTTGACCTGCTCGGTGACGGAGGCGCTGCCTTTGCCCTGGCCTGTCCAGGCCCCCACAACATCCCAGCCTCTGTATAGCGTAACATTGACTACAACCTTGTCCGTGCTGGAATCTGCTGTTCGGAATACACGACAGACGGCCATTCCATTTTCAAACGTCAAAATAGAGAGATTTCCCATCGTCCTTGCCTGTTCTGCATAGGATGTAACTGTAAGACTAAGTAGTAGGATTGAAAACACAAAAAGTAAAGATTTCTTTCTCATCTTGATACCCCCGACATAATTTCGACAGTTTTCTTGTCTCTGCTATAATAACGAGTCAAGGACACCAAATCTTACAGCAAAATTTTACAATTATTTCAATTTGTGGAATTGCACAAAGAAACACTCTCCGCCATAGTGATTATGATGGATTCGTCGGCGTTGGCAAAAATCTGGAAACTGATATTCTGCGCTGCATCCATCCAGGTAATATAACTCAAATGACCTTCTTCCGTGGAAATAAACAGCATTCCGGGCATACCAGCTATGGACACCTCACGCTTGACGTCCCCGTCATCCAGCGTGTACCCGCTGCTGACCCCATCCTGCATATACGTATAGTCCAGTTCGATGACGTTACCCTCTGCGTTTTCATAGCGCACACTGCCAAAGCTGTCATACGCGATCCGCTCCGCTTCCGTATAGCCCTCCGGCAGGGCGGCGATCCGGTATTGGGGCAGAGCCTGGGCGGGGCCGTCGCCGTGATAGCGGAACTCCACCCGGCGGCCATTCTGCTCCATGGTCCAGCGGACGATATCCGCCCGGGCCTTGGGACTGACGGCCAGCACCATGGCCGCCGACAGCGACAGCATCAGCAGCACCACCGCCGCCCGCCGGGCCACGGTGCGCCAGGGGTAGGGGTTTCGCAGCCGGAACCACAGCAGCGGGTCCCGCAGCATCTCCCGCATACGGCGGCGGTGCCCCTCGGACAGCGGCACTTCCGTCTCCGGCGGCGTCTGCGCCTCCTGATCCGCCGCGTCCAGCAGCGCCCGGCGCAGCAGCCGGTCCAGTTCCTGATCGGTCATGGTTCGATCCCCTCCTCCTCAAAAATTTTCCGCAGCAGCGCCCGCCCCCGGGACAGCCGGGTGTTCACGGCGCTCTCCGTCAGGGCCAGCCGCCGGGCGATCTCCGCCCCGCTGTACCCCAGCACCAGCTTCATCTCCAGCACCGCCCGATAGGTGTCCGGCAGCCGGGCAAACAGCTGCACCATGGACGAATACGCCGGCAGATCCCGGCTTTGCCCGGCAAAATCCGCCCAGCCCTCCTCCAGCGGCAGGTGGCAGCGCCGCCTGCGCAGAATGGTGATGGCCTCGTTCCTCACTATAATAACGAGCCAGCCCCCCAAATCCTTACAAGGAATTTCATAAATTTTTGAAAAATTTTCAATCACCCGCAGAAACGCCTCCTGCACGGCCTCCTCCGCGTCGTGGGGGTCATGCAGCACGGCCAGGGCCGTCCGCTCCATCACCCGGTGATACCGGCGGTACAGCTCCCGGAACTGTTTCTTGTCCCCGTCGCTTTCCAGCGCGGCCAGATATAGCGAAAGCACGGCGTCCGTCACCCCCTTGCCCGTGTCCGGGCCGGTTTTTCCGCCTATTATACCATATTCCGCCTCCGTACTCAATCCCCCGCCCGTCGGCCCCGCCGCGTCAAAAAAGCCGCTGCGGACCCGCAGCGGCATAAGCGATCTCTGATATGGATATAAAATAAGTCGGAGCAAGCTCTATATCGCTTGCTCCGACGTGGTGCCGGTGGTGGGACTCGAACCCACACGGAGTCGCCCCCGGCGGATTTTGAATCCGCTACGTCTACCATTCCATCACACCGGCATGTGACCCGATTATTATACCGTATTTTCTTCCCAAATGCAAGACAAAAATTGCGGCCCCGGCGGGGCCGCAATTTGGTTTTTCAGAACGGACTTACTGCTTCACCCACTGGACGGGCAGCTCTACATGGAGGTCGTCCAGATTATCAAAGAGCTCATAGCTGCCGCCGGTCCACTGCATGGTGCCGCCGGACAGGGTGTATTCGGCGCAGCTGTCATCGCTGAAGGTGTCCGCCTTATCGCTGAGGTACAGCTTGCCCTTGGCCGCCCGGTAATAGCCGGACTCATTTTCATCCGCCAGGCCGTCCATCATCTGGTCCACGTCTATCGAGGCGTCCATCATCTGCTGCACATATTCCTCCACGGTGACGCCCTCGGCCGCCATGGCCTCGTCAATGTCGGCCCGGTTCATGCCCTGATCCTCCAGCTGCTGATAGATCATCTCCACCGCCACAGGGATCAGCGAGTCAATGTAGGTCTGGAGGGAGGTTTTCAGGGCGTCCCGATCCACGTTCAGCGTATAGGTGCCGTCCTCGTTCAGCTTCAGCACAAACACCATCTCCATGGTGGCATCCGTGGACAGGTCCATCCCGGCCCCCTGGTTGACGCCCTCCTGGAACAGTTCCGTGATGTCGCAGTTCCATTTCCAGGTGCCCGCCACCTTGGCGTTGTCGTCGCCGCTGCACGCCGTCAGGCTCAGGGCCATCATCAGTGTCAGCAGCACAGCAATGATGCGTTTCATACTCTTTCTCCTTTATTCATCTTTCTTCCTGGCCGTTCAGGCCATGTCCAGTTTACACATTTTTAACTGTTATGTCAATCATAATTTTCCTGTTTTCCATTAAAATCAAAAAAACCGGGGGAGAACGGCCCTCTATTGGAAGAATCTGCCGGAAAAGCCAAATTACCTATTGACTTGGTAGTTAATTTCGGTTATACTCCAATTACAAACCAAACCGATAGGTAATTCAAGCCTGAAACAGGGAGGAATATACAAATGACTGTTTACGCAGATAACGCGGCCACCACCAGGATGAGCCGGACGGCCCTGGACGCCATGCTCCCCGCCATGGAGGAGAACTACGGCAACCCCTCCAGCCTGCACAGCGTGGGCCAGCGGGCGGCGGAGCTGCTGATGAAGAGCCGCGAGACCGTGGCCCGGTGCCTGAACTGCCAGCCCTGTGAGATCATCTTCACCTCCGGCGGCAGCGAGGCCGACAACCAGGCTCTGCTTTCCGCCGCCGCCATCGGCCGCCGCAAGGGCAAAATGCACATCATCTCCACCGCCTTCGAGCACCACGCCATTCTCCACACCCTGAAGAAGCTGGAGAAGGAGGGCTTCCAGGTGGAGCTGCTGCCGGTCCACGAAAACGGCATGGTCTCCGCCCGGCAGGTGGCCGACACCATCCGGGAGGACACCTGCCTGGTGACCGTCATGTACGCCAACAACGAGATCGGCAGTATCCTGCCCATTGAGGAGATCGGCGCCGTATGCCGGGAAAAGGGCGTTCTGTTCCACACCGACGCCGTGCAGGCGGCGGGCCACCTGCCCATCGACGTGAAGGAGCAGAACATCGACATGCTGTCCCTGTCCGGCCACAAGTTCCACGGCCCCAAGGGCGTGGGTGCGCTGTACGTCCGGGGCGGCATCCCCCTGGTGAACGTCATCGAGGGCGGCGCCCAGGAGCGGGGCAAGCGGGCCGGCACCGAGAATGTCCCCGGCATCGCCGCCATGGCCGCCGCTCTGGAGGAGGCCTGCGCCCACATGGAGGAAAACCGCGTGAAGGTCACGGCCCTGCGGGACCGGCTGATTGAGGGCCTGTCCAAAATTCCCCACAGCGCCGTCAACGGCGACCTGGAGCACCGTCTGCCCGGCAACGTGAGCTTCTGCTTCGAGGGCATCGAGGGCGAGTCCCTGCTTCTGCTGCTGGACGCCGCAGGCATCTGCGCCTCCTCCGGCTCCGCCTGCACCTCCGGCTCCCTGGACCCCAGCCATGTGCTGCTGGCCATCGGCCGGCCCCACGAGGTGGCCCACGGCTCCCTGCGGCTGAGCCTGTGCGAGTGGAACACCCAGGAGGAGGTGGACCACATCCTGCGGGAGGTTCCCTGGGTGGTGGAGTACCTGCGGTCCATGTCCCCGGTGTGGAAGGACCTGGAATCCGGTAAGAAAGCATTCATGCTGTGACAACGAAAGGAGCGTTTTGAATATGGCACTGTACAGCGATATCGTGATGGATCATTTCATGCACCCCCGCAATGTGGGTGAAATCGATAACGCCAGCGGCGTCGGCACGGTCGGCAACGCGAAGTGCGGCGACATCATGCGCATGTACATCAAGGTCGATAACGACGTCATCACGGACGTAAAGTTCATGACCTTCGGCTGCGGCGCGGCCATCGCGACCAGTTCCATGGCGACCGAGATGATTATCGGCAAGTCGGTGCAGGAGGCGCTGGAGGTCACGCAGATCCACTCCATTATGGGGCTGCTTGACCGGGATTCGCCGCTGGTGACTGTCCGGCCCTTCCGGAGCCCGCATCATACAATCTCCATCGCCGGGCTGACCGGCGGCGGGAGCACGCCCCGGCCGGGGGAGATTTCCCTTGCCAA
>ERZ826613.2324-NODE-2324-length-19028-cov-8.169504_pt1 | contig 19028 bp, 17 predicted proteins | sample MGYA00519925_ERZ826613 | MGnify/ENA primary metagenome ERZ826613 (study PRJEB31778, sample SAMEA3449236) | human gut metagenome | biome: human gut; feature: human-associated habitat; material: faeces | place: United Kingdom | collected 2010/2012 ... | reverse complement strand
TACGAGGTCTGCGAAGCAGGAAGCCCATTGGCTTTAGACAATGGGTAGTTCACGAGCTTATGGGACTGACAGATGAGGAATTCATGGATTCCCTTATGGTTGCTTCTAATATCCGGAAGCTTGGACGGATGGAGATCCTTTATACCTGTGTTGCTGACCTTGTATCTTTTCTCCACCGTACCGGGATGGACGACCTTCTGGGAGGTATGGAACACTATTATGACCCTAATGATTATAACCGGGTTATTTATCATAGCAAAAGTGAAGATGCATCAGACAGGATTAAACAGATCCTTGCTGACGCAGAGAAACTTCTTGTCGAATGTGAAGGGGCTTGTGATGAAAGTTCTGCCTATCAGTTACTGGTACGTGTTTTAAAAGAACAGACGGTTGTGGAAGAATCCGGTGCAAGACGGCTGAAAACCAAAGAAGATGGAGCTAATAATGGTTCCATTGTAACAGATTACCAGTATGAAAAAAACACACATAGTGACAGCCAGTTCCTGAAGGAAACCGTTAACGCCATGGAAAAAACAGAGGAACCAACAGTACTTATAACAGATGGGGCCTATAGCGGCAGGGACAATACAGATGCTGCGGCAGAAAAAACATTGACCTTGTAACAACAGATCTATTCCCAAAATCAGCTGACAGAGCAGAAATAGTGTTGCATTTTCTTACCCAAAACAGAGCTAACAGAGGATATTTGTTGTTTTATATGAAATTTTCAAGGAACATAGATTTCTATGGTCGATAATTATTATGTTTTGACACCCATATCATACTATTTTTTTGCAAACACTATTTTAAAATGTGCGGCATTTCCATTCCTTACACCTGCCAGGAAACCTCCGCAAATTTTTATTTACTATTCATCACGAATCCATTGCCTGGCAATTTCTATGTCTATTTGCAGTGCTGAGGCGATTTGTTCGACAGGTAATCCGAGTTTGCTAAGGGCAATAGTATCTTCTTTTTTAGCAAGTATTTTACCTTTTGAAATGCCATCTGCAACGCCAGCTTTCATACCAGCCTTCATGCCATCTTTCATACCAGCCGCAACACCCGCCTCATACTCAGCTTTCCGCAATTTCCGTTCTTCCTCTTCTTTGTCATATTCAAAAATACTCATCGCAATTACCTCCGCTTTATTTTTACGAAGAAATTCAGAAAGAATATTCTTATGGATACATTCATCCACGGCTTGCTCTATAGCGTCTGCTAATTCGAACTCCTTCGCATATCTCCGAACACAATTTACATACTGTGCATATTCTTTTAAAGTTTGGCATTGTTCCATGAGTTCGGGATTATGTCCCTCATTAATGTTTATGGTTAGCACTTCCAGTTCCAGTTTTGGATTGCCGGACAGATTTTCGAAAGCCTCCGACAAATGGTTTACCCAGCTGTCTTTTTTATTTTCCGTGCCATTGTAGAATACGATAAACTGTGGTGCCGGTATTTTCTGTAATACGGAAGAGTAAAGAGATTTCTTATCTACCAGTTTCTGATATTCGCTGGAAATATAAAATAGATCACGCAAGGGCATATTTGGATTATAAGTTGACTGGTGTTCATAGAGAAACAGGTCTGTATCAATGATAAAAGCCAGGTCATTTTTCATTCCCATGTAAATAGCATTTTCCAGGGTGACAATTTCCAGTTTTTCCGGATCATCATAGTGAGCCCCACTGACTGCGTTATAAAGGGACAGTAAATTCTTCCGGTCAGAAAACAGCATACGGAATACGGTATCCTTATAGTTACGATGGGTTGTCAGCTGCTTTTTGTGTGCCATAGGCGGTACCTCCTCTTACAGGAGTGTACGAATGTGAAACAGCCATACTGCCTTACCTATCTGTCACAATTGGAAACTCCTGCTTTTTAATTGATTTGTTTGAATGAAAAGCATGAATTTCTGAAATGTGAATGAGATAATATAGATGGCATGATGCCAGGAATTTTAAGAAAAATATGCTTTGAAGGTATACTACCATAAAACCCTCAATGTTTCAATAGAAAAACAAAAAGAAAATAAACACAACATAAATAATGAGCAACAATAATAAAAAGAAGCGTAATTAAGAAGCAATAGTAATAAAGAAGCGGTCACATCTGTGATTTTCATTATCACAGGTGCGGCCGCTTCGGGTATAATTTTACCACTTATCAAGGTAGATGGTACCCTTAATACGTTTCATATTAATATCATCGACAATCCAAGCTGTTGTTTTGGAAGGTTCTTCGAGATATTTTTTACGTATAGTATCGCTTGAAAGAGTGAGTGAAGAAGTTATGGTATCCATCTTAGTGTGCGTCTCAGTATAGATATCCTTTTCTTCATAATCATCATGATATGGTACGATGGCACCAGGAGTTATTTTTCCGGTGTTCCAGTCAATGGCACATTCTCTGTGATTTTCGGTATATTCCAACTCGACAGCGACACTGGAATCTTCATCATAGCGATCATCGAGATGATACTTTGATTTTAATTGTAAACCTTTCCAACAGCATATATGAGTATCAGTATTTGTGATTTCACCAAAATCATTTTTTTCTACATCTACATGAAGTTCACAATCTAAAGGGCTTAATTCATAATACTGCATCCAGTTGTCCATTGTAATTTCCACTTTCTTTGGAACGATAATGGATTCAACGGAGCTGAATTTGGAGTATACTTTTTTGCCTTTTATTTTGGCATAATTTCTGATTTTGTAAAAATATTCTCCAGGTGAAAGTTTGGTATTTGTGTAACTATAGTATTGTTCATACCATCCAGCAGGATTATCAGCCTTTTTCTTAAAAGTTTTAACTTTTGTGTATTTCCCCTTTTTGGAAGTTGCCCGGTATAATTCAGCTCCTTTCAGGTTGGGGTAGCTGGAATAGTTTAAGTCAATACGTATTGAGACACTGTTTTCTGATTTCAAAGAAAGAGTTTCTATATCTGGCGTTCCAAGTACTGCTTTTGCGGATTTGACGGGGCTGAATTTTCCTTTTTTCTTTCCGTTGACGGCTCTCACTTTAAAATAGTAGGTTTTACCTAACTGAAAATCTGAGCCAATTCCGAAACTATAACCTGGAGTATACGTGGTGTTCCAATACCTCTCAAATTTCCCTTTCTTTGATTTTTTCCAGTAGATTTCGTAGTATTTGGCATGGCGTACTTTTCTCCATTTAAGATCTATACCGCCATAATCATGATCTGACTTTGCAGTAAAACCGGTGACTGCACCTGGTTTTTTAGAGGCTGCGGATGCATTTACTTTTGGGGTAGCCAGCAACAGGAAGGCTGCCACAAGAATCAGCAGGGGTGCAAAGTGTTTTTTGGTAAAAATCCTTTGTTTTTTCATGTTCTCTCTCCTTTTTTTGTTGAAAATCTTTTTCTTTTATTATAGAGTCTATAACTCTGAAAGTCAATATAAACAAAAGATATTTATAAAGAGGAAAAAATAATGAACAAATCTTAAAAAGTCTCCTTGAATACCGTTGCGTTATTCAGTGTAATAAAATGGGGTATAGCATCATCTGGATCATTAACGGCAGAAACAAGATATATGTTTTGGGGAAGAATAAATAGTTAAGAAATCAGCAGAGCCTGATTTCGGAAAGGCAGAAGAAAAGATGAAAGAGTATTATAAGATTATGGAAGACATTCTGGAAGTTGAATATAGAATAAGAGCAACAGTTTATGTATTAGACGAACTGGAAAAAAGCTACAGTGAGGAAACAGATTTTAAAGAAAAATATCTGCTGTCGGTTTTCAAAGGGGCATTAAGTTCGATTCAGAGTAATGTGCGAGAAACAATCCATTACATAGATCAATTAACAGCAGAAAGTAAACGGAAAAAACAGTAAAAAGAAAACAGGCAATAGGACTTTTTGATAAAGAGTTCTGTTGCCTGTTTATTCCTTTGGATACGGTTGCTGGATGTTGCTTGCCCCGGTAATGTAGTCCATGGAAATGTCGTAGAATTTCGCAAGGATCATGATGTTATCAATGGGGATTCTGGTTTTACCACTTTCATAGTCAGAATAGGTTCTTTGCCCTATGTGAAGGAGGTCAGCAACCTTTTGTTGGGTAAGAGCATGATCTTCTCTTATTTCCCTTATGCGTTCGTTATATTTCATCAGATAACCACCTCAAAAACAGTATACTGGAAAGATGTGATTATCTTGACAAATAGAGTTATAAACTCTAAAATAAGATATAAAGGAAGGATAAGGGAGTGATGAAATTATGGATGGATTTGTATAGAGGTATAAGAACCTCATGAAATGCTGTGATCCAGGAGGATAAGGAAAGAAAAGTTCAAAAAATGAAAGATGGAATTATTCGTTTAACGAATAGTTAGTGAGAAGGAGGTATAAACCAATGAAAAAGAAATGCAGAATAGTTGTATTTTTAATTATGTTGGTGGGTTTTCTTGTTATGCCGGCAAAAAATGTAAGTGCAGCTGCCAATATGAATAAAAAGTCCATCAGCATTGATGTGAAGAAGACTTATGCTTTAAAAGTAAGCGGTACAAAACAGAAAATTAAATGGTCAAGCAGTAATCGTAAAATTGCAACAGTTTCTCCCAAAGGTGTAGTTAAGGGAATAAATCCAGGAAAATGTACCGTTACTGCGAAATATGGAAAAAAGAAGCTGACTTGCAAAGTTACGGTCAAAAAAGCACCGCTTTTTTCTGTTTCAAGTTCTAATTATACACTTAAAAGTTCAGCGAAAAAGAGCATAAAAATAACCTATCGTGGTTCTAATACGATTTACTGGCATAATTACAATACAGATATTGTATCGTGTAAATGGAAAAGAGGCTGGGATGGAAATGTAGCTACATTAATTGTTACACCAAAACAGAATGGTACTGCAAAAATCAAGGTGTATGACAAAAAGAAGAAAAAATCTATGATTATCCATATTACAGTAAATGTTCCGAAATTAAAAAACGATCTGGTTACAAAATTTGGAAATGAAATTAAAAGAATAGGTCTTAAAGCGAAAGGACGTTATGGTTTTATAGATAGCATTAATCAATATACAGATTTGATTGTTCAGTATGATGAAAGCATGGGGACGATTTGCTTTTCATTGATGTATACACATGGGGCTAATAGTATGCTTCAGGAGATGACAATTTATAGAAACAGTAACAAGTGCCATATAGCTATATATCTATTAAATGGATCAGATGTAATGGGATATGAAAAAACAACCACACGTTCTCAAATTCGACAGTATGGATCTCTTTCCTTTAATTACAATGACAGTACTACAAAGAAAGTTGTGAGTTTATTGGGACGTTCTAAGCCTACAAGCAGTGAACAAAATTCGGTGAATAGACTGTATCGATCGTTCCTGGATTTTTGTGATAACGCAGTCCCTGGAAATTATAATGGACACCGAATTTCCATAACAATGAAAAATCTGTTTCCGAACTTCTGATTTTGGAAAATAAACTTTGAAAAAATGAAATTATATTAAAAACAAGGAGATTAAATGAAATGAAAAAAACAGGTACTTTTTTGTTAGCTTGTATGTTAACGCTTTCCATGACCGCATGCGGAAGCAACAATTCGAATGAAGCAGCAAATGGAGCAGGCACAGAAGTGGCAGGTGCAGAAACAACTACTACAGAGGCAACAGGTGCAGAAACAACTACTGTTGTAGCGGAGGATACAGAAGCTTCTGCTGCAGAATCGGAAACTGCTGCAGCGACAGATGATACACCAGTCATATCCGTAGGGGAAGAAATGACTACAGATACTTGTGAATTTTCAATTGATTCCATCAATATTACAAATGATGTAATGCCGCCGAAAACAGATGGATTTTATACACATTATCAGGCAGAGTCCGGTAAGGTATATGTAGATTTTTGTGTAGGATATAAAAATACCACTTCAGGAGATGTGGGAGCAGACGAAGTTGTGTCAGGACAGCTTATCTATGCAGATAAGTATACATATAATGGATTTTCGATTATTGAAGAAGACAGTCGAAGTAATTTCACGTACGCTAATATCACAAAGATTGCACCTTTGAGTACTGAGTATGTTCATTATTTATTTGAAGTACCGGAAGAAGTGGAAAGTTCAAATTTTGGTATTAAATTGGAAATGAGCATTGGAGGTTCTAAATATAACGTAGTTGTTCGTGAGGGCAGCGAAGAAAGTACAGAGGCTGCAAAAAATGCAGAAGCAAAAGCGGAAACCAAGAATGAGAAAACAAAAGGTGAAGTTGCGAAGGGAGAAACGGTTACAACCAAAAACAGCGAGTTTAATATTGATTATTCTGATATTACAAATGATGTAATGCCGCCGCAGCCAGCAGATTATTATAGTCATTATGAGGCACCTTCAGGTAAAGTTTACGTTGATGTTTGTTTTGCGTATACAAATACTTCAGAAAAAGATGTCAGTGCTGATGAAGTTATTTCTGCAAAATTGAAGTATGCAAATAAATATGACTATACAGGTTTTTCGATGATTGAGGAAGACAGTCGCGGTGATTTTACTTATTCCAATATCACAAATATCTCACCGTTGAGTACGGAATATATTCACTATTTATTTGAAGTGCCGGAAGAGATTAAAAGCAGCACAGAAAGCGTCGTAGTTACGTTTACTGTTGATGGTAATACTTATACGTATACAGTCAGATAACAGATCAAAACGCATAGTTCTTATAAGGAAATCAAGAAGATAATTTTTGAAGATTATGTTTTGATGGGAGATGAGATAAATGACAAAACAAATAGTGGCAATATTATTAACCGCGGCAATCGCAGCAGCTACGATTACTGCTTGTGGGAAGACAGCAGAAAGTCCGGAAACTACAGCAGTAACAGTTGAAGAGACAGAGACAAAAACAGAAACAGAAACGGTTCAAGAGACAACTGTGGAGGAGACAAAATATTCATCTTCTTATAGTAAAGACAGTTATAGCAGCTCTACAGAGAAGGTTACTTGTTCCATGTGTAATGGTACGGGACTTGTGAAATATTACTATGGTTCCAGTGCACTTGAAGCTGCAATGGATGGTCATGATGATTATGAGTATGGAAAATGTACAAGCTGTGATGGTACAGGATATACTTATATAAAAACGTCAGGAAGTTCAGGGTACGGTAAAAAGACATGCCCAAGCTGTGGTAAAAAAGTCAGCAGACTTATAACAAAGGAAGATGATGTAGGAGTTAATCGAACATGGTGTTCCGAGTGCTGGTATGATTATGAACACTGATATCTGAAAAGTATATTATAGAAAGAGAGATGCGAATGAAAAATTCAAAGAAATTCAAAGTAATTTTGAGTAATTTTGTTCTTTTTTTGGCATTGATGTTTGTGATTAGTGGTTCTGTAGATGTTAAAGCAGCAGCACCGAAGTTAAATAAAAAGAAAATAACCATCTATGTTGGTCATACAAAAAAGCTGAAAGTAAACAATGTCAGAGGAAAAGTAAAATGGGCTTCTTCCCAGAAGAAAGTTGCAGAGGTTTCCTCCAAAGGAATTGTGAAGGGGAAAAAAGCAGGGAGTACAACGATTACAGCAACGGTGGGAAACAAAAGGATGATATGTAATGTCACAGTTAAAAATAATGTATCTGTAAGCAAAAAGACAATGAAACTTTCACCGGGCGAATCAAGAAAAATAAAAATCAAGATTCAGAAACATGTAAATAGTATACGATTTAAGGTTAAGGATCCGAATGTTATTTCTTGCAAATGGGGAAACTGGAAGGGAATGACAATTCCACTGACAATCACAGCAAAACAGTCAGGTTCTACTTATGTGACTATTACAAATACATATAGCAAAGAAAAAGTAAGGGTCAATGTCACGGTTCCCTCTGAGTGGGAGAATGTAGAAGTTGTAATACCGGAAACCATCGGTGAACAGGGTGAGGAGTCAAACCGTATGAAGATCACAAACTACAGCTTTTATCAGACAGCTGGTTGGACAGGCAGTTACTATATGCATGTAGAGTTCAAAATGGTAAAATATGGAAATACAGGAAGGGACAGTTGGGGTGAATACGTTTTCTCTTATGATAAGAACGGAAATATTTTGGATAAATCATTTCTTTATGTATATGGTTTGAAGTTAGGCAAATCTTTTAATGGTGAACTGAGAGTTCCAGAAGGAACAGCGAAGATTGTGTTTATGGAGTATCCAGACACATCAGATACGTCAGATGATACGAAATGGCATTATTCTGATTTGCAGGCGATAGATGATTATGCCGGTAAAGCGGCAGACCATGCAAAGGAAGCATGGAATTGTGCATGTGAAGCCCAAAATTCCCCGATGTTGAGTGTGGCTTATGCCCCGATGGCTTTGTCAGAACTAAAGATAGCAAAAGAGAACATGCAGTATGTATATGATTATGTGATTAAAAAAGAAGATGTAGGTCTGGTGGATGCAGATGGAAATCCTAAAGGAACGTTGCAGGAGAAGACATATGAGGTTTTGAGTATGTTCGATGGAGTGGAAGATTTGACAAAGACAGATGTAGATGCAATTTATAAGATGTCATCTAATGCTATGATAAAAACGTCTATCTACAGAGTTCTGATAGCAAAATTACTTTCATAGAAAGATATGATGATACGAAAGGAAAAATATTTTCAGATATCATAATGCTTAGGCAGCATCCCAAAGTTTGTATAAACCTTCAAACTGATGTAAGATAAAATTACTCAGTTTGGAGGTTTATTTTATGGAAAAGAAAAAGGATTCACCACAAAAGGCAGCTCTCAGAGAAATGATGGGCAACTATCTAAAGGAAAATAATGTAAAGATAAAAGACGGTATCGATGTCAATTCCATCATGCGTGAATTCCAGGATCGTGATATTGTCCAACAGCACCAATTGAAGTATTTAACCGTCAGCTACGAAAAGTTACAAAATTGAAAACCGTATTCCTACTGGATGGCAGCCTGCTGAAAATGCTGTATCTGGAGATGATGGATATCATGAAAAAATAGACAGAACCTTAAAAAGTCAGGTTCTGTCTTCTGTCCTCAATAACAAATGGTATGTTTTATATAAGAAATTTATATCAGATGGGAGATGACTCCCGCCTCTGCAGGCGGCGAGCAACAAGATTGTATCAGTGGCGGGATTCAATCTCCCATCTGATATAGCCTCTGGCGGATTGCAGAGGTGCACAGAAGAATATGTCATGCGATGTATGACGTGCACCTCGCAGCAAGAATGGCAGAGGCATTCTTGAATTATATAAAACCAAAAAGGTATCGTATTTTTGCAAAGTTATTCATTGTCAATCCATTGTTTCACGGTTTCAACATCCACTTTCAATGCAGAGGAAATCTGTTCAACTGTTAATCCAAGAGTAATAAGAGAAGAGGCGGCATCTTTTTTTGCAAGTATTTTACCTTTTGAAATGCCATCTGCAACGCCAGCTTTTATGCCGTCTTTCATACCAGCCGCAACACCCGCCTCATACTCAGCTTTCCGCAATTTCCGTTCTTCCTCTTCTTTGTCATATTCAAAAATACTCATCGCAATTACCTCCGATTTATTTTTTCGAAGAAATTCGGAAAGAATGTTATTAAGGATACATTCATCGACTGCCAGCTTAACTGCTTCGTTCAGTTCAAGTTCCTTCGCACATCTTCGAACACGATTTGCCAGGAACTTTAAGAAAAATATGCTTTGAGAATATGTTATCATAGAACTCTCAATGTTTTAATAAAAAAGCAGAAAGAAAATAAATACAACATAAACAATAAGAAATATAAATGCCTAAAATTAGATGGAGATATTATAAAAATAAAGAATCGGAAAATTCCGTTTGCTGTTCATGTTGGTATATACTATAATAGAAAAAAGCACCGGAAAATTATATGATGGAAAGGGAGATGCAAATGAAAAATGTAAAAAAATTCAGGGCTTTTTTAGCCGGTTTTATTCTTTTTCTGGCACTGATGTTCACAGTGGGTTCTGTGGATGTCAAAGCGGCGGCACCGAAGCTGAATAAAAAGAAGATTACCATCTATGTAGGGCACACCGGAAAGCTGAAAGTAAACAATGCCAGGAAGAAAGTGAAATGGACTTCTTCGAAAAAGCAGATCGCAGCTGTTTCTTCTAAGGGAGTTGTAAAAGGGAAGAAAGCGGGAAGTGCGGTGATCACTGCGGCAGCAGGAAACAAAAAGTGGACATGCAAAGTTACTGTTCGAAATAACGTATCGGTAAGCAAAGGTGCAATCAAGATTTTGCCGGGTAAGTCAAAGAAGGTCAATATTAAAATTCAGAAAAATGTAAATAATATACGATTTAAAATTAAGGATCCAAAGGTTGTTTCCTGTAAATGGGGCAAATGGAAAGGAATGTCGATTCCTCTGACAATTACAGCGAAACAGTCCGGTTCCACTTATATAACGCTTACAAATACTTACAGCAAAGAAAAAGTAAAAATTAATGTTACGGTTCCTGGCGAGTGGGACAACGTAAAAGTAGTCATTCCGGAAACCATCGGTGAACAGGGTTACGAATCAAACCGTATGAAAATCACAAACTACAGTTTTTATCAGCCATCCGGTTGGACAGGCAGTTACTATATGCATGTAGAATTCAAAATGATAAAATACGGAAAGACAGGAAAAACAAACTGGGGCGAATACGTTTTCTTTTATGATAAGAACGGAAATATCCTGGATAAATCACAGCTGTATGCAAGTGCACTGGCAGTGGGAAAATCATTTAGTGATGAGTTGTTAGTTCCGGAGGGAACAGCTAAAATCGTATTTATGGAGTATCCGGATGTGTCAGGAGATCATAACAACAGCGGAAATGATAATGGCGGAACACAGGATGGCGATAATTCCTCCACAAAAGATCCTTTAAAATGGGACGATTCTGATCTTAAGAAAATGAACAGTTATGCGGATAAGGCGGCTGAATGGGCAAAAAAAGCATTTGATTATGCATCCAAAGCCAAGAAACAGTCAGGCATGAGCCAGAATTATACGGCAATGGCAATAACAGCCCTTAAGATGGCAAAAAGTCATATGCAGAATGCCTATGATTATGCGATTGTGAAGGAGGATGCAAATCTGATAGACGCAGATGGCAATCCGGCTGGTACTTTGCAGGAGCGCACGCAGGAACTTTTGAGTGTATTTGATGGATTGGACGATCTGACAAATACAGATACAGATACGATTTATAATATGGCAACGGATGCCATGGCAAAAACGGCTACATACAAAGTTTTGACAGCAAGATTGCTTCTGTAAAACCCTGGTGGAAATAGCATAATGGATTTTTTAAAACGTTCACAAAAAATCTGACAAGTCCCAAAAGCAGAAACAAAAATGCCCTGAACTTCCGGAGATGATCCTACAGATATCTCCTTTGGTTCAGGGCATTTTTTATTTTATATTTCCATACCGATCAAATGCTTTTATTGAGCAGCAAGTGCTTTGACCTGTCTGGAATTATTTTGCAAATTCTTCCAGCAATTCAGCGATACGATCCTGGCAGCCGCCGCAGTGGGTTCCGGCTTCGGTTGCTTCACCGATTGCATCAACGGTAGTATGACCTTCGTCATACGCTTTTTTGATATCTCCGGCTGTCACATCAGCACAGAAACAGATGGTTTCATTTAAATCCATACTGGCACCTCCGTGGAAATGAATTTATTCTGGTCGGAGAAAACTCCAACTTCTGCGTGCGTTCGACTTGAATATTATTCTCCGAAGTATCTCTTAAGCAGACCTGCGAATGCTTTTCCATGTCTTGCTTCGTCTCTTGCCATTTCATGAACGGTGTCATGGATTGCATCCAGGTTCAGAGCTTTTGCACGTTTTGCCAGATCTGTTTTACCTGCGGTAGCACCGTTTTCTGCTTCTACACGCATTTCCAGGTTTTTCTTTGTGCTGTCTGTTACAACTTCACCAAGCAGTTCTGCAAACTTAGCAGCGTGCTCAGCTTCTTCATAAGCTGCTTTTTCCCAGTAAAGACCGATTTCCGGATAACCTTCTCTGTGAGCAACTCTTGCCATAGCCAGGTACATACCTACTTCAGAACATTCACCCTCGAAGTTTGCTCTCAGGTCAGCTTTGATGTCTTCCGGAACATCAGAAGCGATACCTACTTCGTGCTCTGCAGCCCATGCCATTGTTGTATCCATCTCTTTGAATTTAGAAGCCGGTGCTTTACATACTGGACAGACTTCCGGAGCTGCTTCGCCTTCATAAACATAACCACATACTGTACATACAAATTTTGCCATTTTTTTGATCTCCTTTTCACTTTGATTTTTAATAAGCTAATCCTGGGATATCCAAAACTTTTACGCTCTGAACATTCACAGGTTGAATCCTTGCTATTAATAATAGTAATTGTTACTGATATTAAGATAGCACATCTTTTGCTTTCCGTCAAGACTTTTTTAATAGTTTTTTTCATTAAGTTTTGCGGGGTTTTTACTGTAGTGTGTTTAACAATAGAATTTTCCTGTTTTAGCAGATATCTATATTATGCTAAACATTTTTTGCAGATTCCGTAAAAAGTAGTCGTGTGACTTCTGATTTTGCCATCAAATTTTTTTTGTGCTGCGATGGTGATCTCCTCGTTATCATCCAGGAAGATATCTTCTACACAATGGCATCTTTCACACACAAAGTGATCGTGTGGTGTGATCCTGCCATCGAAACGATCAGCACTATCTCGCATATTTAACTTGAGGATCTGTCCGGTCTCAGAGAGCAGGGACAGATTGCGGTAAACCGTACCGAGACTGATATTTGGAAAGCTCTCCCGCAAATTCATGTAAACCATATCAGCAGTCGGATGTTCTTCCGAGTGAGCAAGAAAATCCCGGATGGCTTCTCGCTGTTTACTGTACTTTAAAACTGCCATAATGTTCTCCTTTAGATAAATGATGCCAAGCTTAAAAATTTCAAGTTAATCCTGATATCATAATATTAGTAATAATTATTATTATAATAATCTAAAAAAAACCGTTTGTCAATGCTTTTATTTTACAAAAAGATTGACTATACTAATATCGGATAGCATTTCAGGAATATACGGTAAGCAACAGGAAAATAATGGATATCAGGAGGAAATACAATGGAAAAAACATATGATCTGATCATCATTGGTTCGGGCCCTGCAGGTTTAAGTGCTGCGATCTATGCCCAGAGAGCGGGACTGGATACTCTGGTTCTGGAAAAGGAATATATCAGTGGAGGACAGGTAGTGAACACGGCAGAGGTGGATAATTATCCGGGACTGCCGGGAATGAATGGATATGAGCTTGGCATGAAATTCCGTTCTCATGCGGATGCACTGGAGGCGAAATTTCAGATTGCAGAAGTAAAAGACATTATAATAGAAGAAACACAGAAAACGGTGCGTACAAATGAAGGTGATTTTTATGCAAAAAATATTATCATCAGTACGGGGGCAAGCCACAGAAAACTGGGCGTTCCGGGTGAAAGAGAGCTGGCTGGCATGGGTGTTTCTTATTGTGCGACCTGTGATGGTGCATTTTTCAAGGGAAGAACGGTTGCCGTAGTAGGAGGCGGAGATGTGGCAGTCGGAGATGCCCTGTTTCTTGCAAGAGGATGCAAGAAAGTTTATCTGATTCACAGAAGAGATGAGCTGCGTGCGGCAAAGAGCCTGCAAAAGAAATTAATGGCTCTGCCGAATGTGGAGATTATCTGGGATACCGTTGTCAATGAAATCTGCGGTGAAGATCAGGTAGAGGCACTGTTTATTGAAAATAAGAAAACAGGTGCGAAGAAACATCTTCCTGTGGATGGTGTGTTTGTAGCTGTCGGTATGAAACCAAATACGAACATGGTTCCGGATGAAATTAAAAAAGATGAGGCAGGTTATATCGTGGCAGATGAAAATTGTGTCACAAATGTTACGGGAATCTTTGCAGCCGGTGATGTGCGTACAAAAATGTTACGTCAGATTATTACAGCCGCAGCAGATGGTGCAAATGCAGTAGAGTCCGTTCAGCACGGTATTTAATGCTAATATCCGGAACAAAGCGGAATATACGTGAATTGCAGAAGTATAAAGTAATTTGCAGAGCCTCTTTTAAAGTCAAATACGGCTTCATATCTGTGAAAAAATATTTGAAAAATATATGAAATCCTTATAAAAGATATTAATTACTGTTGACAAAACACCTCCGGTTTGTTATGATTAGCGTGTAAAAAATGTAACAGTTTTGTAATAAATGAAAATTACACAGTGTTTTCAATACATGGAGGTAGATATAAGTAATGAAAAGAGGAGTAGTAAAAGTCACTGCATGTTGTCTTGCAGGAAGCGTTATTTTCGCAAGCACCGGTCTTACCGCTTTTGCAGCAGGGGAGATGCCATTAGCAGGAATCGGAGCTGAGATCATTGCAAGTCAGGAAAAGAAGGAAAATTCCGAAACAAAAAAAGTGATTGCAACCGGTTATGACAGTCTGGTAATTGCTCAGGTTGATGAATATGTAAATATTCGTGATGAAGCAAGCACAGAGACAGGTCAGATCGTTGGAAAGTTATATAACAATTCAGCAGCAGAGATCATTGGTCAGACAGGTGACTGGTACCTGATCAAATCCGGAGATGTTACAGGATATGTAAACAAAGATTATTTTGTAACAGGTGCACAGGCAGAAGAGCTGGCAGCAGAAGTCGGAGATGATGTAGCTACGGTAAATACAGAGACTCTGATGGTTCGTAAGAAAGCAAGCACCGATTCCGATGTTATCGCACTGGTTGGAGACTCACAGCAGCTTCAGGTTATTGATCAGGAAGACGGCTGGGTAAAAGTAGCAGTTGATAATGACGTAGTTGGATATGTTTCCAGCGACTATGTAGACTGTGAAACAAAATTTGTAGAGGCAGAATCCATCGAAACGAGTACAGCAAGAGAAGAGGCAGTACAGAGTGCTCTGGATCGTGCAGATCAGATGAAAGAAGCAGCAATCAATGCGATGAACAATGCGGATGCAAACGAAGCAGCATATGCAGCACAGGAAGCAATCGTAGCAGCGGCAGAAGCAAAACAGCTTGCATCTGAGCAGGAATTAGATTATAACGTACAGGAAATCGCTTCTACCGCAGTAAGTTCTGCAGATGAAGCACAGTATGCAGCATATATGGCTGAACAGTATCAGGCAGCTGCAGAGGCACAGGCAGCAGCAGAAGCGGAAGCAGCACGCCAGCAGGCAGAAGCAGAAGCAGCGTATGCAGCACAGCAGCAGGCACAGGCATCTCAGCAGCAGAATCAGAATTGGACAGGTGATCAGACACAGCAGGAAACACAGGCACCGTCCACAACAACGGATACAACGACAACACCGGATTATACAACAGGTGATACGACAACAACACCGGACTACACGACAGGTGATGCGACAACAACACCAGATTACAGCACAGGTGATGTTACCGTTACTCCGGATTACGGCACAGGCGATACAACGACAACACCGGATTATACAACAGGTGATACCACCGGAAGTACAACGACAGACAGCTCTGCACCATCGGGTTCTGACTATACCGGAGATGTTCCACAGTCAAATGCAAGCAGTTCTGATTCTCTCAGACAGAGCGTTGTAAACTATGCACTTCAGTTTGTTGGTAATCCATATGTATATGGTGGTACAAGCCTGACAAACGGAACAGACTGCTCTGGATTTACACAGTCTGTCCTGGCAAACTTCGGAATCAGCATTTCACGTACAGCTGCATCTCAGTCAGGCGGCGGTACTGCAGTAGATATGAGCAATTTACAGCCGGGCGATCTGTTGTTCTATGATAACGGAAGCGGTATCGGACACGTATCCATGTACATCGGCAATGGTCAGGTTGTTCACGCAAGTAACGAACAGACCGGTATCATCGTATCAAGCGTAGATTACAGAACCGCTTGTGCAGCAAGAAGTTACTTTTAAGAATAAGATTAATTGAACAGAGAACTAAAACGGGAGTGTTCGCAAGAACGCTCCCTTCTTACGTTATAAGGAAAAATACTGCGTTTCTGCGGAGTGTTTATCTTAATTGAAGGTTGAAGGATGATAAGATAGATTTGCTGCACATTGTTTGCGGAAGCGGAAGTCTTCTGGAATTAGGATGAAATAATTAGATAATTTTAAATATTTACACGCTGATTAAGACAATTCTAATTAAATAGAAAAACAATAAAAAAAGCCGTTTGGCAAAATGCACAAAAGATTTGAGATATAAACAGAGTGTGGATAAATTCCTGTGGATTCACGCACGAGTTATCCACAGTGAAAAATGTCGAATTTGCTGAAAAATAGAGTTATACACTGAGTTATCAACATTATCCACATTTTTTGTGCACAAAGGCAGTGTTTATAAATTCCAAAAAACAAACGCACGTTTTGTGAAGAAATGATAAGTGATGTTTCCAAACGTCAAAAAAGTGAAAAATCGCATATTTGTATACTTATAAAAAATGAGTGAATTATCAGAAAATTATAATTTGCTCATGGCATAATCCTCCTAAGTACAAGAATGTCGCTGATATATGATTGAAAACAGGATATTGTTACGTTATAATTTTGCTATATGGGAGGATCTTATAAGAAATAGAATGAAAATATTATGAGACGAAAAAAACTTTTTGCGGCGATGCTTGCAGCAGCCGTAGCATTTGCGGCATGTGGTTCTTTGCAGTATATTACGTTCCCGAAAACAGTGACAACAGTTGGAACGAAGCTTGTTACAGATTTCACTTCTCTGCTCGCAGTACGTTACATCGGAACAGAGGATGAATGGAATGCATCTGACTTTAAGACGCAGGAATTCAGCGAGTTACCTGCGTGAAGTGCGGTCTGAAGAAAGAGGAGTCCATTCCAAAAAAAGAACATAATTTTTCAGAATGGTGTGTTATCATACAGCCTACGACGGAAAGGGAACAGCGGTGATCACTGTAAAATCCGGAAAAATAACAGCAAAATGCAAGGTAAAAGTAAAATGATGTAATTTGATTTGCAGATATAGAATCCCCTTTTGGAAAATCCTGACAGCAGTTGTGTTGTACCTGATGCTGCCGGAATATCTCAGGGGGGATTTTTTACAGCAACCAGAACAGGAAAAAAGACGGAAGACCTGAGAAAGGAGATAGAACCAAAGATATTACAGGGAGTTTCTAAGATGTAGTATACTGATGATTGTCAAAAGTAATAAATGAAAATAAGAAGTAAAAGAATCAGGAGGTTCAGATGAAGAAAAAATATTATGGAATATTGCTGGCAGCAGTGATTGCCGCCGGCACAATAGGTGTAACAGTACAGGCAGCAGAACTGGCAGATACGGAAAAACTGACGGAAACTGCAAATGTAACAGACGATGTAAATACAGCAAACAGCACAGATGCTTCTGTACAGGCACAGAGTGATGAACTGGAAGTGCCACTGGTACTGAACCAGACATACACCAGAAGTTTCTCACAGGTCGGACAGAAATATTATTTCACGTTTACACCGGAAGAAACAGGATATTATTATGTTGATCTTAATTTCCCGGAAAATATGAACATTCACGTACTGGATGATTACTCTTCCGATGCACTGTATTTTGCAGAAAAGCTGAACAATACAGAATCTTATACATTCTGTCTGGAACTGCAGGATTCTGTAGATGGACAGGTGCAGGGAACGGGTACGATCACCTTCCGCAAAGCTCCAGATATTAAAAACGTTATCCTGCAGAAAGCAAATGCCAGAGATGTTTTCTACAATGCAGATTTTGAAACCATTTCCCCGGATGGGGCGAAACTGACAGTCGAATATGAAAATGGCACAAAGACTTATTCGTTTGATTGGGATAATGGTACTGCTTTTTCTCTTACAGATGATTATAAATATGCATTTAATGTTATGTTTCTGGATGCAAATGGGAATGATATATCAAATGTTGTAAACAATCCGGGTATGGCTGGTGCAAAGGGAAATTACCAGGTCAGAGTGTCTCTGAAAACGTTATCCATGAACAGTGATAATGGAGAGAAGGAGAAATTGACAGGAACTGGTTATCCGATCACGATACGTGACCTGTCACTGAACAGCTCCAACAAACTGGATATGAAAAAATCCTATCCTTCTTTAAAGTACACGGACGGAGAAACTGCGTATTATTGGTTTACACCGGATAAAAGCGGTGCTTACTATGTGAGCGTCACCGGATATGGTGCAGACTACTGGCAGAAATCCTGCTGGTTCCGTGTATACGAAAAAACAGCCAGCGGATATCAGTCGAAAGGAATGGCGATCGGTACACTGAACTGCAAGCTGGAAAAAGGAAAGCAGTATATTTTAACTGCTGATCACTATGGAAAATCCAGTGTTTTTGGTGCATGTTTTGCAAAAGCAGATACGTATGTTCCACTGGAAGTTGCACAGACACCATACGTGGAATTGAATGTGAAGTCGGATGTGACGGTTCCATTGAAAGTGAAAAGCTCTTACAAAATAAAAACCATAAGAATGCCTTCGACTGACAGGATTGTTTCTTATAAGAGCAGTGATACAAAAACAGCAACCGTTTCTAAGAATGGTACGATCAAAGGAAAGAAGATCGGAACAGCAAAAATTACGGTAACACTTGCCAGCGGTTACAGTACTTCATTCAACGTAAAAGTACAGAAAAAGAAAGTTGCCACAAAGAAAATTACAGTGGACAAAAAGAAGATTACTTTAAAGAAAAAGAAGAGCTATAAAATCAAAGCAGAGCTTCAGCCGATCACCGCTTCCGATAAAGTAACATTTACCAGCAGCAATAAAAAAGTAGCTACTGTAAATGCAAAAGGAGTGGTGAAAGCCAAGAAAGCCGGAATAGCGAAGATTACGGTCAAAGCCGGAAAGAAGAAAGCGATCGTAACGGTAAAAGTAAAATAAAAATTGACCGTTGGTTTCCTGGCAGGTGTAAGGAATGGAAATGTCAGGTGTTTTAAAATACTGTTTACAAATGAACAGTATTGCATGTGCAAATGAACGAATTCCCCGAA
>ERZ826613.2317-NODE-2317-length-19085-cov-3.225276_pt1 | contig 19085 bp, 10 predicted proteins | sample MGYA00519925_ERZ826613 | MGnify/ENA primary metagenome ERZ826613 (study PRJEB31778, sample SAMEA3449236) | human gut metagenome | biome: human gut; feature: human-associated habitat; material: faeces | place: United Kingdom | collected 2010/2012 ... | reverse complement strand
TCAGGCGCTCCAAATCGACGTTTCCGCCCGGAATCGCCAGCCGCTGCGGCGTTTTTGCCAAGACCGACGTGCAGCCGCTGCTCAACGAAGGCGCCCGTCCCGAGGACGTCGCCGCTTCCATCTTCCAGGCCGTCGTGACCCAGACCATCTCGGGTCTGGCGTGCGGCCGTCCCATCCGCGGTAACGTCGCCTTCTTGGGCGGCCCGCTGCAGTATCTCTCCGAGCTGCGCCATCGCTTCTACCTCACGCTCAACCTGGACGAGGAGCACCGCATTGTGCCCCAAAACGCCCACCTGTTTGTGGCGAGCGGCGCCGCCATGGCGCATGAGTCCAACAAGCTCAGCACGTTCCCGCAGCTCATCGAGGCTATCGATGCCCTGGGTGACACACAGGGTGCCGAGGTCGAGCGCCTGGATCCGCTCTTTGCCACCGACGAGGACTTCGCCGAGTTCAAAACCCGCCACGACACCGAGGTCGTCCCCAAGGGCAAGCTCGACGGCTACACCGGCCGCGTGTTCATCGGCATCGACGCCGGCTCCACCACCATGAAGGCCGCGCTCGTGGGCGAGGACGGCCAGCTGCTGCACACCTGGTACGGCAACAACAACGGTGACATCCTGGGCACGGCCAAGGTCATCATGGCCGATTTCTACAATCACATCCCTGCCGGCTGCACCATCGGCCACGTGACCACCACGGGCTACGGCGAGGCGCTGCTCATCGAGGCCCTCAAGGCCGACTCCGGCGAGATTGAGACCGTCGCGCACCTGCGCGGCGCCAAGGCATTCCTGCCCGGCGTCGAGTTCATTCTGGACATTGGCGGCCAGGACATGAAGTGCCTGCGCGTCAAGGACGGCGTTATTGAGCACATCATGCTCAACGAGGCCTGCTCGTCGGGTTGCGGTAGCTTTATCGAGAGCTTCGCCGTCTCTATGAACATGGACGTGCGCGCGTTCGCCAACGCCGCCATCCATGCCAAGGCCCCGGTCGACCTGGGCAGTCGCTGCACGGTCTTTATGAACTCGCGCGTCAAGCAGGCGCAAAAGGAAGGCGCCACGGTGGGCGACATTGCGGCCGGCCTGTCCTATTCCGTCATCAAGAATGCCCTGTTCAAAGTCATTAAGTTGCGCGATCCCAAGGAGATCGGCAGCCAGGTGATCGTCCAAGGCGGCACCTTTATGTCCGATGCCACGCTGCGCGCGTTTGAGCAGCTCACCGGCGTTCATGCCGTGCGTCCCGACATCGCCGGCTGCATGGGCGCCTACGGCGCGGCCCTGCTCGCTCGCGATCGCGCTGGCGCCGACGGCACCTCGACCATCCTCTCGGCTGAGGACATCGCGCACCTCACCGTGACGCAAAAGCATGTCCGCTGCGGCCGTTGCTCCAACAACTGCCAGCTTACCGTCAACGACTTTGGCGGTGGCAGGCGCTTCATTACCGGCAACCGCTGCGAGAAGGGCGCCGGCCACAAAAAGCAGAAGACCGAGGCCCCCAACCTCTTCAAAAAGAAAAACGAGCTGCTCTTTAACCGCGAGGTCCTGAGCCCCGACGAGGCCCCGCGCGGCACCGTCGGCATCCCGCGCGCGCTCAACATGTACGAGAACTACCCCTTCTGGCACGCGTTCTTTACGCGCCTGGGCTTTAGCGTGCAGCTGTCCGACCAGTCGAGCAAGAAGACCTACCAGGCGGGCATCGAGTCCATGCCGTCCGAGAGCGTGTGCTACCCGGCAAAGATGAGCCACGGCCACGTGATGAACCTTATCGACCGTGACGTCGACTTCATCTGGATGCCGTGCGTGCGTTGGGAGCGCAAGGAGGATCCGACGGCTGGCAACTGCTATAACTGCCCCATCGTCATGAGCTACCCCACGGCGCTGGCGCTCAATATTGACGAGATCCGCGAGCAGAACATCGAGTTCCTGTATCCGTTTGTGCCGTATCACGATAAGACCGAGCTTAAGCGCCGTCTGTACCAGGTGCTCGCCGTCGACCGTGTGGCCGATGCGCAAGCCGGTCGCGGTCGCGTGCGCGGTCCCAAGATCACGCGCTCCGAGGTCGATGCCGCCGTCAACGCTGCCTTTGAGGCCGATGCGCGTTTCCACGAGGATATCCAGACCATGGGCGAGGAGGCTCTTAAGTGGGTCGAGGACCATGGCGGTCACGGCATCGTGCTCGCCGGTCGTCCCTACCATAACGACCCCGAGATCAACCACGCCCTGCCTGAGCTTATCTCGAGCTTTGGCTTTGCGGTCTTTACCGAGGATTCGCTTGCGCACCTGGTGAAGCCCGAGCGTCCGATTCGCGTCGTCGACCAGTGGATGTACCACAGCCGCCTGTACGCCGTCGCCCGTTTTGTGACGATGCGCAACGACCTGGACCTGATTCAGCTCAACTCCTTCGGCTGCGGCTTGGACGCCCTGACCACCGACCAGGTGCAGGAGATCCTGGAAGCCAGCGGCAAGATCTACACCGTGCTCAAGATCGACGAGGTGTCCAACCTGGGCGCCGCGCGCATCCGCATCCGCTCGCTCATGGCGGCGCTCAAGGACCAGGAGGCCGAGCGCTTGGCCGAGGCCACGGCCGCGGGCGAGGCCTACGAGCAGGGCGATGCCGCGCCGGTGGCTCCCTCCACGGATGCTCCCGCGTTTGCGAGCCGCAAGTACACGTTTGAGGCGCAGCGTGAGGGTGCTTCGACCGCGTGGCCCAAGGTGCCCTTTACCGAGCAGATGCGCGAGGAGGGCTACACCATCCTGTGCCCGCAGATGGCGCCGATTCACTTTGACCTGGTCAAAGAGGTGTTCCGCGGTGCCGGCTACAACTTGGAGCTGCTGCCCTCGACCGACCACGATGCCGTCGAGGCTGGCCTGCGCTACGTGAACAATGACATTTGCTATCCGTCGATCCTGGTGACGGGCCAGATTATGGAGGCCATCGAGAGCGGTCGGTACGACCTGTCCAAGACGGCCGTGGTTATCAGCCAGACCGGCGGCGGCTGCCGTGCCACCAACTACATCGCACTCATCCGCAAGGCCCTGCGCGAGAGCGGCCACCCCGAGATCCCGGTGATCTCGCTTTCGGCCGTGGCGCTCGGTGAGGACAACCCCGGCTTTAAGATTACGCCGGCACTGCTTAAGCAGGCAGTCTACGCAGTGCTCTTTGGTGACGTCATGATGCAGATGCTCTATCGTTGCCGCCCGTACGAGGCCACGCCCGGTGCCGCCAACGCACTCTACGAGGAGTACATGGCGCGTGCCCGCAAGCTGGCGCCTAAGTTCAACAGGCACAACTACACCAAGTTGTGCCGCGAGGCCATCCGCGCGTTCGACACCATGCCGCTTGTGGGCGAGGGTACCAAGCCGCGCGTGGGCGTGGTTGGCGAGATCCTGGTCAAGTTCCATCCCACGGCCAACAACCACGTAGTCGATGTCATTGAGCGCGAGGGCTGCGAGGCCGTGGTACCGGGCCTGCTCGACTTCTTCCTGTACTCCATGAGCAACGCCGAGCTTCAAAAAGACGAGCTGGGAAGCTCTGCCACGGCGCGCGCTAGCATGCAGGCGCTCATTAAGCTGGTGGACTGGATGCGCACGCCGGTGGAGGAGATGCTCGAAAAGTCCCGCCGCTTCGAGGCGCCCGAGCGCATTGGCACCATGGCGGACAAGGCTCGTACGGTGCTTTCGGTGTGCAACAACATGGGCGAAGGCTGGCTGCTCACGGCCGAGATGCTCGACCTGATCGACCACGGTGCGCCCAACATCATCTGCACGCAGCCCTTCGCGTGCCTGCCCAACCACGTAGTGGGTAAGGCCGTGATCAAGGAGCTGCGCCGCCAGCATCCCGAGAGCAACATCGTCGCGGTGGACTACGACCCCGGCGCGTCCGAGGTCAACCAGCTCAACCGCATTAAGCTCATGATCAGCGTGGCCAAGGAAAACATGCGCGCCGGCAAGGGCTTTAAGCTCGAGAAGGTGGCGCCGCTCGCGATGGACGAGGTCACCGGCCAGATGCGTGCCCACGATGGCTGCGTGAGCTGCGGCTCGGTCGACGAGAGTGCCGTGGCGTCGGTCGCTGAGCGCCTGGGACGCGGCATTAAGAAGTAACTGGCCTGCTTTGGGCTAGATATGAGACAAACGGGTGGTAGCCGTACCGGCTACCACCCGTTTTTGATGGATATATGCTGCGTAAATCGCTTTGTCGCAGCCTTCCATGGACTCGAATTTCGAAAGTGCGGGGAAAACGCGAACCTTCCGAGCACACCGCCTTTTTAGACTCTCGCGACCTGCGGTTTTGTTGTCAAAAAATCCGGTCTGGTCGGCGAAACTCGATTTTTCCCCGCACTTCTGAAAAAGCGGTCCAGCAGCGCTAAAAAGGGCCTCCAAAATCGAGAGATAATGAACAGGTGTTGCCGTTCGCGGCAAAAAACCATCCGTTTATAGAACCCACCCCCAGCGCGCGTCATCCTTACGGTTGAATAAATACACATCTATGGAATTACGTAAGAGAGGACCGTTCCATGAGCTACAAGACCGTTTGTGTTGCCGGCGGCGGCGTGTTGGGAAGCCAGATTGCCTTTCAGGCTGCCTACTGTGGCTTCGATGTGACGATTTGGCTGCGCAGCAAGGGCAGCATCGGCCGCACCCAGCCCAAGATCGATCATGTGCGCGAGGAGTACATCGCTGCTATCGAGGGCATGGCGGACGGCACGGGCGAGTGGTGCGCCGGTATCGCCGATAGCGGCCAGCCCTTCGACAAGGAGGCGGCACTCGCCGCCGTCGAGCGTGCCTACTCCACACTCAAGCTGGAGCTTGACCTCGCCAAGGCCGTGGCCGACGCCGACCTGGTCATCGAGTCTATGGCCGAGGATACCCAGGCAAAAATCGACTTCTACAAGAAACTCGCCCCGGTCCTCCCGCAAAAGACCGTCGTCGTGACTAACTCCTCCACGCTGCTACCGAGCACCTTTGCCAAGTACACCGGCCGCCCCGAGAAGTACCTGTCGCTGCACTTTGCCAATTCCATCTGGAAGAACAATATGACCGAGGTCATGGCACAGGACCAGACCGACAAGCGCTACTTCGATGAACTCGTCGACTTTGCCAACGACATCCGTATGCTGGCGTTGCCCGTCAACAAGGAAAAGAACGGTTATCTGCTCAACTCCATGTTGGTACCGTGGCTGCTTTCGGGCCTTGACCTGTATGTCTCGGGCGTGAGCGATCCCAAGAGCATCGACCTCGCGTGGACGCGTGGCACCGGCGCTCCCAAGGGCCCGTTCCGCGTATTCGACACGGTGGGTATTCAGACGGCCTACAACATCGTCATGCAGTATCAGAAGGTGCCGGGCCTGGTGAGCCCGCTGCTCAAGAAGATGATGATGCCCTACAACTTTAAGGCCATGGCCTCCGTCCTCAAGAAAATGCTCGACGAAGGCAAGCTGGGCGAAAGCTCGGGCGAGGGCTTCTTCAAGTACTAAGAACGATCCCTCGGGGTCGGAGGAAAACGGATCATTTTCGGCCGCCAGCAGTGAGAAGATGGACCCAGAAATAGAAAGGAGTGGCAATGGGCTGGCTCTGGCTTTGAAGACAAGTTATTGCAGGCCCAGGGCGATTTCTCGCTCAATGCAGGCCAGCACAGCGTGACGTATCTGCCGAGTTCTGACACGGCAGCGACTGGTCGCTACCAGGTGCTGCTATACGACAACAACTTTGGTGCGGCCGAGAGCTATCCCAAGTTCGACTGGGGCCAGCTGGGCGCCGCGGTGGTGACCGACTACAGCCGCGGCTCGCATTCGTTTGGGCGCATCTTTACGGTGGACGAGGTGGCACGCACCTACGGGCTCGAAGACCAGATCGCGGTGCCGTTCTCGGGCTACGTTAGCAGTGTGCAGCGCGTCGGCAATTCGAACAGCATGCTCGTGGCATCGGGTCAGGCCAAGACCTTCACCGAGTACGACCGCTGCGGTCTGCCCATCGCTACCTACGAGATGGAAGCCGAAAAGTATATCTACCGCGTGTACAAGTACGAGCTGTAGGGCTGCGCTTAGGTTTGACCAATGGAGTATGAAAACACGCCGCTCGCCGATATCCCCTCCGCGAGTAGCAGCCATATGGTTTGATAAAAGAAGCATATGGCTGTCGCTAGTCTGCTGGCGACGTTCCCCCTGACATCGGAGGTTCCAGGTATGTTTCGCGCTCCGTTAAACAACTATCGGTTGGGCTAACATGGGTCGCCGTGCTATTTCGATAACCCTTGCAGTGGTCTGCCTGGCTGTGCTCCTGGGCGCTACAGGGCTGTTTGCTATAAGCCGAGAAACGTCCTATATGCAGGAATGCGCTTCCGAAGGGTTTGCCATTGACGGTTACTATCGGGACGACAAGACGAGTCTGGAAACCCTGGCCTTTCTTGAAGAGGATAACCATCGGTGGCAACTGGTCGACAAAGACGACAGCTGCGTTGACGGGCAGTTTAAGCGTACGGATGACCCCAACATCCTGATATTAAAGAAGGAAAACGGCGAAGAATTCGGTACGGTCCACGTGGCGTATATGTCACGCCGACGCGAGCAGGGCCAGCTCTATCTATTTAGAGATAGCAAGGTGACCCGATTTTATCTTGTGAGCACCGATCCGGCGTTTACGGTGGAGTCTGGCGATGTCGATGCGGACGTCTGATTCACGGCAATAAAACAGCGAACGGGGCGCGGGTGTGAACTGCACCCCGCTATTTGCTCGTGTCCGTATCGCATCTGCGCCTCGTCGTAACTTGCGTCCGTGCAGGCATTCATCCCCCCGCCGGCATCACTTCACATCGAACTCCACGCGATCGAGCTCGGGCACATTGAGGTCGATGAGCTTCCGGGCGACGTGACGGTCGTGTGCCCCAAGCGTCTCGCCTGTCGTCACATGGGCGACAATCTCGCGCTCGACGATGCCCTCCTCATCGCCTTCGGTGGCCGAGGTCTCGACGGCGACGGTGTAATCCTTGAAGCCTGGCAGCACCGCGGCAAGCTCGCGCGTGGTTTCGGTGACACCGTAGCCGTCCTGCACGCCGGCCTGCGCCGAGCCAATGGAACCCGCGGTCATAACAATGCAGGGGATGGCAAAGATCATCGTGCCCACAATGATGCGGCGGCGCACCTTGCGTGACAGCTCGTTGACCTCGGCGTCTTCTTCGGCGGTCACAACGCCGTCGCCGTTAAGGTCGCGCTTGAGCGGCACGCGCAGAAGAAGTAGTACGGCTTCGGCCGCGAGTGCGATAAAGACTACGTTGATGCCAAACTCGTAGAGCGCCGAGAGAAACAACGACCCGCTCGCGATGGCAATGCCATAACCCGCCGCGCACAGGGGCGGCATGAGCGCGGTCGCCACGGCTACGCCGGCAATGAGCGTCGAAGGCTCCTGATCGCGCGAGTTGCCCAGCCCGCCCGCAAAGCCGCCCGCGAGCGCGACGGCAAGGTCCCATATTGTGGGTGTCGAGTTGTCGATGATGGCGGCCGTGGTGGTGCCAAGGGGCGAGAGCTTAAAATACAGCGTGGACGTGACCAGGCAAAAGGCCATCTGTAGAGCCAAGCTCGCGACGGCCTCAAGGGTAATCTCGCGATCGAGCGTGGCGATGCCGTATGCCATGGCAAGGACCGAGCCCATGAGCGGGCAGATGAGCATGGCACCTACAATGGCGATGTCCGAGTCGATATCGAGGCCGATGCTCGCGATGAGCATGGCGATGATGAGGATGCATAGGTGGGAGCCGGTCAGGCGTGCCCCGTTTACAAAGCGCTTGCGGATTACGTGGTAGGGCGCGCGACCCTCGCGAATGTTGAATGCGCGCTTTAGGAAGCGGGTGGCGTTCTCCATGGCCTCGCTATGAGCAGGGCGGATGCCGTGACGCCGATGATGACGCTCGCGTAGTCGCTTGATCTGTTGTTTGTCGAGTTCCATGTCCACCTCGTTCCAGCGCGGTCCGCGCAACGCGCCCGTTGTCCTAACTCTACACCGTGGCGGGCGGGGTGTCTGTTGGATGCGGAATCCGATAGAGCGGATGACGCGAGAGCAAATGCAAATCACAGGCTCAATTCGATCCCGCAAGAATATGACGCACCAGCTCCTACATATGTGACGAAATTGTGAAGCACGAGAGCGCGAATTTCAAAAAATTCGCTGGTGACCAATGTTGCGCAACAGAATTCAAAAATCGACAGCTACCGTTTGATACGTATGGATACATCCGTGTCAAAGGGAGAAAGCCATGGCAAACTACAGTCCACAACACTTTGAGCCTCGGGCCAAGGCCGTCAACGTCAAGGGCGTTGCCAACCGCGCCGTCGCAACCGTTTTGACGGCGGGCCTCATCGCTCAGCCGCTCATGTCGCCGCTGGCGGCAATCGCCGCACCGTCAACCGATAACGGCGATTCTGTTCAGGGGGGGGGTAGTTCTGTAGAGAATACCGTTGCCGCCGGTAACCAAGCGGTCGTAAAGACGGCTGCCCAGCTGGCCGAGGAGTCGGCAAAGCAGCTCAAGGACGCTCAGGCCGCCTACGATGCCGCCCAGAAGAAGGCCGACGCGGCGGGCCAGTCTCAAAAGCAGGCACAGCAGCAAAAGAATCAGGCCTCGCAGGCTGTGAGCGACAACGAAATCGAGCAGAACGCAGCAGAAGTCGCCGCGCTCCAGGAGAAGATTGACGAGCTCAAAGCCGCCGTCGAAAAGACCGAGCTGCAGCAGAAGAAGCTGGGCGACCTGAACGATCAGCTCGAACAGGCCAACAAGAGTGTCGAGGATAAGACCCAGGCGCTCAAGGACGCCAAGGCAAAGCAGGATGAGGCCAAGAAGGCCCTCGATGATGCCCAGGCCAAGCTCGAGGCCATGGGTATGGACGAGTACGAGGCCGCCAAGAAGGCCGTCGAGGACGCGCAGGCAAAGCTCGATGACGCCAATAAGGCCGTTCCTACTGCACAGGCCAATCTGGACCAGGCCAAGGCTGCCGAGGCCAACGCTCAGCAGGAAAAGAAGGACACTGAGGCCGCTCTGACTTCCGCCCAGGCCAAGAAGCAGGAGACTGCCGCTGCGCTCGCAGCCGCAACCACCGCGCGCGATAACGCCCAGCAGAAGTTCAACCAGGCGCAGGCCGCGCTCGATGCCGCGACCTCGGGCACGGGTATCGATCTGAACGCGCTCGAGGCTGCCAAGGTCACTGCCGCCAGCGAGCTCGCGACCGCGCAGGCCGCGCTCGAAGCCGCGACGACTGCAGACGCCACCGCACAGGCGAACCTGCAGGCCGCGCAGACTGCCGCCACCGCCGCACAGGAGAAGGCCAACGCCGCCAATGCCGCCGTGGCATCTGCCCAGTCTGCATACGATGCGGCAAATAAGGAGTACAACGCCGCCGCCAGCGAGCGCGACGCCGCCAAGGCCGCATACGAGAAGGCGCAGCAGACCGAAGCAGACAAGAAGACCGCGTACGATAAGCTTGTCGAAGTTCGCAAGCAGAAGCGCAGCGAGTGGGAGGCGGCCTGCGCTGCTTCGAACGCCGCGGAAAAGGCTTATGACGCTGCTAATGCCCAGGTTGAGGCTCTTGAGCAGCAGATTGCAGACCTAAAGTCCAACATGACCGTTGACCAGGAAGTCATCAGTCAGGGTATGTTCGGCTTCATGAACTACATCATCGGCGGCAGCCAGTTCACAGCCACGCAGAAAAAGAACGCCCAGGATGCCGTATCGACGTTGACCGGCGCCGATGACAAGGCCGAATGGTATGACAAGTACGTCGATCAGGACATGTCTCGCGACGCCAATCCGCTCTCCTTGGAGCAGCTGCGCAACGCTTTGACCTATCTCGATACCCAAAATAATCTCCGCAAGGCTAACGGACAGTCCGAGCTGAGCGTCAGTCTCCGCATGACTGTTGCCGCTGCACTGAACGCGTCCTATTCATCGAATAATGGTTTGAGACACTCGAACTGCTATTTCGATAATGCGGAGAACCTCGCCGGCGGCGGCGGAGCATACTCCGGCGGTGAGACCGAGGATACCCTCGGCTGGCCCTACACTGGTCTCTACACTCAGGAGAAGGTTAATTACGAGAATTGGATTAAAAAGTACGGTGCGGATAGCGAGGCTGGCAAAGATCTCATAGCTCATCGCTATGATTCGTACTATATCTACCAAAACTATAACGATGTGTATTCCGGTACAAAAGATGAGAACGGTAAGGAAAGAGGAGACGGCTGCGGGCACTATCTCAACATTATCGATTCCGCTACGGCGGCTATCGGTATCGCAACCGGTAGCGGAAAGAACACCGATTCCGAGGTAACCGCATTCGATTACAGCGATGATGACACTCAGGCCGATTTCACGGTCTCTGAGTTCAAGAAGCTCGTCAACGACTACATCGATTCTGCCTATAACGCTGGCGGCACGCAGGCGCAGAAGGCGCAGCTCAAGGAGCTTCAGGGCAAGCTCGCCGAGGCGCAGAAGAACTTTGGAACTACTAGGGAAGCTTACTTCGCAGCTGTAAACGGGCAGGGTGCCGCCCAGGACGCTTTCACCGCAGCAGATGTGAACATGAACACCGCCAAGGGTGAGTACGAGAAGGCTAAGTCCGACACCGCCGCCGCGAAGACGGCATACGACGCCGCGAAGGACGCACTCGGCGGAATCGACATCGAGTCACTCAAGCAGAACCTCGATGCCGCCAAGAGCAAGGCCGCTACTGCCCAGGCAGCTCTCGATAAGGCAAACGCCACGCTTGCTGACAGCAAGACGAAGGCGGCCGACGCCGCTGCTCACAAGGCGAAGGCTCGCAGCGCCCGCTATGCCGCCAAGGCAAAATCCGACCAGGCCAACGAGGCGTATGGCAACGCCACTGCTTCGGTCAAGGACCTTGCCGCCAAGCGCGATGCCGCCAAGACGGATCTTGCGAACAAGCAGGGCACGCTTGACGATGCCAAGAAGGCCGACGACACTGCCCAGGCTGGCGTTGACAAGGCTCAGGCCGCAGACGCGCACGCCGCGACCACTCTTTCGGGCGCCGAGCAGGCAGTTGACGCCAAGAAGCAGGCCCTGTCCGACGCACAGGCGAAGGCCAAGGCCGCCGAGGGTGAGCTGGCCGGCGCAAACAAGGCCTTCGAGCGCTTCGCCGGCGCCCAGAAGGCGGTCGACGACGCCAAGGCCGCCTATGACGCCGCCGTCGCCGGTGTCGCCGATGCCCAGAAGCAGCTCGAGGCCGCCAACGAAGCCGTCGTCGATGCGAGCCTCGATATCGTCAAGGCCAAGGCAGAGCTTGCCAACGACGAGGCGCTCAAGGCTGATCTTGAGGCTGTCGACCACAAGGCATCCCTTGCCGCGGGCACGACGGGCAACGAGAAGCTGGTCAAGCTTAACGCTGCCTACGCTCGCTATAAGGCCGCCGTCGATGCCGCCGCTGGCCTCAAGGCTGCTCTGAGCGATGCCGATGCCAAGCTGTCCGATGCCAACGACGCCTATGCCGCCGCGCTTGCCGAGTTTGGCGATGCCAAGGATGCCCTGGCTGCCGCTCAGGCCGAGTACGACAAGTATCATCCCAAGGCTGAGCCGCAGGCCAAGCCTCAGGTTGCACAGGCTGCTGCAAAGGCTCCTGTCGCCAAGAAGAAGGCCACGGACGGTGCACTTGCCCAGACGGGTGATACCTCCGCGCTTGCAGGTGAGGTCTTCGTTATCGGCGGTATTACGCTCGTGGCCGCCGGCGTGACGCTGGGCGATCGTCGTCGCAAGCACATGTAGCGATCCGGGCGTAGATTCTGCAACGAACTTCGGTTCATAGCAGGAACGCTTCGATAGCTTAACCGATAAGGCCGGCGCGCTGTTAAACGCAGCGCGCCGGCCTTTCTTTGTTTCGATATCAAAAAGCCCGGTCGGCAGTTGCAAAAGCTACCGACCGGGTAAGCCGTAGGCAATATGGTTGCTGTCGAGCAGCTGCTCAGCTTAGCCCAGCAGGCTTAAGCCCACGGAGACAAACGCCAGGATAACGCCGACGATGGACTCGCCGCCCAGCAGGCCGCTGGCAACGACCAGGCCCTGCTCCTGGAAGGCGGCATCCTTGGCGGCCTTCTCCTCGTCCGAAAGACCGGCCTCGGCGTCGCGGTGTGCGGCCCACTTGTCGTAGGCGAGCTTAACGCAGGAGCCCAAGAAGGCCGTGAGCGACATGTAGAACGGCAGGTACACGCCCAGGCCGATCATCATGGCCGGAATGCCGAGCCAGTACATGACGATACCGGCGATAAAGCCGCCTGCGAACCACGGCACGCTCGGGATACCCGAGACCATGGTGGCGACCACGCTTGCCTGCGCGGCCACAAAGCTCTTGTCGGGGCCGAAGGCATCCGGACCATAGGCGGTGACGAGCGCGACCATGACAGCGGCAGCGACCAGGGCGCCCACGATGCCGCCAATGGCCTGGCCGACCCACTGTGCGCGCGGGTTGGTACCCAGTACGGCTCCGGCCTTAAAGTCGTTCATGACGTCGCCAGCAAGGCCGCACGCCACGGCCACGATGCCGGCGATAAAGAACAGCTTGACCTGCGCGAGCTGCGCGAAAGCTGCCACGATGAGCATGACGATGAGGCCAAAGATCTCCATGGGGTCGATGCCCGTCTGGCCGCAGCTCTGAGCACTCATGATGGTGGTGACAAAGGTGAACAGCGTGACGATGACGGCCGGAACGGGGCCGAGGTCGAGCGCGATGGCAACGATCACGGCAATGGCGGCGGTGCCCAGGCCGATGATGCCGGCGTCGAGCTTAAGCGAGCCCGAGATGAGCGACTGCTCGTCGGTGTCGGTGGAGCTGTCGGCTGCAAGACCGCGGACGATACCGGCGACCTGCGGCAGGATGTCCTTAAGGACGACGGCGACGCCAAAGCCCATCATAAGACCCATACCCAGGGACTTGACGATACCCTGCGCGGTCACAATATCGAACAGGCCGGCAGCGGTGCCGCCAACGATGATGCCAAAGTTGCCCAGCAGCGCGCCGGCAAACCAGAAGGCGACGGGGGCGAAGCCCACCAAAAAGCCGATGGACAGCAACATGGGCGAGTTGTAGATGGCAAAGGTCACGCCGGGGATATTGAGCGTGCACAGCATGCTGGGCACCACGCCCAGAGCGTCGCGCAGCACGCTGTAGATGCCTGCGATGGCCATGGAGCCAAAGAGCTGCTTGCCGGTCTTGCCGCCGGCCTCGGTGGCGCGCAGGGTCTGAGCTGCGGCGTTGCCGGTGGGGAACTCCAGCGCGGCGTCCACGATAAAGTGACGGTGGATGAGTGCCGTGGCGAGAAGGCCCAGGATAGTGCCGGCGAGCGCCACGATAAACATGTCGAGCCAGCTGATCTGGTCGGCATAGCCCAGCATCCAGGCGCCCGGGATGGTAAACGCCAGACCGCCGGCGACCATGGCGCCTGCGGACATGATGGTGTGGGTGACGTTGGCCTCGTTGAGGCTGGCGTTGCCCATGAGCTTCAGGAAGAACAGCGAGATGACGGCAGCGAAGACGATCGGCCAGGGGAGAGCGCCCATCTTGAGGGCGGTGTAGGCCGAGCTTGCCGTGATGATTACGCAGCCAAGGACGCCGATGACGACGCCGCGCAGCGTGAGTTGCCCGCGCATCGAAGCACGGTTCGAGGGATTGCTCATATAAAACTCCTTTGCGTATATCCGCTTCCCCCGGGAGCGCCGCTACGGATACGGCGCGGGAAGTCGGGTTACCAAGGGCCGCCGCGTGAGCTCGCGTGCGACCGCGCACCAGTATAGCGGCAAGCTAGTCATTTTGGGATGACTGGTTTAGGTAGGCGATATACTGCTGGGCAGACGAAAGGAGCGCCGACGATGCTTAATGGGTGCGCATATATATTGACGGTCGACGTGGGCAACACGTTCATTCGCTTTGGCCTGTTTGCAGAGGATTCGGCCGCGGCGCAGGAATGTCCGCTTGCGACGTGCGAGATCACCACGCCGTCGAGCATCACAGCAGACGAGGCGCGCATGCGTCTCGTGCAGGTCATGGCCGCACTGGCGGCCGATGCGGGCATGCCGGGTGCGCTTGTGCCCGCAGCCGCAGTGCTGAGCTGCGTGGTACCGGCGCTCGAGCGCCCGTGGAAGGCGGCGCTTTCCCGTACCTGCACGGGACGCGTGCTCACGGTGGGACCGGGACTTAAGACCGGCATGCCCGTGCACTACGACGATCCGGCCGAGATCGGCCCCGACCGCATCGCCGATGCCGTGGCGGCACGCGCCGTCTACGGCTCTCCCTGTATCGTGATCGACTTGGGTACCACGACCAATATCGAGGTCATCGACGCGCGCGGTACCTTTGTGGGCGGCGTCATCGCGCCGGGTTTGGCGCTTGGCGCCCGCTCGCTTTCGGCTGCTGCGGCGCGCCTGCCGCAGGTTGAGCCTTCGGCGCCAACGCACGTCATCGGCCGCAACACGCGCGAGGCCATGCGCTCGGGCGTGGTTCTGGGCGAGGTAGCCCGCATCGACGGCATGCTCGACATGGTGCTTGCCGAGATGCGCTCGACCAAGGCGGCGGGGGAGGATGGCGTGCCCATCGTCATTACCGGCGACGATGCCGAGGCGCTCGCGGCGTTGGTCGGCCACAGCCTGACGGTAGACGACGCACTGACGCTGCGGGGTCTCGCCGAGCTGTACCGCATCAACCAAAAGCCCCGCCGCGTGTAAAAGTGAGGGCGCCGGTGGGACAAACGCCTCCACCTTTCACCTGCTACAATAGGTCAAACTATTGCGATTACGGAGGTGTCTGCCATGTCGGACGATCTTCATCAAACTTCGTCAGGCAAGCGCCTGGACGTCATCAGCTGGGACGAGTTCTTTATGAGCGTGGCCATCGCCGCGCAGCGCCGCAGCAAGGACCCCAACACGCAGGTGGGCGCGTGTATCGCCAGCACCAACCACCGCATCCTTTCGGTGGGCTACAACGGTACGCCCTCGGCGCTCAACGACGACTTTTTCCCGTGGGGTACGAGCGACGACCCGCTGCAGGACAAGCACAACTACGTGGTCCATGCCGAGGCAAACGCCGTGCTCAACTACCGTGGCTCACTCAAGGATCTCGAGGGTTCCACGGTTTACGTCACGCTGTTCCCGTGCCACGACTGCGCCAAGATCCTGGCGCAGGTGGGCGTGGGCGAGGTCGTCTACCTGGACAATAAGTATGCCGACACCGATGATGGACGCATCAGCCGCCGTATCCTCGACTCTTGCGGCATCAGCTACCGCCAGGTTATCGTCGATGTTCACATCGGCACCGAGGGGCAGGCTCAGCAGTAGCGCATAGCAACGCCAACTGGCGGCAAAACAGCCAAAAGAGACCCGTCCCAAATTGACCGCTCGTGAAAGTCGTGTCCGCACGCATGGCTGGCGCCTAAGCGGGTACATGGCTGTAGTAACATAGCCCCTGTCCGCGGGCGCGCCCGCGTAATTGTGAGAAAGGAGCCCCTGTGGCTGTTAACGAAGAGCTGCTTAAGAAGGTTCTTGAAGAGATTCGCCCCAACCTGCAGGCCGACGGCGGCGATATGGAGTATGTGGGCGTCGACGACGAGGGCGTCGTCAAGCTGGAGCTGCAGGGCGCCTGCGCCGGCTGCCCTATGAGCGCACTTACCCTGTCCATGGGTATCGAGCGTATCCTCAAGGAGCATGTGCCCGGCGTTACCCGTGTCGAGCAGGTCAATGCCTCCGGCGAGACCGACGACCTGTACGATGAGTACGCGCCATTCTAAGATGCGAAAGCTGCGGACGGCATACTCCGCATAGATGTTACGCCCAAATATGCGGCTGCGAGCGCAAGGCCCGCGGCCGCATTTGTATGTAGGGAGTAGGAGGGTCGACATGCTCAACGACTTCTACCATATGCTTGATCCTGTCGCGATCTCGGCGGGCCCCATCACCATCTACTGGTACGGCCTGGCCTACGTGGTCGGCGCTCTGCTCACGGCGGTCGTCATGTACCGCACGCAGCGTCGCTGGGGCTTTAACATCACGATTGACGACCTGACGAGTGTCGTGGTCGGTGTGGTCTTTGGCCTCATTATCGGTGCGCGCCTGTTCTACGTCGTCTTTTACGGTGATGGCTACTACTGGGCGCACCCGCTCGAGATCTTTGCCACCAACGAGGGCGGCATGAGCTTCCATGGCGGTTTGGTGGGCGGCATTATCGGCGGCATCATCGTGTGCCGCATGTATAAGCTCGACGCATGGACTTTGGCAGACCTTGCTGTCATCGGCGCGCCGCTGGCCTTGTGCCTGGGCCGTTGTGCCAACTTTGTCAACGGTGAGCTGTGGGGCAAGCCGACCGATCTGCCCTGGGGCGTGGTCTTCGGTGGCACCGCGGGCGATATGCCGCGTCATCCCTCCCAGCTCTACGAGGCATTTCTTGAGGGCATCGTGCTCTTTTGCATTCTGCAGGTGCTCAGCCGCAGAAAGCCGCTGCTGCCCCAGGGCACGTTTATGGGCGTGTTCGTGATGGGGTACGGCATCGTCCGCTTTCTCGTTGAGTTCGTGCGCGTGCCCGATGCCCAGCTGGGCTATCTGCTGGGCGGTGTCATCACCATGGGCCAGTTGCTGAGTTTGCCGCTCGTGATCGCCGGTCTGGTGCTCATCATCTTCGCCCGACACCGCAATCGCCCCCAGCGCATCTACCTGGACGCCTAACCACCAAAACCACCAAAAGGGGACAGGCGCCTTTGTGGTGGTTCGCTGGACAACGATGACAAAACCGTAACGTTTTCCCAGATAAAACCTGCCAAAATAAACCTGTCCCTTTTTGGCAGGCTTCTAGAAAGGCTTTCGGACTGTGAAGGATTCCGACCTCTCCACAACGGCCGCGCGCGACGCTGCCCGCATCGTTTGGTTTAAGCGCTACCCCGCCAAGCAGACGCTCATCGCATTTTTGCTCGCGCTGTTGGCGACCACGGCGTTTTCCATCGATCCCGCCCCGGTGTCGAGCAATGCAGTCTTGGCGATTGACCCCAAGGCGACGGGTGCGCTGTACGTGTGCTACGAGGTGCTCCTCTCGTTTGCCGGCCATACCGACGCGGTCATGCTGCTTGCGCTTGTCTGCCTGCTCACGCTGCCGTTTCGCTACGTTTTCTTTGGCCGCGGCGACGCCTGGCGTCCCTCGGTGATCCTTCCGTCGCTGTTCTTTGCCGTCTGCATGGTGTTTGGCCGCAGCTACGACCTCACCGATTCGGCCGAGATCGTGCTCGGCGACAAGGCCCGCATCATCTGCGCCTGGATTGGCGGCGCGGGCTGGATGCTCTTGGCGGTCGTTGCCTTCTACCTTGCCTTTGAGTGTCTAGATTGGCTGAGCTCTCGGCGCATTCCGTTTTCTGAAGCGCATTTTGGCCGCGTATGGCGTGTGGCTCACGCCGTGCTCTCGGTCCATCCCTTTGCCGGGCCCTTCCTGGTGCTTATGATCGCCTGGGCGCCCACGCTCGTCGCTTCGCTGCCCGGCCTTTTTATGGGAGATACGGGTGCGCAGATTCGCCAGTGGTTCAACTACCCCAACGGCACGAGTGACTACTTGCGTCTGCTCAATCCCAATGTGTTGCTCAACGGACATCACCCCGTGGTGCATACGGCTATCATCGGTTCGTGCGTCCAGTTGGGGCTTTCACTGTTCAACAGCGCCAACGCAGGTCTTGCCATCTATACCTGCGCCCAGTTCGTCATTACGGCCGCCTGTATGGCCTATTCCATCTCGTCGCTGCGCAAGCTGGGCGTGAGCCTGCCGGTCCGCGGCGTAATCCTGCTGTTCTTTGTGTTTATGCCCATGTTCTCCAACTACGCGGCCTTGCTTACCAAAGACGTGCTGTTTGCCGACGCGTTTTTGGTGCTGTTGGTGCAGACCGTGAAGCTCGTGGCCTGCGGCCTGCCCCGTCGCTATGCCAATGCCGAGCGTGCGGGCGATCCCAGGCCCGTGCTCTTTGCGCGCCATGACTGGCTGCTGCTCGCTCTGGGCGCCATGGGTTCCACGTTTCTGCGCAACGGCGGCCTGGTGTTTCCCCTGGCGGCATGCGTAATCGCGGCGGCGTTTTGCGCATGGGACGTGCATATGGCCCATCGTGCAGGCAAGCAGGCTGGTGCTGCGCCTTCGGGCGCCACCCCGCGTTTCCGCTGGGTGGGAGTTCTTGCGGTGCTTGCACTCTGCCTTGCCTCTAATATGTACTTCACTAAGGTCTTTATGCCGGCACACGACATCACGCCTGGTTCCAAGCGCGAAATCCTCTCGATTCCGTTCCAACAGACGGCTCGTTTCGTCCAAAAGCATGACGGCCTCAACTCGGGCGTCAACCCCACGGTTAAGGAGGACGGCACTATCGTGGAGGCTCCTTGCGACGGCTTGGTGACCGATGAAGAGCGTGCCGTGATCGACCGGGTGCTCAAGTACGAGAACCTGGGCCGCCGCTACAACCCTGACAAGTCCGACGCCGTCAAGAACTGCTTTAATGAGTATGCCTCGCAGGAGGACATCGATGCCTATTTTGAGGTATGGGCTCAGATGTTTAAGAAGGATCCCGAGTGCTATATTTCGGCGCTTATCAATAACTACTATGGTTATTTTTATCCGAGCGCGCGCGATGCCTGGGTCTACAGCACGGCGCGTAGTGCCGAGATCATGGCGCGCCCCGACAACCTCAAGTACTTCGACTTCCATCCGGTCGATAGCAAGGTTGTGCGCTGGTGCGACCACCTGATCAATCTGTACCGTGTGGCGGTGCAGCGCATCCCGTTTATCTCGCTCACCATGAGCTCGGCCACCTATGTGTGGATCATGATCGCCGTGGTGGTCTACCTGCTGCGTCGTCATTCATGGCGTGCGCTGGCGATCTGGGTGCCGCTGTTGGGCGTACTCGCCGTGTGCCTGATTGGCCCGTGCAACGGCTCGACCTACATGCGCTATCTGTATCCGGTCATCGCCTGCATGCCCTTCGCCATCGGCGCCACCGTCACCCGCAGCGACTTCCTCTGGTCCTAACTTGGTGCATTGAGGTCAGGTTTCTTTGCACCAAAGGGGCCATCATCACGACGCCTTCATTTTGGGG
>ERZ826613.2314-NODE-2314-length-19112-cov-3.209897_pt1 | contig 19112 bp, 9 predicted proteins | sample MGYA00519925_ERZ826613 | MGnify/ENA primary metagenome ERZ826613 (study PRJEB31778, sample SAMEA3449236) | human gut metagenome | biome: human gut; feature: human-associated habitat; material: faeces | place: United Kingdom | collected 2010/2012 ... | reverse complement strand
GGTATTGATATTGGTTCAACTACTGTTAAGATTGCTATATTGAACAAAGACGGCGAGATAATCTTTTCAGATTATCAGAGACATTATGCCAACATTCAGGAAACTTTGGCTAAAATCATAGATGAAGCATATGAGGAATTTGGAGATATACCTGTCTCACCTATGATAACCGGTTCAGGCGGACTTACTCTGTCTAAGCATATGGAAATTCCTTTTGTGCAGGAAGTAGTAGCCGTCGCTACATCTTTAAAAGACTATGCACCAAGAACTGATGTTGCAATAGAGCTTGGTGGCGAGGATGCAAAGATAATCTATTTTACCGGCGGTATCGACCAACGTATGAACGGCATATGTGCAGGCGGTACAGGTTCATTTATCGACCAAATGGCTACTCTTTTAAAGACTGATGCCGCAGGTCTTAATGAATACGCTAAAAATTATAAGGCTATATATCCTATCGCCGCAAGATGCGGTGTATTTGCAAAAACAGATATTCAGCCTCTTATAAATGAAGGTGCAACTAAGGAAGACCTTTCCGCATCCATCTTTCAGGCTGTCGTAAACCAGACTATAAGCGGACTTGCCTGTGGTAAACCTATAAAAGGAAATGTTGCTTTCCTTGGTGGTCCACTTCATTTCCTTACCGAGCTTAAACAGGCATTTATAAGAACGCTCGGACTTGAGGGAGATGCCATAATCGCACCTGAGCACTCACATCTTTTCGCCGCATCCGGTGCTGCAATGAATGCCCATGCAGATGTGCAGTCCTCTCTCGGAGAGTTAAAAGAAAAACTTTCACATAAAATAGAACTTGAATTTGAAGTAACAAGAATGGAGCCTTTGTTTGCTTCTGAAAAAGAATACGAAGATTTCACTGAAAGACATAACAAACACAATGTGAGGAAAGGTGATTTTGCATCATATAAAGGTGACCTTTTCTTAGGTATAGATGCCGGTTCGACTACAACAAAAGTCGCAGTTATCGGCGACGATGGTTCATTATTATACTCATTTTATAGCAGCAACAACGGAAGTCCGTTAAAGACTGCATTAAAAGCAATGAAAGATATATACTCAAAAATGCCTGAGGGTGCAAGAATAGTACGCTCATGCTCAACCGGTTACGGAGAGGCACTTCTTAAATCAGCACTTCTTCTTGACGAGGGCGAAGTAGAAACTGTCGCACATTATACTGCTGCCGCATTCTTTGACCCTAATGTAGACTGTATTCTTGATATAGGCGGTCAGGATATGAAATGTATCAAGATAAAAAATAACTCGGTCGACAAAGTCCAGTTAAATGAAGCATGCTCATCGGGTTGTGGCTCATTTATCGAAACTTTTGCAAAATCACTCAACTATGAGGTAGCTGACTTTGCAAAGATAGCTTTATTTGCCGAAAATCCTATCGACCTCGGTTCAAGATGCACAGTATTTATGAACTCAAAAGTCAAGCAGGCACAGAAAGAGGGAGCAAGTGTTGCCGACATTTCAGCCGGACTTGCATACTCAGTTATCAAAAATGCACTGCTTAAAGTTATCAAACTTACAGACCCTAAAGACCTCGGAAAACAGGTAGTCGTTCAGGGCGGTACTTTCTACAATGATGCCGTACTCAGAAGTTTTGAGCGTATATCAGGCTGTGAAGCGATAAGACCTGACATAGCAGGTATCATGGGTGCTTTCGGTGCAGCACTTATCGCAAAAGACAGATATACGGGACAGAAAAGCACAATGCTTTCATTTAAGGAAATAAATGAGCTTCGTTTTAAAACATCAATGACGAGATGTCAGGGATGTATAAACCATTGTCTGCTCACGGTAAATGAATTTACGGGTAACCGCAAGTTTATTTCAGGAAACCGCTGTGAGAAAGGACTCGGACTTGAAAAGAACAAAGAACAGATTCCAAATCTTTTTGAATATAAAAATGAGCGTGTATTCAGACATTACAAACCACTTAAAAAGGCTGATGCCACTAGAGGAGTTGTCGGAATCCCACGCGTATTAAATATGTACGAAAATTATCCATTCTGGTTCACATTCTTCACAAAACTCGGTTACAGTGTAAAACTTTCTCCTGTATCAAGCAGAAAGATTTATGAACTCGGTATCGAGTCGATTCCAAGTGAGTCGGAATGTTATCCTGCAAAACTCGCACACGGTCATGTTACATGGCTTATAAGACAGGGACTTGAATACATATTCTACCCTTGTATTCCTTATGAGCGTGTCGAAGTGCCTGACGCAGGAAACCACTACAACTGCCCTATCGTCACATCCTACGGTGAAAATATAAAAAACAATATTGAGGAATTGCGTGATGATAAGATAAAATACCAGAATCCGTTTATCTCTCTTGAGAGTGAGGAAATACTTACAAAGCGTCTTGTGGATTTCTTCCGGAAAGAAAACGGTATCCCTGCCGCTGAGATAAAAGCAGCAGCACACGAGGGCTGGCTTGAAATGCAGGCTGTTCGTGAAGATATGAACAAAAAGGGAAAAGAGGTACTTCAATATCTCAAAGAGACAGGCAGACACGGCATCGTACTCGCAGGTCGCCCATACCACAGCGACCCTGAGATAAACCATGGTATTCCTGACCTTATCACATCATACGGTGTTGCAGTTCTCACAGAGGACAGCATTTCAGAACTTTCCGAGGTTGACCGTCCTACTATCGTAATGGATCAGTGGATGTATCATTCAAGACTGTATAAGGCAGCTTCATTTGTTGCCAAAAATGACAATCTTGACCTTATACAGTTAAACTCATTTGGCTGCGGTCTTGACGCCGTTACAACAGACCAGGTGAGCGACATTCTCACAAAACAAAATAAGATATACACTGTATTAAAGATAGATGAAGTAAACAACTTAGGTGCGGCAAGAATCCGTATCCGTTCACTCCTCGCCGCCGTAAAAGACAGGGAACGCAAAAAAATCGAGGCTAAGCGTGTTGACACTGCACACCACAGAGTTATATTCACGGAACAGATGAGAAAAGACTACACGATACTCGTACCTGATATGTCTCCTATCCACTTTGAGATACTCGAATCTGCACTTGCTTCCTGCGGTTACAATGTAGAGGTATTAAAGGCAGACAGCAAATGTATAGATTACGGTCTTAAATATGTAAACAATGATGCGTGCTATCCGTCACTTATCGTTGTAGGACAGTTTATGCAGGCACTTTTGTCAGGAAAATACGACCTTCACAAAGTTGCCCTTATCATCACGCAGACAGGTGGCGGCTGCCGTGCAACAAACTATATAGGATTTATCAGACGTGCACTCGAAAAAGCTGGAATGGGTTATATCCCTGTCATCTCAATGAGTGCCGGAATTGAGAAAAATCCAGGCTTAAAGGTAAATCTCGAAATGGCAAACAAGGCACTCCAGGCACTTATATACGGTGATGTGTTCATGCGTGTGCTCTACAAGACAAGACCTTACGAAAAAGTAAAAGGCTCTGCAAATGCACTCCATGAAAAATGGAAAAAGATTGCTATCGAGTCAGTTAAAAAGGCAAATAAGAAGCAATTTAAGAAAAACATCCAGAATATCGTTAAGGAATTTGATGAACTTGAACTTGTTGACATAAAGAAGCCAAAAGTAGGTATTGTAGGTGAGATACTTGTTAAATTCATGCCGCTTGCAAACAACTTTATAGTCGAGCTTCTCGAAGAAGAAGGTGCAGAAGCAGTATGCCCGGATCTTATTGACTTCTTTATGTATAGCTTATACAACGCAAACTTTAAGGCTGAATACCTCGGCAAGAAAAAATCAAGTGCGAAGATAAACAATTTCCTTATATGGTTTATCGAGAGATACCGTAAATGTGCAAACGACGCACTTGCTGCAAGCAAACGCTTCCACCCTACCGTTCCGATTCAGAAACTTGCAGAATACGCTTCACCTATCGTATCATGTGGTAATCAGACAGGTGAGGGATGGTTCCTTACGGGTGAGATGATAGAACTTATAAAATCAGGCGTTCCAAACATAGTCTGCACACAGCCGTTTGGCTGTCTGCCTAACCATGTCGTGGGTAAAGGTGTAATAAAGGAACTCCGTCACCAGTACCCTGATTCAAACATTGTAGCAGTTGACTACGATCCGGGAGCAAGCGAGGTAAACCAGCTTAACAGAATTAAACTTATGCTCTCAACGGCCGGAAAAAATCTGATTGCAGAATCAAAAGATAATGAAGAAACAGCTTAAAAACGGAGTTTTCTAATGAATATACTGATTTGCAGATGGGATATTTTCGTATATCCCGATATACTGGATACTATGAAAAATGAGGGACATCTTTGTGATGTCCTTGATTTTTCTGCAATAAAAATGAGTGATGAAGATATTGCATCTTTTTCCAAAGTGCTTGAAGATAAATTATGTGAAAAAAATAGTGATTTTTATATAGCTAATTTATCCGCCGACAATTCACCTTTAAAAAACTTATCACCTTTGCCACTCTCTGAAAAAACATCAGACAAAGAAACAAAATATGATGCTGTTTTTTCAGTAAATTTTTTTTCATATATAGCCGAGGTCTGTCACAGACATAACATCCGTTATATATGTTACAATGTAGACTCTCCTCTTTTAAATATGCAGCATCCGTCAGTAAATTACAAAACCAACTGTATATATACATTTGACAGCAGTGAAGCTAAGCATTTTAACAATAATGGTACAGATACCGTTCATTACCTGCCACTATGCACTAATACAAAGCGTGTGCAGGCACTTATTGAAAACAGTCACCATATATCAGATTTAACAGACAATGACTTTATAAAGTCAAAATTGCCTGAGCAGACTGCATACGAAAATGTTACTATAAAAAACACAAATTTAAAACAAACAGAAAATTATACAGTTACAAAGTCTGAATACACAAAAAGCTATAAATATAAGTACGATATTTCATTTGTGGGAAATCTCTACGACAAAAACCGCTATGACGAAATGGAGCATATACTCCCCGACTACCTCTGCGGCTACATGGATGCCGCTATCGAAGCACAATTAAATGTAAGTGGAGGTAATCTCTTAAAAAATATGCTCACACCTGAAATCATTGATATGCTCTTGAAATATACAGATATAAAAACGAGCACACAATCCCATGCGGATTTAAAATTCCACTTTGCAACAAGTGTACTCTCACACAAAGCAGCCGCTAAAATGCGTACAATGACACTTAACAGGCTTGCCATGAAATATCCTAAGAATGTCCATCTTTTCACAACAAGCGACACCTCTGCCCTCTTTCCCACGCTCATAACACATAAAGCTGTGGATTATCTTTTAAAAGCACCGCTTGTTTTTGCAAGTTCTAAGATAAATATAAACATGACAGCACCAAATATCGAAACCGGAATACCTTTAAGAGTATTTGATATACTCGGAGCAGGTGGTTTTCTCCTTACTGACTGGAGAGAGGATTTAAAAGACTGTTTCACGATTGGAAAAGACCTTGAGGTTTACAATGGCATAGATGACCTTCTCGAAAAAACGGACTATTATCTGAAACATGAAGATAAACGGACAGCGATTGCAATGCATGGTCTTGAAACGGTGCAAAGCAGGCATGATTATAGTGTGAGGATAAGGGAGATTTTGGGGTAAGAAATACCATCAGGGATGCGTAAATTTATATTTACACATCTATTGATTTCACAACACACTTTTTGTATAATTCATTTAAATAATACATTTTTTGACATTTATTAGTTTAAGTGCTGCCACCATAAATAGTTACAGTGATTTCTTATCACAAGTATTAATAACAATCTATTTAGGCATTTGCAAAACTATCATAAACTGTAATTAAATTGTGCAAATATAACACAACCTATAAGTAGTTTCACAACCACCTAACAATTTATTTATAGAAAGGACAGGTGAAATCTATGAAAAAACATCTATCAAAGTTACTTTCATTTTTCTTGTGCATGAGCTTTTTTGTGACAATTTCAAATAAAGCAAATGCAGCAGAAGAAATCATCCCGGTCAACATCTCAGTACAATATGGCCAGACAGAAGCCAGGACTATCCTTGACATGATAAATGAGATGAGAACGAGTGATTACGATGCCTGGTGTTGGGATGAAACCAATACAAAAAAAGAAGCATATTGGGGAGATGCTCTTACTTATGATTATGATTTGGAGAAACTTGCAATGAAGCGTGCAGCGGAACTTGTAATACGGTACGATCATGACAGACCAAATGGTGAAGACTTTTCCAGCATTTATAAAGAAGAAAAAATCACTGGTTTTCAATCTGTAGGAGAGAATATTGCAATTGGCTATCACTCAGCACAAGCAGTAAATACAGCATGGCGTGAAGATGGTGAAGATTATAACGGACAAGGACACCGCAGAAATATGTTAAATCCTAAGTTTAACTGCGTTGGAATCGGTCATGTAAAATACGATGGCTGTGACTACTGGGTGGAAGAATTTGCATACAGACCTTCTGTCAATACAACTAAAACATTAGCAAATGACAGCCAGCAGACTACTGCTATTTCATTAATTAAGAGCAAGATTAAAAATATTGAACTATGTTTTGATAAAGATTCATATATTCTTAAAACCGGAGAAACAATAACACCAAATATAAAAACTATGATTAATTATCTGGGAGGTAAGGCATTTGTGGCAGATATACCGGACATTTCTGTCACTGATTCTTCGATTGCCACTTATAGTGATGGGAAAATTTCAGGAGTCAAAGAGGGTAACACAACATTAACGGCATCGTTGTACGGATTGACAATAACAGATATGCCAACAATAACTGTACATGAATGTGATAATCATTGGAATGATGGTAAAATCACAACAGAACCGACCTGTACTGAAACAGTCAAGGCAACAGGACACAGTTATGGAGAATACAAGGTTGTAAAAGAGCCGACAGCCACTAAAGACGGACTGAAATCCAGAACTTGCACTGTATGTGGAAAAGTAGAGTCTGTGAGAATAGCAAAGACAACCTCTGATAAACAGAATACAAATACTTCAGATAAAAATTCAAATCAAAATACAAATACACAGACAAGCCAAAAGACAAAGACCACGAAAAAGATAAAACTGAACCGCACTAAACTGACTTTGAAAAAGGGTAAAACTTTTAGATTGAAAGTTACTCTAACACCGATAAACAGTCGGGATAAGATTATTTACAAAACTTCAAATAAAAAGATTGTCACTGTCAGCAAAACCGGAAAAATCAAAGCCAAAAGAAAAGGAAAAGTCAACATTACGGTAATTTCAGGTAAAAAGAAAATCGTGTGCAAAGTAACAGTAAAATAAAAGACAAATAAATACAAGTATCAATGGCATTTTAACACCCCTGCTTCTCATGATTGAGCGGCAGGGGTGATTTTTGTTTAATACTTTTAAGAATTGTATTATTGTTTAAATTTATATGCAGATATAGGAAAAATATTTTCTTCCCTGCTCTTGTTCAGCACCAATTTACGCAACTGCCAAAAATGCCTTATGTGCCATTTTCTTAACAACTCCATTTTCTTCAAAAAAATCTCATTTTATCAAAAAAGGCATTAAATAAAATGGTCTAAACATTAAATTATCTTCCATACCCACATCTTTCTGCGATATTAAATATGCCTTATTAACATTTTGAGAATAAATCGTAGCAGTATTATCATTTGGATGCACAGCTATCTTTTTACCTTCAAATTCTTTATCTAAATAAACATCTATCCTCTTTCTACCTGTATAAAACAATATTGGGAGCAAAGTTATTCTGCCCCCAACTAAAATCACTAATCAGCATATTTCCACGCATTTCTTATATTTTCTAACTTATATTTCTTAAAACAAGATACCTTACGACCCAAAATAATTACTGTCAAAGCCTGTCTTTTCAGGTTCTTTTGGTGCGTTTTTATTTACTTCCGCATTGCTGCTTTCCTGTTCTGCCACTTTGTTATTATTTATGTCGCATCTGTTTTCTCCATCTGCGTTACCGCTGAATATATCTTTTACATCACTGTTTTTATCATATCCGTTTGGATTTCCAAATATATCGTCATCGGACATTCCCATCTGTCTCTCCATCTCTTTTCTAAGTTCTTCAAATTCAATCTCATTCTGGCTCGGCTGCTCGCTCTTTTCTATAAGTTTTCCTTTGCTGTCAAGGTGTTTGCCTACGATAAATATTGCAATGATAAGCACTATCGTTATCGCAAAACCGCCCTCCATTCCAAAACTTCCACCGTTTATAACAGATGCACCGCCCTCTGCTGATGTCGATGTAAAGATAGAACTTGTAATCTTATTTCCGCTGACGCTTATTCCATAAAGATTGCCCTGAACAAAATTCCATACACTGTGGAATGCTCCAACTATCCATATGTTTTCACAATCTACAAATAATAGTGCCGCAAACAATCCATATAAGAAAAGATTAAACATTGCAAGACCGTCAACACCACTGTTCATGCCGTGAAGCATTGCAAAGAAAAATGCACTAAATATAGCAGCGTTTATCACATGATATCTCCTTGTCAATGACACGAATAAATAGCCTCTGCAAAGAACTTCCTCTGCCATTCCCTGAATCATATAACCTATAAAATATCCTATGATATAAATTACCGGGATATTTTGTGCTATGCCATCAAAAGTAATGCTTCTTGTGAAGATACAGATAAAGTATGCCACCGAAAATACGATAAGTGACAAAATCATTCCTTTAAAATAGCTTAAAATTGCACCTTTTTTCTTAAAACCGAGTGTGTTTAATTTTCTCTTTTCAACAAACCTGCAATACAGACATACTACTACTATTATCAACAATTCTGAAATAAGTGTTACTATAGTCATCCACTCAGGCATATTTGATATAAGCTGCATCATCTTGTTTATATCAGGCTGACCTGATGTTATCATATCTATATACTCATTATTTCCAAGCATATTTGCCATCATTGCAGGTACCTGAATAATACCGCCTGCCATAGAGCCGACAATAAATAGTGCTATCGCAATACAGATTTCTGCAAATATTCCATGTCCTCTTTTTACTGCTGCCGCCTGCATAAATTTAGGTTTTCTGATTTCTTTCATAATGTTAAAACTTTTGTTCCTCTCTTTAAATTTACTTTTTTACTTTAACCTTCTTAACCGTTGACCACTTACCATACAAACGCTTTCCTTTTTTCAGCGTATAACCTCTTACTTTTATATAATAAGTTTTTTTCTTTTTTAGCCCTGACAAAGTGTAAGAACATTTCATTGTTGCTTTTGTCTTTGGTTTTCTAAAGCTTTTATAAATAGAATATTTAACCTGATAGACAAGTGCTTTACTCTGTTTTTTCCATGTAAGCTTTATCTTCTTTTTTGATACATTTTTTGCCTTTGTTATCTTAACTTTTCCCGGTGCAACAATTTTTTTATCAACAACAGTTATGCTTTTTTTAGTAGTTACGACCGTAGGCTTTGTGGTTGGTGCATTTGTCGCCGTCGTATCTGCTCCCGGTGTTGTCCTCGGTGTAAGCGTCGAAGCCGGATTTGTTGGCACCGGATTTGTTGTAGCAGGTATATATGTAACAGATGGTGAAGTTGACGGCATAGTCGTTTTGTCAGAATCAGCCGGTTCTTCCGTTGAAATAACTGTTGCTGTCGGATCTGGTGTAAATGTTGCTGATGGCGTAGCTGTAACTGTCTCCCCAGATGACACGCTTGAACCTGATGTCGCCATTATTTTATAGCTTCCGGTGCTTTCTGCCGCTTTTACACTCCAATCAGGTGCATACTGGGACAAAAGACCTAATATAATACAAAATGTCATAAACAATGCTGTTATTTTTTTATCCTTTTTTTTCATAACCGCCTCCGTAAATTCTTTTTTAGTTAGTCCCTCACGCATTTTGCATGATGCTTTATCTTAAACATTTCCTTCCATATGGCAGGATGGAAAAGTATAAGGAGCGGGAATAATTCAAGTCTTCCTGCAAGCATATCAAATATAAGTACCAGCTTTGACAATACATTAAAATGACCGAAATTGCAAGTCGGTCCCACAAGGGCAAGACCCGGACCTATATTATTCATTGTTGCCGCTACCGCCGTAAAGTTTGTTATAAGGTCTTTATCTTCAAATGACAATACAAATACCGATGCTGCAAATAATATAAAAAATGTTATAAAAAATACATTTACTGAGCGAACGACCTCGTGCTCTACCGGTTTTTTGTCAATCTGAATTTTCTTAATACATTTAGGATGTATATACGACTCTAAATCTTTTATAATTGTTTTTATGAGTATTATAAATCTCGATACTTTAATTCCTCCGCCTGTACTTCCGGCACACGCACCGCAAAACATCAGAAATACGAGAACAGTTTTACAGGTCTGCGACCACTTGTTGAAATCAATGCTTGAAAATCCGGTTGTTGTGATAATTGAGGCAACCTGGAATGATGCCTGCGTAAGTGCCTCAAAAAAGGACTTTGTTGTATCTATGATATGATAGCATATAATTCCTACTGCCGCTATTATGATAAGAAAATAATACCTTACTTCCTCCATCTTAAATGCTTTTTTAAACTGTTTATACAAAATATAATAATATGCATTGAAATTTACGCCAAATAATATCATAAATATTGTAAGCACCCACTGTATATATGTCGAATAACTTGCTGCACTGTCATTTTTGATACCAAATCCACCTGTTCCTGCTGTTCCAAATGCCGTCGCAAGTGAGTCAAATAAAGGCATCTTTCCTATACATAAGAATATTATCTGAACAACCGTAAGTGTAATATAGATTATATACAATATCTGTGCGGTATGTTTTACTTTAGGCACGAGTTTGCCAACAGATGGACCCGGACTTTCAGCTCTCATAAGATTTATTCTTGAGCCGCCTCCAAGTGGTATTATTGCAAGCAGAAATACAAGTACACCCATTCCACCGAGCCAGTGTGTAAAACTTCGCCACATAAGCGTGCAATGAGAAAGTGCCTCAACATCACTTAATATGCTTGCTCCCGTTGTCGTAAAACCTGATACCGTCTCAAAAAGTGCATCTATAAGAGATGGTATCTCGCCTGTCAATATAAACGGAATGCATCCAAAAAAACTCATAAATATCCAGCTCAGTGCCGTAGCCACGCAGCCCTCTTTAAGATAAAATACAGAACTGTTTGCCTTTTTGTGAGTCATAAGCATACCGAGTAAAAAAGTGACAATGCCAACACCTAGATAGACAAACCCTTCTTTTTCCATGTAACAAAGTGCAACAATGCACGGAAGCAGCATAAATGCTGCTTCCACCTTTAAAACACTGCCTAAAATATATCTTATAATCGACCTGTTCATTTTTTAATCTCCCCGAATTAAAAAATCTTAATTCTTATAAATATTTATACTTTTCAAAATCTAAAAAAACTTAACATACACCAAAAATCACTCTAAAATATCAAGAATAGTATTAAATCCGGTCTGCGTTGTGATTATCATAACGGTGTCATTTACCTGTATAAAGTCTTGCCCTGTCGGTATGATTATCCTGCCGTTTCTGTTTATAAATGAAATAAGCACTCCTTTTTTTATATTTAGATCCATAATTGCTTTATTTGTCACCGCTGAGGCTTCTTCCACTGAAAATTCTATAGCTTCTACTCTTGAATCACAAAGCTGGTAAAGTGTCTGGATATGATTGCTCTTTGAAGCATTTTTCGCCCTTACATAAGCTATTATCGCCTCTGATGTAATATATTGCGGATACATTAAGCTTCCGAGGTCAAGATTGTTTATAACACTTTTAAAATTTGTTCTCGTTATCTTAGTGATAACTTTCGCATTTGAAACCTGCTTTGCATGAAGCGTGAGCATTATGTTTTCTTCATCTATTCCGGTAAGAGGTATAAATGATTCAACATCTTCTATACCCTCCTCAAAGAGCACTTCCTCGTCTGAACCGTCAGCGTTTATTATGACCGCTTTTGGCAGAAGGATACTTAGTTCCTCGCATCTTGCCTTGTTCTGCTCAATTATCTGCACTGAGATTCCCATACCAAGAAGCTGGTTTGCAAGATAATATGCAGCCTTTCCACCGCCTACTATCATCGTATTTTTAACCTGTTTAGTTTTTAATCCGAATTTCTGCATAAAACTCTTTACGGTCTTTCTGTGAGCCACAAATGACAAAATATCACCTTTCTGCATCACAAAATCTCCCCATGGGATATAAACTTCACCGGCTCTTTCTATCACACAGATAAGTACATTTGCAATACCTCTTTTTCCAAACTCCTGTATTGAAATGCCATCGAGCATACTTCCCTCTGTTATTTTAAATTTGATAAGTTCAGCCTGTCCGTGTGCAAATGAGTTTACCTCAAGTGCTGTCGGCAGACAAAGAATCCTTGTCGCTTCTATGGCGGCTTCAAGCTCCGGATTTATTATCATCGTAAGTCCTAACTTTTCCCTTAAATAGCTTGCCTCCGTACTATAATCAGGTGTTCTTACCCTTGCTACCGTATCACACTGGCTTACATGTTTTGCGACTGTGCAGCACAAAAGGTTAAGCTCATCAGAATCCGTGACTGCAATGAGCATATCAGCCGCTTCAATTCCTGCCTCCATCTGTACACTGTAACTTGCTCCATTTCCCGCAAGTCCCATAATATCGTACTGATTTGCTATCTCCATGACCTTTTCACGGCTTCTGTCTATAATGGTAATATCATGTCCCTCTTTGCTAAGTTGTCTTACAAGTGCATTTCCAACCTTTCCACATCCTACGATTATGATGCTGAGTCCTGATTTTACCGGTCTCTTAAATTTCATTATCTTCTTAACTCCTTTTTTAAGATAAACTTTTCAGTCGAATATCCGCAATCCGTTCTGCAATTTGCTCATAACATATGATAGACTTATCCTAGTACATAATATGCGTTTTGTCAAAGCCAAAAATAAGTTTTATGAATATTTCTGTCAATATCCATAAAACTTACCCTTTTTAATGCTTTTTATATTTCTTTTCTAATGTATCTATCTCTCCATATACTGTTTCCCTTACCTTTTCACTATCACACTCGATTCCGTTTTTTCCCATAATGAAAATTTTGAAAAAAAGTCCGAGACTTATCGATGCAAATATGTTTATAAGTGAGAGTATCTCATCATCACTTTCCACATTCAGACTGTTTTTATCTATATACTTAAACATTATTCCTTTGGGCGTTTTTGCTTCTTCTAACTTTCCTTTCATCCTGTCACTCACTATCATGTCAAACACCCACGGTTGTGAAAACATTCTTTTCATGCCATTCATTTTTTCGCTAAATCCTGCCGAGATTATACAGTCCATTGCCATTCTCATAAATGCAAATATATCACCGTTGCAGTCTTTTATGAAATTTTCAACAAAATCAAATGCTTCATTTTTGTGCGTATCAACAATATATAGAAATATATCTTTTTTATCCTCAAAATACTGATAAAAACTTCCTCTTGGTATCGCCGCCTCTTTTATTATACGGTTTATGGATGCCGCCTCGAATGAATTTTCAAGAAACTCACGCTCAGCAGCAGCCATTATCCTTTCTCTTTTTTCATCAGGCAGCCTGTAAAATGTTTCCTTTGGCATCTTTACTCTCCATCTGTCAGATAATCCTGTGCTTCATCAGGTATATCATCCATATCATCACTTCCAGTATCTATATCCTTTGGCTGTTTACGATATAGAATATCATACATTATAGGCACTATGTAAAGTGTCATAAATGTTGAATAGATAAGACCGAAACATACGACTATCGCCATGCCCTGCTGCATTGCATTTCCTGCATCCTGTGAGAATACCATAACACTCATTGACAGAATTGTCGTAAGTGCCGTCATAAGAATAGGACGCATACGAGTCTTACCTGTTCCTACAAGTGCCGCACGCTTCTCAACACCGCCAATCCTGAGTTTGTTTGCATAATCAACAAACACGATACCATTGTTTACGACTGTTCCCATAAGTATCATAAATCCCATCATAGACATTGCCGAGATTGACTGTCCGAATGCGAGAAGTCCTAACATACCACCCGTAAATGCAAGCGGTATCGTAAAGATAATGATAAATGGTGAGAGTAAACTCTGAAACTGTGCCACCATTACAAGGTATATGAGCAGAAGTCCGAGTGCAAGTGCCTGAACAAGCTGTGCCATCATATCATTTACCTGCGTTGACGAACCTCCTATCTCAGCAGTATATCCATCCGGCATCTTATACTTATCTATCTTTTTCTGAAGTTCTCTTGAGAGAAGTGCCGCATTCTCATTTTCGTCTACATCAGCCGAAACAGTTATCATCTGGGACTGATTTTCTCTCGAAAGAGTCTGTGCAGCCTTTCCCTCATCTTTCTTTGCAAATTTTGAAAGTTTGTAAGTTTTTTTCTTGTCATTACCATTTGAGTCTTTTGTTGTCGCGGTAACTTCGGCTTTCATAAGATTTTCGTATGTAAGTTCATCTGTCTTATTTACAAGTTTTACGTCAACATCCGTATCATCAACATTTAATGTTATTGAGGTTTTGTCTGTATTGATGCGTGCCGCAAGCTGCTGGTATATTCCCGCAACCGTAAGTCCTGCGTTTGCAACCTTGTTTTTGTCAAGTGTAAGATGTATCTCTTTGTCTGAGTCCTCAAGACCATTTTTTGCATTACTGCATCCATCAATGCTGTTTAACATCTTCTTATAGTCATTGCTCAACTCAACGAGTTTATCCATATCGTCACCGTAGATATTGACTTCAAGTCCCTGACTCATCATACTTCCCATACCTCCGAGTGCTGATGATGAAACCGTAAGTTCCTTACACTTTATGTCTTTTGTGTTTTCCTCAATAGTCTTTCTTATCTTCTTAAACTGCTTTGTAGTCTTAATATCACTCTTTGTTATTATATTGAAAGTAAAACTTGTGTAATTGTCTGATGCCGCACCAAGCGAACCGGACATAGCACTTGCATTTCCGTCCGTAACACCGACTTTGTCAATTCCATCAACTTTCATTATAGCTGCCATAACCTTATCGGCAGTCTTATATGCGCTCTTCTTGCTGGTTTTCTTGTCAACTTCAAGACTTACGGAAATCTGGTTACTCTCCATGCTGTCCATCATTACAAGTCCCATTCCTGAAAGTTTCCACACGCATACCACCAGAAGTCCTATTGCAATGATAAGCGGTATTGCTTTATGTTTAAGGAAAAATTCAAGCGACTTTCCGTAGGCATCTTTTATCTTATCAAAAAGTTTGTGCTTAGGATTCTTTACTTTCTTAAGCATTATAGAGCCCATAGTAGGTACTACCGTTATCGCAACAAGAAGTGAAGCGATAAGTGAATATGATATTGTGAATGAAAACGGTATGAGCATCTGACTTACAGTTCCTGATGTATATACCATAGGCAGAAATACACATATAGTCGTTATGGTCGATGCTATGATAGGTCCGAGCACCTGTTTTGTTCCCTGTACTGCTGCCCTCGGTGCTGATAGACCTTTGTTTCTAAGTCGATAGATATTCTCCATAACTACAACCGAGTTGTCAACAAGCATACCTATTCCGAGACAAAGACCTGCAAGCGACATTACATTTATGTTTATTCCTGTGAAGTACATTATAACAAGTGCAAAAAGTACACTGAACGGAATACTAAATGCCACGACTATAGTTGGTCTTACATCCTTAAGGAACAACGCAAGCACGATAATCGCAAGCACCGCACCCATAACGATACTGCTTAAAACACTGGAAATGATAGTTTTTATAAAGTCACCCTGATTACTTAACGGTGTTATTGAAAGTCCTTTATATTTTCCCTCAAGTTCCTTAAATGAGTCTGTAAGTGCATTTGTCACATCACTTGTACTCGCCGTACTTGATTTGTATATAGCAAGCATAACTGAATCCTTGCCGTTAATCTTTGCATACTGGTCACCTACATTGTCAACCGTAACAACATTTGCAACATCAGATATTCTTATTGAACCAACACCTTTTACTTTTGTGAGCACCATGTTTTTAATCTGTTTTGCATTCTCATAGTTTTCACCTATCTGTATAAGCCACTGGTCATCATTTTTGTCATCAATATATCCGGCAGGCATTGAAAAGTTCTGTGCCGTGATAAGCTGTGACAATGTATCAAGTGTAAGAAGCGAATCAAGATTTGCATTTTCAAGTGCTGCATCTTTTGATTCGTCAAGCTGCTTCTGTGCATCTTTAAGTTCCTTCTTTGCATTTGCTATCTCTTTTTTAGCCGCCTGCATCTGAGCCTGTGCTGAACCAAAGCCTGCTGATGCCTGATATCCTCCGGCAACTGCCTGCTCCTGTTTTTTATCCATGCCTTTCATCTTCTCATTAATCTTGTCAACCATTGCCTGTGCAACTTTAATCTCAGTCTTTAAGTTGGCAAGTTCCGTGTTTATCTGAGGCATCCTTACTTCAGCAATATCATAAACCTTTTTCATTGATGCAACAGTGAGTTTCTTTACAGAATCTCCCTGACCCATCTTTGTGAGCCAGCTCTTAAATTTGTTAAACTCATCCGGATGGTTTATAGCATCTTTGACACTTGTAGGAATCGTTATATTGCTCATCTTAGCTGCATCACCTAGTTTTTCGTTAAATGTCTTAAACATTCCATTTAATGATTTATATGTAGCAGGGATTTTGGCATCATTATAAGCTTTTTTCTCAGCCATAAGAGCCGTTTTATTTGCCTTAAGACTTGTGAGTGATGACTCATAAGATGCCTTCATTGCCTGAGCCTGATTCATGGCAACAGAAGCTTTTGCGAGTTTGCTCGTCGTGTTCTCCTGCTTGCTGCTTAAATTTCCCTCCTGCTCTTTTAACTTAGCATTTCCCACATCTAATTTCTTTTTAGCTTTGTCTATCTTCTTCTGTGCATCCCTCAATTTTTTATTTGTATGCATCAGAATATCCTCATTGACTTTATCAATCTTTTTCTGGTTTAAGCGTACCTCAATGGTATCATTTATATTTCCTGTCTCCGTGATACTTGCCACACCGTTCTGTCTCTTTAGATACGGAATGACAACTTTGTCGGTAAACGCTGTAACATCTTTAATATCCTTGCCGTCATAACCAACACTTACCGCCATCGTAGCCATCATATCGGCACTTATCTCCATAAGGTTCGGCGTGCCGCAGTCATCTGGAAGGTCAAGCGAATTAAGTGCCTTAGATACCCTTACAAGAGCGGCATCCATATCGGTATCATCCGAGAACTCAAGCATTGTCATGCCATAGTTACTGCTTGATGTACTAGACACCTTATTAACACCACTTATCGTTCCAAGTGCATCCTCGACAGGCTTTGTCACATTGTCCTGCACCTTCTGAGGTGAAGCACCCATCTCCGTAGTGATAACTGCAAGATACGGCATCTCCATATCCGGCATAAGATTTGTCTGCATCTTACTGAGGCTGACACCACCAAATGTCAGAACTATAACAATAGCCACCAGCGTAAGATACGGCTTCTTAACAAACATTTTTGTCATGGTCTTTAACTTTCCTTTCTTAATAGGCTACAAAGCGAAACTGTTGTAAGCTGTGTTGATTGAGCAGATATAACAGATAATAACGCAGACACGCTACAGCTATATAGTCTACTTATTTAATCTGCCAATATGACAAGGTGTCATATTCAACAAACGCAATTATATATGACACCCTGTCATATGTCAATAAAAAAAGTGATAGTTTATGTTCTTTTAATAAACCAGCACTTTTTTGATAATATTTTTTTATAATAAGACCTTTATTACAAACATTATGATAATCATTCTAAATCATCCCAACAAACAGCCGGAGAGGGTGGATATTATGCAGCAAATAGCGTTAGAACTGCGTTGGTACTTAAGGTGCGTTTTTTGCACATTTATGTACCGCTACGCAGTTCTTCGAGGCGAGAGCCGTCTATTTGTCGTATAATATCCCCCTCCCCGGCGTCCGTTGTTCATCAGTCAATCATCTCCCCTATCTCCCGCTCCGTCTTTTTTATCTCCTGCTCAAATTCCCTCGCCGACATCCTGTATGCCCCCGAACCTATTACTATCATCTGCTCCAGTCCATCCGATGTTGCAACTGTTACATTGTGTTTTTTCCCTATCTCATGCGTTACTTTTTCTATATACATATCTGCCGTCTCAGCCTCTTTTGTATAGACCACATTTATATTGTGGTATTTTGATACTTCTCCGGGATTTCCCTTTACTTTGTAAGCATCAAATACAAGTATAAGTTCGCACCCCTTAAACCCCTGATAATTGCATAATATATCCATGAGTTTTGTTCTTGCCGCTTCAAGATTTTCTTTTGACAGGTCATTTAATTCTTTCCACGAGAAGATGATATTATAACCGTCTACGAGAAGATACTGTTTTCCTGATTTTGGGCTTTTTTCATGTCTTTTTAAATACTCCACGCCTCCAGCATCATAAACTGACTCTTTCGGCTTTTTAGACCATTTTTTTCTCTCATAGCCAAATCTGCCCTCAGTGTCACTTCCACCACCTTTTCCAGATGCACTTTTTCCAAATGTTCTCTCGAATATGGCCTCTAGCTCCTTATCCTCCTCTATAGAGCCTCCGGTACTCCCTTTAAATGCACCGCTGCGTATTTTTGCCGCCTTATATATCTCCTCATCAGATATAACACTGTCATTCTCATCCTCTCCCATATCTACGGCAGCTTCAAGATGCATATAATCTTTTACTTCATACCACGGCACATAAAATCCCGAACCGTGTGCACAGAACACCGAACCAGTCGGATTGTTTATATCAGCATCAGGATCATACATTTTTTCCGCCACTATCGCATCCTGGTCTTTGCACGGTCTGTAGCCTTTAAGCGTACAAGTGAGTCTGCCTTTTCCCGCCGTATATGAATTTACCTGCATCATATAACCGCTCATCTGTGCAACTGGAGCTATTCCCGTAAACTCAGAGTTTTCACCCTTTTGGAACGGTCCCTCAAATTTAGCACCCATTCTGTCAAGATCAGTCATTGCTCTGCCTACGCTG
>ERZ826613.2311-NODE-2311-length-19135-cov-2.718973_pt1 | contig 19135 bp, 14 predicted proteins | sample MGYA00519925_ERZ826613 | MGnify/ENA primary metagenome ERZ826613 (study PRJEB31778, sample SAMEA3449236) | human gut metagenome | biome: human gut; feature: human-associated habitat; material: faeces | place: United Kingdom | collected 2010/2012 ... | reverse complement strand
TTTTAGCGTTAATCAGTTAGAAATTGCATAGCAATTTCTTTAATGCTATAATAAAACACAATGCAAATAAGGAGTATTGTGAATTATGATAGATAAAACAAAAAACGAATCTGAAAAAAGTACAGGGGCAAAAGGTGAGGACATCATTGCAGGCAGAAATGCTGTAAATGAAGCGTTACGTTCAGGGAGAACCATTGACAGTTTATATGTTGCACGTGGACAAAAAACAGGTTCCTTAACAGCGCTGATTGCAAAAGCCAAACAGAAAGACATTACCATTAAAGAAGCAGATGTAAAAAAATTAGATTTTATGTGTGGAAATGCCAATCACCAGGGTGTTGTGGCAGTAGCGGCAATCAAGGAATATGCCAGTTTGGATGATATTTTCCAATTGGCACAGTCAAGGGGGGAGGCTCCGTTTATCATATTGGCAGATGAATTGGAAGACCCTCATAATTTAGGCGCTATTTTGAGAACTGCCGAATGTACGGGGGCACACGGCGTGATTATACCAAAACGCCGTGCAGTAGGATTGACTTATGCGGTTGGAAAATCTTCTGCAGGTGCTGTAGAGTATGTGCCGGTTGTACGTGTAACCAATATGGCTGCAACCGTAGACTTATTAAAAGAGAAAGGTCTTTGGATTTATACAACAGACATGAAAGGCGAAACATGGTGTACTGTGGATTATACAGGTCCTGTTGGGCTTGTCATTGGTTCTGAGGGAAGCGGTGTCAGCCGTTTGGTAAAAGAAAAAGCAGATTTTACTGTAACATTACCTATGGTTGGACATATTAACTCATTGAATGCGTCTGTAGCCTGCGGTGTGCTTTGTTATGAAATTGCACGCCAAAGACAGGGAATCAAAGTCAATTAAAAATATCTTGTCCGTCATATATTCGTCACACATTTATGTTAAAACAACCTTGTAACAGTAGCAGAATCAAAATGAAAAGAATGTCTTCCCATGGTCAAAATTTTGGCTGTTAGAACGTTTTAACATTGATACGTTAGAAATTGCTATGCAATTTCTTTGATGTTATGACAAATTCATTCCTAAAAATGGGTGTAACATTTGGTAAATGCAAGAAAGCTGTAAGAAATCACGCTGAAAAATTGCGGCGGAATTGTTCTTATGGTATAATATTAACGTATTTTTTTGTAATAATAAGTTAGAAGATATTAAGAAACTGATTAGGAGCGATGAAATAAATGAGTAAAGATAAATATAATGCTCCTCAGGGTTCAGACAGTGAATTTGTAGATGAAATTTTAGCAGAGGCACGCAAGATGCGTGGCAATGTAACAGAAGAACTGGATGATCAAGATATTCCACTGGCACAGGCAAGACCTGTTGGCAATATGTATAAACAGACGAAAAAACCTGCAGAACCTGTTCCAAAGCCAAAACCGGTGGTAAATCCCCCCACCCCTGAGATGAATCCGCCCGCAATCTCACCGGAAATGCCCCGGCAACCTGCCCCACAGCCTGGCAGCAACGTCATAGATAAAGAAGATACCGGTACAAAAAAGAAAAAGAAACGTTTTGGTAAAAAAAATCGTCAGGAAGTAACTGCCGGTGAAGATGATATTTATTTTGGATTAAAGTTAAAAACCGTTGAGGAAGTAAAGGCGCAGCGCCGTGAAGAGTTAAATAAAGAGGGCTATTCGGGAGGTCCTTTACAAGTATCGTCTCCAACTTCAACATTTGCACATTTATTTGAAGATAACGGACCCGATACCAGTCCTGAATTTGAAGAAAAATTCCGTCAGCTGCACCGTCAAAGGCAGGAGCGCGTAAAAAGAGCTGCACAGGAAGCAGGAGAAGAAGTAGAAGATGTATTTTCTCTTTATGAAGAATCAAAAGAAGAACCGGTCTATTCTGACTTAAAAATTCCGGAACCCGAGTCTCCCGAAAAAATTGTGGAAGAATTGGTCAGCGACACATTTCGCAAACAGGAGCAGCCTGCCACATCTGCAAAGCGGAATGATGATGTGATTGAACATCAACTGTATGAAGAAGACTTGCAGGCAGAAAAGCAAAATGCAGAGCTGCGACAATTGATTGATGATGTTTTGGCAAAAGAGACAGTTGTGGAGGTAGATCCTCCGTTACATACGGAATCTATATTTGGTTTGGTTGCCAAAGAACGTACGCAGGACACTGTCAATGCAGAAATTGCCGAAGAGAAACGAAAAGAGATTTCCCAGTCTGTTGAGATAGAACAAGAAGAGAAGCAGGAACCGAGTGCTGAATCAATTGAGCCTGTTGCTCAGGTTGGACAAAAGGAGGAACTGGATATTCCTGATTTTGTATCTTATCCTTCTTCCAAAACCGCACCTGTTCATGAGACTCCAAAGAAAGAACATGCGTATCAGAATACCCAAACTGCAGAAATTGTCGAAGAATCTCCTGTGATTTCTAAGGAGCAATCCACGGAAGTTGTTGTTGAACCGACGCAGGAGGAGCTGTCTCAAGAACATCTGTCTGCTGAGATACAATCGAAAGCATCTGAGGGACCATTGTCTGCAGAACAGACAGAAACAGCACAGGAGACAGAACAACCAATAGAAATGTCTGAGGTGGCCAAGGAAACAATGGATGCTGTTCAGAATGAGACATCTCAAGAGAAACAGCTGTCCGGTGATGTACCATTGGAACAACCGGAAGAGACGCCCAAAACAGAGCTGTCCCAAGAGCCTAAAGCAGAAGCACAGGCTGCAGAGTCATTAGACAGAGATGCTGCAACAGAGAAAGACTCTCAAAATGTTGAACAGTCAGAACCATCTCAAGAGGAACAGCAAACGGTAGCGGCTGCTGAAGTTGTGGAAGAAAAAGATATAGACTTAGTAACTAAGCCGGTACAATATGTATTTAATAAAAGACCTGTTCGCACATTTTCCATTCGTGGTATTGGAGATGTTTTAGCACAGGAAGCAGAGCAATTTACGCAATTGCTTCATCCTGAAGCTATGACGCAAAAGGAGCAGGCAGCAATTCCTGCAGAACCAAAAGTGACGCAAGTGAAAGAGGATAAACCGAAGGAAGCGCATCCGCAGGAGCCTGCTAAAAATGAGACTGCCAAACCACAGAAAAAAGAGGATTCTCATAAAGAATCTGCTCGTAAACCCTCCGGACCCAGAATCATTCGAACCTCTCGTTTCCAAATTATTGATAAAACCAATGCGGGACAGCCTGATGAGGTTTCCAATATAGAGCACATTGAGCCGGAAGAATCAAATACTTCTGTACCGTCAGATTCAAATATGAAAACAGACGCTGTTGAACAGAAATCAGAAGTCCCTGAGGTAGAAGATAACAAAACATCATCTGCTGACCAAAATACGAAAATTGTCAATTTACAGGATATCAAAGCGAAAAAACAACAACCTCCAATTGACTTAAATCATATGGAGCAAGTGCCGGAATATGTTCCAAAAAAGAAAAAGAACATATTCAGAAGAGAAAAAATCAATCTGTTCACTGATATTGAAGATGAAGAGGAAATCATTCCGGAAGAAGTACAAGAAGAACAGCCGGAATTGGAAGACTTTACATCGAAAGAAGATGCACGTTCCATTGCGGGGGAATTGCGTAAAAATATTCGCACCTTGTTCCTGCGTTCGGTGGTAACGGGTATTTGCACAGCAGTCTTGCTTATTTTTGGTTTCTTTGCGGAGTACCATATTTTTGGTGCTGATATCAGCCCTGTTGCATATGCCGCCACCAGTCTGGTATTTTTGGCAATTGCAATCGGCGCATGTGCAACCACGGTTTTTAACGGATTAAAAGCGCTGGTTAAACTTCGTGCAAATGCCGATTCTGCCATTGCAATAGCAACAGTTGTAATTGCCATTCAATCTATTGTACTGCTATTTATGCAGGACGCCTTGGCTGCTGGAGAGGTACACATTTATTCTGCGTTGATTACAGGCGGGTTGCTGCTAAATACACTGGGGAAACTTACCATGGTACGCCGTATCAAACAAAACTTCAACTTTGTTGTTTCCAGCGCAGATAAAAATACGGTTGAATTAATTGAAAACGCTGAAATAGCAGCTCAAATGGCTAAAGATTGTGTTGCCGGTATTCCTGTTGTTGCATATCAGAAAAAATCTAAATTCTTCAGCAATTTCCTGAGGAATTCTTATGCGCAAGATTGCAGTGAGCTGACTTCTCAAATCATTGCGCCGTTAGGTTTTATTTCATCTCTGGTACTGTTCATTGTAAGTATGATTATCAGTAAAAATGTAGGTACAGGATTTACTGCATTTGCAGCTTCTATGTGTATCTGTGTTCCTATGGCAAATATGCTGTGCGTTCATTTACCTGTTTCCCGTCTGTGCAAACTAGCCAGAAAAAATGGCGGTATGCTGGTGGGTTATGAAGCAGTAGATAAATTTTCAGATACCAACGCTATTATGATTGAAGCAGATGACTTGTTCCCAAAAGGCACTGTTGAGCTAAAGGGTATTAAAACATTTGGAGAACAAAGAATTGATAAAGTATTGTTAGACGCGGCCTCATTAATGGCCCAAGTTGGCGGACCTTTAAGCGAAGTGTTCTTAGAGGTGGTCAAAAATCATGAAGATATTTTACCTCATGTAGAAAATGTAGCTTATGAAGATGAATGCGGAGTTATCGGTTGGGTGTCCGGTCGCCGTATTCTTGTGGGAAACCGAGACTTAATGAATCATTACAGCGTGGATGTTCCTGCTGTACAAATTGATAGAGAGCACGGACATCAATTGGTATATTTGGCAGCAGGCAATGAAGTGGTGGGCGCATTTGTGCTTGCTTATCACGTAAGCAGTGAGAAGAAACAAGAAATGCAACGTATGGCCAAAAATGGAATTGGAATTATTGTAAAAACAACAGATCCTTCCGTTACTGCTGAGTTTATTTCTCAACAATTTGGTATTGATATTCATGCCATTACGGTACTTTCAGGACCGTTGGTACATACCTATAACGAGTTAACAAATCAAGTAGAAGAAACAAGCAATGCAATGTTTGCCACAAAAGGAAAAGCAACTTGCATGATGCGTGTAATTACTGCATGTGTCCGCGAAAAAAGCAATATTTCTATTGTTCGTTTGTTGCAAAATGTTTCTATTATTTTAGGGTTTGTGCTGGTAGCATTTTTAGTGTGCTTCTCAGGTTTAAAACAAATCAGTACGCTTGCAATGGTGATTTATGAAGTCTTTTGGTTGGTTGTGCTGTTAATCCTTCCAAAAATAAGGCGTTCTTAATTTTATAGCGATAAAAAAGCTGTGATGTAAATAAACATCACAGCTTTTTTCTATGATAAAATTCGACAAAAAGTATGCTGGATTCTATTGTATGATGTTTCTATGTTCAGCAGAGATTCTTTTTAGCAAATTTATATACATAAATTTTATTTACTTTTTATGAATAGTGTAGAACTTCAATCAAATTGTTGTATTATATGTACAATCGGTATATAATTGTAATATATTATTGAAATAAATTGTAATGTTTACCTAAAGAAAGGGAGTCTTATTGTTGAAACAATATCATGCAAAGCAAATTTTAAATATTGCGTTGGCAGGTCACAGCAGCTCCGGTAAAACTACAGTTGCAGAAGCAATGCTATTCTTGTCCGGTGGATTGGAACGTTTGGGAAGAGTTTCTGAAGGTACTGCCACCTTGGATTTTGACCCGGAGGAAATCAAAAGAAAAACATCCGTCACCACGGCAGTTGCACCTGTGGAATGGAAGAATTACAAAATTAATTTAATTGACACACCCGGATTATTTGACTTTGAGGGAAGTGTATGTGAAGCAGTACGCGCTGCGGACACGATGTTAATTGCAGTATCTGCAAAAAGCGGTGTTAGCGTTGGTACGGAAAAGGCAGTTGCAGCGGCAAATCAAAATGACTTGGCAAAAGTCTTTTTTGTCAACGGCCTTTGTGATGAAAGCGCTGACTTTTATAAAGTATTCCAAGATTTAAAAACATATTTTGGACCCGCTGTTTGTCCGTTGGTTGTGCCGTTTATAGTAGATGGTAAAGTGGATTGTTACATAAACCTGTTGGAATATAAAGCGCATCGTTATGAAAACGGCACTATGAAAGACGTACCTATGCCTGATATGGGAACACGGTTGGACGGTTTGCGCACGGCTATCTATGAGGCTGTTGCGGAAACAAGCGATGAAATGTTTGAAAAGTATTTTTCAGGTGAAAAATTCACGCCGGAAGAAGTTATTTTAGGTATCAGTAAAGGTGTAAAGGAAGGTAAAATCTATCCTGTTTTTTGTGGTGACGCTCAATTAACCGATGGTGTAGACCAATTGCTCAACGGTCTTATTTGGCTGGCGCCTACCGTTGCCGATTATGGTTCCGAAATAGGGGTAGACATAGAAGGCAATCCTGTAGAAATTGCAGTGAATGAGGATGCTGCCACAGCAGCGATTGTATTTAAAACAGTAGTGGATCCCTTTATAGGAAAATTAACATTTGTAAAAGTTGTTGCGGGTAAATTAACAGCAGATTCTCCTGTGATAAATATGCGCACAGGTGAGCAGGAGCGCATGATTAAAATGTATTACATGTGCGGTAAAAAACAGGAAGAGACAAAATGTATTTGTGCGGGAGATATTGGAGCAATTCCAAAATTACAGCACACCAATACAGGCGATACGTTGTGTTCTCCAACCAGAAAAGTTGTTTTGGAAGGAGTGACATATCCGGAGCCGGTATTGTCTATGGCAATTCTGCCAAAGCAAAAGGGAGAAGAAGATAAAGTAGCGCAAGGCGTTTTGCGTTTACTTGAGGAAGATCCTACGTTAAAGTTTGTCAATAACGCAGAAACACATCAAATGATTCTTTCCGGATTGGGAGAACAGCATTTAGATGTTGTAGTTTCAAAATTAAAAGGTAAATTTGGTTTGGATGTCACATTGGAAAAACCGAAAGTTGCTTACCGCGAGACGATACGGAAAAAAGTGCAGGCACAAGGAAAACATAAAAAACAAACCGGCGGGCATGGTCAATTTGGCGATGTTTGGATTGAGTTTGAACCAAGCGATAGTGAAGGATTGGAATTTGAAGAACGAGTGGTAGGCGGTGCTGTTCCAAAAGGATTCTTTCCTGCAGTAGAAAAAGGATTGCGCGAAAGCATGCAAAAAGGTGTTCTTGCAGGATATCCTGTGGTAGGATTAAAAGCCACTTTGTATGATGGGTCATATCATCCTGTAGATTCCTCTGAGATGGCTTTTAAAATGGCTGCTGCCGCTGCTTATAAAGCTGGTATGCCCAATGCTTCTCCGGTATTGTTAGAGCCGGTGGGTAACTTAATGGCAACCGTTCCCGATGAAAATATGGGCGATGTAATGGGAGAAATTAATAAACGCCGTGGTAGAGTTTTAGGAATGCATCCTGCCAATACAGGTTATCAAACAATTAATGCAGAAGTACCTGTTGCCGAAATGCATGACTTTTCTACATATATCCGACAGAATACCCATGGAAGAGGCAACTACCTGTTTTCTTTTGTAAAATATGAAGAGGTACCTACACACATTGTTCAAAACATTTTAAAGGAAAATCAAGATAAGGAATAATGAAAATGGCAAAACAATTTGTTTTGCCATTTTTTATGTGGATGTATAAATAAAACGATCATTCCGAATAAAAAATATAGAAATATCACGGCAGGAATTATCATATAGTAAACCTCATTGTTGTACTTTCAGATTTACTTATTGCAGTGCCGATGATGAAACCATAGAAACAGTTCTGCAAATATAACTTAGACGTTATTTTATTTCGTATATGGAAGCAATGCCACTGTGACAGTAGTTATCTCTTGATTAATATGATAGGTAGGAAGAGTGAATTTTAGAGATAACAATGTAATTTTGATGGTCACCGTATGCAGTGATATTTTAAAAAAGATTGATTTCATTTTTTGCGGAGATATAAAATCGATGTCTATTTGTGTTTGATGATAGAAATTCATAAGATGTAAGCAATATATCTATCACTTTTGAAAGGATGTAAATATTATGACAAAGGTTTGGCGTTTTCTTCATAGGATATCGTAATTCCGATAGATATTGTGAAAAGAAGATACGTATGTTATAAATTGATTTATTTTTATAATCGTTTATCACAAAAGGCAGCCCATTGAAATGGCTGCCTTTTGTGATACTTACAGTGCTATTTTTAAAATAAATTATGATTCATTGGCAATATTAAAAATATGTCTGTTTTTCTTTTTTGCGTATTGTACAGTGTAGGCAGTGCCGCCGGTTTGATTTACCAGGTAACAAATACAGTATAAGCTGTTATCAACCATATAATGATTACGCATATGCATGCATCCGCTGTGATGTTCCTGAGACATATAAATAATTTGGTTGGCTTGTTTTAAAATAGACTGATATACTGCAATATCGTTTGTACTCCATCCGCTTGTTTGTTGTGGAGACGGTAATGCCAGAATCAACTGTATATGCGGATAAATAGAACGTATCTTTAATACGGCCAATGCTGCAAGTGTATCAAAACCCAATGCTCCCCCGCAAATAAAAGTATCCACACCAATGTGAATTAGTTTTAAAATATGTTTTACCAGTAAATTATGTATATGTAATATTTGTTGTTTGGGCAAGTGCCTATGCCCACTAAAACAGCATGTTTGTTCATTCATGTGCATCTTCCTTTTACATATTTATTATTTTACCACATATTTTGATTTTGTAAACTCATTTGGGGTTAGCAAAATGGAAAAAATAAGTTAATCTTAAACAAGTGGAAATAAGTTAGAGAGGTTGCATATGAACGTTGGTCAAGCAGTAAGAGAAAGAATTGCAGAGCTGTGTGAAGAAAAACACATTACTATTAATAAACTGGCTAATATCAGCGGAGGAATTACACAATCTACTTTAAACAACATTATGAGTGGAAGAAATAACAGTACCACTATATCAACCATTCAAAAAATTTGTGATGGTTTGGAAATTACAGTGACCGACTTTTTCGACAGTCCGTTGTTTTTGGGAATAGAACAAGAGATTAAATAATGAAAAAAGAGAGCCTTTCCAAGTGAAAGACTCTCTTTTTTATTGCCTTTGTTAAAAGACTTATTTTTTATATCCATTTGAATATCGCCGTTGTTGGTAAACACTTTTAATATTTTGTTGCCTCCTGACTTAGATTCAGGCAGGCTATTTTCTCCTTTTTTAGCAAAACTTTCGATCGTAAAGTCATCGTAACTGCCTAATATGGTTCCATTTATATTGCCATTCTTCGTTTCCAATGAAATGGCATTGCCCGCATCTAATGTGTCAAATTGAATATTTCCATGGTTTACATACATTGAAACAGAATCCGTTACAGTAAGTGATGGCAGTGTAATGTCTTCGTTAGTTGTTTTAATAATCAATGAAGAAAGTAAATTTTGAGGAATTCGTACGCGAATGGTACGATTCTGCAAGGGAGCGCTAAAGCCAACATAATCTGTCCATTGCTTTTCAGTATTGTATGACATGGTAAGGGTATGGTCATCAGAAACTGCAATGTTAAAAAATTCTTGTTCACTTTCATAATAATCAATATATATTTGATTATCGTCAGATAGTTCAATGTCAATTTTTCTGTCAATGGCGTCAATGTTAATGGTTTGAATCTGTGAGCTGTCTGTAGTATAGTTTTTTTCTGTAAAGACATTTTGTTTGGTAGAACAGCCCGATAAGACAGCAATACCGACACACAATAATCCAATCATAGAAATTACTTTTTTCATGGTTCCTCCTAGTAGTGATTATTCACTTGATTTAAGTAAAATTTTGATTATAATATAAATATAAACCTTTGTGTAACACAAAGGTCAATAGGAGGAAATCAAAAATGAAACAATATTTTTCAGTGGGGGAAGCAGCCCAAATCGTTGGTTTAACCAGTGAAACACTGCGTCACTATGACAGAATTGATTTGGTAAAACCATGCAAAAAGGACCAGTGGTCAGGTTATAGATATTATTCTGAGCAAGAAATTGTCCGATTAAATACCATACAGGCATTACGCTGTATGGATTTATCTTTAAAAGAAATTAAAAAGGTATTGGAATATGATAATTTGGAAGAAATTATTGTATTTTTAAAACAGGCGGAGCAAAAAGCAAATCAAAAAATAGAACAATTAAAATATGCGAAATCAAAAATACAATTGGCAAGGGAAGATTATGAGAAAAAGCAGAATGGTAAACAGACGCAGCATGAAATTTTTTATCAACAAATAGATGAACGTGTTATTTTATTGTCGAATTCTATGCAACAGCCTACCTTAAGCAATTTATGGAATTATCACAGCCATTTTTATGAGCAGACAAATGATTTGCAAAAGCAAAAATATTCGTTTGAAGACTTGGCAGGTATTTATACAAAAGACGGTAAATCTTCTTTGTTTGTAGTGTGTATACAATATCCGAGCAAAAAAGATTTGGTAGTTCTGCCATCAGGTACCTATATTTGTGCTAATTGCAGTGAGGAAGACAGGGAGGATATTTTAAAGAAGCTACTGAATACCATAAAACAAAAGTACGAAAAAGAGCCTGAATTTATTGTACAGATGGTCGTCATTACCGGAATTTTGCAGTGGAACTACCAAATACAAATATTTTTGGGAGAAGTGGAAGAGATAGACGATTAAAGGTGAAATGCAAAAAAGAGGAGGTTTTCCAATGAGAAAACCTCCTCTTTTTATTCTTTTAAAACTTCTTTATGGGTTAATAGTTTGAAATCATGACTCGTTAAAACGTCAATCGCAGCAGATGTGTCTTCCACGCGTAATATGATAATGGCCTCGCCGATTTTACGGCTTGTAAATGCGTAAATGTATTCCATACTAATATGTTGTTTTGCCAGCAATTCAATTACAGTGGATAATCCGCCAGCATTGTCAGGTATTGCAACTCCAATTACTTTGGTCAAAGAAACTGTAAATTTGGCCTTTTCCAGTTTTTCCATAGCCTTGGCTGGTTTATCCACTATCATACGTAAAATACCATATTCATTGGAATCTGCTACACAAAGAGCCAAAATATCGATATCAGCTTCTTTTAAAATTTGGGTGACTCGTGATAAACGGCCGGATTTATTCTCCAGAAATACAGAAATTTGTTTTAATTGCATATGAAAATTCCTCTTTTCTTTGCTTATCAATAGAAGGGATATGCTTACCGCAAAGCGGCTGGGTATCTGTAATGAATCATTATGTTAAATGGCGCTTATCAATCACACGTTTTGCTTTTCCTTCTGAACGCGGTATTGATTTTGGTTCCAACAAGCGCACTTTTGCAGAAATATTTAGTATGGATTGCAATGCAGATGCAATTTTTCTTTCAATTTCCGTTAAGCTTTTCAATGTGTCTTGGAACATGTTGGCTGTCATTTCTACTTGTACCTCTAAACTATCCGTATTATTGGCACGGTCTACCACAATTTGATAGTTGGGGTCCATATTAAGGGATAAAAGAACAGCTTCAATTTGAGATGGAAAAACATTGATACCACGAATAATCAACATATCGTCTGTTCTGCCTTTTGGTTTGCACATCTTTACCAATGTTCTGCCGCAAGAGCACGTACCACGTTCCAATTTACAAATATCGCGGGTACGGTAGCGAATTAAAGGCAATGCTTCCTTGCCGATGCAGGTGAATACTAACTCTCCAAATTCTCCGTCTGGAAGAACTTCTTCCGTATCAGGATTAATAATTTCAGGATAGAAAAAATCTTCGTTAATATGCATACCTTGTTGTGCCGGGCATTCAAATGCTACGCCGGGACCTGCAATTTCAGACAGACCGTAAATATCGTATGCCTTGATATTTAAAATTGCCTCCAGTTCCTGACGCATGTGTTCTGTCCAAGGTTCAGCGCCAAAAAAGCCTGCACGTACAGGAAGCTGTTTTGTATCAATCCCCATATCTCTTGCAGTTTCCCCAATATACATAGCGTAAGAAGGGGTACAGCATAAAATATTAGAACCGTAATCCTGTAAAATTTGTACTTGGCGTTTTGTATTTCCTGAAGAAACAGGAATTGCGGTCGCACCCATATATTCCGCCCCATAGTGTAGCCCCAATCCTCCCGTGAATAGGCCATAACCATAAGAGACATGGACATAATCAGATTTTGTAGTACCAATGCTGGTAAGCGCGCGTGCAACAGAACGAGACCATACATCAATGTCATTTTTGGTATAACCTACAACAGTTTGTTTTCCTGTAGTACCGGAAGATGCATGAATTCGTACCAACTCTTCTTTTGGAACAGCGAACATGCCAAAAGGATATGTATTTCTCAAATCATCTTTTACTGTAAACGGCAGTTTATGCAGGTCGTCAATAGAATGAATATCATCGGGAGATATCCCCATAGCATTCATTCGTTCTTGGTACAGAGGTACGTTTTCATATGCATGTTTGACCATGTGTTTCAAACGTTCGGTCTGAAGTTGACGCATTTCGTCAGTAGATGCGCATTCTATTTCAGGATCTAAATATTGTTTCGGTACAGACATTCCAAGTTCCCCTTTGATTTACTTATTATTGTTACTATGATACTAGGAGTTATAACCTAATACAAATGCTTTTTCATTCATTTCAATAAATTTAGCAGGTACAGTTGCCTTGATGGTGTCTAGCCAAACTTGTTTGTCAATATCCAGCTGTTTTGCCATAGCACCCAACAGAACCACATTTACTGCTTTGGATGAACCTGCTTGCTGTGCTAATTCTAAAGCATCAAATGCAAGTAAATGCGCTCCTTTATCTGCAATTTGCTTTTCTAAATGTTCAGGATAAGAAGCTGCTCCTGTAATTACAGGCATTGGGTCAATTTGTTGTATATTGGCAATAATTACACCGCCTTTTTTCAGCCAGGGTAAATATCTTCCGGCTTCCAGCAGTTCAAAAGCCAAAATCACATCGGCTTCTCCGTGTTCAATTACAGGAGAATATACCTTGTCTCCATAACGTACATACGTAACAACGGAGCCGCCGCGTTGACTCATTCCATGTACTTCTGACATTTTTACATCGTATCCTTGATTTAGCATAGCTGCACCAAGTACTCGGCTGGCCAGCAGCGTGCCTTGACCGCCAACGCCCACAATCACAACGCTTTTTACACTTTGTTTCATGATACTACCTCCTGCTTTCCAATGGCTTTGACGCCGCATAGTCCAACGCATACACCGCAGCCTACGCATTGAGTAGCATCAATGACAGCTTTTCTGTTTTTCATGCTGATAGCAGGGCAGCCAATACCCAGACATGCACGGCATCCCACGCATTTTTCGGGATTGATGAAAAGAGGAGGGTTATGCTTGACGGTTTTCAGCAGTGCACAAGGACGGCGCGCAATAATTACGGATGGTTCTTCTGCAGCCAGTTCTTCTTTTAAAACAGTGCGTACTTGTTTTAAATTAAAAGGGTCTACAACGGTAACACGCTGTACGCCCACAGCTTTGCATAGTGCCTCCAAGTCTACAGCGGCAGCCGGTTCATTATAAATGTTTTTTCCGGTAGTCGGATTTTGCTGATGACCCGTCATCCCGGTAGTAGAGTTATCTAGGATAATAACAACGGAATTGCTCTTGTTATAGGTAATGTCAATCAGACCGGTGATACCGGAATGCATAAAGGTGGAATCTCCAATGACAGCAACTGATTTTTTTTCTCCCTCTGCACCGCGTGCTTTGTTGAATCCGTGCAGACCGGATACAGAACCGCCCATGCACAAACAAGTATCCATTGCATTTAATGGGGCAGAAGCACCCAATGTATAACAACCAATATCTCCGCTTACAAATACGTTTGCTTTCTTTAACTCATAAAAGACTCCTCTGTGCGGGCAACCGCAGCACATCACAGGAGGACGTACAGGAGTCGGCTCATCTAATGATAACACTTCGTCTTCCTGGTGAAGCATAAGTTTTTTGATGAGTTTTTGAGAAAGTTCTCCGCAGATTGGAAACAGTTCTTTTCCTATCACGTTTACGCCAATTCGGTTACAGTGTGTCTCAATGATTGGATCAAGTTCTTCAATAACGTATACAGTTTCCACCATGTTCGCAAAATTACGTATCAAATCCACCGGCAAAGGGTGTACCATACCCAGTTTTAAATAGGAAACGGTATCGCCAAGTGCTTCTTTTGCGTATTGATAAGCCGCGCCTGAAACAATCACACCAATTTTTGCGTGGTTGTCTTCCACACGATTGATGTCACAGTTTTCTGCCCATTGAGATAATTTTTTAGTTCTTTCTTCTACAAGAGGGTGTTTGGCTCTTGCAAAAGCAGGAAGAACAACATATTTGCTCGGCTGTTTTTCATATGGTTTTAAATCTATCTCTTCTCTGTCCTGTGTGTCTACAATACTGCAGGAATGAGAGATTCTGGTGGAAAGGCGGATGATAACAGGAGTATCGTATTCCTCTGAAAGAGAATACGCAAGTTTTGTAAAAGAACAGCATTCCGCAGAATCGGAGGGTTCCAGCATAGGAACCTTGGAGGCGATGGCATGATGACGGGAATCCTGCTCATTTTGAGAAGAGTGCATGCCGGGGTCATCTGCAACAGCAATGACCATGCCTCCGTTTATGCCTGTGTAAGATATGGTATACAAAAGGTCGGCCGCTACGTTCAAACCAACATGTTTCATAGCGCAAAAAGAACGAGCGCCTGCAATGGATGCGCCGGCAGCAACTTCGGCTGCGACTTTTTCATTGGGAGCCCATTCACAATATATTTCTTCAAATTTTGCGGCTGCTTCCGTAATTTCGGTACTGGGCGTACCGGGATAACTGGAAACTACGCGCACGCCGGCTTCATATAACCCGCGTGCTACAGCCTCATTGCCTAATAATAGCTGTTTCATGATATACCTCCGTGCGGACAAAAACCGCTCGTACATTCATTTTTTGCATAGATTTTCTTAGCATTTTTTATTACATGTTCAACAGTATTTTACTATGTTTCTATATTGAATGCAAGGCGTATTTGCTGGCTTTTTCGTCATGTTTTGACAACAATAAACAATGTATTTTTTCTGAAAATACAAATATGGATTTACATTGTTTTATAATATGTTTTTGTATAAAATTGCCCTTGTTTTTCTCTTATGCTATAATCATAAATACATAGAAACGTGATATCATAGCGTTTGAAAAAGGAGGATAGCGTATGCTATTGCTTTCTGCGGAAAAAATAGAAAAAAGTTATGGAATCAAACCTTTGCTAAAAGGAGTTTCCCTTTATTTGGAACAAGGAGATAAAATTGGTGTAGTAGGTTGCAATGGAATGGGAAAATCTACACTGCTGAAACTGATTGCGGGCGTAGAACAATATGATAGCGGCAGTATTACAAAAACACCTCATCTGGTTATTCATTATTTACCTCAGCAGCCAATGATGCAAGCCGGAAATACGGTATTACAGCAGGTATTTTTAGGAGCTTCGGAAGAATTGCGTCAGATAAAAGAATATGAAGCAAAGTCTATTTTAACAAAGTTAGGTATTTCTGACTTTCAGCAGGATGTTTCCACATTGTCAGGCGGACAGAAAAAACGAGTAGCAATTGCAAGCGCTTTGGCTACTCCGTGTGATTTATTGATTTTAGATGAACCTACCAATCATTTGGACCATCATATGGTTGCGTGGTTAGAGCAAACCTTACAGAAATTTAGAGGCGCATTGCTTATGATTACCCACGACCGTTATTTTCTTGATCGGGTTTCCAATAAAATCCTAGAGGTAAACAACGGTCAAATTTACCAATATGAAAGCAATTATTCCGGTTATTTGGAGAGCAAAGCACAGCGTGAGGAGATGGTGCTCAGTTCTGAAAGAAAACGCCAAAGCCTGCTGAGGAAAGAATTACAATGGATTCAAAGAGGAGTGAAAGCGCGAGGAACAAAGAGCCGTTCCCGTGTAGAACGTTTTGAAGCACTGAGAGACAAAGAGGCACCGGAGCTGTCTCAACAATTAGAGATTAGTTCAGTGGGCACGCGTCTTGGAAAAAAGACCATAGAAGTAAATCATATTTCCAAATCTTATGGAGATAAGGTATTGATTCGAGATTTTTCCTACATTCTTCCACGTAACGGAAGAATTGGGATTGTAGGAGAAAATGGGTGCGGAAAATCTACATTGCTGCAATTGTTAAGCGGCAATTTATCTCCCGATGCCGGCACAGTTGAGATAGGGGATACGGTTAAAATAGGATATTACGCACAGGAATGTAGGAACATGGATGAACGTCAGCGAGTGATTGACTACATCAGAGACGGTGCGGAATGGATTGAAACAATCAATGGTAGATTAAGTGCAGCGCAAATGCTGGAAACCTTTTTATTCCGTGGTGAAATGCAGTGGAATTATATTAGTAAACTTTCAGGGGGAGAACGGCGCCGTTTATTGCGCGTGTTAATGGAAGCACCGAATGTACTGTTTTTGGATGAGCCTACCAATGATTTGGATATTGAAACGCTCCAGATTTTAGAAGATTATCTGGAGACATTTGCAGGAGCGGTCATCGTTGTTTCCCATGACCGTTACTTTTTGGATAAAGTAACAGATACCATTTTTGAATTTCAAGAAGACGGTACGTTAAAACAATTTTTAGGAGGATATTCCGACTATTTTGACACAGTAAAAACAGATTTGCGTGTAAAAAAAGAAAAAGAACTCAAACTATCTGCCAATGAACAAGGGCAGCCTCAATCAGCCAAGAAACAAAAATTAAAGTTTTCCTATAAGGAGCAAAGAGAATATCAGGAAATTGACGGTATCGTGGAAACACTAGAAATGCAAATACAAAAGTTGTCTGAGGAGATAGAGGCCAGTTCCAGCGATTACGGAGCATTAACACAGTTATTGAAAGAAAAGGAAGAAACAGAACAAGTATTGGAACAAAAGATGGAACGTTGGGTTTACCTGCACGATTTGGCTGAGCAAATTGAGGCTCAAAAGCAGTAGGCAGAGTCACAACACATGAAGTATCAACAGATACGAAACAGAAAAGAATTTACAATCAAAAAGACCATGTAACAATCATTCGTTACATGGTCTTTTTGTCTATACATAGCGCCATTGTTTCTGAGATTGCTCTTTTTCAGATGTGTGAACAGGTGATAGGTAAGCTGAGTAACCACAACAAATGAACCGTCTCGATTTTCTTTACCAATCGAATTTTTATACAATCATATGGTATAATGGTTTAAACAAATAAACAAAGGAGCGTTCTATTGTGGAATATAAAGAGGAAATTGACAGACTTGCAAAAGAGTTTGAAAGCTGTCAAAAAATTCTGTTAGCTTTGGGAGATGAAAATCGCCAGCATCTAATATTGGAAATGATACAAATGGAACAATGCAACGGTGTACGGGTCGGCACAATTACAGAAAAGACACATCTTTCCCGTCCTGCTGTTTCTCACCATATACAAATATTGAAAGAGGCAGGAATTTTGAAAGTCCGAAAGGAAGGAACAAAAAACTATTATTATTTTGATGCAGATACACAAGCTTTTAATCAACTGATACATATGTTAGTTCACGCAAAAGAAATTATGGAGCGACTATCAGGTTGGAGAGAAGCAAATTTATCATAAACAAAAAATAATAATTCAAAAAAATCGTAAAATAGAATTCCAATCAACTTAATAATCAGCAGACAGCACTAAGGGTACAGTGGTAAACGCTTTTAAAAGGATTATTTTTATATGTATCATCAAACTGGAGGTTAGAATATGAGTACAATCAATGCAATCTATGATAGACATAGTGTAAGACAATATCAAAATCAGCCGTTGAGCAGAGAAGTGATTCATGCATTGCAGTCAGAAATCAATGCTTGTAATCAAGAAAGCGGACTGCATATTCAGCTGGTAACAAATGAACCAAAAGCATTTGACAGCTTTATGGCACATTACGGAAAATTTAAAGGTGTGACCAACTACCTTGCTTTGATTGGGAAAAAAGAATCCTCTTTAGAGGAAAAATGCGGCTACTATGGTGAAAAACTGGTATTGTTTGCTCAAGAACTGGGTCTGAATACTTGCTGGGTAGCTATGACATACAGCAAAATTAAAACAGCTTTTCAAGTAGAAAAAGGAGAAAAGCTTTGCATTGTAATTGCCTTGGGATATGGAGAAACACAAGGCTTACCACATAAATCAAAATCAATGGAGGAAGTAATCCAATTGGACGGACCTGCTCCGGAGTGGTTCCAAAAGGGAGTAGAAGCGGCTTTATTAGCTCCTACAGCAATGAATCAGCAAAAATTTTTGTTTCGCTTGGATAAGAATAAGGTATCTGTTAAGGCAGGATTTGGTTTTTATACGAAAATAGATATGGGAATTGTAAAATACCATTTTGAAATTGGTGCAGGAAAAGAGCATTTTCAGTGGGAGTTGTCTTAAAATACAGAATAGCAGAAGCGATTCAGTATGGTTTATTGGTGTAAATCTCAAACATAACGTTGATATGGAACCTTATTATGCATGGTGCTTGAATCACAAAAAGGCGTGACAATTGTCACACCTTTTTTATCAAAGCTATTTTACATAAAGAAATCATTTGTTACGTTTTTGCCGCATGCATAAAATCAATGCCCATGTCATAAGGATGCACAATAATATCTGTCAGTCCCGGGGCGATTGCATAATAGCGTTTCTCATAGTAAATGGGATAAAAGATACCTTCATTGTTTAGATATTGTTCTGCTTGCGCATACAATTCAATGGCAGTTTCAGGTTTTTTTCCTTCTGCATCCTTCAATGCTTGGTCAAATATATTGCTTTTTAAATTTGCGGGATTATTATGACTGTCTGACTGAAATAACGATAATAAACTAACAGGGGTGTCACTGGTAGGTCGTACAGAACATAGCGCAATAGAATAGTTTCCGCTGGAAACTCTTTGTTCCAATTCAGATTGTGATACCGGTTCCATATTAAAGTAGTTTCCGAATGCTTCATTCCATGTAGCAATCATTTCGTTTACCATTTGTTTTACAGAAGGGTCGTCTAAACAAAGTATGGTAATGGAAGGCATTTTGGTCAATCCCTGCTCGCTTAAAACTGTATTGATGGATT
>ERZ826613.2310-NODE-2310-length-19140-cov-3.148598_pt1 | contig 19140 bp, 16 predicted proteins | sample MGYA00519925_ERZ826613 | MGnify/ENA primary metagenome ERZ826613 (study PRJEB31778, sample SAMEA3449236) | human gut metagenome | biome: human gut; feature: human-associated habitat; material: faeces | place: United Kingdom | collected 2010/2012 ... | reverse complement strand
CCACCTTATGTAGAAACCATGCCTAAGGGAGAATGTTCTAATCCATATGGCTGGACAAAGTCTATGATGGAGCAGATACTTACAGACTGTGCCAAGGCAGATCCAGAGCTCACAGTTGTATTATTACGTTACTTTAACCCAATCGGAGCACATTCATCTGGCAAGATTGGTGAAGACCCACAGGGTATTCCTAACAATCTTATGCCATATGTATCACAGGTTGCAGCTGGAGTAAGAGAGCAGCTTACTATATTCGGAGGGGATTATCCTACACCGGATGGAACATGCAGAAGGGACTATATACATGTTGTTGATTTAGCATGTGGTCATGTTAAGGCAGTTGAATATGCAGATTCACATAAAGGGGTTGAGATATTTAACTTAGGAACAGGAACACCATATAGTGTACTTGAGATAGTGCATGCTTTTGAGAAGTCTACTGGCGTTAAGTTAAACTACAGGATAGGTGAGAGACGTCCGGGAGACCTTCCTGATTCATGGGCAGATGCTGCTAAGGCTAAGGAGATTCTTGGCTGGGAAGCATCTAAAACACTTGAGGATATGTGCAGGGATTCATGGAACTGGCAGAGTCATAATCCACATGGATACAGAGATTAAAAATTAAAAGAATTCGTTAAGATATTGCAATAAGACTTGTAGTGAACATATAATAAATAATAATTATTGTCTATTATATGTTTGCTGACAAGTCTTTTTAATATTACTTTTTGTTTTGCTGATATATATGTAGTATATTTACTATAATTATGCTATGATGTATAATAACAGGTGGTTATGATTGGTATGGAGGTTTAACATTGAATTCTATTAATCTTTATACATTAACAAGAATTGAAGATAATGACAGATTTGCAGAATATGAATATATCATGTCAGAAAGAAAGGACTTTCAGAGGACGAGGATAAGGGAAAAGGAGTCCTTAGTACAGCTTGTAACAAAGCTTATGAAATCAGGTGTACAGATAGAAGATCTGGATAACTTTTTTTATTCATATACGATAGCACATATCAGTAAAGAGTTTGATCTGCTTAAAGTGTCATCGAACAGGAAAAGAATATTGAATATTGAACTTAAAAGTGAGGATGTTGGTGAAGAAAGAATAAAACAGCAGCTTGTAAGAAACAGATATTATCTTAGTCCGGTCACAACAGATATTATTTCATATACCTATATTCTTGATACGAATACAGTATATAAGCTTGATACGGATAATAAACTATATGTATCTGATTTTTCAAGCGTTGCACAGGATATCAGAAGCTTTAAAAAATGCATGAAAAATAATATAGAAAGTCTTTTTAAAGCAAAGGATTATCTTATTTCTCCTGTCAACTCACCTGAAAGGTTTGCAAGGCATCAGTACTTTCTTACTAACCAGCAGGAGGCTATGAGCAGAAAACTTCTTGAAGGACTTTTAAGAGATGATGATAAAAAGTATTATTCAGTTAAAGGCGAGGCTGGAACTGGAAAAACCCTGCTTTTATATGACACTGTAAGAAAACTGCCGGAAAATGTACGTAAATGTGTAATACATTTCGGAAGACGTACGCCTAACATAGATATACTAGAGCATGCTATACCATGTACAGATATAATAACTTCTAAAGATCTGATAAGTAAGGATATGCTTAGTGGATATTCTTATATACTTGTTGATGAAACACAGCGTATACATGATGACCAGTTTGAGTGGATTATAGAAAGTGCAGCTGTGAATCCGGATATGAAAGCTGCAGACAGCTGTATTAATACCAAAATAGTGATGTTTTATGACTGCGAACAGATATTGTCACGTCAGGAGCAGAAACGGGCTATGGATAAAAGAATAGAAGATATAGCTGATGAAAAGTATTTTCTTTCGGATAGGATAAGAACGAATCCTGAATTATCAGAGTTTATAAGAAATATGTTTGATCTTACCAAGCGAGGAAAAGGTTATAGATATGATTGTGTAACTATATGCTATGCTAACAGCATAAATGAGTTTAAAAAGCTTAAGGCATACTATAAAGCTAAACAGTATATATACATAGACTATGAGAAATCCTATAAAAATGCCAGCACCATGTATAAAACAAGGAAATTTAATACATACAAGGTTATAGGAAAAGAGTTTGATAAAGTGTTAACGGTCATAGACGGCAAATTCAGTTATAATGAATATGGTGAGTTGTGTGCAGATTATGAAGGGGATAACGATGACATAATTGAAAAGTTTTTTTATCAGGTTGTCACAAGAGCCAGAGAACAGCTGTGTATAATAGTACTGAATAATGAGGATATATTTAAACAGCTTTTATATCTGCTTGGGCGCATACATGAGAATAATAAGAGCCAGGAGTGAATATATAGAACATAAGCCTGCTTTTTAGAATAAGATAAATTAAGAATATATCATTGTTTCCCAAACATTGTAACAATGCTTATATTCTTTAATTCTAAAAAGGAGGTTTGATGGTGCGTGGTAAATATAAATATAAAAGCATACTAAAAATGTTTTTTGTGATTATACTTAGCTGTATAATGGCGGTTACAATGAATAATGCAGCTATGGCTGTTGTTATTGATGTAAGTGGACATGATGGCCTTATTGACTGGGATAGTGCAAAGGAACACATAGAGGGTGTGATAATACGTATTGGATATGGCAATGATTATGCATATCAGGATGATAAGCAGGCTGTACAAAACATGGATGAATGTGAAAGGCTTGGTATTCCATATGGAGTATATATATATAGCTATGCAATGACGATGCAGGAAACAGAGTCTGAAATATCCCACACATTGCGGATGCTTAAAGGACGTAACCCGGTTCGTGGTGTATGGTTTGATATGGAGGATGCGGATGAATACAAGAAAAATCATGGAATGGATGTATATAGTGAAGAAGACAGGACACTGCTTACAGACATCTGTATAAGATTCATAGATGAAATGCATTCAAGAGGTTATATAACAGGCGTATATGCGAATTATGACTATTATAAAAATGTACTGGATACTAATCGTCTTTCTATGACTGATGGCTTTAACATGTGGCTTGCACATTGGGATGTAGAAGAGCCAGATATGGACTGCATGATGTGGCAGTTTGGAGCATACAGGATAGGTGATCATGAATTTGATGGAAATATATATTATGCAGATTATTCATCGCCATATAAAGATGCTTATATAGAAACCAGTGCACGGGCAGGAAGAAAGGTTAATGTGATATATCAGGCACAGATAGACGGAAATTACTGGCTTCCACAGGTGATTAACGATGAAGACTATGCTGGAATAAGAGGCAGAAATATAACAGGAATAACTTTATCAACAGATATAGGATATGCAGTATACAGAGTGTATTCTAATGGAAGATGGCTTGCTTATGTTGATAGCCGCAATTCAGATATTTCAGATTATTATAATGGTTATGCCGGAAACGGACATAGTATAGAGGCGGTTGAAGTATATTATTACACACCAGACACGCTGTTATATAATGAAGCACCCCATTACCAGGCATTTACAGAGAATGGTTACAAATATGCATATTACAGGGTAAGTACAACAGGAAATGACTATTTTCCATATCAGACAGATAATGAAAGAAATGACGGACAGGATGGATATGCAGGAATATATGGACGTAAGGTGGATAGATTCCAGATAGTGATAAAGTGATTAGCGTGAAAAATAAGATTTTTCACACGCAAGAATGGAGAATTATGATGAATAATATGGTTAATATCAGCAGACTATAAGGTATACAGATATTCTGTAGAAACTTATCTAAAGGATGGTATGATATGAACGATGATGAAAATGTCAAGACAGATATGTGTGACGGACAGGTGACACTTAAGGGGGATAATGATGGCAATGCGATTAAACTTATAACAATAATAGGTGAGATAGAAGGACATGATATTCTTCCAGCGACAAGTAAAACTACCAAGTATGAGCATATTCTTCCACAGCTGGCAGCTATTGAGAATGATGATAGTATAAGCGGTGTATTGTTTCTTATGAATACAGTAGGAGGCGATGTCAGTGCAGGACTTGCGCTTGCAGAGATGATAGCATCCATGAGTAAGCCGACAGTATCGCTTGTTATTGGTGATTCACATAGTATAGCCGTTCCACTTGCAGTTAGTGCAGACTATTCATTTATAGTGCCTACAGCAACTATGATAGTACATCCTGTACGCATGAGTGGTAATATTATAGGGGCAAGACAGACATATGATTATTTTGAAAGGATACAGAAAAGGATAGTGTCGTTTATAGCACATCATAGTAAAACAGGTGAAGCTGACATAGAAGCCATGATGATGAATACCAAAATGCTGACAAAGGATCTTGGAACAATACTAGTAGGAAAAGAGGCTGTAAAAATAGGATTGATAAATGAAACTGGTGGAATAAAGGAAGCTTTTAGTAAGCTTAAAAGTATGATGTAAATAAACCAGATATATGAATGGAGATTATTATGGACACAGAAGAAATAAAAAAGTATACGGCTGATAATATAAGCTGCCAATTGTGTCCCCGTATGTGTCAGGTAAACAGACATACGGGGACAGGATATTGCCTGATGCCAGACAGGATAAAGGTGGCAAGGGCTGCACTGCATATGTGGGAGGAGCCATGTATATCCGGTGAACATGGAAGTGGTGCTATATTCTTTAGCGGATGTACATTAAGGTGTGTGTTCTGTCAGAACTATAAAATAGCTGCGGCAGCAGTTGGAAAATATATAACAGTAGACGGATTAGCTGATATTATGTTAAGATTACAGGATAAACATGCTAACAACATTAATCTTGTTACACCAACACATTATGCTTTACATATAGCACAGGCGCTTACTAAGGCGAGGGATAATGGGCTTAGAATACCGGTTGTATACAATACAAGTGCATATGAGAATATAGAAACTCTTAAAAGACTGGATGGACTTGTTGATATTTATCTTCCGGATTTTAAGTATATGGACAGTAGTCTTGCTTTGAAATATTCCCATGCAGAGGATTATCCAGAGGTGGCAAAAAGCGCGCTGAATGAGATGGTAAGACAGGCTGGAAGCCCTTGTATGTATAGTGATGAGGATGAGCTTGTACAGAGTGGCTATGTTGAAGACGGAGTTATGAAAAGAGGGGTTATAGTAAGACATCTTGTACTTCCGGGCTGTACTAAGGATTCTAAAGCGGTTATAGGTTATCTTTATGATACCTATAAGGATGATATATACATAAGCATTATGAACCAGTATACGCCACTTGAACATGTAAAGGAATATAAAGAATTGTATAGAAAAGTAACTCATAAAGAGTATGATGAAGTCGTGGATTATGCTATAGATATAGGAGTAACTAATGGGTTTATCCAGGAAGGGGATACAGCAAAGGAAAGCTTTATTCCTGATTTTGATTTTACAGGTCTTATATGATATAAACTATATTTTCTTTTTTTAAACAGGAGGAGTTTATGAAATATGAAATAGGCAGCCCGTGTATGATGGGCTGCAATATAGTTAACGGTGGATATAATTTCGCATATGCCAGCAGCTATGCAGCAATGCATAGTGATACAGCAGTGTATGTATGTATCTTTAAAAGGAATGATACAGAGCCTTTTTATGAACTTGAATTACACAAAACGATGGGGATAGTGTATTCGATATTCATAACAGGTATTAATATAGATGACTGCTTTTATTGTTTTAAAGAAAATGAAGAATATATAGTTGATCCATATGCTAAAGCAGTAACAGAATGTGAAATATTTGGCATAGAAAAAAAAGATACTATACATACAAGTCCAGTTAAGCTTGCTGATTACAACTGGGAAGATGACAGACAGCTGCATATTCCTTATGATGAATGTATTATGTACAAGCTTAATGTGAGAGGTTATACCAAAAGCAAAACCTCAAAGGTAAAAGCAAAGGGAACATTTGCCGGAATTGTTGAAAAAGCAGAGTATCTTAAAACACTGGGAATAACCACGATAGAGCTTATGCCAGCTTACGAATATGATGAGATGGGCAGATTCACACAGTTTATGGATAAGGAGACTTTATCACGATACATATATATGAAACATAGTACATATGTTAAGAATATATATGATAGAGAAGTTAAGGTTAACTACTGGGGGTATACTAACGGGTTTTATTTTGCACCTAAAGCAGCTTATAGTTATAAAGCTGAAAGAAATGCGGGTGAATATGTGGATTATACTACTGAATTTAAAGATATGGTTAAATCTCTTCATAGTATGGGAATAGAAGTTGTTATGGAGTTCTTTTTTAAGGATGTCACAACAGCGTATATATTAGAATGTGTAAGATACTGGGTTAAGGAATACCATATAGATGGGGTTCACATATATTGTGATGAGGTATCGCTTAATGCACTTGCAAATGATGCACAGCTGGCTGATACAAAGATTATGACTATATACTGGAATAAAAATAAAGGTGTATACAGGCATATGGCAAGCTACAACAATGATGTCCAGAATATTATAAGACGTTATCTTAAAGGCGATGAGGATATGTTGAAAGCATTTGCAGATATGCAGCTTAACAACCCTGATAATGCCGCAATAATTAATTACGTAACGACAAATAACGGTTTTACCTTGTATGATCTTGTATGTTATGACAGGAAGCATAACGAAGCAAATGGTGAGAATAACAGGGATGGTGAGAATTTTAACTATAGCTGGAACTGTGGGGAAGAGGGAACAACAAGAAAACAAAGAGTAAGACAGTTAAGAATCAGACAGATGAAAAATGCTCTTGCAATGATTCTTCTTGCACAGGGAACTCCGCTTATACTTGCAGGCGATGAGTTTACAAACAGTCAGCAGGGTAATAACAACCCGTATTGTATAGATAACGAAATATCATGGGTGAACTGGAAGAATAACAATGATTCAACAGAGATATTAAACTGGACAAAGCAGCTTATAAGTATAAGGAAAAAATACGGAATACTGCACAGCAGATACAGACTGACGCAAAGTGACAGTTTGTCATCTGGTTATCCGGATGTATCGTTTCATGGACTTAACGCGTGGTATGCAGATATGTATAATTATTGCAGACAGATAGGAATAATGTATTCTGATACGTATTCTGACAAAGAATCAAGAAAACTCATATATGTTGCCTATAATATGCATTGGGAAAACTATGCATTGGCGCTGCCTAAGATTGAGGGCAGGAATGGTTTTGAGGTTGTCTTAAAGTCCTGTGATAAAAAGGAAAATATATATATTGATAGTGAAAAGAGAAAAGTTGTTATGCCTCCAAGGAGCATGGCGGTTCTTATTGGAGAGTATCCGGAAAGAAAAACTACTATGGATGTGAAGAAAAAAGCATCTAAAAACAAAAAATGAAAGGTCAGATAGATTTCATGGATTACAATAAGCTTAATGAGCTAAAAAAAAGATATGGCAATTATGAAGAGGTGTTTAAGTCAGGAGATTACGATAAGGCAGCAGACATACTTGGTAATGTGCTTGATGTAATAGAGGAAGAATATAAAGGCGTAAGAAAGGCTGGAATGATAGACAAGGAGCTTGTTATCAGAAAGTCAGAAGGAGATGGTCAGATATGGCTGTGTACTAATCATATTATGGAATATTATATATATGCATGCTATTTTGAACCGGAAATGGATGTGAAGATGCCTGAGCTCCCGATAGCTGAATATTACAGAACTTATGCAGAACTTTGTGTTAAGCTGCAGAAGTATAAAAGAGCAGAGGATGCATATAAAAATGCACTGTGCTGGAATCCGGTTGACTTAGATTCATATCTTGGACTTGCAGAATGTTATAAATATCTGAATATGATAACAAGATATCTTGATATGACAAAACAGGCATACAGATTTTGTTGTACAAGAGCTACGATGGCTAGATTCTATAGAAATATGGGCTTTTATTATCTTTCATCATACAATACAGATATGGCAGAGGCATGCTATACATACAGCAATATATATTATCATACAGATAATGCCGATTCTGAGCTTGAATACATAAAAAATGCACTGGCAGCAGCTAAAAATAATGAGAATAAAGACAGTATAAATAAAGATGAGGATGTCATAACAAAGGAAGAAGTGAATGAAAACGGGCAGAAGTATACAATAAAGCAGATGCAGGAAATGTTTGATAAGGAGAATGTTGAACCTGGTCCAGACTCAAAGACAATAGGTATAATATACAGAGTAGGTGAACTGATGCTTCAGGATAAGGAATACAGACTTGCAAAGGACTGCTTTATGATAGTGTATGATATAACCAATGAGCAGCAGCTTGAAGGTCTGATAGCAGAGCTTGACAGCTGCCTTAAGGAAGAAGCACAATAAAACGGATTGTCTGGCACAGTATGAATGAAGAGAAATTGTGACAATTTAAAATATACCTGAAAGGTGGAAAGTATGAATATAAAAGATAAATATGACAGTATAATATTTGATCTTGATGGAACACTATGGAACTCATCAAAACCTATATGTGAGGCATGGAATATTATACTTAAAAGACATAAAGAAATAACAAGAAAACCAATAACAATAGAGGAACTTGGAGGCTGCATGGGGCTTCCTATGTATGACATAGCAGCTAAGCTTTTTCCACAAGAAAAAGAAAATGTAAGAAATGCACTTATGGATGAATTATGTGAATTTGAAAATGGATATCTTGAAGAAAAAGGAGGTGTCCTTTTTCCAAAGCTGAGAGAAACATTAGAGCAGCTTAAGGAAAAATACAGGTTGTTTATAGTCAGCAATTGCCAGGATGGCTATATAGAGGCATTTATAAAGGCACATCATTTTTCAGATATATTTGAAGACACTGAGTGCTGGGGAAGAACAAGGGCATCTAAAGGTGTGAGCAATAAGATACTGATTGAAAGGAATAAACTTAATACTCCTGTATATGTCGGTGATACATCAGGTGATGCACAGTCAGCAAAGGATGCAGGAATTGACTTTATATATGCAGCGTATGGTTTTGGAGAAGTAAGTGATAAAGATTATATTGCAAAGATTGATTCATTTGAAGAATTAAAGAATATCCTTCTATGATTTGATTTAAGTGATTGCATTTTAACAGATGTTTTGTATTGTGATGTTTAGTATTTCAATGTTTATAAAGCATTAAGGGTTAAGAAAAATATATATTCATACGATGTATATAGTACATGGATGTAGAAAAGTAAACAAGGCTACGGAGAGCAGTGATAAGTTCGTTGATGAATGATGAATACTGCTGTCCGTAGTCTTTTTGCATTTATTATTCCGGTTAGACAAGTGGATAAACGATATGTAAAACTTAATTCTGAATGGAGAAAAAGTATGAATACACAGGAAAAAACATATAATAACGCAGTTAATAGCTGCAGGACTGCTATTTATAAAAGCAGTATGAACAATCAGGGCAAGGTTATGAGAACAGCCTGTAATATATTTAAGAAATATAGCGTAGGCAATGAAGAGACAAAGACACAGAATGAAGCTGATACAGCAACTATAGGATTGCATTTAAAAGAAGCAGTGGATAGTATATTTGATCCAACAACAGGCATGACAGAAGAACAGAAGAAAAAGTTTGTTGAAAAGCTTTATAGAAAACTGGAGAGTGGAAAAAAGTTGACAGCTGATGAGATGCAATATCTTCGCATGAATGATCCTGTGACTTATGCAAAGGCTGCAAGAGTACAGACAATGAGGGAAGCTTTTAAAAAACAGTTGGAAAATGCGAAGAGCAAGGAAGAAGCTTCAGATATGTATCTTACAAATATGTCAAGGATAGGAGAAGATGATCCTGCGAAAAAAGAACTTCAGGCGGCATATGAGGATGTGTATTCTGAATTCAAAAAGACTAACGCATATAAAAAACTTCCGGATACGAGAAAAGAAGCTATGGAAGAAAAAGATAGCTGTAAAAAGCATGACTGCAATAATGTGAAGTGGGAAGAGGATGAATCTGACATACAGGAAAAGTAAGCTGGAAAGAAACAAAAATTAAGTAAGAAAATTAGAAAATAATACAAAATAATAATACAAAAGAAAAATAATGCTTGACCTTTTAAAATGATGGTGATATTATTACTTCAACAATTTAATATATTAAAGTCAATGAACAAGATAGTACTTTATGAATGAACATCACAGAGAGCCGGCGGTGCTGGAAAGCCGGTATGGGAGTCTTAAAGGAATGGGCTTGGGAGATTCACATATTAAAGATTCTCGCATAGGATTAAGTAGTTTGTGACGTGTCCTCACGTTATAGAGGCAGGATATATTAGTATCCGGGAAAAGGTAAGTGTATTATTGGTTTGATATTGGTAAGCTGGTTAGTATTGTATTTTGATGTAATTTGGCTTATCCTGGTTGTTATCATATACATAGATGATGCATATATGATAATATGTGGATTAATCAGACAAACACTTATGAATAAGGGTGGCACCACGATATATGATTATTCGTCCCTGACAGGAAAGAATCCTGTCAGGGACTTTTTTGATTTTGCAGCATAATTAACTGGAGGATTGAATGTATGAGAGTATTAAAGGCTTATAAGAAAACAGTCAGTATAGTTGATGAAACAGCGATAGAACTATACAAGGGTCTTGGCAGAGAGCATAAGGGCTTTCTTATGGAAAGCAATGATAAAGAAAACGGCAGATATACATTTATGGGGGTTGATCCGGAAGAGATTATCCAGTCAGATAAAGATAGTCTTGTTATAACAAGAGCTGATGGGACGAAAGATATAAGATATGGCAATCCACTTGAACGGTTAAAGGAATATTTTGATGAATTCAAGATAATAAAAGATGCAAAAGAACTTGAATTTATGGGAGGTCTTGTTGGAAGTCTTGGCTATGACTATATAAGATACACTGAGAAACTGCCAGATGATAACCCTGATGAGATTGGAATAGAAACTATACAGCTTATGCTTGCTTCAAGGTTTATAGCGATTGACCATGAGGCAGAAACATTCACAGCAGTAGTGCTTGATGAGGATAATGAGGCTGGAAGAAAAAGAGCCATGGAGGAAGCAGAACAGCTTATCAGACAGGCAAGAACAGGCATAGATAAATATCACGATGAAAAAGTAAATATGGATTTAGATGGACATATATTGAAAAAATCAGACACGCTTGATGAATATAGCCAAAAGGTTGAAAAGATAAAACAGTACATAAAAGATGGACATATATTCCAGACAGTTTTATCGCAAAGATGGACGATTGAAACAAAACAGACAGGCTTTGAGTTATATGAAAAGCTAAGAGAACTTAATCCATCGCCTTATCTTTATTATTATAATTTTGGCGATTTTGAGATAATAGGAAGTTCGCCGGAGATGATAGTCAAGCAGACTGATTCTAAAGTATATACATGTCCTATAGCAGGAACAAGAAGAAGAGGTAAAAACAAGGCAGAGGATTTAGCCTTAGAAGAAGAGCTTCTTGCAGATGAGAAGGAAAGGGCGGAACATGTTATGCTTGTTGATCTTGCAAGAAACGACTGCGGAAAGATAAGTGAGCTGGGCTCAGTAAGAGTATCACAGTTTATGAATGTACAAAGATACTCACATGTAATGCATATCGTTTCACTTGTTGAAGGAAGAAAAAACGGAGAATATCATCCGCTTGATCTTGTGTCATCATTTCTTCCTGCAGGAACGCTAAGCGGAGCACCAAAGATAAGGGCAATGGAAATCATAGATGAACTGGAAACAGTCAGAAGAGGATTGTATGGAGGCGCTACAGGCTATCTTGATTTCGGAGGCAATATGAACTTCTGCATAACTATCAGGACAATGATTAAAAAAGGTGACAAGGTATATCTTCAGGCAGGTGCAGGAATTGTTGCAGATTCAAAGCCGGAGCTTGAATACCAGGAGTGTTGTAACAAGGTTATGGCACTTGCAAAGACCCTTGTTAAGGAGGAAAAGTTATGATTCTGTTAATAGATAATTATGATTCGTTTACATATAACCTGTATCAGTTTATAGGCATATTTAATAATGATATAAAGGTTGTAAGAAATGATAAGATAACGATAGAAGAAATAGAACAGCTTAATCCGGAATCAATAGTAATCTCTCCAGGGCCTAAAAGTCCTAAAGAGGCAGGAATAAGTGTAGAGGCAATAAAGTATTTTGCAGGTAAGAAGCCAATACTTGGAATATGTCTAGGACATCAGAGTATAGGTGAGGCATTCGGGGCAACAGTTTCATATGCGAAAAAGCTCATGCACGGAAAACAGTCAGATGTAACGCATAATGGTAAGAGTATATTTGAAGGAATCCCTTCACCTGTGAAGGTTGCAAGGTATCATTCCCTTGCGGTTATAGAAGATACACTTCCCGATGCGCTTGAGGTAATAGCAAGAACAGAGGATGGGGAGATAATGGCTGTAAAACATAAAGAATATCCGGTTGTAGGACTTCAGTTCCACCCGGAATCCATATATACAGAGCATGGAAAAAGAATGATAGAAAACTTCGTTAATGGCAGGATATAATGAGCGTATAAGTTAACTAATATATTGTTTAATATCAGGAAAGGAAACTAAGTATGATACTTGATGTAATAGTAGAAGATAAATTAAAAAGACTTCCTGAACATAAGAAAAGAATAAGCGAAGAAAAGATGAAAGAGCTTGCACTTTCTTCTACAAGGAAAATTAACAGCTTTTATGAAGCATTAAAAAAAGATGGATTATCAGTCATAGGTGAATTTAAAAAAGCTTCACCAAGTCATGGGACAATGAATAATAAAATTGAGCTTGTTGAAAGAATCAGACAATATAGCGAAAGTGCAGATGCAATATCCTGTCTTACCGAAGAGGATCATTTTAATGGAAGTACAGAATATCTTAAGCAGATAAGAAACATGACACAGCTTCCGATCATCAGGAAAGATTTTATAATAGATCCATATCAGGTGTATGAGGCCAGGGTTATTGGTGCGGATGCCATACTCCTTATAGCAGCTATATTAGATGATGATAAGTTTAAAGAGTTGTATGAGCTTGCATACAGCCTCGGACTTGATGTGTTATGTGAGGTGCATGATGAAGAGGAAATGAAAAGAATGCTTGCACTTGATGTTAAGATAATAGGAATTAATAACCGTAATCTTAAAACCTTCGAGGTGAATCTTGAAACCACGAAGAAACTATCAGACATGGTGACAGATGATATGAGAAAAGCAGGGAAGCTTCTTGTATCCGAGAGCGGTGTTTCTGATACAGATGATATAAAGCTTCTTGCAAAAAGCCGTGCAGATGCACTTCTTATAGGAACTGTGCTTATGGAGGCTGAAAATCCATGCGAGCTTATATCAGAGTTTAAATGTATATATGACAATGAATGTGAAAAAGAAGAACTGGATGAAAATGGAAAAAAAACAGAAGTGAAAATATGTGGGATAACAAGTGAAGCAGATGCCAGGCTTCTTATAAAGTATGGGGCAGATTATGGAGGAATGGTTGTTTTTTATCCTAAAAGTAAAAGGGACATAACAATCGATGAGGCAGGAAGACTTGTTAAGATATTGAAAGAATCAGATATAAAAACGGTTGCTGTAACTGTATCTCCTGATACAGACAAGCTTAGGCAGATACAGGATAATGGTTTTGACTATATACAGATACATGGTGAGCTTTATGAGGATGTATATAATGAGAGCAGAATTCCAATCATAAGGGCTGTTAATATTGGCAAAAATGACAACATGGATGATATTAAAAAAAGCGTATCAGAGGCAGCACATAAGGATAAGATTGTTGGTATACTTCTTGATGCGGGTATTCCAGGATCGGGTAAAACATTTGACTGGAATGGCGTAAAAGAGCTTGAATTAAAAGAAAAGAAATTGTTTCTTGCCGGAGGACTTAACAGTTTAAATGTTGCAGCTGCTGTTAAATGTGCAATGCCAGATGTAGTTGATATAAGCACTGGAGTTGAATATGATGACATATTGATAAAGGGGAAGGATGAAAAAAAGGTAAAAGAATTCATATTAAATGCACGAAAGTGAAAACACTGGATTTATTTAAGAACAGTTAAAGAAGATAAGGAATAAAAATAAAGAATAAAATAAAAAGTAGTAAAAGAAAAGAGGAGTAATGATGCAGGATAACAGATATTATGGACAATTTGGCGGACAGTATGTTTCAGAATCACTTATGAATACACTTAATGAGCTGGAGAAGGCATTTGATGAGGCAATGAAGGATCCTGAATTCATAAAGGAGTATAAATATTATCTTAAGGAGTATGTAGGAAGGGAAAATCCTTTATATTATGCCGAAAAACTCAGTAAAAAATATGGTGCAAAGATATATCTTAAAAGAGAAGATCTTAATCATACGGGAGCTCATAAGATAAATAATGTAATAGGTCAGATTCTGTTAGCTAAAAGGATGGGAAAAACAAAGGTTATAGCAGAAACAGGAGCAGGCCAGCATGGTGTTGCAACTGCAACAGGAGCAGCGCTTTTTGGCATGGAATGTACAGTATATATGGGCGCTGAGGATATAGAAAGACAGGCACTTAATGTGTTTAAAATGGAACTTCTTGGAGCAAAAGTACAGCCTGTAACTACAGGAAGTTCAACACTTAAGGATGCTACTAATGAAGCTATAAGAACATGGGCAGAAAAGGCAGAAGATACATTCTATGTAATAGGCTCCGCAGTTGGGCCACATCCATATCCCAAGATGGTAAAAGAGTTCCAGAGAATAATATCAACAGAGGCAAGAAGACAGATTCTGGAAAAAGAGGGAAGACTTCCAGATGCTGTTGTTGCCTGTGTAGGTGGTGGTTCTAATTCTATAGGTATGTTTGCAGATTTTATAGATGATAAGGATGTTGAACTGATAGGAGTCGAGGCTGGTGGTCTTGGAGTTGAAACAGGTAAGCATGCATCTGCAATGGCACTTGGTGAGCCAGGTGTACTTCATGGAATGAAGTCATATCTTTTACAGGATGAAGATGGAAATATAAAGCTTGCACATTCTATATCAGCAGGTCTTGATTATCCAGGTGTAGGACCAGAACATGCTTATTTAAGAGATTCCGGCAGAGCGCAATATGTGTCTATAACAGATTCTGAGTGTATGGATGCATTTATGGAGCTGTGCAGGGAAGAGGGTATAATACCCGCTATAGAAAGTGCGCATGCTCTTGCACATGTGTTAAAGATGGCACAGGGCGAATATAAGGGCAAGACTATTGTTATGTGTCTGTCAGGACGAGGAGATAAGGACATTCATACAGTTCAGAAATATATTAATGGAGAGGAGACAAACAAGTAATGAACAGAATAGAAGAAAAGATGGCTGCACTTAAGGCAGAAGGCAAGAAGGCATTTATAACATATACAACAGCAGGACTTCCTGATATGGATACAACAGCAAAGATTATGCATGCACAGCAGGAAGCGGGTATCGATGTAATGGAGCTTGGTGTTCCTTTTTCAGATCCAGTTGCAGACGGACCAGTTATACAGAATGCTTCATATGAAGCTATACAAAACGGAGCTACTCTTGCAAAGGTTTTTGAACTTATGAAAAAGGTAAGAAATGAAGGGCTTAGTACACCAGTTGTTTTCATGATGTATTATAATACAGTATATCATTATGGTCTGGATGCATTTGCAGCCATGTGTGCAGAATGTGGTGTTGATGGACTTATTATACCAGATCTTCCATATGAAGAGCAGGGCGAGTTAAAGGCTGCACTTGAAAATGTATCAGGAGCACCTATATTAATACAGCTTGTATCGCCGGTATCAAAAGAGCGTATTCCTATGCTTACAAAGGATGCAAAAGGATTTATTTATTGTGTTTCACAGATGGGAGTCACAGGAAAGGGTGCTAATTTCCATAAAAAGATAAGAGAGTATCTTTTGGAAGTTAAAAAGAACAGCCCAGTTCCTGTTATGATGGGCTTTGGCATAAGAACAGCTAAAGATGTAGAATCACTTTGCGATATTATAGATGGTGCTATCGTAGGTTCACACTTTATAAAGCTTATGAAAGAGAATAACTATGATACAAAAGCAGTTAAAGATTATATACAGACATTCAAGAAGGAGATGAATGTTTAATTATGGTTACAGAACTTGTTAAGACTGCAGTGGCTGCAAAATGTCTTTATGATAATGCAGGGATGACTGGAAATTACGAGTGTGCTTACTCATTAGGCCTTTTAAGTTATATTGAAGGGCTTGATGAGAAAGACCAGGTAACAGAGCTTGAAAGCATTTATAAAGAGGTTATGGATAATGTTTACAAAGTAACTACTGATGATAAAAAGGTTAAGCAGCTGATTAAAATACTTGGTGATTATGAATTAAAACCTAAGTTTGACGAACAGATGAATGAACTGTATCATATGGGATATGCAGATAAAACTATCAGGTAAGATGATACATATACGTCGGTAAATATCACAGATTCTTGTATCGTTAGCAGAAAACAAACATAAAGTCTGATTATAGAATGTATTGTGAGACTTGAGTTGGGTATTGACTTATTCGTATGTATGCGGTATATTTTACAAATGTAATTAATTAATGAAAGATAGGTGGATGTTAACGATGACAGAATTGGTTAAGGTTGCAGACATTGATAAGACACATAAGAATCCAATAGCTGAGCTTGTTCAGATAGCATGTAAATATGATAGTCATATTGAGATTGAGGGCGAAGGAAAAAATATCAATGCCAAAAGTCTTATGGGGATTATGGCATTTGGTTTAAAACAAGGCATCGAAGTTAAAGTGATCGCTGATGGCAGTGATGAGAATGCACAGAGTGATGAAGCTGAGGAGAATGTGGTTCTTGGTGAGGTGAAATCGGTTTCGGATACGGATATTACTATTGCGGTTGGTACTATGAAGGAAATGGGGCAGCCGGGTGGTAATGGTCAGGGCCAGACGATTACTATTACAGAGAATACTGTGATTACGAAACAGTCTGGCGGTATGCAGCAGGGCCAGACTGGCGGAGACGGTCAGAACGGTGGAGTACCGGAGAAGCCAGATGAAGACGGACAGGATGGTGAGGCACCGGAAAAACCGGATGGAGAGACATCAGAAGCCGATGGACAGACAGACGCTGACAACCAGGATAGTGAGAAGTCAGAGGACGATGGCCAGAATAGCGAAGCTCCTGAGAAACCAGACGGAGATCAAAATGGCGGAGCACCGGATGGTAACGGACAAGGTGCAGCGGCTGAGGAAATTTCACTTTCTGATATTCAGGAAGGAGATATTGTTTCCATTACATTAGATGAAGACGGAAATGCAGCGAGCATTACTGTAATGTCCATGGAAATGAGCGGACAGGGCGGTCCTGGAAGTGATGGACAGGGCGCACCTGGACAGGGAGGCCCTGGCGGACAGTCTCAGGGTGTTGACAGTTATACAGCTGTAAATGAATATACAGAGGACACGACCGTATCTGGTGAGACTTTGGAGTCTACTGGTACAGATGAGAACGCAGCTTTGATTTCTTCCGGAGCAAGCGTAACCCTTGATAATGATACCATTACAAGAACTTCTGACAGCAGCACAGGCGGAGACAATTCCAGCTTCTATGGCGTTGGCGCAGCAGTTCTGGCAACAGACGGTACTGCTTATGTGAAAGATGGCAGTGTGACTACAGATGCAGCTGGCGGTGCAGGGCTTTTTGCATATGGAGATGGAACTGTATATGCATCTGATACAACTGTAAAAACTGCCCAGGATACATCAGGCGGTGTTCATGTAGCTGGCGGCGGTACTCTTTACGGATGGAATCTGGATGTGGAGACAAATGGTGAGTCGTCTGCAGCAATCCGAAGTGACAGAGGCGGCGGAACAATGGTGATTGATGGCGGAAACTATGTTTCCAATGGTGTTGGCTCTCCGGCTATTTACAGCACTGCCGATATCGCAGTGAGCAATGCCAGTCTGACAGCAAATGGTTCTGAGGCGGTTTGCATTGAGGGTTTGAATTCCATTCATCTTTATGCCTGTGATCTGACTGGAAACATGAGTGACCTGGATCAGAACGACAATACTTGGACTGTGATTCTTTACCAGAGCATGTCCGGTGATTCTGAGGTTGGAAACAGTACCTTCCAGATGGACTGCGGCAGCCTGACTTCTGAAAACGGAGGCGTGTTCTACACAACCAATACAGAAAGTACCATTACTTTAAGTAATGTTGACATTAACTATAATGACGATAATGAATTTTTCCTGCAGTGCACAGGCAACACCAACCAGAGAGGCTGGGGCCAGTCTGGAGCAAACGGTGCGGACTGCCATTTCACAGGCATCAGCCAGGATATGCAGGGCAATGTGATCTGGGATTCTATCAGCGACCTTGATTTCTATCTGACAGAGGGCAGCAGCCTGACAGGCGCTGTTGTAGATGATGAGACATACGCTGGCGAAGGCGGAGGCGGATACTGCAACGTCTATGTAAGCTCCGATTCCACCTGGACCGTAACTGGTGACAGCACAGTTTCTGCTCTGGAAAATGAAGGAACCATCGTGGACAGCGAAGGAAAAACTGTAACAATCCAGGGTACTGACGGAACTGTTTACGTACAGGGCGACAGCGAGTACACAATCACAACAGGCTCCTACAGTGATTCTGTAGATCTGTCCGGCGCAACATCAATCCAGGATCAGAGCGCTTATACAGTAGAGAAACCAGACCAGCTTTAAAATCAGGAAAATAGTAGTGAGAGTTGCTGCAAAGTAAAGGCAGACAGGTATAAGCAGAATAAAATTTTATAAATGAAATAATTGAAAAGCCATATTCCTTGAAGTGAGATGCGAACACTTACTGGGGAATATGGCTTTTATTTTGCAGATTTTGGACATAAAAAAATCCCCCTAAAAAGAAGGAGGGCCGGACCAATTGGTCCGGCAAGTATGAAAAAGAAAAAGTTAATTGTTAATCTATGTAAAAAAGCTTTCGCTTTATTTGTTTATTAATATACAGGGAATTTGTGATGAATTTGTGAGGATGAATTGAAAAAAGTATGATTAAAATCTAAAGAACTTATAAACAAATTTT
>ERZ826613.2294-NODE-2294-length-19235-cov-6.195568_pt1 | contig 19235 bp, 20 predicted proteins | sample MGYA00519925_ERZ826613 | MGnify/ENA primary metagenome ERZ826613 (study PRJEB31778, sample SAMEA3449236) | human gut metagenome | biome: human gut; feature: human-associated habitat; material: faeces | place: United Kingdom | collected 2010/2012 ... | reverse complement strand
TGACACCGGATATGGGAATCGACCGCAGCTACCTTTCGCCGGCAGAGCCTTGGCGCAATGAAAATCGGGATGAAATCCTCCGCATGACGCTACGTGTTAAGGGAAAGCCGGACTACACCCTCGTTCTCCCCGCTGATGAGGAATACCTGGACGCGGTGAAGGCTTATCTTGATATCGATGTTTTCGCGGATGCCATGCTCTGTGATATTCACTTCAAGGTGCCTTACATCGGTGAGCTGATCCGTGATACGGATTGTCCTGCCGTGGAGGATTACAACGATTTTGCGGAAGCCTTGGAGGACATCTGGCAACAGGACGGTGCGCTCCTGACCTACGCCGCCGTGCTGGAGGCCGAGCGGCCGGATACGCTGCGCGGAGCCTGTGAGCTCCTGCAAGATCTGGATAACTACCGGCGCATCACGGAGGGTGCCTACGGTTACGGTCAGCAGCGATTGCAGGAAACGCTGGGACTGGATGATGAAGCCATCTATGAGCTGGACGGCTACATGGATTTTGAGAAATACGGTCAGGACTGCATGGAAAACGACTGCGTGACAAAAACAGAGTTCGGCCTGCTGCGCCGCTTGGACCCGCCCTTTCCGGAGCAGCGGCAGGGGCAGCAAATGTTTCGGTAGACTTTGCGGCAGATGTGTAGTATGTTTGCCGTTGCCCAAAAGAAGGGAGTGATACCTATGAACACCAAGATCTCATATCTGTACAGAGATGCCGATAACTACAAGATGCACAATAAATGCGTCATTGCCGGTACGCTGACTACGGAACAGGCTCGTACCATCAAAGATAGCTGCGAAATGGGCGAATACTTCATTCCAAGGCAAGTAGGACTGCCGGAACGCCGCTTCGACCGGTATGATCCTGCGGTGGATCACTGCTGGTTCGAGCTGGATGAGGACTGCTTCTCAGAAACGGTAGAACCGCCTACTGTAGCCCTTACTGCCACAGAACTGGTCAACCGTTTCGAAGGATGTAAAAACAACTGGCGGGATGAATCGTACACGCCGCAGATGGGAGGCATGAAATTTTGAAAGTCAACGCAAGAACAGATAAATTCCAGCACCTTGAAGTATTTGATAAGCCCGCGCTGTTCACCAACGGGCGCATCGCCCGTGATACCGTGCCGAAGGGCTGGTACTGCTATGACATTCGCGGCTCTGACGATGATCCCGGTGAGCTGTGCTACATGGAAGAAAATGTTGTGGTCAACCACGCAGGCTCGGTGCTGATGCCGGAAAAGCTGGCGATGCCTAAGTCTGGGCGGCTGGATGTGCGGGATGAGCTCGGTTTTCTCGATGAAGGCAACATGACGCTCCGTGAGTTCTGCGAGGCGCATCAGCTCCCGTATCCCGCGGAGAACATGAAATTTCATATCCGACCTGCCCGCCCGGAGGAGGCGGGCTTATTTTATGCCCAGCACCCCGAAGAAGATAAGCGGCTGGGTACCGTTGGACATGTCCGCATGGACTTCGGGCGCAGCGGCAATGAGTTCTGGCATACCTGGTGGCCCCGTGGCCCGGAGGAGCTGAACAGCCCTGTGTTCAAAGCGGAGCTGCAAGAGGTCGTGGACACGCTGCGGGAGAGTGTGCTGAAAAATCGCTTTGCCATGGAGCGTTTCTGTTATGATCACGGTGGCAAAATCAACGGCGGCTATGTACAAAACTACGGCTACATCGTGGAAACCGCGCATTACCGGTACTGCCTGCGCTGCAATCCGTCCCCCGGAGATTATAACGGCTACCTCACGGTATACGATTTGGTCGTCCAGCGGCAAAACATGGCGCGGGACAAGCCCCTGGTGGGCCGCGTCACCTATGCCAATGGTGATACGCAGGAGTTTACCGATGCCGAAGCCTTTCTCAAGTGTGTGCGGGAGGAGCTTCCGTATCGCCCGACCACAGGTCTGCGCTACGAAGTGATGACCGACGATCCTGCTGTTCGCAAGGCTGTGGACGATATCGTCTTTGACCTTTATGGCGAGGAGAATCCCCGTCAGTTGGAGGAATATCAAAAAACGCCCAAACAGGGCATGACAATGGGAGGTATAAAGTGATGGACAGAAAAATGGTGAATTTCATCAAGGAACAGTATCCCCCCGGCACCCGCATTCGGCTGAACGCTATGGACGATCCCTATCATCCCATTCTTCCCGGCACCGAGGGTGAGGTGGACTTCGTGGACGACGAAGGACAAATTTTCATAAAGTGGGATAACGGCCGCACGCTGCCGCTCGCCCCCGGCGAGGACAGCTTCACCGTGCTGCCGCCCAAGCTGACCACCCTCAAGCTGTATATGCCCCTGACCGCCGATCTCTACGAGCGAAACGAGTATGGTGACTTTGACGATAGCAGCACACTTCTGGAGGGTCGTGAGCTGCGCGGCTATCAGGATCAGATCACGGCGGCGCTGGTGAAAAACCGGATGCCGGAGGAGACGGAGCGCGGTCTCATGCATTGGTATGATGAAGTCGACAGCGTCAATACCAAGGTACGCACCGCCGTCTTCACCGTGGAGGAGCGTGATCGCCAGCTCTGGGGCGTGGCGGAATGCCGCGTTGCCGGGGAATTATCGGACACAGAACTGGGAAACTTAAAGGAATACCTCACCGGGCAGGCATCGGACGGCTGGGGCGAGGGCTTTGAGCAGCGGGAGATTTCCGTGGATGACGGCGGTGAATTGCATGTCCACCTTTGGAACTCGGACGAGTGGAGCATCCAAACGGAGCAGGAACTCTTTTCCCCCAAGTTGGCAGAGGGTTTGCCGGAGATGTGCTTCTCCACGCTCCCCGGTACCGGCGAGCTCATCTGCATCAAGCGCGGCGAGAGCGGCTACTACCCCAGCGATTGGAACACAAACGATCCTGCGCATAACCAAGAGTTGGCAGACTATAACAACGAGCGGCTTGGAGTGACGCAGGAGCAGCGCCTTGCCATGGAGTGCGGCAGCATGCACGGCTGGGGCGTCCCTGGTGCTGACCCCAGCTACTATGAGCAGAAAATGGGAGGAATGAAGTTTGGCTACCTCGAGACGTATCACATGACCGCCCGCGAGCTGGCGAAGGCTATGATCCTCGATGTGCTGCGCACCACGGGCATCACGGCCACGGCGGGCATTGGCACAAACCTTTATCTCTGCAAGGTCGCCATGGACATCATGGCAAAGCACGTTGCGCCGGATGAAGACGGCGTCCGCATCGCAGAGCTTGACGAAATGAGCTACCGCAGGCAGCTCTGGGCGCACCGTCCGCTGACGGACTTCTGGCGCGTCGGGCGAGGCTACGCCAAAAAGCTCGAGGCCGTTGGCATCTACACGATGGGCGATATTGCAAAATGCTCTGTCGGCAAACCGAGCGAATACTACAACGAGGAGCTGCTTTACCAGATGTTCGGCATCAATGCAGAGCTGCTCATCGACCACGCCTGGGGCTGGGAGCCGTGCCGGATGCAGGATATCAAGGCGTACCGGCCTGAGACGAACAGTATCAGTTCCGGACAGGTTTTGCAATGCCCGTATCCGTACGATAAGGCACGTCTTGTCGTGCGCGAGATGGCAGAGGCTGTTGCAATGGACCTGCTCGAAAAGCGTCTCGTGACCGACCAGCTCACATTGACAGTCGGCTACGACATCGAAAACACCGCGGGCGGCAATTTCCGCGGCGAGATCGTGACGGACCGCTACGGCAGAAAAATCCCCAAGCATGCACACGGCACGATGAATCTGCCGCGTAAGACATCCTCTGCGCGCGGTATCATGGACGCCATTCTCGGCATCTACGACGAAAAGGTCAACCCGAAGCTGTCCGTCCGCAGGATCACCATCACAGCGAACAAGATCGTGAGCGAGGATGATGTTCCGCAGGAAGCCGGAATGCCGGTACAGTTCAACCTGTTCGACGATATCGCGGCGCAGGAACAGCAGCACAAGGACGAGGAAATCAGATTGGAACGCGAGCGCAAAATACAGGAAGCGATGCTGGGCATCAAGAAGAAGTTCGGCAAGAACGCCATTTTGAACGGCGGGAGCTATTTAGACGGCGCGACCGCCCGAGAGCGCAACGGCCAGATCGGAGGGCACAAGGCATGAGTGGCAAATACGACGATATAAGGATATATTATGCGGAGAGAAGCGCAGCTTCTCACATGAGCGACAAAAAGAGACGGAGGAGAAAGTCGAATGTGCGATTAACAGAATAGCCCCGGATGACGGAAGTGTTACAGATTTAGAAGCAACAAAGAATATACTTGGTACTCTATTCCCGGGAATTAAAACGAATATGGGGTGGTCGTACGGCGTTGGGAGAGGATACTCCCGTAGAGATTCCCTTATAAGAAATAGTATCGCTGCTCCAGAATGCTTCGACAGGTACTTTGCGTTGACGCTTGAGAATGGAGCGATTCCCACTGCTACAGTTAGACGTATGGTTTTTGAATCGAGTGAAAGTGAGCTTGCAGAAGAAATTATGCAAATCTATCGCGATGGGAAAATCGTGCGCCTCCTTGAAGCGATAGAGGTGTACGCAGGGGCCGGAGACGGACGAAGCATTGACGCGGAAAGGGCAGCTATAATTATCAAAGTTCTTTCTTGCAATTGGAGTTCCTTTGAGGTTGAGGATGAGGGCTTTTTTGCAGTTCCGTTTGCATGGAGGCTTTTGTATTGTGTTGATCCGTTATTAAAAAGGATGGATTCGGAAGCAAGAGCTTCTTTGATGTGCTCAATTTTTGAAAACGAAAAGGTTCAGGTATCGACAGTGGCTTTGTTACTGCAAGACTTCGAAAACCAACTTGGCCGATGTGCAGAAAATGCCAGAGAGTCTGCTGATGCAGTATTGCCTCTTGATGAAGTCCAAAAACTGGAAGCGATTTTTAAGGAGCGCGCGGTGAAGGCAATTGATTCAAAAGTGGTACTGAGGCAATATCACGGGCTGAGATTTTTGTGGCTGCTTGGACAGATTGATCCAGAGACCGCTGCGGATAAAAAGAAATCAATGGTTACAGATGATGTTTCCTTAGTGAAGATTATAGATGAATGTACTTCTCGTGGAAGTGTAGCGATGAGGATAGTTGCGAAAACTAGAACGGTGGATCGAGATAGACTTAGCGAGTTTGTTGATCTCGGCGAGGCGTACCGTCGAGTTAAGAAGTTTGCGACTAAAAATCAATTCTTTGATCTTCCCCAGGATGAGCAGATGAGCGCTATAGCATTTATACTCATTGTGGAAAGAGGTCCCGTTGAGTCATCATTGAAGGACTGCATAGCAGAGGACGCCATCATAAGGGTTTTAGATCAGATGAAGAGCAAAATAGAGATAGAAGATACCCAACGAGACTAAATGTAAGGCGGCATAGTAATAACGATAGAAGTGTGTAGTGAGAACACCCGAGCCCATTTGACAAACGGGCTCGGGTGTTTTCATTACCAAAATCAAAAAGGAGGACTTCAAATGAATCCCAACGCAGATTATCTCGGTATCGTCACCCTGCTCCGCGGTCTGCGGGAGCAGGGGCTCATCAGCGGCAGTGAAGCAAAAAAGATCGCCGCGCGGTTGAAAGCGAGGCTTGGCGCGGACATCATTATTTCTCTCTGATTTCTCGCTTTTGGGTATAGCTATTCCGGATGCTTCATGGTATTGTGTGTTGCTGAAAAAGGAGGTGTCAGCGCAATGAACGACAGCGAGAAAACCACAGGCTCTCTCGCCCTGAAGCCAAAGCCGCAGATCATCACCATCCCTGCCACCGGGCAGGATCTCACGCGCCCCCTCCGGGTGGCGGCATACGCCCGCGTCAGCTCGGACTCCAACGATCAGCTCCACTCCTATGCAGCCCAAACCGCTTACTTTGCAAGACTCATCAACAGCAATCCAAACTGGATATTTGCAGACATCTATGCCGACCAGGGTATCACCGGCACATCCGTCGAAAAGCGGGATGACTTCCTGCGGATGATGGAAGACTGCCGCAGCGGCCGCATTGACCGCATTCTTGTCAAGTCCACTTCCCGCTTCGCACGCAACACCAAAGAAAGTCTGGAGGCCGTGCGAGAACTGAAGTCTCTCGGTGTCAGCGTCTACTTCGAGGAGCAGAACATCGATACCGCACAAGCCACCGGCGAAACCCTCACCGCAGTATTCTCGGCGCTGGCGCAAAAAGAGAGTGAAGCCATCTCAGAGCGGATGCGTCACAGCTATCAGATGCGGATGCAGCGCGGTGTCTTCTCTACCCGCTGCGCCCCCTACGGCTACCGGCTGGTCGATAACCAACTGGAAGTCATCGAGGACGAGGCCGTTGTCATCCGGCAGATCTTTGACCGCTACCTCTCCGGCGTCAGCATGGAGGATATCGCAAAAGAGATCACGGCGCGGGGTATCCCTACCAAGCAAAATACCCCCTTCTGGCAGGTTCGCAGTATCCAGTACATTCTGCGAAATGAAAAATACATCGGAAACTCACTGGTACAAAAGACCTATGCCACAGCCACTCTCCCCCACCGGAAGAAGGAGAATAAGGGCGAGGAGGATCAATACCTTATTGAAGAAACCCATCCGCCTATTGTCAGTCAGGAGGTGTTCGACAAGGTCCAGCAGCTCTTATCCCGAAAAAGCGCTTTCATTCCGCCTCGAGCCAGTGCTCCCCACCCGTTCTCCTGCAAGATCGTGTGCGGACACTGCGGAGCGATCTGCAAGCGAAAGGTATGCCGCGGCACCGCCTATTGGGTATGTCAGACGCATGAAAAAAGTGCCGAAAGCTGTCTCACCATGCAAACGCCCGAAGCGGAGATCACAGAAGCCTTCCTCCGCGTATACTTCCGGCTCAAACGGTACGGAGAGGAAATTCTCACACAACTCATCCAAGCTCTCCAGACTGCCAAGACCGGAAGACTTCTCTGGAGTGAGGATATCATTTCACTCAACAAACGAATCGCAGATATTGCAAGTCAGGAACGATTGCTGGCCCAGCTCAAACAGCAGGCCATCGTCGATCCTGACATTTTTATATCCCGCAGCAACCAACTGGCTGAACAGCGCCGCGAGGCAAAGCTGAAGAAATCCCACATACTGCGCGCCGAGGACGATCAGACGATCCAGCGCACGCAGGAACTTCTGGACATTCTGGAAGAAGGGCCGGATCTGCTGATGGCCTTTGACGGGGCGCTGTTCAGCGAGTTGGTTGAGAAAATCACCATTCAGAATAACAGCACAGCAATCTTCCGGCTCATCAACGGGCTGGAACTTCCCGAACACTTTGAAAGGAGAAAATAACGATATGACATCCAAGCGAAAAATGGTCTTCGGCTACCGCATGGAGTTTGGGGATATCATCCCCTCCCCCAATGAAGCAGAAACGGTGCAGTACATCTATGCAACGTACCTCACCGGCGCATCCTTCCAGCATCTTGCAAAGGAACTCGATAAAAGGGATGTTCCTTACGACGCAGGCAAACGCTGGAATGTAAACATGGTGGCTCGAATTTTGGAAGACAGCCGCTATATCGGAACGGAGGTCTACCCCGCACTCATATCCGCGGAGCAGCTTCAAGCAGTGCAGGAGCGTCGAAAGCAGAAACGCTCTATCCCCTCTCGAACCCCCGCGCAGGCTGAACTTTACAGGCTGTGCGGCGGCACAGTCCCCGACAGCGTTGCGCGAAAAGTCCTCAAGATATTGAATCAGGTGGTAGGCGATCCGCAGCTCATCAAGATAGAGGCATTCGGTGTTCCCAGCACAGAAGATATTCGGCGGCTCCGGCTGGAGCTGGACAAGCTTCTGCATACGCCGCCCGTGGATGAAGAAGTCGCGCGGCAGAAAGCGATGGAGCTTGCGGTCTTGACCCTTATAAGCGTCCAGATGGAAGAATACGAAGCCCACCGCCTCCGCAGCATTCTCGGGCGGCGGTCAAAGATGGTCGAACTGGACGCAGAACTGCTGCGGCAGGGAGTTCAGAGCGTCGAATGTCAGGGCGACGATGTGCGCGTTCATCTGAAAAATGGTCAATGCCTGGAAGCATAGGCCATCCCCGCGATTGACGAAAGGAGCGTGACAGCTCATGGCAGAGCCTCGTCCGGAAAGAAAAATCATTATCATTCCAGCTAAAAAGGAATCCCCGCAGGAACAGGCAAAGAAACGAAATCTGCGCGTCGCCGCTTACTGCCGCGTATCCACCGGTGATGAAGAGCAGCTGACCAGCTATGAGAACCAGAAAGCGTTCTACACCGAGAAGATCATGAAGAATCCTGATTGGACGATGGTGGACATTTTCGCGGATGAGGGCATCACAGGAACCTCCACCTGTCGGCGCAAGCAGTTCCTTCGCATGATTCGTCAATGCCGGCAGGGCAAGATCGATATGATCCTCGCCAAGTCTGTCTCCCGCTTCGCCAGAAATACGCTGGACACCATCAGCTATACCCGTGAGCTGCGAAGTCTCGGCATTGCCGTGATCTTCGAGGAGCAGAACATCAACTCCATCTACCCGGAAAGCGAATTCCTCATTGCGCTCCACGCCGCCTTCGCTCAATCCGAGAGTGAATCCATCTCTGCCAATGTCCGCTGGGGCAAGCGTCAGTCCATCAAGGACGGCAAGGTCACCTTTCAATATAAAACCATGCTGGGCTATAAGAAAGGGGTGGATGGTAATCCTGAGATCATTCCGGAAGAAGCAGAAACGGTTCGCCGGATTTTTGAACGCTACCTTGCCGGAAAAAGCATTCAAAACATCCGGCAGGCGCTAGAGGCCAGCAGTGTCCGCAACGCTGCCGGAACGACGGAATGGACCGCCAGCAACCTGCGCGCCATCCTCACCAATGAAAAATACTGCGGAGACGCCCTGCTTCAGAAAACCTTCATCAAGGATTGTATCAGCAAAAAAGCAATATTGAATACAGGGCAGCTTCCCAAGGTCCTCATTCAGGACAACCATGAAGCTATCGTCAGCCGCGAGATGTTCGATGCCGTACAGCTTGAAATTGCGCGGCGTCGTGCGCAGGATGGGCGCACAAGAAAAAGCGCCCCTACCGGACGCGGCAAATTCAGCGGCAAATATGCACTCAGCGGACTGCTGTTCTGCGCGGAATGCGGCACAGTCTACCGACGCGTCGTATGGACACAGCACGGTGAAAAGCGCGCAGTATGGCGCTGCACGAGCCGCCTGGACTATGGAAAGAGATACTGCCTGCATTCTCCGACGCTGGACGAGGGGCCTCTCCAACAGGCCATACTGAGCGCCGTCAATTCTGCCATGTCCGATCACGGCACTCTGACCGCGCAGCTTATTGACACAATGGAGCAGGAGCTTGCCCCTATCCCCAGCGAGAGCATGAGTCTCGGAGATATTGACCGAGCCATGGAAGGCTTGGGACAGCAATTCAACGATCTTCTGCGAGAAGCCGCCGATGCGAATAACGCTGACAGCTACACTGCACAGTTCCAATCCATCTCCACGGCAATGGCAGAGTTCAAGCGCCGCAAAGCCAATATTCTGCAAATTCGTCAGGAACAGGAGCAGACGAACCGCCGTGTGCAGGCGGTCGCGTCGGTGCTGAAAACTGCGTCAAGTGAGCTTACGGAATGGGATGATAATGTAATCTATCAGCTCTTGGAGAAGGTCACCGTCCTGTCCCGAGAGCACATCCGTGTAACGCTGCGGGATGGGCTGGAAATCGAGCAGGCTGTGGAACAGCCCAAAAGGACGAAGTTTGCATGATCTATGTGACTGGCGATACTCGCGGGAGCTTCCGTTCCTTCCAACAGGCACACATATTAGAACAGGTCATTCTGGCGTATCAGCATTTATAATTTCAAGCAAAAAATTTTTTAAAGGTAACAATTTAGGGCTATTCCAGTTAAATGCCCCCGCTTTAGCAGCTTCTCCAATTTTCAATGACACATATTTATCAGTAACTGAGAAATATGTATGAAGTTTTGTTTTGAAATCGTGAGGGTATTCACGCCCGTACCTTTTTCCCAATTCATACATAAATTTCTCTATATCACTTATAACGTAATCGCTATTTTCCTCAGATAAAATGTCCATACACAAATGTTCTATGGCACCTTCACAAACATCCTTATCACATGTCGGGAAGAGTAAATAGCCGATTTTGGGGAAAGATTCGCTCCAGACATATGTCTCATGCGGAATAGCGCAGTCATTCCTACTCAAAGATGCCTGAATACTGGATTTTGCTGCTTCTGGATTCCCCTCTGCATCGCGAATAATTAATATAGCTTCAACGCGATCATAATTTTCCATCCGTTGCAATGCAGAAATAAAATCAGTTAAATCCGTTATTCCTCCGAAATCCATAACCTGAAAGTCCTCAGAAAACGCAGGTACATCAGAAAGTTCATGGCTATTCAAATAGCTAATTAGGAACTCCTCCGCATCTCGTCCTTCGCATAGGATTAACCATTTTTTCCTAATTTGAGAATTCGTTTTGCGGGCCATTTATCGCACCTCCATACCGGAGTCAAGTGCGGATTTCATTATAGCACCAGAATATCTGAAAGACCTGTTTTCTTTACTTGTCCTCTCAATACGATAGTAAGAAAATTCATCTTGCATATCTGCGGCCTCGATGCCATCAACGGCACCATCTATACATTCATAGCTGTGTGTAGTTGCTACTATTTGACAATTATTCTTTTTGGCCGTAACTGCGATTATTTCCCACAGTTTAGAATACATAGAGAAATGAAAGCCATTTTCTATTTCATCGATTAAAATAATAGAGTTCGGGTTTGCAATAATTGCCAGAACAATAAACAGCAATTTATTAATACCGTCACCAGCCAGTTTAAGTGGCAACAACTTTTCTCCCATTTTTGCATAAAGCTGAGGCTGTCCCTGAAGCGCAATTGTCGATACATCGCATATGGAAGAGTCAATATTTTTTAAGACCTCAATTATCTGTTCTTTCTTCCCTTCAAGTTCCAATCTTCCAAACCATTCTGTAACAACTCCATCGTTATTTATAATTGAAGAATTAATAAACTGTGCAAATGGCATAGAGTGCAATTGACCATTTACATCGTTGGTTGTAACATTCCTCATCATTCCTGAAGAATTCATGATAAAATGTCCATCTTCCGTATAATCCCCGTGTGCAAAATGGAACTTTAGCGTATACGTTGATTTAGCAGACGAAACAAATTGATTAAGAACATCCTGTGGAACTCCGTTGGTATCATACGGAACAAAAGAATCATCTCTGGAATACGTTAGAGTGGTTTCCATCCCATTCAGACATACAGAAATCTGCAAATCGTTCTCAGTATTTAAACCATAAAATACCGGAGTCCATAGTGCTGATGGTTCGGTTGTAATAGGCAACCCTCGAAAGCTTCTAATTTTCACAAATGATTCCGGCGTAATATGATCAAGCATTAGAAATAGTCCTTCTAAGATGGAACTCTTGCCTGCATTGTTTTTCCCAGAAATTAGCGTAACCCGTTTGAGAGCATCAAGATTGATGCTCTTTAAGCCCCGAAAATTATTAATAGACACATTACTTATCATTAGACGGCCTCCAAATCGTAGGATATGGAATTATATTTTTTATTGTACTCCAGTTCAAGAAAAATTACCAGAAAAAAATCGCGAAAAACAAAGCCCTTAAAACAACAAGGCCAAACATATAGCATGAGAAAGGAGAAAACCTATGAACATCCGCAAACCCTCAGATTCCAGCGTCCTGTTTTCTAAACTGGATGAGCTCATGGCAGCACAGCTGCCGCAGATGGAATTGTACTGCGAAATCGGTCGGCTGGTCAACGGCAGATTGGAAAAAGGTGCGGCTGTTGCGGCCTCTGAATACCTACGAGCAACCTATCCTGCGGCCGACGGCTTTTCTCCCCGCAATGTGCGCCGTATGCGGACGTTTTACGTAGCCTACAAGAACTCCCCTGAAATCATGAGGCTGGCGATGGAGCTCGGCTGGACGCAGAATGTAGCGATTTTAGAGAGATGTGGCAACAACGAGGAGCGGGCATGGTACATCCGAGCCGCGCTGCGCTTCGGCTGGAAGAAAGCGAAATTGCTGGAAGCCATAGAATCTCAGGCATGGCTGCATTCTTCTCTCGACGAACAGGCGCTTTCCTGCTATACTGAGGAAAAAGAAATATCTCGGGAGAGTATGTGCGATGACGAAGATACTTTTTGTGTGCCACGGCAACATCTGCCGCAGTCCGATGGTGGAGTTCGTGATGAAGGACTTGGTCAGGAAGGCGGGGCTGGCGTCACAATTCCATATCGAGTCTGCAGCAACCAGCCGAGAGGAGATCGGCAACCCAGTCTATCCTCCGGCACGGCGCAAGCTGGCGGAACATGGGATATCCTGCGACGGTCACGCGGCGCGGCAGCTCACCAATGCCGATTACGAGAAGTACGACCTGCTGATAGGCATGGACAGAGCCAACCTCCGGGATATGTACCGTATCTGCGGCGGCGATTTTACCGGAAAACTGCATCTCCTGATGGACTACACCAAGCAGCCCCGCGATGTAGCCGACCCGTGGTACACCGACGATTTCGAGGCAACGTGGCAGGATGTGCTGGCGGGCTGCCAAGGGCTGCTGAGAGAATTAACTATGAGAAGGTGCGGCGAAAATGGATAAGCTTGTCGTTCGCGGAACAGAAATCAATGTGCACTGGGATCTCAAGCGGGATGATTTCCTCAGCTTGACAGACATTGCAAAAATCAAGGATAGTGATAATCCACGCTACATTATTCAAAACTGGCTTCGCAACAGAAACACCATCGAGTTCCTCGGTGTGTGGGAAACGCTCTACAATCCGAATTTTAACCGTGTCGAATTCGATGCGTTTTCAGGCAGGGCTGAACAGCTTTGTGATGACGCCACAGAAATGGGTAGATGCGACTGGTGCCATCGGCATTGTTTCCAAGGCTGGCCGCTATGGCAGGACCTACGCACATAAGGAGATCGCGTTTGAGTTTGCCTCATGGATCTCCGTGGAGTTTAAGCTCTACTTAGTCAAGGAGTTTGAGCGCCTCAAGACCGAGGAAATGAAGCAGCTTGGTTGGGACATCAAGCGCAACCTTGCCAAGATCAATTATCGCATTCATACCGATGCCATCAAGGAAAATCTGATTCCGCCGGAGTTGTCTGCGCGGCAGATTTCGCTGGTCTATGCCAACGAAGCCGATGTCCCGAATATGGCGCTGTTCGGCATGACCGCTAAGGAGTGGCGCGACACCCATCCGGATCTCAATGGTAACATTCGAGATTATGCCAATGTATCGCAGCTCGTGTGCCTGTCCAATCTGGAGAACCTGAATGCAGTATTTATCAACGAGGGAATCCCGCAGGCGGAGAGATTGGCAAAGCTCAACGCCACCGCCATCAGCCAAATGAAGGTGCTGACAGAAGATCACAGAATGCTGCAGCTTGACGCAGCCGAGGATACGCAGTCGCAACACGATTGAATGCGCGAACCAATTCAACAGCTCAGAATTTAACCCCGTCGAATTCGACGGGGTAGCATATGGGGCAATAAATTTGTTGAAAATCTTGCCGCCGACATCATAATTTCTTTCCCGGACGCCACCGGCTACTCCGTGAGCAACCTGAAATATATGACAAAGTTCGCACTGCGTTTTCCCGAAAAGAAAATTGTGCAAGCGGCGCTTGCACAAATCCCGTAGGGACACAATGTTGCGTTATTGGACAAGCTCTCTGATAACAAAGAACACCTTTGGTACGCAGAGAAGATTGCAGAGAACGGACTACACCGACCACCCCCGCGATGTTGCCGACCCGTGGTACACGGGCGATTTCGAGGCTACTTGGCAGGATGTGCTGGTGGGGTGTTAGGGATTGCTGCATGAAGTAACTGACCATCTTCATATGAGGGAATGAACATGAAAAACAATGACACAGAAAAAAGAAGAAAGACCATCCGTAACAGTACGGTAGATTTTCTTGTTTTTACCAAGGATGCCGGTGAAGACAGTATCGAAGTCCGTGTGCAGGATGGCGAGGTCTGGCTGACTCAGGATGGGATCGCACAGCTTTTTGATGTGGATCGAAGCGTAGTGACCAAGCATCTCAAGAACATCTTTCAGGATGGAGAGTTGACGGAAGAAGCAACTCGTGCAAAATTTGCACAAGTTGCTGACAACGGAAAAACCTATCAATATAACTTCTATGCGCTGCCGGCAATCATTGCGGTGGGGTACCGCACCAATTCTTCCAGAGCAGTGCAGTTCCGACAGTGGGCAACGAAGGTGTTGGAAACCTTTACGAAACAGGGATATGTGCTGGACAAGGAGCGGCTGACCAACGGTCAGATCTTTGACGAATCCTACTTTGATCACCTGATTTCAGAAATTCAGGAAATCCGTGCCAGCGAACGCCGCTTCTATCAGAAAATCACCGATATCTACGCAACTGCCGTAGACTATTCCTTGGACAGCAAAACGACCAAGGACTTCTTCGCAACTGTCCAGAACAAGATGCACTATGCGGTGCATGGCAGCACTGCGGCAGAAGTTATCATGTCCAGAGCAGATCATACCAAAGAGCACATGGGACTGACATCATGGAAAAACGCTCCGAACGGAAAAATCGTGAAAGCGGACGTATCTGTCGCAAAGAACTATCTGTTTCAGGATGAACTGCAAGAACTCAACGAGATCGTCACAATGTATCTTGACTACGCGACCAGACAGGCCAGACGTCATGTTCCAATGACGATGGAAGATTGGGCGTCTAAGCTTGATGCATTTCTGCAATTCAACGACGCTGAGATCTTACAGGACAAAGGAAAGGTCACAGCAGCCATAGCCAAGGCGTTTGCGGAAAGCGAATTTGAAAAGTATCGTGTCATTCAGGACAAAAATTATCAGAGTGACTTCGACCGATTGATGGCGGAAACAGCTGAAGCAAAATATCCGGAATGAAATAGCTTGCCACCGCGAACCTATTGATTTCAATGGGTTCGCGGTTTTTATTTTATCTTAGTATGAACTCCATCTGCCTTTTTTCTAACGTTTTTCTAACGTCCCTCACGCAAGCATTCTGTCAGCTTATCTGCAAGGCTTTGCTTTCTGGAAGTGTCTAAATGCCCATAGATATTGGCAGTCGTTTGAATGTCGCTGTGTCCCATCCATTCCTGCACATCTTTCAGACCGCAGCCGTTGTTCAGCAGCAGACTGGCACAGCTATGACGAAGCTCATGGAAGCGAATGTGCGGCATTCCGTACCGTTCAAGCATTTTTGAAAAATGGTGCGTTACATAATCCGGAGCAAATGTACGTCCATCGGGCCATTTGAAAACATAGTCATTCTTTTGGTAGGCCTTGCCAAACAAACGCTGGTTTTCTTCTTCCTCAGCTTTTGCTTTCAGAAAAATCTCCCGCGCTTCTTCTGTCATAGGAAAGCTTCGGCGGCTGCTTTGGGTTTTCGTCTTATCCTTTTCCACGGTGACAATCATCTTACAAACCGTGTGGCGAATCAATACCACACCATTGTCAAAATCAATACTGTCCCACTTCAAGCCGAGAAGTTCGCTGCGCCGCAGTCCATAAAGTGCTGCGATTTTTACAAGCGGCTGTATCGGATCACCGTTCAGAGCTGTAATAAGCTGCTGCAGCTGCTCCGCACTATAGAAATGTGCTTCATGGCGTTCTCTGCGCGGCATTTCAACATATTGACAAGGGTTTGATGGAATCAGCCCATCTTTCACACATTCCGCCAAGGCCTGACCCAAAATACCTTTATGATGGCGCATGGTTTTAGAGGACAGTCCGCCCTTGCCATCTTTACGACCATTCCGATATTTCTCATCAAAATAAGTCTGAAGCACCTCTACCGTACATTCGCACAGTTTTAGCCCGTTCTCGTCAAAGTATGGAAGGATATGCGTCTCAGCCGTGTGCTGATAACTTCTGTATGTCACCTCATCTACTCGCCGCTGCATCCGTATCAGCCATCGCCGAACACAATCTGCCACCGTCATATCTGAACACACTACCGGGTTTCGCTTTTCTTCTTCCGTCAGTTTCTCCCGCAGCATCTGTTCTGCCTTGCGTTTATTCCCTTTTTCGGTTAGGCCGGTAGAGATCCATTTTTGTTTTCTCTTGCCGTTTTCGGTACTGTTGAGCACCATGTAATATTTGCCATTTTTTACTTGCAGACTCCCTGTCATAATAACTCCTTTCGACAGCGAAGATTGTCTGCTATTATGGATTGGCTACAGTATAGCGTGCTGACAGCACAAAGTCAATTAAGCACGCCTTTGGTATAATGATTTTTGTACCAATGCGCTTATAGCCTATCTGATGCGTATGGACAAGTTGATACACGGTATTTCGTCCAAGTCCCAGAGCCTTTGCAGCTTGAGAAACCGTTAGAATATCAGAGTATTCTTTGAACATGTAATCCCCCCTCAAAACATCGCACCCTCACTGGGCAATATCTTAATATGAACAATCGAATAGGAGGGGGCAAGCCCCGTCCTCTCAGACTACCGTGCGTACGGTTCTGTGCACGGCAATTCAATCGCTTAAGTGCAACGGCCCGTATCGGGTGAAGATACTGTAGTATCCCGTCCGTACGAGCCGATCGTTCTTTATTGACTATGTTAGCACTGGATCTCCGACCACATGTCCCAACAGGCTTTCACATACCGCCATCTGTAGAAAGAATATTTCGGTATGCCCAGCTTCATAAGATTCCGTATTCTCTTTTTCGGAACTTTCCGCCGGCTTCAGATATAGGAACGGAATCTCTTCCTCTTGATTTTCAATCTACCCTCAAGATATCGCTATGTGCTTTCCAGGCGCCATTGTGCTGCTCTCGAACTCTTTGCCACACAATGCTGCCATCGTACAGCAGGCCATATGCCGCCTTGTAGCCTACGCCGCCTAACATCTCTCTAAGTTAATCAACATTTACTACATCTGGATATCCGGCAAACATTTTCTCTTTCATACGCTCACCTTCTTCGCTTGGTCTATACCTTTTATGATGTCTTTCTATTTACACATTACAAGGGATATCCTTTTTACTCATAGCCATCATTTTAGCTATGTTCTCCTTGTACCACTCTCGCAGCGTAATCCTATAAGAATGCGAAGAGAGAACTTGCTGCACTGCAAGTTCTCTCTTTGCATTCTTAGGATATCATAGAAATGTGCGAAAAAGCAATAGGGGCGTCAGCGAATTATATATGAAAGAAATGCGTAGATATGGCGAAATTTCTGTTACAGTAACGTGGTCATGTAAAGAACATCAGATTTGGAATATGTTGCTCCATGCGAGGAAAATACTGCAATTTGAGAGCCAGTATTGTATACAGGAATAGAAGAGTTAATCGATACTGTATTCACATTATTCTCAGACCCTTTTCCACTCGATTTTCCGTCCGATGTCATCAAGTAGCCTGTATCATTGTATCTACATTCCATCGAAACCGTAACTTGTGCCATCGTCTTCGAACTGCTGACAATTGTCTTAACCGTAGGCTCAAACCACACGACTCCATTTTCATAGCCCATATAATGCCACACTTCACCTCTGATGGTTGCGCTTACACCTACATCAGCATTTTTAGTTTGTGCATTGTTTAAGAGGAACTCAGTCGCATTAGCCGAAATACTAAGCGTAAAAACCATACTCAGCGCCAGCATTAAAGGCAGTCCTTTTTTAATAAGCTTCATATCTTTTCTCCCGTTAAAATTTATTTATAGAAACGCCCCTCTCACTCTACTTTAATATGTTGACACTCTCCAAAAAGAAGACATTAAAACGGCAATCGAGGTATAAGGCAATTATTTCACTCATTGCATCCACGGAAGAGGGGAAACTAATACTTATGGTTATAAGGTAACCTGGCACTGTGAAAAGGATCGTCTCGTTCTCATTGTACCTTATCGATCTCTGTGGCCGCTTTGCTGCGCCCCCAATAACGAATAATTTTCACAGAATAGTATCTCATTCAAACAAGCGCAAGGACAAAAGTCTTGAAAAGCCTTTTGTCCTTGCGTTCTTTATGGGCCTATTTGCAGCAACTCTCTTAGAAAATTTTATTGCTAAATTCGTACATCTTCACAAGTTCGTCGATTGCCTGATGGCGTAGTAGCTGCGCTGTCCTTGGTGTTACACCGATTTCCTGTGCAATTTCATCCCACGTCATGTCTTCAAAAAAGCTCTGGCGCACTATTTGGGCTTTCCGACCACTCAAAAGTGAAACATAATAATCAATTCGCGACTTTTTCTGCTCTAACTCTGTTAACCGCATCACAAGATCGCGTTCAGATTCAGAGCTTAACTCTGTTACTTTTTGACCGTAATTTAGAGCAATATAAAGCGTCTTATTAGAAATATTTCCGCTGTTTCTACTATGGCTATAGCTTCTCGAAAAATTCATCGAATCAATAACTTCATCCGGAGATACAACTATGGGATGCTCAATCTCGTATCGCAATATTGCTATACGTCTGACTATATTCGGATACTCTTCAAGGGTCCTTAATACGTAGCCTCTTACACGGTTGTCTTCCATTTTACAAATCCCCCATAAATATAACAAAATATAATAAATCCTATTTAAAGGAGGTCTGCATCTCACTTTTAGGAAATCGTTCTACACCACATTACGCAAAGCACGAATAAGCTTTGCAATATTAGCATAATCCCATGCTTTCTGGCCATTCAATTTTAAACCAGCAGAGATGCCTTTTCTCTATAAGTCTCTGCTTAGTAATAATAAGTATTAGAACTTGTACTTCCGGTCTCAATCAGAGTATTTTTAGAATCATATACTCTAACCGTTAGCACCGCCCTGTAATCATATCCGTGTAATACATAATAGTCTTTTACAATACTAAAAGCATCTGCACCGCTATCTGCCCAACTCTTTATCGGCTGCCAAGCTCCATTTTTCTTTTGCTGCAATTCGAGGGTGGCCTTCGCAGTATACCTAGAATCAACCTCAACCAGCCCTTGGCTAGTCGAAAGGCCTGCGCTGGAAATTTTTAGTGCAACCGACTTATTAACTAATCCTACATAGCGCTGTGCAGCAGCATCACTATCAAATGCAAATGCTACATTCTGCCCTAAAATCAAAACAAGACATAGAGCCAGGGAGATCGATACAAATCTTTTGGTTTTCATTACAAAACCCTCCTAAAATTATTACTTGTCGAGCAAGCGTAACCGTCAAACCTAACCGCGCATAGACACACATGAGACAATAGTAGCGGAACG
>ERZ826613.2259-NODE-2259-length-19493-cov-4.027523_pt1 | contig 19493 bp, 17 predicted proteins | sample MGYA00519925_ERZ826613 | MGnify/ENA primary metagenome ERZ826613 (study PRJEB31778, sample SAMEA3449236) | human gut metagenome | biome: human gut; feature: human-associated habitat; material: faeces | place: United Kingdom | collected 2010/2012 ... | reverse complement strand
TGATAATCACGTAAATTCAACACTCTTTTTCCCTCCTTAAAAATGGATGCAACCATATTATTGTATATATTATTGTAAAAGACGTATATTTGTCGCGCCGACCGGACATCCGCCCGACACAGACCTGCTGCGCATCCGCATCGTCCCGCCGACACAGCGCTTACGACATTACCAAAACTCAATCGAATATGAAAAAATTGGAAAGAATGTCTTACGAATCTCCCGTAATGCAGATTATCTCCGTTGCGGTCGAACAGGGAATTGCTATCAGCAGTCCGGACAATGTACAGGGCTCCCACGAAGATGTGAACATCGGTACCGAATACTAACCTCATCCATCCGACAGTCATGAGAAAGATATTGACAGTTGCGACGGGCATCCTTCTGCTCGCCGCCTCATGTTCCAAAGAGGCAGACAACGAAACGAAACTTCCCGCTCCGGACGAAAACCAAATCAGGGCGACCATCGAACCGGTCTTCAGCGACGCCACCACCCGTTCGGAATTCGACAGCAACATGAAAATCATCTGGTCGCTGGGCGACCAGATAGGGGTGATGACTCCCGAAAAACCCGACGCCAACATGACCTATGTCATCCGGGAACAGGAGCACTGCTCCGCAGGGATATTCACGCTGGACGCCGACATCAAACTGGAAAGCGACACTTTTTACGCCTACTATCCGCGTACCGCGAACGACTGCTGCATGACGGACGAAGCGGAACTATCTTTGGTACTTCCGGCCGTACAGACCTATAAAAAGAACTCCTTCGCCACCAACGCCAACATTGCCGTAGCCGTCTCGACCGACGGACGCGAATACGCTTTCCGGAACGCCTGCAGTTACCTCGACGTCAAGCTTCAGGGCGACGGCATCGTGCTGGACAAAATCGTCATCACGGCCGGCAAAGATAACGGCCTGCCGAACCAGAAACTCTATCTCGCCGGCAGCGGCAAAGTCTGCTTCAACGACTACGACAGCGAACCGGTCTTCGAACTGGACGGCAGCTCCGACAACAACCGGAGCATCACGCTGAACTGCGACAACGTCGCGCTCGAGGCAGACGCACCGACCGACTTCTATTTCGTCATGCCGGCCGGTACCTACTCGGGAATTACGGTGGATGTCTATACGGCCGACGGACAGAAAATCTCATACGTCAAAGGGCTTCTCGGCGAAGGGCTCGTCTTCGAACGCAATACGGTCAATTCGTTCAAGGTCGAAACCATAACGACGGCACCGACCGACGAGGTGGAAGAGGTGGACAATGTCTATACGGTCAGCACTCCCCAGCAATGGAACTGGCTGGCGGCACAGGTAGATACCGGCAACACCTTCGAAGGCAAGACCATCACCCTCGCCCAAGACCTCGACTTCGACGGTATCGAATTCATATCCATGGGGATGGAGGCCGATTACATGACCGACACCTCGCTCCCCCTCCATCCGTTCCAAGGCACCATCGAAGGTAACGGAAGGACTATTTCCAACGTGAACCTCTCTTCCGACGGACGTGCCTGCGGAATCATCGGTTACGGCAGGGAGTGTACCGTCCGCAACCTGACCCTCTCCGACATCACCGTCACCGGCGCCGGGAAATGGAAAGGCGCGCTGGTCGGCTATCTGTGGAACGGTACCGTCGAGAACGTACACGTCATAAATGCGCTCATACACCCCTATGAGGAGACGCTCCCTCAGGAACCCTACCGCTACTCATACCGTATCGGCGGCATGATAGGATTCTGGAGCGGCGACAAGGATGCGGCCATCAGCAACGTATCCATCCGGAACGCCGAAGTACACGGCAGTTACGCCATCGCCGGACTCATAGGAGGCATCCAAGGCACAGGCCGAAAAACGATAGATAATGCCGCAACCGACGGCATCACTGTCACCAATCACGGTATCCCGTACATGTCTGGAAGCGACTGTTACTTCGACAGCGCAGCGCTTCTGGGCGATTGCACCAACAAACAGGGCGAATTGGTCCTGACGAATATCACCATCGGTTCCTGGGCCCTATACGACCAATCGGACGAATCGGTGACAAAAACGCTGACCGACCAGACATGGTGCCACCTTCCCTATGTCGGAGAAATGGACGGGAATTCGCCCATTACGCTGGACAGTGCATCACTCTCTCCCATCCCGGTCACGGCGACCGAAGGCTGACCTCCTCTTCACAACCGAAATTCCCCGACAGGACGCTGTCCTGTCGGGGAATTTCGTATCTTTAGCCGTCGATAAAACGCACGCTTATGACATCCATCTGCACGGTGCTTGCAGTAGCGGATATCGCCGCCGCAAGGAAATTCTACGAAGAGTTGTTCGGCTTGGAAGTATGGCAGGATTACGGCATCAACGTATCCTTTACGTGCGGTCTGGCACTGCAGCAAGCGTTCGGCTGGCTGGTCGGCCTGCCGGAGGAGCGGATTGCGAAGCGGCCGAACAATATGGAGATATGTTTTGAGGAACCCGACTTCGACGGCTTTCTGAAGAGACTGGAAAGATTTCCCGGCATCGACCGGCTGGGCACGGTCACCGAACAGGGCTGGGGACAGCGCGTCGTCCGCTTCTACGACCCGGACGGACATATCATCGAAGTCGGCGAAGAGATGAAAACGGTCATCGAACGTTTCCTCGCCACGGGCATGACACTGGAAGAAGTCTCCGTCAGAACGGATGTTTCCGTCGGAGACTTGACGAAACTGCTGAACGGCTGAACCCCCACATTAAGTAACAGTACAAACCGGAGGTCTGAAGCCCCCCGAGCGGCACCCCCGTTTCCGCAGACTGTCGGCGTTTCCGTTTCGGATATCGGCGACCGGCGACACAAGGGCAGGGCTATCCGGAGAAAGGAAAAACAGGGAGCGGCGGAAACCGCTTTCCTCTCCCGGATACTATCTTTGCAGCAAGCATCCGGAACGAATGGACAAACGCAGGAACGAACCGACAGACAGGGAACGGCGCCGCAACCGCCTGGCAGGTGCGGCACTCTTCCTGTTGCTCGCCGTGGCAGGCAAGCTGTATTACGACTACTGCCTGCATAACCCCATACCCGGCAGCCCCCCTCTTACAATAACCCACGAGGCACACCCGCAGGACTCCGCAGGGGATACCCGGTACCTTCGCGCCAACGTCCGCGACATGTCGAACCGAGAGGCCCGCAACGAAAGAGATACCGCTCCGGAGCCTGCAACGGAAACGGCCGCAGCCGGAACCCGGAGCATGACCGGCCCGCTGGAACTGCCCTCGTTCGACAGCGGCGACATCGTCATCCGGAACGCAGAGGGCAGATATACGCTGCGGTACGATACGGCGTACCGGCAGGCTTCGTGGGTAGCCTACGTCCTGACGGGCGAGGATGCGGCCCCCGGCCAAGCCAAACGCCGCGACCGGTTCGTACCCGACCCCACCGTAGTAAAAGCCGGATATCCCACCGCCACCACCGCCTCTTACAAGGGGAGCGGATACGACCGCGGACATCTCTGCCCTTCGGCCGACCGTTCCCGTTCGCAGGAAGAGAACGACTGCACTTTCTACCTCTCCAACATCGCTCCACAGACACCCGCTTTGAACCGCGGCCCGTGGAAAGAGCTCGAAGAACAGGCGAGACGGTGGGCCGTGCGGTGCGACACGCTCTACATCGTTGCCGGAGGCGTCCTGACGTCCGGTCTCGATACCCTGCCCTCGGGCATAGGCATACCGGAATACTTCTACAAGGCGATACTGGCACGAGAGGGAAACGACTTCGAGGCCATCGGATTCCTGCTGCCGAACGCAACGCACTTCGAGGGAGAATATGTGGATTATGCCGTCCCGATAGAGCGTCTGCAGGCTTTCACCTCCCTCGATTTCTACCCCAATCTGCCGGACAGTACGGAGCAAAGGGTGGAAAGGGAGTATTCGTACCGTTTCTGGTTCGGACAATGAGATAAGCGGCCGGCGCCACACCGCAAGCGAAAAGAAGAACGGAGACCGCGTCTAACGGCTCGTACCGGAATCTTTCCGGCCGAAGATGTTGTAGCGGGCGAGCAGGCGGTTCCGGCGGGGCAGAAGGGCGAACTCAGCCAACAGCAGGAAAAGCACTGCGACAAGCAGGTATTGGTAACGTTCGTCGTACTCCTCGAAGACCATCTCCGACAGGTGCGCCTTTTCGGTTTCGTTTATCCGGGCGATTACCTCCTGCAGTCCTATCGACTGGTTGCCGGCACGCACGTAGGCCCCTCCGGTCGCAAGGGCTATCTCCTGCAGCGTCTTTTCATCCAGCTTGGACACCACGATATCGCCGTTCTCGTCCCGGATGAAATCACCGCCGAGCTCGATGGGAGCCCCCTCGGGCGTACCTATCCCGATGGTATAAATCTTCACGCCCTGCGAAGCGGCATGTTCCGCGGCCGCGAGCGGGTCGTCTTCATGGTTCTCCCCGTCGGTGATGAGGATGACGACACGGCTGTTCTCGCTCCCCGACGTGAACGACGAAGCTGCGAGCGAAATGGCACTGCCGAGCGCGGTACCCTGCTTGGAGACCATATTGGGCGATATCTGCGCCACGAAGTTGCGGGCCGTCAGATAATCGGACGTAATGGGAAGCTGCACGTAGGCGTCCCCTGCGAAGACGATGACGCCCACCTTATCCTCCTCCAGTCCCTCCAACACCTTTTCTACGGCATATTTGGTACGTTCGAGCCGGTTGGGTTCGAAATCGCGGGCCAGCATGGAGTTGGAGACATCGACCGCTATCATTATCTCCACCCCTTCGCGCTCCACCTCCCGGAGTTTGGAACCGAGCTGCGGACGGGCCATCGCCACTGCAAGCAACGCCAGCGCCGTCAAAAAAAGCACCGCCTTGTTGCGCATACGCGTCGGCGAAGCCTCCGGCATGAGTTCTGCGAGCGTCTGCGGATTGCCGAAACGCTCCAGCCTTCTGCGGCGCGACCGAACGGCAAACAGATACACCGCCGTCAGCAGCGGTATCGCCGCCAACAGGTACAAATAATCCGGAACCGCGAATCTCAACATCTCTTATCCATCTGTTTTTACCCGGCGGTGCTCTCCGCCGACCCTATTGCCTCTCCTTTGCAGAAAGCGCCGCAACGTTCTTTTTCTTCGTAACCGCCGTTGTCACACGGCTCCGACACGGAAATTCTCCCCTCCCCGACCGACGGCAGCCTTACGGCAGCCGCCTGAGCCAAAGGAAACGCACGAGGAACTCCGCCGCGAGCAGAATGAACGCCCAAAGCATGTACCTTCCGGCCAGCTCCGTATGCGTCATATACTCGCTGGTCTCTACCCGGCTCTTCTCCATTTCGTTTATACGGGAATACACCTCCGCCAGCGTCCCCGCATCGGTGGCCCGGAAATACTCCCCTCCGGTACGCGAAGCGATGTCGGTGAGTATCTCTTCGTCTATCTCCACCGGCATGGGAACGTAACGCACCATGCCCCACATGTCCTGCACCGGATAGGGAGCCGTTCCGCGCGTCCCGACACCTATCGTATAAACGCGTATTCCGTACGAGGCGGCGATATCGGCCGCCGTGGCGGGCGACACCTGGCCCGCATTGTTCACGCCGTCGGTCAGCAGGATGACCACCTTGCTCTTGGCATCGCTTTCGCGGAGCCGGTTGACAGCCGTGGCCAAGCCGTTGCCTATCGCCGTACCGTCCTCTATCATGCCGGTACTAATCTGCCCCAACAGCGTCTGGAGCGTACTCCGGTCGGTCGTCAGGGGACTCTGCGTGAAACTCTCACCCGCGAAGGCCACGATACCGATGCGGTCGTTGGGTCTGTCGGCCACGAATTTGGCGGCCACGTCCTTTGCCGCCGTGATACGGTCGGGCTCAAAGTCGCGGGCCAGCATGCTGGTCGATACGTCCATCGCCAGCACGATATCGATACCTTCGGTGGTCGTGGAGCTCCCCTTCTCGGAGTTCTGCGGCCGGGCCAACGCCACCACGAGCAGCGCCACCGCCGTACAGCGCAATACGAACGGCAGGTGCCGCGCCCAATACCTCACCCCTCTGGACACTCCCTCCAGCGGGACGACCGAAGAGATGCGCAACGCAGAACCGCCCCGGCGGACGCGCCACACATAAAGCGCGGCCATCGGCAGCAACAGGACCAGCAGCCACAACAGTTCCGGATTGGCGAATTGCGTTATCTTCATGCTATCAACTCAATGGTTCTCAACAAAGGCAGCACCCGGCTACCAGTTCTTTCCCGACCGGGCCACACCGACCGCACGCTGGGCATTTACCTTCTCACGCGTCCTGTCCTCCTGCTGCTGCATGGCATCCAGAATATTCTCGGCATCCTCACGGCTCATGCCGCCCGGAGTCTCCTGCTCTCGGGACTCCCCTTTCGGCCCGGAGTCATCCCCGGCACCTCCGCCGTCGTCCCGGTCGTCGGAGCCGTCGTCCCCGTCGGAGTCGTTCCGGTCATCCGGACGGTCATTTCCACCCTCGTCACGGTTCTCCGAACCGTCCCGATTCTGCTCCCGGTCGCCGTCGCGGTTCTGATTTCCATTTTGGTCCTGGTTCTGGTTTTGATTCCGGTCGTCGCCTCCGCCGCCCTCCTGTTGCTGCTCTTCGAGCAGTTTCTGGACATACGCAAGATTGTATTTCGTTTCAAGGTCGGCCGGATTTTCACGAAGCGACTGCTTGTAGAAATCGGCCGCCTCTTTCAGTTTCTGCTGTGCGAACATGTCGTTGCCCAGGTTGTGGAAAACCTTGGCCCGCTGACCGGGCGTCAGGTCGGAACGTTCGGCCAATGCACCGAGCACTTCGGCGGCCCCGGCATAATCTCCCTGCTTGTAAAGCGCATCGGCCAGATTGAACGCGGCCGCGAACGATGAAGGTTCCTTGGCGAGCGCCTCGCGGAAAGCCTCCGCCCCCGCGGCATACTCCTGCGCCTCGTAACTGCGGTTGCCGGCGCGCAGGTGACGGCGCTCGGGATGCTGCTGCGCGGTAACCCCGCCGCACCACAGGAGCGCGGCTGCAAACAGAACGGCCCCGACGGCCCGTTTAACGGCTCTCCTTCCCATCGTTCTCCTCCTTTTCCCCTCCATCGGCTTCAGCCGGCACCTCTTTCGTATCCTCCACAAAATAATAGGCCGCATAATAGAGGTTCTCGTTCTCTTCCCCGGCGGGTACATGTCTGGCGAACTTCACGAGGTCGGCCGTCAGCAGGATGGCCCGCAGGTCGCGACGGTTCTTGTCCGACATCTGCAGAGCCGCCGCGGCCCCCATGATTTCGTCCGAGGTCATCTCCATCGCATTGACGCCGTAACGTCCGTTCAGGTAGGCCCGCACGATATCGGTCAGTTGCGTATAATAGCTCTTCACCCGACCGCTCTGCCACAGCTTCCGGTTATGGAGAGTCTCCAAATCCTGTATCGCCTGCACATGGGGCGGTACGACGGGTACGGACCGGCCTTCCGGTACGGTACCGCGCCGACGGGCCCGATAACGGCAGACCTGTATCACCACGGCCGCCAGCACCGCCGCAAACACCAGTATCGCCGCCGCATAGCCCGCGAATTCGCCGACCATCAGCGGGGCCTGCTCCGGGCCCTTGATGTCATAGACGGTACTCTTCTGGGTATCGACCGGAAAGGTATCGACCACGATGCGCAGAGGCGCCTGCGAATAGAGCGTATCGGTGATATTCTTGTCGCCGTAAAGCACCGGATAACGCCCCAGCTCGTAAATCCCCGCATCGAACGAGGTCAGTTCGTACCGTTTGCGAAGCACCTGCCTGCGCCCCTCCTGCCGGAGCGTATCGAGCGGCGATTCGGAAAGTATCTCGATGCTGCCGCCACCCGTCATATCCGTGCCGAAGGTGGGGAGCTCCACCACCTGCATCATGTCCTTGTCGATAAGAACCTCTATCGAGAAACGGTCGCCGATGAGGACGGTATCGGGCTTCAGCGTGGCCCGAACCACCGGCGCGGCGGCCCGTACGCCCGGTATCCCCGCGGCGAACGCCAGCAACAGACACGACAGTATGACGGCTCTCTTCATCATCTCCTATTGAACAGTTTTATCAGCGCCTTGACGTAATCCTCGTCGGTAGCGACCGATACGTTATCCACCCGGCTGCGGTTCAGCACGGAAGCCGTCTCGCGGCTCAGCCGCTCCCACTCTCCGCGGTAATGGTCTCGCAGCGCGGCGAGCGACGTGTCTATCCACATCTTGCGCCCCGTCTCCGCATCCTGCACCTCCATGATTCCCACATCGGGCAACTCGGCATCACGGCGGTCATAGACACGTATGCCCACGATGTCGTGCTTGCCGGAGGCTATCTTCAGTGCATCCTCGAACCGCTTTCTGTCCTCCTCCGGCTCCATGAAATCCGAAAGCACGAAAGCCGTACAGCGCTTCTTAAGGACGTTGGTCAGATAACGGAAAGGCTCCGAGAGCGCCGTCCCTCCGTGCTGCGGAACGAACTCTATCAACTCGCGGATTATCATCAGGATATGAGAACGACCCTTCTTCGGGGGAATGAACTTCTCGATGCGGTCGCTGAAAAGGATGCATCCCACCTTGTCGTTGTTCTCCGTAGCGGAAAAAGCGAGCACGGCGGCGATTTCGGTGATAACGTTCTTCTTCAGTTTGTCCGCCGTACCGAACATACGCGAACCGCTGACATCGACCAGCAGCATCATGGTCAGCTCGCGCTCCTCCTCATAGACCTTGATGTGCGGACTGCGGCTGCGGGCGGTGACATTCCAGTCGATGTCGCGCACGTCGTCCCCCACACGGTACTCGCGCACTTCGCTGAAAGCCATGCCACGCCCCTTGAAGGCGCTGTGGTAATGGCCGGCGAAAATGTCATTGCTCAGTCCGCGCGTCTTTATCTCTATCTTGCGTACCTGCCGGAGTATGTCGCTGCTGTCGCTCTCCATATCGGATAATCTGCAAAACGATGCCGCACCGCTACGGCACCTCCACGGTGTTGAGTATGTCGGTGATGATTTCTTCGGTCGAAACGTTCTCCGCCTCGGCCTCGTAGGTCAGCCCGATGCGGTGGCGCAGTACGTCGTGGCAGACAGCCCGTACATCCTCCGGAATGACATACCCCCGACGGCGGATGAAGGCGTAACTCTTGGCCGCCTTCGCCAGCGAAATGCTCGCACGGGGCGAACCGCCGTAGGCTATCATCGGAGCGAGTTTTTGGAGTTTATACTCCTGCGGTTCGCGCGTGGCGAAGATGATGTCGATGATGTACTGCTCGATTTTCTCGTCCATATAGACGTCGGAGACCACCCGACGGGCCTTGACGATGTCTTCCGGCTCGATGACTTTCGCCGGTTCGGGACAGCCGCCCTCCAGCAGGTTCATGCGGATGATATCGCGCTCCTCCTGCTTCTTGGGATAGGTTATCCGCGCCTTGAGCATGAAACGGTCCACCTGCGCCTCGGGCAGCGGGTAGGTTCCCTCCTGTTCCAGGGGGTTCTGCGTGGCCAGTACGAGGAAGGGCTGCGGCAGCGGGTAGGTGTTCTCGCCGATGGTCACCTGGCGCTCCTGCATCGCCTCGAGCAGCGCCGACTGCACCTTGGCCGGCGAACGGTTGATCTCGTCGGCGAGGACGAAGTTGGCGAAGATCGGGCCCTTCTTGACGATGAAGTCCTCGCTCTTCTGCGAGTAGATGAGCGTACCGATCAGGTCGGCGGGCAGCAGGTCGGGGGTGAACTGGATGCGCGAGAACCCGGCATCGACGGCCTTGGCCAGCGTCGTGATGGCCAGCGTCTTGGCCAGTCCCGGGACGCCTTCGAGCAGGATATGCCCGTTGGAGAGCAGACCGATCAGCAGCGTATCGACCAGGTGGCCCTGGCCGACGATTACCTTGCCCATTTCGGTGCGCAGCGTATCGACGAAGACCGATTCGCGTTCGATGCGCTCGTTGAGTTCCTTGATGTTGATGACTTCGCTCATGTTTATCTGTTTGATAGTATTCCTAAATCGCTTCGCGTGTGCGTTTCCATAACGGGCCGCTCACCGATATTATTGCAAAAGTACAAATTTTTTCCGAAAACTTCCTCGCTTCCGTCCGCGGGCGTGGCTCCCGCAGTCCTCTCTCCGGGCACTGCGGCCTGCTGCCGGTGGGAGGCGCACCGTGCGGAAAGCCCCGCAGGGAAGCCTCCGGCGGGGTATCGCCCGGGCTTCGAAAAATATTTGCCCCGGGCTGTGCCGTGACGGGATTTTGCGGTATCTTTGCACCAGTTTATGGAATCGCAGATACTACAAGGATTGAACCCCGCCCAGCGAGCCGCCGTCGAGAACTACGACGTCGCGTCGCTCATCATCGCCGGAGCCGGGTCGGGCAAGACGCGCGTGCTGACCTCGCGCATCGCCTACATGATCGAGCAGGGCGTTGCGCCGTACAACATTCTGGCCCTGACCTTTACGAACAAGGCGGCCGAGCAGATGCGCTCGCGCATCGCCCAGATGCTGCCCGACAGCCGCAGCCGCTACATCCGCATGGGTACCTTCCACTCGGTCTTCTCGCGGATCCTGCGCGAGAATGCCGACCGCATCGGTTTCCCCGAGTCGTTCACCATCTACGAGCCGTCGGACTGCAAGAACCTGCTCAAGACGATCTTCCGCGAGCTGAACCTCTCCGACGACCGCTACAAGCCCAACGCCATCGCCTCGCGCATCTCCTATGCCAAGAACAGCCTCGTGACGCCGGGGGCCTATCTGGCCAACTCGGTCTACGCCGCCGAGGACCGGCAGGCGCAGATCCCCGAATTCGGCAACATCTACAACATCTACTGCCAGCGGTGCAAGCGCAACGGCGCGATGGACTTCGACGACCTGCTGCTGCAGACCAACATCCTGCTGCGCGACTGCCCCGACGTGCTGGCGCGCTACCAGGAGCTCTTCAAATACATCCTGGTCGATGAGTACCAGGACACCAACTATGCGCAGTATGTCATCATCCGCCGCCTCTCGCAGCTCCACTCGAAGGTCTGCGTCGTGGGCGATGACGCGCAGTCGATCTACTCGTTCCGCGGGGCGAAGATCGAGAACATCCTCTCGTTCCAGAAGGATTTCCCCGACGCGAAGGTCTTCAAGCTCGAGCAGAACTACCGCTCGACGCGGACGATCGTCGAGGCGGCCAATTCGGTCATCGTGCGCAACTCGAAGCGCATGGACAAGCACTGCTTCTCGGCGGGCGACGTGGGTGAGAAGATCCGTATCCTGAAGGCCTATACCGACCGAGAGGAGGCCGAGATGGTGGTTTCGGATCTGCGCGACAAGGTGCGCGCGGCCGGCGATGCCTGGTCCGAGGCGGTGATCCTCTACCGCACGAACAACCAGTCGGCCGTGCTCGAGGACAACCTCCGCCGCCGCGGCATCCCCTACCGCATCTACAAGGGCTCGTCTTTCTACGACCACAAGGAGATCAAGGACATGCTGGCCTACATCCGCCTGGTGATCAACCCGCGCGACGACGAGGCCTTCCGCCGCATCGTCAATTACCCGGCCCGCGGCATCGGCGATACGACCGTGCAGCGCATCGCGCAGCTGGCCGCCGAACGGGGCGTGTCGATGTGGGAGGCGGTCGATGCGCTGGTTGCCGAGCCGGTGACCGACCCCGTGCAGCGGACCATCGCGCGCAAGGTCGCGGAGTTTGTGGCGATGATCCGCGCGCTGTCGCTCGCCCGCAACGACAAGGGGCTCTACGACTTCGGTATGGAGATCGCCTCGCGTTCGGGCATCATCGCCGCCTACCGCACGGAGAACACCCCCGAGGCGACGTCGGCCCTGGACAACATCGAGGAGCTGCTTAACTCGATGCAGCTTTTCAAGGAGCAGCGCGACGCCGAGATCCGCGGCGGCGAGCGCACGGCCGAGGAGGAGGCGACCGTCGAGGAGTGGCTGCAGAACGTCATGCTGATGACCGACATGGACAAGGACGACCCCGAGGACAGCAACAAGGTGACGCTGATGACCGTCCACTCGGCCAAGGGGCTCGAATACAAATATGTCTACATCGTGGGCATGGAGGAGAACCTCTTCCCGTCGCAGCGGGCCTCGGAGTCGGCCGACGGCATGGAGGAGGAGCGGCGCCTGTTCTATGTGGCGCTGACCCGGGCGAAGGTCTCGGCGACGATCTCCTTCGCCGAGATGCGCTTCCGCTGGGGCAACATGGAGTTCTCGCACCCGAGCCGGTTCCTGCGCGAGATCGACCCGCGCTACATCGACTCCGATGTCGATTTCTCGGCCGAGGCGTCGCGGCGTCCGGCCGGCGGCGACGGGACGTCGGCCATCGACGAACTGCGCCGCCGCTTCGACTACCGCTTTCAGCAGAAGCGGCAGGAGGGTGCCGCAGGCCGCGGTTACGAGGCCGGCGGACATGGCGCTCCGGGCGGCGGTTCCTACGGTGCGGGCAGCCGTTTCGGCCGTCCGGCCGACGGGGAGTCGGGTGTGGCGCGCCGTTTTGCGCGGGCGACCCCGCAGCCGCAGCGCACCGCAGCGCCCGACCCGGCGCTTGTGCGTACGCTGCGCCCCTCGACGGAGGGGATGCGCCGGCTGGGCGTGCGTCCCGCCGCCTCGGGCGCAGGCACTGCCTCGGCCGGAGTCCCGTCCGCGGGCTACGAGGTCGGGCAGCGGGTCGAACATGCGATTTTCGGCGCAGGCGTCGTGCGCAGCATCGAGCTGGCGCAGGACGGCGACCAGCGGCTGGTCGTGGAGTTCGGCAACGCCGGGACAAAGACCCTGCTCGCGAAATTCGCCAAACTGACCAAACTCTGATCGTGCAATGGAACAGACCTCCCTGCCGCTGGTGTCGGTGCTGATGACCACCTACAACCACGAACGCTACCTGGCCCGGGCCGTCGAGAGCGTGCTGGCGCAGCAGACCTCCTTCGCCGTGGAGCTGGTTCTGGGCGAGGATTGCAGTACGGACGGCACGCGGGCCCTCTGCGAGGCCTATGCCTCCGAATATCCCGGCCGCGTGCGGCTGGTCACCGGCCCTGCGAATATCGGCTGGCGGGCCAACTACCTCCGCACATTCGAGGCCTGCCGCGGCAAGTATGTGGCCTACTGCGACGGCGACGACTGGTGGAGCGACCCGCACAAGCTGCAGATGCAGGTCGATCTGATGGAGTCCGACCCCTCGTGCGGCATGTGCTACACGCGGGCCGACAACTACTATGAGGCCGACGGGCGCACGACCCCCGACCAGGAGGTCCACTTCACCGACTTCGACCGCCTGCTGCTGAGCCTGACAATCGCCAACTGCGCGACCCTTGCGCGCCGCGACCTGATCGCCCGCTACTACGCCGAGGTGCGTCCTGCGGAGCATCCCGACTGGAAGACCGACGATGCGCCGATGTGGCTCTGGTTCTCGGTGTGCAGCCGCGTGCGCTACATCCCTGCGGTGACGGCCGTGCACCGGCGCCTGCCCGACAGCGTGAGCCACAGTACGGCCTACCGCCGGCGGATCGAATTCTGCGACTCGCTCATGGACATCAGCCTCTGGTTCGATGCCCGCTACGGCGCGGGCCGCAACCGTTTCCGGATCCTCCGGCGGCGCAGCTCGGTGGCCCTTTGGGTCCTCTCCTACAACGGTCCGGTCGGCGAATACCTCGCACGGTGGCTGCGCGACGTGCGGCGCACGCCGCGTCTGGCGCTTTGTCCCGAGGGGGCGGGGCTGCTCGTGAAGAAGATTCTGTTCCGACGTTCGAAAAAAGCCTGATACCATGACCATCCGACAGCGTTACGACGGCGTCATCGCCTGGTTCTCGGAGCACATGCCCGTGGCCGAGAGCGAACTGCACTACAAGGACCCCTATCAGCTGCTTGTCGCCGTGATCCTCTCGGCGCAGTGCACCGACAAGCGGGTGAACATGACCACCCCGGCCCTGTTCGAGGCCTTCCCGACCCCGTTCGACATGGCCCGCGCCTCGGCCGAGGAGATCTATCCCTACATCCGGAGCATCTCCTACCCGAACAACAAGGCCAAAAACCTCGCGGCCATGGCCCGGATGCTCTGCGAGGAGTTCGGCGGCGAGGTGCCGAGCGACCTGGAGGCCATGCAGCGCCTGCCGGGCGTGGGCCGCAAGACGGCCAACGTGCTGGGTGCCGTGCTGTGGCAGAAGCAGGTGATGCCGGTCGATACGCACGTCTTCCGCGTCTCGGAGCGCATCGGCCTCACCACCGGGTCAAAGAATCCGCTGCAGACCGAGCGGACCCTCGAGCGCAACATCCCCGGCCATCTGCTGCCCGTGGCGCACCACTGGCTGATCCTTCACGGGCGCTATGTCTGCACGGCGCGCTCCCCGAAGTGCGCCTCCTGCGGCATCGCCCCGTGGTGTCGCAAGCATGCCGCCGACAGCCGGTCGAAATAGAACCCGGCCGCCGCTTTCTCCCGCCCGGAGGGCGATCCCCGGGGGCGGGTTGGTTATCTGCCTCTTTTTTTCTATCTTTGTACGAATCATTCAAAAAGAGCCTACATGGAGTTATCGCATAAACAGATCGAGTCCCTGAAAGAGATGCTTGCGCAGCCCCGCCTGCGCATCGTGATCCTGTCACACACCAATCCTGACGGCGACGCCGTGGGTTCGTCGCTGGCATGGGCCGAGGTGCTGCGGGCCCGGGGACACGAGGTGACGTGCGTCGTCCCGAACAAATACCCCTATTTCCTCGACTGGATGCCCGGCATCGAGGAGGTGGTGGTCTTCAAGACCGACACCGAGGGGCGTGCCGTGAAGGCCATCGCCGAGGCCGACGTCCTCTTCTGCCTCGATTTCAACGCCGTTTCGCGGCTCGAGATCCTCAGCGAGACGATCCAGGGCAATACGACCGCCCGCCGCGTGCTGATCGACCACCACCTGCAGCCCGACGAGGGTTTCGACATCGTCTTCTCGCACCCCGAATCGTCGAGCACCTGCTTTCTGGTCTACTGCCTCGTCGAGGCAATGTACGGCACCGGGGCCATCACCCGTCGCATGGGCGAGCTGCTCTACGTGGGCATGATGACCGATACGGGCAACTTCGCCTTCTCGCACCTCACGCCCGAGCTCTTCCGTGCCGTGGCCGTGCTGCTCGAGAAGGGCATCAGCATCCCCGAGATCCACAACAGCGTCTACAACGCCTATACCGAGGGGCGCGCGCGGCTGTTCGGCTACGCCATCAACCGCAAGATGGCACTCATCGAGGACGGTACGGTGGCCTACATGTCGCTGCTCGAGAGCGAGATGCGCCGCTTCCAGTTCCAGCAGGGCGACAGCGAGGGCTTCGTGAACTACGCCCTGACGATCAAGAAGGTCAAGATGTCGGCCATGTTCCTGGCCCACCGCAAGTTCATCCGCATCTCGCTCCGTTCGCGCGGGGATGTGGACGTGAACCTCTTCGCCCGCAAGTACTTCAACGGCGGCGGCCACAAGAATGCCGCCGGCGGCAAGTCCTTCCTCTCGATGGAGGAGACCATCGACCACTACATCCGTTCGGTCCGCGAGTTCGCCGAGGAGGGTCATCTCGGTTGAGGCGATGGACGATTTCCGACTGAAAGTATTCATTGCGGCGGCCCGGACGCTGAGTTTCACGCGGGCCGCCGAGCAGCTCTACATTTCGCAGCCGGCCGTCAGCAAGCACATCGGCGAGCTGGAGGCACGCTACCGCACGTCGCTGTTCGTGCGCCGCGGCAGCCGGCTCGCCTTGACCGATGCCGGGCGCACGATGCTGGCGGCGGCCGAGCGCCTGGCCGAGGACTACCGCCGGCTGGAGTACGAGATGAGCCTCTGCTCGAGCCATGCCGAGGGCGAGTTGCGGCTGGGTGCCAGCACGACCGTCGCCCAATACCTGCTGCCTCCGATTCTGGCCCACTTTACGGCCCGTTACCCCGGGGTGCGGGTCTCCGTGCTCTCGGGCAACAGCGGGCAGGTCGAGGAGGCGCTGGCCGGGCAGGCGATCGACCTGGGAATGGTCGAGAGCCTCAGTCGCCGGCAGGGGCTGCACTACACGCTCTTCAGACCCGACGAACTGGTGCTTGTGGCGCGTCCCGGCGGCCGGTATGCCCGCACGGAGCAGGTGACTCCCGAGGAGTTGTGCCGCATCCCGCTTGTGCTGCGCGAGAACGGGTCGGGTACGCTCGAGGTGATCGCCGCGGCATTGGCCGGAGCGGGCCTGCGGCTGTCGCAGCTCCAGGTGGCGATGCGCCTGGGCACGACCGAGGGGATCAAGGCCTATGTGCGCCACAGCGATGCGATGGCGATCGTCTCGGTCATCTCGGTCGTCGATGAGCTGCGCAGCGGGGCGTTGCGGATCGTCGATATCGACAACCTGACCCTCACGCGCGACTTCTCGTTCGTCCATGCCGCCGCAGAGCCCGATTCGCTGGCCCGGCAGTTCGTCGATTTCGCCCGCTCCGACTTCTGACGCCTCCCGGCGGGGTGTCGCTTCCCTCTCTCTCCGTTTTCCATCTTCCTCCGGCCCGGCATAACCTCGGGTTATCGCGGATAACCAATTCTTGTTCCGCATTCGGCGCAAAGGTGCGATCTTTGCGACCGGAATCAAAAATTGCCGGATATGCTCAAAAAAGGGAACAGGGCCAACACCCTGCATGGAATTCTTCTGATCGCGTTGTTCTCGTTCGCGGCGTTCTACATCGCCGACATCCCCGTGGTGAAAAAGCTCTCGTTCAGCCCGCTGATCGTCGGTATCGTGCTGGGTATGCTCTATGCCAACAGCCTGCGCAACCGCCTGCCCGAGACGTGGGTGCCGGGTATCAGGTTCTGTACGAAGCAGGTGCTGCGCTGGGGCATCATCCTCTACGGGTTCCGCCTGACGCTGGCCCAGGTGGCGGCGGTCGGCGGTCCGGCCGTGGCGGTCGATCTCATCATCGTGACGGTCACGATCCTCGGAGGCGTGCTGCTGGGCCGGCTGCTGAAACTCGACCGTGATACGGCGCTGATGACCTCGACCGGCTCGGCCATCTGCGGCGCGGCCGCCGTGCTGGGTGCCGAACCGGTCGTGAAGTGCGAGGGGTACAAGACGGCGATCGCCGTATCGACGGTGGTCATCTTCGGGACCCTCTCGATGTTCCTCTATCCGATCCTCTACCGGGCCGGGGTGCTCGACGGGCTGGGCGACACGGGTGTGGCCATCTACACGGGCAGCACGCTCCACGAGGTGGCGCACGTCGCCGGTGCGGGCAATGCAATGGACCCGACCGACTCGCTCGGCATCGCCGGGACGGCCACCATCACCAAGATGATCCGCGTCATGATGCTTGCTCCGGTGCTTGTCATCATGAGCTTCGCCCTGGCGGGCCGCCGCCGGAAGGAGGGTGCCGCCGCTGCGGGACAGGAGAAGAGCCGCATCACGATCCCGTGGTTCGCCTTCGGATTCATCGGGGTGATCTGCCTCAATTCGCTGCTGCAGCACCTCTGCGGCGTGGCGAGCGTGCGCGAGATCCCGCTCAACGGGGCGATCGAGTACATCGATACCTTCCTGCTGACAATGGCCATGACGGCGCTGGGCACCGAGACGAGCATCGACAAGTTCCGACAGGCCGGGGCAAAGCCTTTCCTGCTGGCCGGACTGCTCTACGTGTGGCTGCTCGTCGGGGGCTACTACGTGACCAAATACTTCGTTTCGATGCTGTAGGGCTGTTCGGAGGTGTGGCATTGAAATGAAGTTCCCCGGACGGAATCTCCGTCCGGGGAACTTGTTGTGTCCCGCATCGTTCTAAAGGCGGGGTTGATCGGGCGCCTCGTGTTCGGTGTAGCGGAGCACGGTCTCCCGGATGAAATCGGCGAAACGGCGCGCTTCGTCGTCGGTAAGCGGCGTCGGGCGGCTCAGCAGCACCAGCCGGTGCGGCTCGAAGGGTTGGCGGTAGGAGGGGTGGATGTACTCGTGCGGGTTCTCGACGAATCCCAGCCGGCGGTAGAAATGCAGCCTTCGGATCGAGATCTCATCGACGGGCGGGTCGATCTCCAGAATGACGCGCCGGTCGCGGCAGAAGGTCCCGAAGACCTCCGACCCCAGGTTCTGCCCGCGCAGCGAGGCACAGATGGCCAGATGTTCCACATAATCCCATTCGTCGGTGTGCCAGTAGTAGAGGATCCCGACAAACTCGTCGCCGCGCCAGATGCCTTCGGCCCGGAATGCGGGGTCGGCCAGGGCGCGGATGTGGTCCTCCTCGGAGCGCTGCTCCTTGTAGGGAAACGAGCGGCGATAGATCTCCATCGCCTTGGCCCAGCCCCGGTCGGCAGGCGAGGTAAAGGGAGTGAATTGCAGTCGTTCGTTCATCGTTGTCCGGTTTTTGCGGCAAGATAGCACAAATTCCGTGAATCTCCTAATCCTGTTTCCGCGTCCGATGTTTCCATGCGGGGCGTTCGGCCAGTCGTGACGGCTCGGCGCCGCGGACCTCGGGCCACCCCTTGCGCCAGGTCACGCGGTCGAGCATCAGCACCCGTCCGTCGGGGTTCGCGCGGCTTACGGCATGGTAGAGGATCCAGGTCTGTCCCTTGTCGTCGGTGACCAGTTCGGCGTTGTGCCCCGTCCCGGCGAAGTCGTGGTTGCCGTGGATCACCACTTCGTGGTGGTTGTCGGCCATCGGCCGCCCTGCCCGGTCGGTGTAGGGACCCATCAGGTACTTCGACCGGCCCACGACCGTCGTGTAGCTGCTCTTCAGCCCCTCGCAGCAGCTGCCCGTCGAGGCGAAAAGGTAGTAGTAGCCGCCGCGTTTGTGGATGTAGGTCCCCTCGTAGGCGGTTCCGGCGATCTGCTGCGGTTTGGCCCCCTGTGCGACGGCGAGCCCGTCGTCGGTAAGCTCGATGGCATGGATGCCTCGGAAGCTGCCCCAGAAGAGGTATTTGTGCCCGTCGTCCTCGATGTAGAAGGGGTCGATGCTGTTCTGCACCCCGATCTCGTTGCTGCGGAAGAGCATGCCCAGGTCGTCGAACGGCCCTTCGGGACGGTCGGCTACGGCGATGCCGATGCCGCAGGTCCACTCGCCGCCCCAGCGCGACATGGAGTAGTACATCACGTAGCGGTCGCCGATGCGGTTGATGTCGGGGGCCCAGACATGTCCCTGCGGTTCGAAGTCGGGGCGGGTCGCGTTGTCGAAGGCCGTGCCGATAAATTCCCAGTTTACCAGGTCGCGCGACCGGTGGATCGGGACGTTCGGGATGTTCTCCGTGGCGTAGAGGTAGAACAGTCCGTCGTCGCCCCGGACGACGGTCGGGTCGGGCAGGCTATAGTTTACCACCGGGTTGCGGTAGGCCCCCTGCGGGTCGGCCGGGCGCGGACCGACCCCTTCGTGGGTCATCCGGACGGGGAGAATCCGCCCCTCGGCGTCGAAACGCAGGCGGTCGATGCAGGTGGCGCGGCTGTTGGCGGCCGTCTCGCCGAGCGGCCGGCGGTGGTAGACGATGTACCACTCGTCCTTGCCCGGGATGTGGATCACCGAGTGGTGTCCGGCGCCGGTGGCCACCCCGGGATCCTGCTGCAGGATCTTCCCGACGCGCTCGAAGG
>ERZ826613.2255-NODE-2255-length-19539-cov-6.727161_pt1 | contig 19539 bp, 21 predicted proteins | sample MGYA00519925_ERZ826613 | MGnify/ENA primary metagenome ERZ826613 (study PRJEB31778, sample SAMEA3449236) | human gut metagenome | biome: human gut; feature: human-associated habitat; material: faeces | place: United Kingdom | collected 2010/2012 ... | reverse complement strand
TTCTGCAGGTGCAGGGAGTATCAGCACTCTGTCTGCTAATGGTTTAATGTTCATAGTTCTTTTGTTTTTTATATGTTATACATTTATTATAGTAATGTCTTGTCTCATTTTAGTGAGACGCAGAACAAATTGCGAAAATCGTGCCAAACAGTAAAGCGAAATTTCTGTCAGTATTAAACTGCCAATTTGGCAAAGAATAAGACAATATACCATTATTTTTAGAAAAGATAAACGGCATCTCAGCATAACTTTTCTATGCAAGCATGAAAGTTATGCTTTCTATTTGCATTATCTTTGCACCCTCAAAAAACGTTTTTAGAACATGAATGCAGTCTGGATTGTTTTGCCTATTCTCACATTATTAATGTTTGAGTTGGGACTAACACTTGAAATTAAAGATTTTAAATTATTTCGTCAACGTCCCTATCCTGTTTTTGCAGGATTGATAGGACAGATAATCCTTTTACCAATATTGGCTTTTGCATTGGGTTATCTGTTTCATTTGGAACCTCTGTTCTTTATCGGCCTGGTACTTATTGCTTGTTCTCCGGGTGGGAGTTCTTCCAATATATTCTCTATGATAGCTAAAGGTGATGTCGCACTTTCCGTATCACTGACTGCACTCAGCAGTATTATTACTTTGTTTACTATTCCTGTCATTATGGAGTTTGCTACGCAAATTGCAGGAGACAATAGTGGAATAACAATACACCTACCTGTCGGCAGCCTCATTATCCAGAATCTACTACTCATGTTGCTCCCTATCGCAATAGGCGTTTTAACCAAACGCTTTTGCCCTAAAGCAGCCGAACGGATACACAAAGTATTATCCAAGGTTGCCTTCCCTGCCTTGATTTTATTAGCTACTGTTTTCTTCATACAACATCACGAAACGATAGCTGCACAGATCGGCCGATTAGGTCTGTGCATCACACTAATGATATTATTGGCTATGGGTGGAGGATATTTAATCTCCCAGTTAATGAAATTGAGCAGGAAAGAACAGCGTACGCTTATCATTGAAATAGGCATGCAAAATGCAGCCCAAAGTATTGCTATTGCAAGTAGCCCGTTTATTTTCAATAATGACATAATTGCCATACCGGCTATAATTTATGCACTGATGATGAATATAATTCTATTAGTATATGTGGGAATAGTGAAGCGGAAATAACACAAACTTGTAAATTAAAGTAGTATATTTTTCTATATTCAGACTTAAATTACTACATTTGTGAGAATCACCATAGTAAGGTAAACCTAAAACAATATTAATATGAAAAATAAAAGTTTCCTCGGACTGTTGTTATTCTCCTGTATCTGCTTAACTGCTATTGCACAAGAAACTACAAAACCAATTAAGGCCATTTATGTAAACGCTGACCAGAATATTCTTTTTGACAAATTGATTGACTTCGTACAGAATAATGAATATTTCATTCTATCGCTGGACAAGCAAGCAGGTTTCATACAAGCCCAGAAACCTGTTGAAATAAAAAAAGTATTCAAACCAAATGAACGGAGAACTTTGAATTTTGTCATCAGGCCTATTAATGAGAATTTATCGCAGATAACTTTAAATATTCGTTGCGAAGAAAAGCACTGGGGAGGCAGCGAATCCGGTCATGTCTATTACTACGATGACAAAGGTGTCAGTCAGAATAGCGATTTATACCAGAACATATGGGATGAACTAAAGTCTGCATTAGTGCCCTATCAGCAAGTTATATTTACAACAGTAACAACGCCCGCTCCCACCAAAGCCCTTCCTGCTGAAACAACCCTTAACTCTCTGCCTAAAGCATTCTTAAAAGACGGTTTCCCATTGTTGGTAGAACGTTGCCGCACAGTGCTTGCATCAGCATACATGACCCAGAAACTACTAAGCGAACATACAGATATCCCCGGTTGGGAAGGGTACCCGGTGAAACTCTATGAATATTACACCGGGAAAGATATAAAAAAAGGAGTAGCCAAGCGCGGACTGGTATACTTGCTGAACCCAAGTGCAGAACAACTTGCCACATGGATTGCCACCACTTGCTGGGAAGTTAAGCAAAGTACAGATACCACATACCTGTATAAACTCGCAGAATTTATCAAACGGCAATCAGGGGCACAATTCCCTGTACAAGGAGTAGTATACGAGGATATGTATACCAAGAACTTCTATGAACCATATATTTTCAAAGACGGAGTAACTGTATATGTAGCAGATAGTACCAAAATGCCGACAGATAAGCATTGCACCGATGAGCAACTGGAGTTTTACCTGCATATGACAAATGCCGACTTAAAACCAAACACCGGCAGATATGCCCGCATTTGCAGTACAAACCGTACTCAATATTACAAAAATGGAGGTAAAACAGATGTGGGAGATAATGATGAACACCGTAACCAGTCATGGTTGAATGTAGTTCGCCAACTTTATCAACTGGCTTGGCTTTCAGATCGCAACGAATTAATGATTGCCTGGGCAAAAGAACAACTGTAAATAGCCGGTTTAAGGCATACCAATCCTATTCTTTTTACCCCAAAATCCCCCATACAAGAAGTTAAGACTTTGCATACAAGAAGTTAACTTCTTGTCAACAAGGAGTTAAGTTCTTATCAACAAGCTATTGACGACTGATAAATAACAAAACTAAGAAAGTTTAGTCAATATCCAAGTCTGTATCACAACTCAATTCAGTCGAATATCCCTGCCAGAAACTCTTGGTAGAATGTACTAAAGCACTCCCCATCAAGAATAGGAATATTACGGCTATTAACGTCATCACCATACCGATGGCTGCGTAATACTTTGGTTCTAAAACATCCATAATAGTTATCTTTGTTAGGTTAGTACTACAAAGATAACCAAGATGGATTACAAAGAGCTTACTCTTTTATGAAGTTTTTATTTCTTTAAAGTTTGTATCAATTCTTCGGCCGAAACCAGGGTCTGTTCACCAGTCTCCATATTCTTGAGTGTCACCTTATTCTCGTTCATTTCATTCTCTCCTACAAGAGCTACAAACGGAATATTTTTGGCATTAGCATAGCCCATCTGTTTCTTCATTTTAGATGAATCCGGGAAGATTTCCGCACGAATACCTTCTGCACGTACTTGGGCAAGTACATTCAAGGAAAAAGCAGCTTCTTTCTCACCAAAGTTGATAAATAGAAGTTGCGTACTGTTTACAGCTTCCTTCGGATAAAGATCAAGCTGGTTCAGCACATCAAAGATACGGTCCGCACCAAAGGAGATGCCTACACCGGAAACTCCTGCCATACCGAATACACCGGTAAGATTATCATAGCGACCACCGCCTGTAATACTACCGATTTGTACATCCAATGCTTTTACTTCAAAAATGGCACCGGTATAGTAATTCAACCCACGGGCAAGTGTCAAATCAAGTTCCAATTCATTCTTCAGACCGAAAGCCGATAGAGTTTTCAGGATAAATTCGCTTTCTTCCACTCCCTTTTGACCAATTTCACTTCCGGCAAGTACTTCTTTCAGGGTAGCCAGTTTCTCCTCGTTGGTGCCGCTCAGTAGAATGATAGGTTGTAATTTGGCAATAGCCTCATCGCTGATACCTTTTTCTTTCAACTCGGCATTCACATTGTCCAGACCTATTTTATCTAGTTTATCAATAGCCACAGTGATATCCACGATCTTATCTGCCTCACCGATAATCTCCGCAATGCCCGTCAAAATCTTACGGTTATTGATCTTGATGCAAACACGGATACCAAAGCGAGTAAATACAGTATCGACAATCTGCATTAATTCCACCTCGTTCAGTAAAGAATCACTACCTACCACGTCAGCATCACATTGATAGAACTCACGATAACGGCCTTTTTGCGGACGATCTGCACGCCACACAGGTTGTATCTGATAGCGTTTGAAAGGGAAAGTTATTTCATCACGGTGCATCACCACGTAGCGGGCAAATGGCACTGTGAGATCATAACGCAAACCTTTTTCACAGAATTTACTTGCGAGTTTGGCTGCATTACGGCTCAGCAATTCCTCATCGGTTAGTCCGGAGAAATAATCACCTGAGTTCTGTATTTTAAACAGAAGTTTATCACCTTCTTCACCATATTTCCCCATCAGTGTGGAAAGCATTTCCATTGCAGGCGTTTCAATCTGTTGGAAACCATAGAGATGATATACATCGCGAATGGTATTGAATATATAGTTACGCTTCGCCATTTCTACCGGCGAAAAGTCACGGGTTCCTTTAGGAATACTGGGTTTTGCTGCCATAATTGTTTCAATTACTATTAAAATCGGAGGGCAAAGTTACAGTTTTTTATCGAGATAAGAAAAGGGATAAGGCGGTTTTATATAAAACAATACCCGTTGGCGGAATTAATTTCTTTCTTGTAAAGGTTATGGGCTAAATGAAAAAAATCAGAGAATATGTCAGCGAAGCTAATTGAGATAGTATTACTTAGTCATTTACTTCATTCCTACACGCAAGGAGCTAACTCCGCCAACGAGTAAAACAATAATCAGACTGGCACATATCTGACACTCCGCACGTTGACACCAAATGTTTCCCCTATTGAAACTAAGTGTTTCAAGGCGGGAAACAAAGTATTTTTAAAAGATGTGCAAAGATAACGCAACCCTGTTAAAAATCAAATAGTTATAAAACATATTTTTAGCAGGGAGACAAAAGGAAAGCAAAAAAAAGCAGATTTGGAAAGGAGTTAGGTTACCAAATCGTAACTCCGCCAAATATGCTATAAAAAGAAGTTTAATATATTATATTTCAGCCTATTGCTTGTTTTTGCATAGTATCAGATAACTCAACAGAAAGTAAATTTGTAACTAAAAAAAGTTGAGTTATGCGAAGCACATTCAAAGTATTGTTCTACACCAAGAACCAGTCAGTAAAAAATGGTAAGGCTCCGATTATGGGTCGTATTACAGTCAATGGAACCCAAGCGGGTTTCAGCAGTAAAAGAACGGTGTCCCTTTCCTTATGGGATGTAAAAGCCAACCGTGCGAAGGGCAAGTCCGAGGAAGCACGCACGCTGAATCAAGAACTTGATAACATCAAGGCGCAGATAACAAAGCACTATCAGTACATTTGCGACCATGACAGTTTTGTTACAGCCAAGAAAGTATATAACCGTTATGCAGGTTTTGCAGAGGAATGCCATACTCTTATGGTGCTCTTCAGAGAACAGATTGAATCGTATAAAGAAAAGATAGGTAAAGGAAAGGCGGAAAGCACCTACCGTGGACTGGTTGCCGACTACAAAAGTCTTTTGCTTTTCATGAAAACCAAAAAGAATATCGAGGATATAGCTATTGACGAGCTTGAGAAGTCGTTCATTGAGGACTATTACACATGGATGCTCGGCACGGCAGGCAATGCGAATGCCACCGCTTTCAACCGTGTCAATACCCTGAAATGGCTGATGTACATAGCGCAGGAAAAGGGGTGGTTGAGAGTTCATCCTTTCACATCCTTCGAGTGCAAGCCGGAATACAAGAAAAGGTCTTTTCTTACTGAAGAGGAATTGCAGAGAATTATCCACGTGGATCTGAAATACAAACGTCAGCGTGCCATGCGGGACATGTTTCTCTTCATGTGCTTCACCGGTCTTGCGTACGCCGATCTCAAAGCCATTACTTACGACAACATCCATACCGATTCCGACGGAGGCACATGGCTGATGGGCAACCGCATAAAAACCGGAGTGGCCTATGTCGTGAAGTTATTGCCCATAGCCGTTGAACTTATTGAGAAATACAGGGGTGTGGACGAGAAGAAGGATTCCCCCGATAGTGTTTTCCCCGTAGGCGAATACAACACGATGTTCCTCAGCCTCAGAATCATCGGCAAGAAGTGCGATTGCCATACCGAAGTCACCCCGCATATCGGACGTCATACATTCGCAGTTCTGGCCATTCTCAAAGGGATGCCGTTGGAAACCCTACAAAAGGTATTAGGACATAACTCTATCCTTTCCACGCAGGTATATGCCGAGCTTATCAATCCGAAAGTGGGCGAAGATACCGACAAGCTTTGCGAGAAGATAGGCCATGTTTACAAACTGGCCGTCTAATACCGACCAAAAGGAATGCCTCTTCAGCCGGTAGGCCGGAAGGACATTCCTTTTGTCTTTTCTTTATTTCCTGAACCTTCGGAAATCCCGATAGTTCTTTTTTAACACCTCATACAGTCCGCTTTCGGGATAAAGAATCTTTCCACCGATGGTAGTATAGGACACCATGTTCCCATCACGCAAGGTTTGCAGTGTCCGCCGTGAGATGTGCAGTCTCTCGCACACGTCATCTCCAGTCAGGTAATGCTCATCCGCAATCGTGGGACGTATCCTTGCCGTGGCTTCCTCAGCCGCCTTACCCGCTCTCCTTATCCATCCGGTCAGTTCCTTGAACTCTTCCGAATCCTTTGTGATAATGTCTGCCATTGCCTATTTCCTTTTTACAAGTCCATCACTCAATATCTCCTGAATATCCGTTTCCCGATAGAAGAATTTCCCGCCTATGTTGGAATAAGGGATAAGGCCGTTATCTCTGTAATTTTGCAGGCATCTTTTCGATATTTTCAGAGCCAGACACACCTCTTGTGCGTCCAATCATTTGTCCGGTGCGAGTGGGGCAACCTTTTTACGGAAATCTTCCAATTGTACCGCCAGCAGGCTGAACTGTTTCCTCATTTCCAGATACGTACTCGTTTCGATAATAGTCAGTTCCATACATGATGTTTTTAATTTATACATTTTGATGTTTTCTCCGGCAAAATAAGGCATACTCTCCGCTAAAAACAAATGTGCGGAATCAAAGTCGGATTTTGACATCCGTTGGCGTATGATTTTTAACTTAACCGTTTCTCCAGCATCCGGTTATAACTTACACGCAAGGAATCAATAAAAGGAGTAGTGTCCGTACAACGGTCAAACACTTTTCCCCGTTTGGTATATAGTGCATTTATTTTAAGATGAAACATATCCTCAAAAGCCCTAATTACACTTATTACAGTCAGCTTGTCGCCATTTCTTGAACTTATTGCACCGGCAGCCATCAATGCAGCCACCAGTTCAATCAAATCACTGTCTGTACCATTCCAAGTCAACATGACAACAGATTTATTTTCTGCATCTTTTATTATTTCTGATTTCAATTCGGGGATAATATTCCCATATCTGAATAACTCTTTAACCATTTCTATCTCTGCATTGAGGAGAGATAACGCCTTACCGATAAACACATCGTACAAGACATGTCTTTTCTCCAGCATTTGTTCCGATGCTATTTGTATAGAAGCCAATTCTATTTTGGTATAATTCAAGCGACGTAACTTCAATATTTGATTTTCATTTTGTGGAAGTTCTCCAAGCAGAGTTACAAAATTATCATAAGCAGCAGGCAATTCTTCCGCTACTTGTACCATGCCCTCCAAGTAGGAGGCAAATAGGTTGAAAAGGAGTGCATTTGTTAATATTTTCATCATATCACATTTTAGGTTTTATAAATCATTGCCTCCGACTAAATTATCTTAAAAACGTCAAGAGTAAGTACAAACTTCCATATATCCTCATTTTTATCTTTTGCAAAGTTCGGGATTATATAGATAGCTAAAAACGAGGTCGGTATGATTATATTTAAATTTATATTACATACTGATAAATAGCAAGTTATATTGAATTAGAATTAAATAGTATTTCTCCCCCCAATAATTGTACACTCGGTATTTGTTTTCATTCAGATGGATATAGGGTATTAATAGCAGATAAAGCGTAATTATTGACCTATTGAGCCATAATAAAATACCCGTTTTTCTCTTTTCAGAAAAAAACGGGATAAAATTACATGATTTTTAATATTGTCTCAATAAATACCGACTACGGTATGTTTATCATATAATAATCTATTACATAGCAATCTATTTAACTAATAAAGAAAACAAATATCGGTATTCCATTTCTCTATTTTTTAGGCTTTTTCAAAAATCAAATAATATCCTAATTAAATGTTTTGTATTCATTCGGAGAACATCCCACGATACGCTTGAAAGCCTTGCTGAAGTATTGGATATTGATACCTCAAAGCGTAAGGAACATTGCTGACAGATTTTGTAGGCTCAGCAAGCAATTCTTTTGCTGCATCCATTGTTTTTACTGATCCTAAGATGTATTTTCTCATCATATTCATCCGACTTTCTCCTTTGTATGTATAGCTTTATAGGACTCCAGTTCCTTCCTGCTCCGGCTCGAAGTAACCAGATAGACACCACCGAAAATGAAGATAACAGCCATGCCCTTGATGAAATTGAAAGAGTCCATACCCCAGCAAACGGCAACAATGCAGGCAACAAGTGGTTGGATATAGTTGTACATGCCCGCCACGGTGGGACGGAGATTCTTCTGTCCGACCACAATCAGCATGTAGCTGATGAAGGTAGCCCCCACGACAATAAAGGACAAGCCACCCAATTCAGGAAGATGCAGGCTGCTCCAGTCCGTACGCATCAGGCTGTTGGCAGAAAATGGCAGGATGCATATGAACGAGTAGGTGAACATCCACTTCATAATGGTCACCAGCGAATATTTGTTCACGAAATCCTTATATAATACAATGTAGAGGGCATAGCAGAATTGCGCCAGCAACACCAGCAAATCGCCCCATATCATTGTGCCGCCTGCGGTTGTTGCCGATGTTCCTTGCCCGTTTTGCCCGTTTCCAAGTATCAGTAACAACGCACCGCTCGCTCCAGCCGCAATGCCCAACACTTTCTTTCCGGTAATGGGCTCTTTCAGTATCAATGCAGCCAGTACCATAGCCCATAGAGGCATACTGGTAGTAATAATGGAGGCATCACCGGGTGAGCTTAGACTGACACCGAATATGAAACAACCTTGATTGAATACAATACCTAAAAGGGCGGCAACAAACAGGCTTGCCAAGTCCTTATGGCTGACATGTTCCGGTTTTTGAAAAAAAGAAGCTATCCAGAAGAGAACCATCGCACCCCCGATACGTAAATCGGTTACGACAAGAGGCGTAACAGCTCCTCCCAACATGATAAATTTGGATATGGGAGACATCAACCCCCACATGGCATTTGCCCCGAACATGGCGGCATGTCCTTTCCAACAAATCTTTTCCATATGCTATTGTTATGTCTTTAATAAGAAGTCCAACCTCCGTCTGCTACAAATATGGAACCGTTGACAAAAGAGGCCTCGTCAGATGCCAGAAAAAGTACAACTTTGGCTATCTCATCAGGGGTGCATTTCCGCATATTAGTGATATAACCTTCCGAAACTTTGGTCTCGATGTCTTTCCAGTTATCAATGGATTTGTCATGAGCCGTTCTTGATCCGATTAAGTTCTCACTGTTTACCCGCAGGTTTGTCTCGACTCTGCCCGGTGCCACCGCATTACAACGGATATTCTTGTCCTTATAATTAAATGCCACATTTTTTGTCAGTCCTATCAGGCCATGCTTGGAGGCTACGTAGGCTGCCCCTCCACCCCTTGCTCCCGTAAAGCCGGCAATGGAAGCTGTATTCACAATGACTCCTCCTCCTTGTTCTTCAAATACAGGAATAACGGCACGGATTCCACGCATCGGCGCTGTAAGATTTGTAGAAATCACTCTGTCCCAAATCTCATCGCTGACCTCGCCTGCCGGAAGAAGTTCATCAAAAACTCCGGCATTGTTTACCAGAATATCAATTCGTCCAAATCGCTCTAAAGCCGAGTTTATCATCCGCTGTACATCATCTTCTCTGGTTACATCCACTTCAACCGGTATAACGTCCGATTGGTTTTGTTGCAACGTGTCTGCAATCTTCCTTACTTCTATACCGTTGATGTCTGCCAGAATAACTTTTGCTCCCTCATTGGCGAATAAGACAGCTATTGCCTTTCCATTGCCGGATGCAGCTCCCGTTACAATTGCAACTTTATCTTTCAGCCTTCCTGAAGATACTTGTGCTAAACTATTAGATACACTTCCCATAAGTAAAATAAATGTTACTATAAATTTTAATATTCTCATGTTTCTGTTTTTTTGTGCAAAGTTAAATGTCATGGAAATGAAGATTATTGTATTTTTGTACCATAAACATGGAAAAATAAGCTATGTGGAAAGAAAATCTATATCAGCCGGTTGAAATACTTTTAAGGGAGCACGATACATTTCCAATTGGAGAGCACCAGCATTCCTTTTTTGAAATGGCTTATATTCTGGAAGGCACCGGGAGGTTTGTTGTCAATACCGTAAATGGCGGGGAAGAACATTATGATTATTGTGCCGCCGACTTATGCCTGATACCCCCCAACAGAGTCCACTTATTTCAGACCTGTTCACATAGTCGTTATTTATTTATCCGGTTCACGGAGAATTATGTGACCGATTATATAAATAGATATGCTGAAGGGGCTCTCGACATACAAGCCGGATACTGTATCCGATTTCAGCAAAGTGATGCGGAAATGCTTCACAGTTTGATTGAACTAATTGTCAGGGAGGTATCTGAAAAGAAAATGATGTCGGGCTATCTGCTGAACTACTACGTGAACAGTGTCATTGTGCTTGCTGTAAGAAATCTTTCCATATTGGCCCCGGAGCATGATAATGCGGACAGTAGCAAGGCACAGTATATGCTAAAATACATCAGGCAGCATATCCACCAGCCCGAACTCCTGAAATTGAATATTGTAGCTGAAAAATTTCACCTTTCCCCCACTTATGCAGGGCGTTTCTTTAAACGGAATTTTGGAGAGGATTTCAAACAGTACATCCAAAAAAGCAGGTTGAAAACGGTGGAAGACATGCTTGTCGGCACTCAAATGAGCATTAAAGAGATTTCAAACAGAATGGGCTATACCGACCCGTGCTACTTGAACAAGTTGTTTCAGCAATATCATAATATGACTCCCTTGCAATATAGAAAGAAGTATTGCGATACACATTTACCAATTGGTGAAGAGAAATGATTATTGGATTGAATATATTGGTATTAGAAAATAATCATAATTGTTCGAATTATCAGTTATTTCTTGGTAAAAACGTCAATCTTATTGAAGAATAAAAGGGAAAGAATCTTTCGGGTACTTCTTTTTTAGGTAGACTCACGTTCTTTCATTTCTGCATCTAATGTCACACATTCAATAAGTGGAGATGAACTTTCTATCATACGTATTAGCAGTTCGGATGCCCTTTCAGCCATTTTCTCGACAGGTTGTTCGACTGTGGTAATAGAAGGATGAACCAACTTGCAAAGTTCAGTCCCGGAGATACAAGCTACTGACACGTCTTCGGGAATACGATAATGGTGATTTTGCAGGCAATTCTTGGCACCCAGCACAGACATCTCGGTAAAACCAAAAATAGCATCAAACGGAATCTCCTTTTTAATAAATTCTTCTATCGCGTGTTCGCCGTCTGTAAAATCGAGGCCGGCATTGATAATATAGTCGGATGGTAAATTCAAACTAAATTTGCGCAAGGCATCACGATACCCCTGCTTACGATCTTGGGCATTGGGAATATAGTCTGGTCCCGCTAAGTGAACTATATGTGTGCGTCCTTTCCTTATCATATGTTCCACCATGAAAAATGCTTTTATGTAGTCATCTATTCTCACACAAGAGGCTCCTATTCCCTGCAAGGTACGGTCGAAAAAAACAATGGGAATTCCTTTCTCGATTAAATGTCGATAACAGTCCAGGTTCTTGGTACCATGGCATATACTCATCAATATTCCATCTACGCGGTAGTCTTCCATCATTGCCAAATTTTGTCGCTCTGCCATCGTATCCTCATGAGATTGAGCTACCACAACTCGGTAGCCGGCTTTATTTAACGTCTCTTGAGCATAGATAATGAATGTAGGGAAGAAAGTGGTTGTCATTTCGGGTACCACAATACCGATGGTACGTGTGCGTTGCTGGCGCAAATTGACTGCCATCTCGTTTCTTTTGTAGCCCATCCGTTCAGCTGTCTGCTGAATCAATCGCATGGTCTCCTTTCCTACATTTTGTGCGTCCCCTCTGAGGGCGCGTGAAACCGTAGACTTGGAAATTCCGAGTTCACGGGCTATATCGATAATCGTCACGTACTTCATGGTATTTTCTTGGATTTTCGGGTACAAAGATAGTTTTATATTTTGAAAACATTTTGGGAACGGTTGCGGATTTTGGGAACGGTTGCGGGAACGGTTGCGTAAAATTATTTTGTTAAAACTCTAATTGTCAAAGATATAGACTTGTACTTTTGTGACAAAAAGAAATAATAATCTTAATTTGTAACACGCATGAAAAATAACTCTGATTTATCAAAAGTACCCTTTATCAGCAAATTGGCTTATGGAATGGGTGATGTAGGCTGTAATTTCAGCTGGATGTTCGTAGGCAATTTTCTCATGATTTTCTACACTGATGTATTTGGTATCGGTATGGGCGCTGTGGCTACCCTAATGCTGCTTTCCCGATTTTGGGATGCAATCAACGATCCTGTAATTGGCGCCTTGAGTGACAAGACTCATACGCGTTGGGGACGTTACCGTCCATGGTTGCTTTTTGGAGCCCCGCTCACTGCATTGGTGCTGGTGCTCACATTCTGGGCGCATCCAGACTGGAGCAATACAAGTAAGATTGTCTACATGTCTGCTACCTACTGTATTTTGGTATTAGGTTATACTTGCGTCAATATTCCCTATGGTACGCTTTGTGGAGCTATGACTCAAAATATGGACGAACGAGCCCAGATTAACACCTCGCGTTCGGTAAGTGCAATGATAGCTATCGGCATTATCAACATTGTTACCATTCCCTTGATTGAATTTTTCGGGCAGGGAAACAATCAGCAAGGCTACCTGTTAATAGCCATTCTCTATGGTTGTATTTTTGCGGCTTGTCACATTTTTTGCTTTGCCAAAACAAAGGAAGTGATAGAAGTACCTCCACAACAGAAACTCTCGCTTAGTGTTCAACTTAAGGCCGTAGTAAAAAATAAGCCTTATCTGCTGGCTTTGACCGGACAGATACTCTTCGGATTCGTACTTTATGGACGCAATGCCGATATGCTCTATTATTTTACTTATGTGGAAGGTAGTGCTTCGCTCTTTTCTCTCTATTCATTAGCCATTATTATTCCATCGATTATTGGTGCGGCCTGCTTTCCCGCAGTATTTAAATGGACAGCCAATAAAGGATGGTCAGCTTCGGTCTTTGCATTGGGTACCGGCATCTCCATGGTGTCTCTATATTTCTTCAGCCCTAATACAAGCCCGGTTCCATTTTATGTACTTGCAGCATTGTCACAGTTTTTTTTCTCGGGCTTCAACACAGCTATCTATGCGATTATTCCCGATTGTGTGGAATATGGCGAATGGCGTACAGGAATACGCAATGACGGATTTCAGTATGCGTTCATTTCCCTTGGCAACAAGATAGGAATGGCTTTGGGTACCTCATTACTTGCTTTGGTGCTTGGCATGGCCGGTTATGTGTCAAACGTAGAGCAGAATCCCGAAGTAATCTCTATTATGCGTCATGCTTTCAGCACTATACCCGGTGCTTTGTGGATTCTTACGGGAGTAATTCTCTTCTATTACAAACTCAACAAGCATATTTACAATCGCATTGTAAATGTTATCAAGCATCGTCCGCACTTCAGACATAACAAATAAAAGATAAATAGATAATAATAAACTAACAAAAAAGAAACATTATGAAAGGTACAATGAAAGTAGCCGTTATGAACGGCATTGGAGAAATGGGTTATGTAAATCGTGAAATCCCTCAACCCGCCGACAATGAGGTTTTAGTAAGAATAGAGTATGTAGGTATCTGCGGATCAGATATGCACTACTATGAGACAGGCCGTATTGGTGACTATGTCGTGAAACCTCCTTTCGTATTGGGGCACGAACCGGGCGGTACGGTGGTAGAAGTCGGAAAAAATGTGAAGCATCTGAAAGTAGGTGACCGCGTGGCGCTTGAACCCGGAAAAACGTGCGGCCATTGTGAATACTGTCGTGAGGGAAAATATAATCTGTGCCCTGATGTGGTATTCTTTGCTACCCCTCCCGTTGACGGCGTATTTCAGGAATACGTGGCTCATGAGGCCGCTCTCTGCTTCAAACTTCCCGAAAATATGGATACCATGGAAGGTGCATTGATTGAACCGCTCGCTGTCGGCTTCCATGCAGCCAATCAAGGGGGAGCACATGCCGGACAAACGGCTGTGGTATTTGGTTCGGGCTGTATCGGCTTGGTATCAATGATGGCTTTAAAGGCCGAGGGAGTTTCAAAAGTATATGTAGTGGACATCATGCAGAAGCGACTGGATAAGGCAATGGAGTTGGGAGCAACAGGTGTCATCAATTCCAAGGAAAAGAATGTAGTGGACGAGATTTATCACCTCACTGACGGAAAGGGAGTGGACTTGGTGATTGAGACTGCCGGTATGGAAATAACAGCCCGCCAGGCTATTCAAGTGACTAAAAAAGGAGCCACCATCGTCCTTGTAGGCTATTCCAAGAGCGGGGAAATGACGTTACCGTTCAGTTTGGCTCTCGACAAAGAACTGACATTCAAGACTGTGTTCCGTTACCGTCATATTTACCCCATGGCTATCGAAGCTGTTGCTTCGGGTAAAGTTAATCTGAAAGGCATCGTTACCAATATTTTCGATTTTGATAATATTCAGCAAGCGATGGATGAAAGCGTACGCGACAAGGCCAACATTGTGAAATCTGTAATAAAAATCGCACAATAGATTATGGACTCAATTCGCAATATCGTAGTAGGAATGGGCGAGGCTCTGTGGGATGTACTTCCCGAAGGAAAGAAGATAGGCGGTGCACCCGCCAATTTCGCCTATCATATATCCCAGTTTGGGTTAGAAAGCAGGGTTGTAAGTGCCGTTGGCGCAGATAAACTGGGTAAAGAAATCACGATAAATTTCAATGAGAAAGGACTTAGGCAGGAAATTACCACAGTTCCTTATCCCACAGGTACCGTACAAGTGACGCTCGACCCGAACGGAGTGCCTTGCTACGACATCAAGGAAAACGTAGCATGGGACAACATCCCGTTTACCGACAGGCTTTATAATCTGGCATTGCATACACAGGCTGTATGCTTCGGGTCATTGGCTCAACGTAACGTGGTGAGCCGCGAAACGATCAATCGCTTTCTTGACTCTATACCAGACAGTGCTGATGTCTATAAAATATTCGACATCAACCTGCGACAGGGATTCTATACTAAAGAGATAATTTGTGACTCCATGCTGCGTTGTAACATACTGAAGATAAACGATGAGGAGCTTGTGACTATAAGCCGCATATTCGGTTATCCCGGCATTGATTTGCAAGACAAATGTTGGATTCTTCTCTCAAAGTATAATTTAAAGATGCTTATTCTCACTTGTGGCGTAAATGGAAGTTATGTGTTTACTCCCGGTAATGTATCATTTGTTGAAACTCCACGAGTGGAAGTGGCCGATACAGTAGGTGCCGGAGACTCATTCACTGCCAGTTTCATTTCATCGTTAATCAAAGGATGTAGCATACCCGATGCTCACAAGATAGCGGTTCGTGTATCAGCCTATGTTTGTACCCAGAATGGTGCCATGCCTGAACTGCCACAGTATTTGAAAAATATCTAATGAATATGAAACGGATATTTATTTTACAGTTGTGCCTTTGCTTCGCTATGGTAGCGAAGGCACAACTCCACCTCGAAGCCAACCTATGTAACAATCACTTATGGCGTGGCATTGAAGTGGCCGACGGGCTTGTTCTTACAGCCGATGCCACTTATACCACTCCCGGCGGATATTTTACCTTTGGATTATGGGGAGGTACGAACACACAAGGCTCCTATAAAGAATTTAATCATCATGTTTCATTTCAAATGGGAGGTTTTAAATTGGCTCTTTGGGACACATACAATTTTTCGCCAAATGCGACTTATAATAATAAGGAGTATTTCAATTACAATGCGCGGACTACCGGACGTTTTTTAGATGTGACAGCCAGTTATCATTGTGGTAAAAAGTTCCCGATATTATTGAGTTGGAGTACAGTAATATTCGGACGTGACCGTAATACAGCTAATACCGAAAATAAATATTCTACATTTGTTTATGCCGAATATCCTATTTATGAGAAAGATGTTTGGAAACTTGATACCGGTTTGGGAGGTGCTTTTGCACTTAATCGTGCAGGTGATTCGTCGCATTTCTTCGGAACAACGGAGGGAATTGTACATGTTGCGCTTAAACTCACTCGGAAAATACATATCGGCAATTGGACATTTCCCGTTCATGCACAAGCTCTTTGGAATCCTCAATCGAATAAAGGCTTTCTGCAAATAGGCGTTGAGATATTTTCTTTCTAAATTTCCAGACAAGTAAATTATATATTAACTTATACTATAAACGATATGAAAATAAAAGAATTTTGTACCGGTATTCAACACGTAGGATTACCAACAAACGATATAGCTAAAACTATCACATTCTATGAATCCATAGGATTTACCTTAGCTTATTGTACGAATAATGAGAATGAAAAAGTGGCTTTCTTACAGTTAAATAATCTGATGATAGAAACCTACCAGAACTTTCAAGCAACAATGAAATCAGGAGCCATTGATCACATTGCCATTGATGTGAAATGTATTGATGAACTATTTCAGGTAATTAAAGCTACGGGATATGCGTTGCTCAACACCAAAGTTCAAACACTCCCATTTTGGGAACATGGAGTAAAATTTTTCACAATCATGGGACCGAATGAAGAGAAAATTGAGTTTTGTGAAAGGTTAGAGCCATAGAAGGGACATTCTTATATTATAAGAAAATTGAAGATTAATTTCAACAAATTCTGAATACCTTTTTGCTGTAAGAAATTTCTTAGAGCCTGCTTAAATTTTTTAAAGGAAAATTTAAGCAGTTTTTTTGAGTTTATTTTCGATTAGTTTCCCTATTTTTCTTCGTCCTATAGTCCGCTATTGTTCCTCTTAAAAACAGCAAAACATCCTCAAAAATAATTCTTAAAAAAATGCAGAGCAAAATTTAAACAGGTTCTTAATTTACCGTTCTATATTCATTCAGCGAACATCCCACGACACGCTTAAAACCTTACTGAAATACTACGGATATTGATATCCCAAAGCGTAAGCAACTCTTTTACCGTATCCATTGTTTTTGCCAATATATTCTTGTGCAGATAAAATTATACCTAAATCTCCCCAAAACTGGCTATTAAGCTGCGAATTTACGCATTGGTGAATTTGGGAGTGTCAGACAGTGTCAGCATTGCCAAACTGCTGAACTATTCCCAACAGACCATATACAATTATCGGATGAAAATCAGACACTCTGCCATTATTCCGGAAAAGGAATTCGCCGATGCTGTCATGAATCTATACAACACTAAATAATATCCTTTTTTCACATATTTAATTTTATGAAATGGATATGGTTACTTATGGAAGTCTTTGACTGATTTCTTACAACATTCGTTTGCCTTTGTCCAGATTATGGTATAGGTAGAATCTGTTTCTTCAATTCAGCCATCTATATTTATTGGGAGCCGTTCCAGTTCTCTTTTTGAAAATGAAACTGAAATACTGTACCGAAGGAAATCCAAGTTCATGCACGATTTGAGAAATAGACTCACCAGAGGAACGTAGCTTCTCTTTTGCTATTTCAAGACGTTGAAGTTGAATATGGCAATTGTGTGTGTGCCCGAGTTGCAGTTCAAGCAGATTATTGAAATAGGCTTCCGACAAATGAAGTTGTCTGGCGCAATAGGCGGATGTAAGCGGTTCTTGTGCCAGTTTCCCTTCTCCGATATATTGTTTGACAAGTTTTTCGTATTGTCGTATCAGCAGTTCATTGTTCAATTCACGGACAATGAACTGCCGCTCATAAAAACGGGTGGTATAATCCAACAGACGGGTGATATGCCGTGTCAGAATAGTGCGTTTGTAGGAGTCCGTAGTATGGTGAAGTTCCCTGCGAATATCATCGACACACGAAGAAAGTATCCGTCTTTCTTTTTGGGATATATGCAACGCTTCTTTGGACGCATACGAAGGTATACTCTTCAATCGTTTTTTCAAGTATTCTGCCCTTGAACAGGTCGGGATGAAATGCAACCGTCCATAAACAAGATGCAGGAATTCCCACGCAGACGGAATCCGGACAATAACCGATGAGCGTTCCGTCGCAGTAGTCGCAATGCAGTCGGCCATACTTTGTACAGACTTCGACAGGTGAGTCCGTCAATATCAGACAATAGTATCCCGACCGGCACAAGTACGGAAGAATCGTACGAGGATTGGCAGAGTCGTCGATATAAAGTCCGGGAAATTGCAATTCGTTCATAACTTGCTATATAAAGACTAATTTTGAGAACGAAATTCATTGGGCGTATAACCCGTCACTCGTTTGAACATCCGGCTTAGATGCTGCGGGTATTGGAACCCCAGCCCGTAAGCAATCTCGCTCGTCGTTTTATCCGTACCAAGTAAGGCTTCTTTAGCCCGCTCGATAAGTTTGTTCTGAATATATTCCGAAGCGGTCTGCCCTGTCTGTTTACTGATCATATCTCCGAAATAATTCGCAGACAGAAATACCTTGTCGGCAAAATACTTGACGGTCGGTAATCCCTCTCGTATCGGGGTATCGCTGTCAAAATACTCGTCTAATAGTCGCTCGAAACGGACGACAATGTCCTTATTTACCTCTTCTCGTGTGGTGAACTGCCTCTCATAGAAGCGCATACAGTAGTCGAGCAACAGTCCGATATTGGCACAAATCAACCGGCGGCTGTGTTTGTCGATACTATGCTTCAGTTCTGCCTCTATTTTATGCAGGCAGTCCATTACAGTTTCACGTTCTTCCTCTGAAAGATGCAACGCCTCGCGAGTCTCATAAGAGAAGAATGAGTAATTCTTAATTTCCTGACCGAGTGCCGTACCCCGAATCAAATCGGGATGGAATAGAATGCCATGGGCGTTCGGTTGAGTATTTTTCAGCATCTCGGTCTCCGCGACCTGACCGGGGGCGAAACTGACTATCGTACCGTCCTGATAGTCGTAACTCTGACGTCCGTACATAATGTTTCCGCAGTAGGTGTCCTTCAGATAAAGGGCATATACACCATAGTTGATCTTAAAGTGTTCGGGCCACTGCGTTGCCTTCGACAAATCGACTACACTCACTAACGGATGTCGTGTTTCGAGTCCGAACAGTTTGTTGTATTTATCAATTTCATCGAGTTTTATAACTTCTTCCATAAGCGTTTATTTAAATTCTTTCGAGCAAAAGTAATTCATTTGATTTGAATTACATACGGTCCTATTGCAGAATCGAGGATTCGGGTATGAATATCCGTAAATCGTATACAAGCCGGCTTATTCAATCGCGGTAAATTTGCAATCAGAAAATGAACAATGAAAAAATAGAAGCTTATGGATCGCAGAAATTTCTTAAGGACGGCATCGAGTTTTGCACTACTCGCAGC
>ERZ826613.2234-NODE-2234-length-19698-cov-4.075192_pt1 | contig 19698 bp, 21 predicted proteins | sample MGYA00519925_ERZ826613 | MGnify/ENA primary metagenome ERZ826613 (study PRJEB31778, sample SAMEA3449236) | human gut metagenome | biome: human gut; feature: human-associated habitat; material: faeces | place: United Kingdom | collected 2010/2012 ... | reverse complement strand
ATTGTGTAAATTGTCACAAATGTCATATTGATAATTAACAAAAATGATATTTTTGTGCAACTGGTTGACATTTCTCTTTTTATATGGTAAAATAAAGTATAAATGTTTGAACGGAGGTTTTTAACTATGAAGAAGTTTTTGAGCAGAAAAATTGCTGCCGGTCTGATGAGTTCCGTTATGCTGTGTTCGGCACTTCCTATGACCGGAGCAATGAATGTTATGTCAAATTCGGTTGTCTTTGCCGAGGACAGTGAAACAACAGAAAATGTTGTTTACTATGCTGATTTTGAAGACGGCAAAAATGACTTTACCGGAAGAGATGGCTGTGGAAGTGCCGCAATTGACAGCACAGGCGGATACGGCGGCGGTGCGTGTATGCTCTTTACCGGAAGACAGAAAAGCTGGCAGGGACCTCAGCTTGTTGTTGATGATATTGTAAATCAGGGTGAGGAATATATGGTTTCAGCCATGGTAAAAACACCATGGTATGCAAATGTTCAGGTTAGTATGGAATATACTGATACTGAAGGAACAAGACATTTCAGCAATCTGACATCAGGCATTTCAAATGGCGACTGGGTTGAAATCAGCGATACTAAATTTACAGTTCCGAAGGGCGTTACAAAGGCGGCTATTTATTTTGAATGCTCTGACACAAATGTAAATATCAGCGTTGATAATTTTAAAATCAAAGCGGCGCCGACTTACGATATCCAGTATGATATCCCGTCGCTTAAAGATGTTTTCGCAGAGAATTTTAAAATCGGCGGTGCGGTAACTACATCAGAACTTGCTCCTAAATCCGCACAGGAACTCATTAAAAAGCACTATAACAGCCTGACACTGGGCAATGAGCTTAAACCTGATGCTCTGCTTGACCAGAAGGCAACTATTGCTACGGGAAGCGAAACAACTCCTGTTATAAACATTTCCGGAGCAAGAACTATTCTTGATTTCTGCCGAGACAATAACATTCCTGTAAGAGGTCACGTTCTTGTATGGCACAGTCAGACACCTGACTGGTTCTTTAAAGAAGGGTTTAAAGATGACGGTGCATGGGTTTCAAAAGAAATAATGCTTCAGAGAATGGAAAACTATATCAAGACTGTTTTTGAAACACTTGAAAAGGAATATCCTGATGTTGATTTCTATGCATGGGATGTTGTAAATGAAGCATGGCTTGATGACGGTAACCCTCGTAAGGCTGGTTCACAGGGTGCCAATGGTTCAAACAATTCCGCATGGGTTCAGATATTCGGTGATAACTCATTTATTGAACCTGCTTTTGAATATGCAAGAAAATATGCTCCGGAAGGCTGTAAGCTTTATTATAATGACTTCAATGAATATATGCCTTCCAAAACATCTGCAATTGTAAAAATGGCAACTGAACTCAAGGAAAAAGGTCTTATTGACGGTATCGGTATGCAGTCACATCTTGATGTCGGATTCCCGACAGCAGCAAATTATGAAAATGCTCTGAAAGCTTTCTGCGATACAGGACTTGATGTTCAGGTAACAGAGCTTGACATTACAACAGTTGATACGTCTGAAACCGGATTTGAAACTCAGGCTTCACTTTACAAACAGATTATGGATCTCTGCGTTAAGTATTCCGACAGAATTTCAGCAGTAGTATTCTGGGGAACAACAGATGACAAGAGCTGGAGAGCTGCAAAGTGTCCGCTTCTGTTTAATGAAGATTTTACAGCAAAGCCTGCATACTATTCAATTGTGAAAGGTCGTGAAGTTCCTGTTGTAACAACTACTACGGCGACTACAACAACTACAACAACTACCACTACCACAACCGTTGTTTCAACATCAGTTGTAAAGCCGGAATTAGTTGGCGATGTGGATAAAAACGGTAAAATTGAACTTGCTGACCTCGTGCTGCTTCATAAATATCTCACAAAAAAGTCTGAGCTGAGTGATGAACAGTTTGCAGCGGCAGATATGAATCAGGATGGAAAAGTCAATATATTTGATGCTATTGAATTAAGAAACTTTTTCAATACTGAGATATAACAGAAAAAGCGCTTGACAAAAGCCAACATAACTGATATAATGTAATTGTTATTTTTCATATTTTAGTCTCATGTTAATTGAAGGGGTGCACCACCACGGGTGCAACCCTTTTTTTGTCTTTTTGAGGAAAAAGGAGGTATTTATGAAGATAAATGGCAAAGAAACAGCTTTTGAACCACAGGATTCACTGGCGGTGATCCTTGAAAAAAACGGATTCAGCCTGACAAAAATAGCTGTTATGCAGAATGACCATATAGTTCCGAAAGCTGAATACGATAAAACTTTTGTAAAAGCTGATGACACTATTGAAGTTGTAAGTTTTGTCGGAGGCGGCTGATGAGGATAACTTTGAATGGAAGGGAAACTGAGGTTTCCTGTACAAGTGCTTTTGAATTAAGGGACAGACTTTTTTCACAGGACTGCATTGTCATTCTCAACGGTTTTCAGATATCAGAAAACATGAATCTCAGTGACGGTGACAGCATCAGCATTATCAGAAAAGGTGTTATGCCGGACAGGGGACAGCTTGAAAGTCTTATGGCGGCACGACATACTCCGAAGGTTCATGAAAAGGTAAAGAAAGCGAGGGTTGCGGTCTGCGGTCTGGGCGGACTTGGTTCAAATATTGCAGTAATGCTTGCGAGAACCGGTGTCGGGTATCTGAAACTTATTGATTTCGATATTGTTGAACCTAGCAATCTCAACAGACAGAATTACTATATAGAGCATCTTGGTATGAACAAAACAGATGCTTTGAAAAGTCAGATTGAGAAAATAAATCCGTTTATAAGTGTTTGTACTGTAAACCAGCGGATAACTGCGGAAAACTGTGCAGATATTCTCAGCGACTGCGATATTATCTGTGAGGCATTTGACAGTCCGGAGGCAAAATCAATGCTTACGGAAAACTTTCTTATGAAATTCCCAGAGAAAAAGCTGGTGTGCGGTTCGGGAATGGCAGGATATGAAAGTTCCAATAAAATTGTGACAAAAAAAATAATGAAAAATCTTTATATCTGCGGAGATAACGAATCCGAGGCAAAACCGGGGAACGGTCTTATGTCGCCAAGGGTAAATATCTGTGCAGGACATGAAGCGAACATGATATTAAGGCTTATAATGCAGAATGATGAGCCGTAAAAAGGAGAAATTTTAAAATGAATAATGATAAACTTGTTATAGGCGGACATGAATTTAATTCACGTTTTATTCTTGGTTCGGGAAAATTTTCCATGGATATGACAAAAACTGTTATTGAAAAGGCAGGCGTTGAAATGGCAACAATTGCTGTAAGACGAGCTGATTCCGGAAGCAGTGACAGTATTATAGACTATATTCCTGAGGGAATAACATTACTGCCGAATACAAGCGGTGCAAGAAAGGCTGAAGAAGCCGTTAAAATAGCAAGACTTGCAAGAGAACTCGGCTGCGGTGATTTTGTAAAGGTTGAAGTAATAAGAGATACAAAGTATCTTCTTCCGGATAACTATGAAACAATAAAAGCCACACAGATGCTTGCTGATGAGGGATTTATTGTAATGCCTTATATGTATCCTGACCTCAATGCTGCAAGAGAACTTGTAAAAGCAGGTGCGGCGGCTGTAATGCCTCTGGCAGCTCCTATCGGAAGCAATAAGGGACTTTGCACAAAAGACTTTATAAAAATTCTTGTTGATGAAATAGAACTGCCGATAATTGTTGATGCAGGAATCGGTCGTCCGTCACAGGCCTGCGAGGCAATGGAAATGGGTTGTGCGGCTGTTATGGCAAATACAGCTGTTGCAACAGCTGGTAATGTCGGAATGATGGCAGAGGCATTCAAGCTTGCTATTGAATCAGGCAGACTTGCATATCTTTCAGGCATGGGACGAGTTCTGGAACATAAAGCAGAAGCTTCAAGTCCGCTTACAGGTTTTTTGGAGGACTGATAAAATGATAAAGATTCGTGAAACTGACCCTATGGAATATCAGGAGGGTATGGAAAAAATTGACCACAGCATTATGAACAAGGTTCTTGCTATGGTTGATGATTATGATTACAGTATTTATACAGCAGCTGATGTAAGAAACGTTCTTGCCAAAGAAAGCATTGATGCTCACGATCTGGAAATTCTGCTTTCTCCTGCTGCAGAACCAATGCTTGAGCAGATGGCACAAAGGGCAAAGTCGGAAACTGCAAAGCATTTCGGCAACACTGTTTGTATGTTCACGCCGCTTTACATTGCGAATTACTGTGAGAATTACTGCGTTTACTGCGGATTTAACTGTTCAAATAAAATCAAACGTGGAAAGCTTACAATGGAGGAAATAGAGGAGGAGTATAAAACGATAGCCGAAACAGGACTTCGTGAGATACTTCTTCTGACAGGTGAATCCAAGACAGCATCTTCAGTTGACTATATAGCAGATGCTGTAAGACTTGCAAAAAAATATTTTTCAACAATCGGTATAGAAGTATATCCGATGAATTCAGATGAATATGCAAAGCTTAAAGAAGCAGGAGCAGATTTTGTAAGTGTTTATCAGGAAACATACAATCCTGTCAAGTATGAAGAGGTACACCTCAGAGGTGCGAAGAGGGTATTTCCTTACCGTTTTAATGCTCAGGAACGCGCCCTCATGGGCGGAATGAGAGGCGTGGCATTCGGCTCGCTTCTGGGACTCAGTGACTTCCGAAAGGACGCATATGCCGCTGCACTTCATGCTCTGTTTATTCAGCAGAAATATCCATGGGCAGAGATATCTTATTCTCTTCCACGTCTGAGACCGTTTATCAATAATGAGGAAAACAATTCAAATGACGTTCACGAAACACAGCTTTTGCAGGTAATGCTTGCATACAGAATATTTATGCCGTTTGCAGGAATTACTATCTCAACCCGTGAACGTGCAGGATTCAGGGATAATGTTGTGGGACTTGCCGCAACTAAAATTTCAGCAGGTGTAAAGGTCGGAATCGGCGGTCATGGTGACCATGAACAGAAGGGTGACGAACAGTTTGAAATTTCAGATCCGAGAAGTGTTGATGAAGTACGCAATAAGCTGTTTGAAAATGGACTTCAGCCTGTTTTCACAGATTATGTGAGAGTATAAGTCATGGTAATTGCCGTTACTAACAGAAAGCTTTGTCAGGATGATTTTATAGCCCGCATTCGTGAACTTTTAGATGCAGACCCTTTTGAAGTGATTTTAAGGGAAAAAGACCTTACCGATGAAGAATACCGCAGTCTTGCTGAAAAAATAATTTCGGGTCATGAGGAATATAAAAAGATTCTTTCTCTTAACCGTCCGGAAACTGCATCAGAACTCGGCATTAAGAATGTTCATCTTACAATGGGACGGATTACCCAGTCGGGGAGACCGGATATTGAAAGGGTTGGGGTTTCGGTTCATTCATCAGATGAGGCAAAGACAGCAGAAAAGCTTGGGGCGGATTATCTTATAGCAGGGCATATCTTTGCAACCGACTGCAAAAAAGGTATTCCTCCGAGAGGACTTGATTTTTTTCGTGAGGTGTGCAATAGTGTTTCGATACCTGTTTTTGCAATCGGCGGAATCTGTCAGGAGAACTTTAAACAGCCGCTTGAATGCGGCGGTGCAGGGGTTTGTCTTATGTCTGAATTTATGAAATGTGACAGACCTTTTGAAAGAATAAAAATATACAGATGAAATTTTCCTGTTTCGTTTAAAAGCGGAACAGGTTTTTTATTGCGTATATTGTGAAAGTGTGTTATACTTATCATATATAATGCCTGCCGGATTTACGATAAACAGAGAGTGATGCATATGAGAATACTGATAGTTGAAGATGAAAAAGACCTTGTAATGATATTATCCGAAATGCTGAGTATGGAAGGCTACTGCGTTGACTATTCCTATGATGGTGCAGAGGGTCTTGATAATGCTTTATCAGGAATATATGATGTGATAATTCTTGATATAATGCTTCCGAAAATGGACGGAATAAGCGTTTTATCTGAGATACGCAGAAACAATATAAATACACCGGTTCTTATGCTGACAGCACGTTCGGAAATAGAGGACAAGATAACCGGTCTTGATAATGGTGCTGATGATTATCTTACCAAGCCTTTTAATTCAAAGGAGCTTCTTGCAAGAATACGAGCATTGCTCCGCCGCAAGGAGAAAACATTCATAGACAGCAATCTGAAATTTGCTGATATAGCACTGAACAAATCTACGCATGAAATATGTAAAAATAACCAGAAGGTCAAACTGACTAAAAAAGAGTACAATGTAATGGAGTTCCTTATACTGAATCAGGGTAAGGTGGTTTCAAAAGAGAGTCTTACGGTTAAAATATGGGGTTATGACACAAACATAGAATATAATTCTATTGAAGTTTATATATCGTTTCTCAGAAAAAAGCTGAGTGCAGTGGATTCGGATATACATATAGCAACAGTCAGAGGGCTTGGATATACGATAAAGGAGCATAAGAATGTATAAGGAAATAAAGCATCTCAGAAAAAAATTTATAGCTCTTTCATCAGTAATATCGTTCAGCGTAATTTTTATTATGCTTCTGATTCTGAATTTTCTTATGAATATGTCATATCAGAATGAATTTAAAAGTGCCAAGGATATGGTTACACAAACGGCTTATTCCAATGCAGACAAGATTGATTCAGAGGTAATTCTGCTGAGCGATGAACCGGTTGACGGGGACGGAAATTATGTTATTCAACGAAATCCTCATACAATAAAAAGTGTAACACTAAACGGTAATATAAGCTGTTCTGATGAAAATGCTGACTGGTATTGTGCGGGCGGAGGACTGTTCTTTGAGCTTTATGACGAACTGGGAAACATGAAATATATTCACAAGGAATATAAATTTAATCAGGGGAATACTAAAGTAACTATTGATTTTACTGATGATTCTGACTTCCTTTTTGACGGTCAGAGTGTTCAGACAGACATAACCAAAGTATCTGAAAAATGCTTTTATATATCATATGTCTGGTGGACAGGTTCGAGTACTGCAACAGAAAAAAATCCGAAGAATGTTACACTTCAGATTGACAGTGTGGAAATTCAGTATCTTGATAATATTTCAGCTGCTTCAGTTGAAAATTATAAGGTTCTTAACCGTAGTTTCAATAATATCTATCCTTCTGGCGTACCGCAGATACTGAATAATTTCAGTTGCTTTTATATTATGACAGATTCAGACGGTAATATTTCAGAGATAAATAATGGCAATTTTACAGGAGGAATTTCCAGACAGGACGCTGAAAAGTATATTTCTGATAAGGGAAAAACAGAAATAATAAATAAGATGAAATATGAGCATATCGTTTCAGAATCTGACGGACTGAAAATGCATCTGTTTATACACGATTCACAATCACAAAAGGACAGTCGCCAGTTATTGTTTATTTCTGTTCTGTCAGGCGGAGCAGTATTTATTTTTGTTATTATTCTGATATATTTTATTTCAGGAAAGGCTGTGAGTCCGATTCGTGAAAGCTATGAAAAGCAGAAAGAGTTTATTTCAAATGCAAGCCACGAACTGAAAATGCCTATAACTATAATTACTGCAACAACTGAACTTATGGAAAAGAAAAACGGTTCTGACAGACTTCTTAACTGCATACAGGTACAGTCGGAAAAAATGAGCCGTCTTGTAAATGAAATGCTTGTTCTTACCAGACTTTCAAACTATGAAAAGCAGTCTGTGAATTTTAAGCAGTTTGATATCAGCAGAACTGTTGGGAATGCGGTTTTATATTTTGAAAGCAGAGCATTTGAAGAAAATAAGAGGATTTGTTCTGATATTCAGGAAAATCTTATGTATACCGGAAGCCAGGATAAAATAGATGAACTGACGGGGATTTTACTGGATAATGCATTAAAATATTCTGATGAATCGTCTGATATAAAGATTTCATTACATATGGAAAATGGAAATATAATAATTTCATGTGAAAACTCATGCAGCAATTTTGATCCGGGTGATATACCTCATCTGTTTGACAGGTTTTATCGTGGGGATAAATCGCATTCAGCAGAAAAAGAAGGCTTCGGACTTGGTCTTTCAATTGCAAAGGAAATTGTTTCAGCTCATAAGGGGAACATCAAGGCGGAATATAAAGGCAATAATGTAATATTTACTGTAAAGCTGTAAAATGAAATGCCCTCAACTGTAAGTTCAGTTAAGGGCATTTTTTATTTTATGTAAAAAACTCTGTCAGCTTTTCTTTCAGGTGATTTCGGATATTCGCCATCAGTATATCCAAGTGCACAATGACCAATACCTTCATATTCATCATTGATTCCAAGGGATTTAAGCAGATTTTTTCCCCATTCAGTTTCGAATTCTTCTTTTGCTCTGTGAATCCAGCAGCTTCCTATGCCAAGTTCATGTGCAGCAAGCATAAGATTTCCCATAACAAGACTTCCGTCATATACATGAGTAGGCCAATCCTTTTTTGCAAGGACAATCAATATTGCCGGTGCACCATAGAACGGGTCGAAACCCTTTTCCCAACCACCGATTTCACAGTTAAGTTCGGATATCTGATTTCTTATCTTCGGGTCTGTCACCTGTATGATAATTGTATTCTGAGCGTTTCTGCCGCTTGCCGCATATGTTCCGGCTTCAATAATTTTGTCAATTACTTCCTGAGAAATCATATCCGGTTTATATTTACGGATACTTCTTCTTGTTTTCATTTTTTCCAGTACATCACTCATAAAACCGCAACCTCCAACATAACAGGATTCAAGTATAAAAAAAGCAGGTTTTAATACCTGCTTTTTTATACATATATAAATGCAAATTAGTTCTTTGTAGCGAGTGCTCTTGCCATAGCAGCAGCGTCACGAACTGTAACCTTGCCATCCTTATTATAGTCAGCAGCAGGATTTGTAGAAACGTCGATTGTTTCGCCAGCAGCAAGATGTCTTGCAACCCAAGCAGCATCACGAACATCAAATTTACCGTCACCGTTAGCATCACCAAGAACATATCCGCCATTAGCAACATACTTGATCTTCTTGCCGGTTGCATATGTTTCAGCATCGATACCAGCGTTTCCGTGGAGTTCAAGACCGTCATATGTAACAGTTGCAATCCAAAGACCAAACTTGTCAAGGTTATCCTGGCTGAAGCCCATGTCGCCAATGTTCTTAACGAGAGTCATAAGCTTGCCTTCAACTGTTGAAGCAGCTGAAATGTCAACCTTGTTGAGATGGTTGTTGAGCTTAACTGTAAGATCAGCAAGATCAGCATCTGTGTAGTTACCGTTCTTGTAACCAGCCTTGTCAGCAACATATTTAACGATGTCAGCTGTTGTAGATGCGCCCTTGAGTTCATTGTCAAGGAATCCCATAAGGATAGATGATGTCATGAAAGCTGTGTTTCCGATGTTATCAAGCTTGAGTGAATCAGGAACGTTGATAACTGCGAGATCTTCACAAAGACCGAAAGCGTAGTCAGCAACACCGATTACGTCAACATCATTTTCGCCAACTGTTACAGTTGCAGGAATTGTAACTGTTTCAGCTGTAAGATCTGTCCATTCTGTAATGATAACGCCGTTGTCCTTAACTTCATACTTGAAAGGTACAGTTGCATCGTCAGCACTTACAACGAAAGGCATAGCAGAAGCCAAAACTGAAAGTGCACCGGCAGCTGCCATTAATTTTGTCAGAGTTTTCTTCATAATTATTCCTCCATTTTTAAAATATAATTACATAATACCACTAAAACCTCTATTTGTCAAGAAGTTTTAAACATTTTCCCTTATTTGGCAGTAAGCAGTATAAATATATATGCTATTTATGTAAAATCTGCTGTAATATTTACAGTATTCTATATTCAAAATTTTCCCAAATAAGCTCGGTACCGATATCTATGCCGTCCGGAAGCAAAGCCATTGCTATAAACATAGTGTCATTTGTATCCGTATCTGTTCGGAGAAGTGTTACATATTCTCCTTCAATTTTAAGTACTTTGTATTTATAAGGTCCCATAAATATCCTCCCGATACATATAATAGCATACGTTTTAGCGAACGTCAATATCCCAATTAACATTTTCGTTTAATATGCATAAAATATAATACAAATGTTGAATCAGGAGGTGTATCTTGAATACTACTTTTATTGTCATTATTGCATTCTTTTCCATAGCGGTTATAATTATTGTGTCAGAGCTTATGACTGTTTCTTATCCCGAAGGTTCTGTGCGTGGCTTTACTGTAACAGAGATACTCAGGGGTCCGGAAAATATATCCGAGAGGCTTGATGATATTGTACATCGTGTTATGTGGACAGATGACGAGCTGATATCAAGAGTTGTGATAGTCGGCATAGAACTTGACGAGGCTCAGAAGCTCATTTGCATGGAAATGTGCCGAAAGTATGAATACATTGTTTATACTGATTTCGATGAATTCCAGAAAAATATTCTTAATATTTATGAAATGGAGTAAAAATAATTGATTTTTCTGATGAAAAATAGTATAATAAAATGGTATAATGCTCTATATTAAAAGAAGGGACACCGGATGGAACAGGAAACGCTCAAAATTGAAGGTACAGTTGAAAATATTATATATCGGAATGAGAATAACGGTTACACAGTTCTGGACGTTGATGCCGGCGGTGAACTTATAACAGCTGTCGGGGAACTTGGTGATATTGAAGCTGGAGAGGTTCTTCTCATGGAAGGCAATTATGTTACTCATGCTAAGTTCGGCGTTCAGTTCGCTGTTGAATACTGTGAGCGTAAACTGCCGAGTACATCAGTAAATATATGCAAATATCTGTCATCCGGTGCTGTAAAGGGGATTGGTCCTGCACTTGCCAGACGTATAGTTGATGTGTTTGGTGAAAAAACACTTGAAATAATGGAAAAAGAGCCTTCAAGGCTTATGGAAATAAAAGGTATTTCGCCTAAAAAGTGCGAGAGTATAACAAACGAGGTTCAGAAAATATTCAATCTTCGTCATCTGATGATATACCTGTCAAAATACGGTCTGAAAGCAAGTGTTGCCATGAGGGCATATCAGCAATGGGGGCATCAGGCAATAGAGATTATAAAGAACAATCCGTATAGTCTCTGCACTCCTTACATAGGTCTTTCATTTAAGAAAGCGGAAGAAGTAGCCGGTGAAATGGAGGAAACTGTTGACCCGCACAAGCGTATTGAAGCAGGATTTGTTTATCTTTTAAATGAAAATGCGAATGCCGGTCATTCATGCATACCGATTGATGCATTTGAAAAACTTGCCTGTCGATATCTGAAAATTTCGCAGTCGGATTTTTATGATGTCTATAATTATATGACAGAAGAACAGAAAATTTTTGAATACATAAAAAATGACAGGGGTTTTGTTTATCTTGATGATTATTACTATGCGGAAAGCTATATAGCCGGACGTATAGGCGTTATGCAGGCGTTTTCCAGTCCGGAAGACTTTGATTACGAAAAGCTGATTGATATTGAAGAGGAGCAAAACGGAATTCATTATGAAACTCTGCAAAGAAAGGCTATCGCAACGGCTCTTTCGAGAGGAATAATGATTCTGACAGGTGGACCGGGAACAGGTAAAACCACAACTCTCAATGCAATAATTTCATTGTATGAGAAAAAAGGCGAGTCTGTTATGCTGGCAGCACCTACGGGACGTGCGGCAAAGCGTATGTCGGATCTGACGGGAAGAGATGCCAAAACCATACACCGTCTTCTGGAGGTTGAATTTGATGCCGGAGGAAAGCTTAAATTCAAGCATAATGAAAATGATCCTCTCGAATGTGATGTAGTGGTCATTGATGAAATGTCAATGGTTGATGTTCTTTTGTTTGAAAGTTTTTTAAGGGCTCTCAGGCTTAACTGTCGTCTTGTTATGGTTGGTGACGGAGATCAGCTGCCGTCAGTCGGTGCCGGAAATCTTCTTAAAAGCCTTATTGACAGCAAGTGTATTCCGGTTATTGAGCTTAAAGAAATATTCCGTCAGGCGGAACGAAGCTGTATTGTAACAAATGCACATAAGATAGTAAGCGGACAGATGCCTGACCTTACACAGAAAAACAATGATTTCTTTTTCTTTAAGCGTTCCCAGCCGGATATGGCAATAAACCTGCTTGTGGATCTTGTAAAAACACGTCTGCCAAAAGCCTACGGCTATTCTCCGACAGATGATATACAGGTCATATCTCCTTCAAGAAAGGGGACAACAGGCGTTATTGAGCTTAATAAGGCACTTCAGGAACAGCTTAATCCAAAGAACAAACTGAAACAGGAAGTAAAGTCCGCCGTTTATACATTCCGTGAAGGTGACAAGATAATGCAGACTAAAAATAATTATGACATTGTCTGGTCAAAAGATGGTGAACAGGGAGCAGGAATATACAACGGCGATATCGGAAAGATACTGAGTATCAGCAAACAGCGTATGGAAGTTGTGATTTCCTTTGACGGCAGGACAGCTGTGTACACTTTTGATATGATAAATCAGCTGGAACTTGCATATGCAGTTACTGTTCATAAAAGTCAGGGCAGTGAGTTTGAAGCCGTTATCATGCCGATACTCGGAGGATTTGAAAAGCTTTATTACAGAAATCTTCTGTATACGGCTGTTACACGAGCAAAAAAGCTTCTGATAATTATAGGCTCTGAAGAAGTCATTGCACGAATGGTTGCAAACAACAAGCGTACAAACAGATATACCTGTCTTACAGCAATGCTCAGAGATGAGATGAAACAGCATGAATAAATTCAAAGCGTTTATTCTTGACCTGTTTTTCCCGAACAGATGTCCGGTTTGCAGGGAATTTATTGAATATGATAAATTCATTTGTGAAAAATGCGGTGAAAAACTGAATTTTTGCAAAGCGGATGATATTTGTCCGGAGTGCGGAAAGCAGGAATGCATATGCAGTGAGAATATGCATTATGATAAAGCCGTTGCAGCATTTGCATATGAAGATGCTGCACGTCTTGGCATACTTTCTCTGAAGGACGGTCATAAGGAATTCGGTTATTACCTTGGAAATATTCTTGCTGATATGATAGAGAAAAATAAGGAAATATCTGAAGCAGATATGATAATTCCCGTACCGATGTCCGCAGAAAGACTGAGGGAAAGAGGATATAATCAGGCAGAAATAATTGCAGAAATAATTTCTGACAGACTTGGAATTGAAATAAATAATAAAATTTTATATAAAAAAGCTTCTGAGGTACAGCATAGTCTGAACAGGGAGCAGAGAATGAAAAACGTTTCGGCTTTTGGCATAAACCAAATTGAGCTTTCGGGAAAGAAAATCATTTTATGCGATGATGTTCTTACAACGGGAAGTACTTTAAACAGATGTGCAGAGCTTTTGAAAAGTGCCGGTGCAGCAGATGTTTATGCAGCGGCAGGAGCAACAACGAAATTGAAAAAGGAAGGGTAAATATATATGTCACAGGATATCGGAATTGATTTAGGAACAGCAAATATAGTAATGGCGGTAAGCGGTAAGGGTGTAGTTTTGAACGAACCTTCTGTAATTGCCGTTAATAAGCGTACAAACAAGATTCTGGCGGTCGGCAAGAAAGCTTATCGTATGGTAGGCAAATCGCCGGACTACATATCAGTTATCAGACCGCTTTCTTGCGGAGTTATTTCAGATGATGAAATGACACAGTGTCTTATCCGTGAATTTGTAAGAAAGGCGAGCGGATACAGGCTTATTAAACCGAGAATTGTCATATGTGTTCCGTCATTTATTACGGACGTTGAAAGCAGAGCCGTAGTAGAAGCCGCAATGAATGCAGGGTCAAGGAAAGTATATCTGATACAGGAACCTATTGCGGCTATGCTTGGTGCAGGAATAAATATGTCAAAGGCGAGGGGACACCTTGTTGTTGACATCGGCGGAGGCACTACTGATGTTGCGGTTGTTTCCATGAATGGTGTGGTTACCTCACGTTCTATAAAGGTTGCCGGAAACATGATAGACCAGGCAATTATACGATATGTGCAGAAACGCCATAAACTGCTTATCGGCGACAGAACAGCAGAAGCTATCAAGAAGGAACTTACAAATCTGTACGACCCTAATGATGATGTCAGAATGAATATAGGCGGACGAAATCTTTTAAAGGGACTTCCGGAAATGATAAACATCAGCGAACTTGAAGTCTTTGATGCCATTGAGGACGAGGTTTTCGAGATTGTAGATACTATACGCAGTCTGCTTGAAGATACGCCTCCGGAACTTGTTGGTGATATTTATGAAAACGGAATTCTTCTTACAGGCGGTGGAGCACTTCTCGGAGGAATAGACAAACTTATCAACCGCACACTTGGTATAAAATGCAATATAGCAAATGACCCTATGGGTTGTGTGGCGAGAGGTACGGTTCAGGCATTCAAGCGTCTTGACAGTCTGCTTGACGGATTTGAAAATGTTGCTCTTTACCAGTATAAATAAGAGAAAGCCATCTCATATGAGATGGCTTTTAATTTATGCATTGTTCGCATTTAATTTTTTCAGAAAAGCTTTTGTACGTTCATTTTTCGGATTATCAATTACATCTTCGGGTTTTCCTTCCTCAATTATAACACCGCCATCCATGAAAACAACTCTGTCAGAAATGCTTTTCGCAAATTCAATTTCATGGGTTACAATTATCATTGTCATTTTTTCAGCGGCAAGTTCTTTGAGCACTTTTAATATTTCGGCTGTTAGTTCCGGGTCAAGTGCAGATGTAGGTTCATCGAAAAACAGCATTTTCGGATTCATAGACAGTGCACGGGCAATTGCTGCACGCTGCTGCTGACCGCCTGAAAGCTGGTATGGATAATAGTCGCCTTTATCGCCAAGTCCCATTTTTTTAAGGAGTTGTTCAGCTTCTTTTCTGACTTCGTCCTTATTTCGTTTCTGAACATGTACAGGAGCATCACAGATATTTTTCATAAGCGAGTAATGTGGGAACAGATTGAAATTCTGAAAAACAAGGCCAAAATATTCGTTTATTTCCTTCAGCTTTTTTTTACCTGCATAAACGGGTTCACCGTAGTCAGAATTTACTGCATTTTCACCGCAGTAAGTAATGCTTCCGCCATCAACAGTTTCAAGCATTGAAAGAATCCTGAGAAAGGTTGATTTACCAGAACCGGAAGGCCCGATTATTGATACAACTTCGCTTTCACTGACTGACAGGCTGATGTTTTTGAGTACATTCAGTTCACCAAAAGATTTTCTTATATTTTTTGCTTCGAGTAAGTACATTTTCGTTCCCTCCTTATCTGAAATAACTCATTTTCTTTTCGATGCGTTCCATTATGAATGCTACGATAAAGTTGAATATGTAGTAGAATACGCCTGCTATGAACAGTGGCATGATAGTTGCCTTTGATGCTGCAACCTGTTTTGCAATTGTGAACATTTCTGTATATGAAAGTGCAAATGCAAGAGATGTATCCTTAACAAGCGTAATAACTTCATTTGTAACAGAAGGAATTATATTTTTCACCATCTGCGGGAAAATGATTCTGAAGAATGTCTGGGATTTGCTGTAACCTAATACTGCACAGGCTTCATACTGCCCATGAGGAACAGCCTGAATTCCGGAACGATAGATTTCCGCAAAATAAGCTGCGTAGTTAACAGAAAATCCGATTATAACAGCATAAAAGCGGTAATTTGGTGAAAGATGAATTCCGAAAAGATAATGCGGACCGAAAAATACAACCAACAATTGCAGCATAAGAGGAGTGCCTCTTACAATTGATATGTAAAGTTTGACAATCCATTGAATCGGTTTGAATCTGCACATTCTTCCTGCACATACAAGAAGTCCGAGCGGAAGTGAAAATACAAGTGTAAGTACAAATATTGAAAGGGAAGCAAGGAAGCCTTCGGATATCTGTTTTGTAATGTCTGTGAATTTTTCAAGGAAAGAAGGTTCTTTTTTAGCTGAACCGTCAGCTGTTCCGGTTTCATCAATATTGACTTCATCATGAGATAAACAGATACTTTCTTCAAGTCCCCATTTCTTGGCGATTTCATCATATGTTCCGTCATCAAGCATTTCCAGAAGTGTTGTCTGAACTGTATCACGAAGCTGTGTATTGCCAAGCTTGAAACCAATTCCGTATTCCTCTGAGGAAAGTCGTTCGTCAAGCATTGAAAAATTATTGCCACGAGCTTCGATTTCGTAATTTGCAACGCCTATATCCATACATATTGCATCTACTGCTCCGGATTCGAGATTCATAAATGCACTGTTATAATCTCCGACCTGCTGCAAATCGCTGAAAGATTTTCTGAGATTCTGGTTTTCTTCTGTTGCATCATCGCCTTCAAGTGCTGCTAAAGCTGAACTGTCCGCCTGTACAGCAACAATTTTTCCGGCGAGGTCATTAAGTTCAGATATTCCTGAATCTGATTTTACAATAACAACCTGTGAGTTGTCAACATAAGGAACAGTCCATGTATATTTGTCTTCACGTCCGTTCATGGTAAAGCCGTTCCATATACAGTCAATAGAACCTGAATTAAGTTCCATGTCCTTGGAGTTCCAGTCAATAGGCTGTTTTTTCAGCGTCCAGCCGTTTCTGTTACAGACTTCCTGTGCCAGATCAAGGTCAAATCCAACATATTCTCCGTTGTCGTCTTTGTAGCCGTAAGGCGGGAATTCAGCATCAAATCCGACAATAAATTCCGTATCACTGTTTTCAGCAAAGCACACAAAGCACTGCATAACTGAAAAAGAAAGAACAATCGTCAGCAATACAGATAAAAGCAGTCCTGATTTTCTTTTCATAATTTTCTCCTTTATTTTTATAAGTTGTGCTACTATAGTAATAGTTTAGCACAGTAAACAATTCTATTATATCATACTTTTTTATCTGATTCAACATATAAAAACAAAAAAAGACAGAGAAAATTAAATTTCTCCGTCTTATATATCAAACGTTACGATTATTCACTTACATATGGCAGAAGTGCGATATATCTTGCTCTCTTGATAGCAACTGTCAGCTGACGCTGATGATATGCACAAGTACCTGTAACACGTCTTGGCAGGATCTTAGCTCTGTCTGTCATGCATTTTCTGAGCTTTGCAATATCCTTGTAATCGATTTCGTCAACTCTGTCTGCACAGAACATACAAACCTTTTTGCGTGGTCTTTTAGCACCGCGAGAATTTCTTTCTCTTTCCATTACATTAGCCTCCCTTATATAAAGTAATTAAAACGGAACTTCTCCGTCACTCAGGATTTCTTCAAAATCACTAAGGTCACCAAGCTGTATAGATTCTTCTGCCGGCTGATTCTGGGCAGGAACCGGCTTAGGTGATACCTGTGTCTGCTGTTGCTGAACAGGCTGCTGGAAATTATCACTGATACCGGTTGCAGCAGCACTTGCAGATTTTGATTCACCGAATGAAACATTGTCTGCCTGAACGTCCATGCTGTAATGTTTAACACCGTTTGCATCAGTATAATCATTATTTCTCAGACTGCCTTCGACAATTATCATTTTTCCCTTGGAAAAATACCTGCTGACAAATTCAGCAGTCTGTCTCCATGCAGTAACACGGATAAAATCAGTCTGTCTTTCACCTGTATCTCTGGAACGATAGCCTCTGTCAACTGCTACTGAAAAGCGGCAGCTAGAAATTCCGGAAGTAGTCTGTCTGAGTTCCGGATCGGCTGTAAGTCTTCCCATTATAATAACCTTGTTGATCATTTATGAAGTCCTCCTGTATGAATGGTTATTATTTCTTTACTGTGATCATTGAACGCATAACGCCGTCTGTGATCTTAGCGATTCTGTCGAGCTCAGCCGGAAAGTCCGGTTTGGACTCGAATGTGTAAAGTACATAGTAACCTTCAGTCTGGTCGTCAATTTCATAAGCGAGCTTACGCTTGCCCCATTCGTTGACCTCTTCAACAGTACCGTTGTTAGCGATAAGAGTCTTGAACTTTTCGATAAGTTCCTTCACCTTGTCTTCACCGGCAGCAATGCTGAATACAACCATTACTTCATACTTAGCGGATAATTTTGCCATGTAAAACACCTCCTCCTGGATTTAGCCCGTCATAGCATACGAGCAAGGATAACATATCTATTATATTCCTTTTTTATCTGGTTGTCAAGTGATTTTTAAAGATTTTTTGCAATTTCCTTTAAATATTTGCGGAAATCCGAGCCTATTTCAGGGTGATCAAGACCAACTTCAACGGAAGCTTTAAGAATTCCGAGTTTGTTTCCCATATCATAACGTGTGCCTGTAAAGTCAACACCTGCAAAACCTGAACGCTGAGCAAGTATCTTCATAGCATCTGTCAGCTGAAGCTCATTTCCCGCACCATAAGGAATTTCTTCAAGAATTCCGAATATTTCAGACGGAAGGACGCATCTTCCGAGAATAGAGTAAAGAGAAAACTCCTTTCCCGGTTCAGGCTTTTCTATCATATCTGTGACCTTATAAATATTTTCTTTAAGCGGCTGTATTTTCATAGATGAATATTTGCGTATATCATCTCTTGAAACTTCTTTTATTCCGACTGCACCGCAAAGACCTGTTTCTTCGTATGCTCTCATAAGCTGACCTATGCAAGGGTCTTCACCGATTATAACATCATCACCGTACAAAACAGCAAACGGTTCATCTCCGACAAACTTTTTAGCCTGTAAAACAGCGTGTCCGAGACCTTTTTGTTCCATCTGACGGACATATGTGATATTTGCAAGTTTCGTAATATCTATTACCTGTTCGAGCATTTTTCTTTTTGCTTCACCGCCTGCCGCAAGCTTGTTTTCAAGTTCAGGCATACGGTCAAAATGGTCTTCCATTTCTGATTTTCCACGGCTTGTGATAATGAGAATATCCTCAATACCGCTTCTTGCAGCTTCTTCAACAATATACTGGACAGCCGGTTTATCTACAATAGGGAACATTTCTTTAGGGATTGATTTTGTAGCCGGAAGAACTCTTGTTCCGAGTCCTGCCGCAGGTATTACAGCTTTTTTGATTTTCATTTAAAACCTCCGAAAAATTAGATGAATTTAGATATACACGAATAAATATATAAGAATCATGGTCAGAACAAACTGTATTCCCAGAGCAATAAAAATTGCTCCTGCACTTGTTCCGCCAGATGCCTTTATTTTGGCTGTTGCGGCATTCTCATCAATACCGCTTGTTCTTATAGACTTTACCTTTCTTATGGTGTGCCTGTAATAAAGCCAGTTCGCCAGAAGGCACATAACTATTTTGAATGCAATGAGTATAAAATTTGAAATTTCATAAACAGCTTCAAAGGATTTACTGTTTACATTTACTTTTTCAAGTATTCCTGCTGAAATATCCATTGCATAAAAATAATATATAACCGCAGAAACTGACGTTATGAAACTTACAAAAACTGAAAGAAGCGTTTCCGCCCACATTTTTCTGTTTGCAAAGTACAGCTGCGGGAACAGAAAACATATTATATTAAGGGAAATTTTCTTTCCGGTTTCTTTGAACTTCTTGAAAAGTGTCAGGTAATAAAGCTTGTTCGTACCGATAAAATCAGCGGTATCTGAAAGCTTTACATCTTCAAATTCTTCATCTGGATCCATTCCGCAGTATTTGTCATTTGGATTAAAATTCATTCCCGTAAACGGATTGTTACCCATATTCGGATTCGG
>ERZ826613.2208-NODE-2208-length-19837-cov-4.902133_pt1 | contig 19837 bp, 21 predicted proteins | sample MGYA00519925_ERZ826613 | MGnify/ENA primary metagenome ERZ826613 (study PRJEB31778, sample SAMEA3449236) | human gut metagenome | biome: human gut; feature: human-associated habitat; material: faeces | place: United Kingdom | collected 2010/2012 ... | reverse complement strand
TGGTTAATGAGTCTCTTGCGAGGGAAATTGATAGAGCTCTTTCTACGTTAACCGATAGAGAAAAAGAAATCATTCAGATGTTTTTCGGTATCGGACAGCAAGAAATGACATTGGAAGAAATCGGCGATAAATTTGGCCTCACACGTGAGCGCGTTCGTCAGATTAAAGAAAAAGCAATTAGAAGACTTAGACAAAGTAATCGTAGTAAATTGCTCAAATCTTACTTGGGATAAGTAAGGAATATCAGTTTCTGAAAAGTATTGAATCCGTGTGATATACAGATAATAGCCGCTTACAGATGCGGTTTTGTATATTACACGGATTTTCATATTCAGCAAAATATAGCTATATTTGCGCAGAGATGTTTTACTACTGTTTTACGAAATCGTGCAGTTTGGGTAATAGTCTCTTTATTGTAAAACATACACGACTATGGCAACAATTACGCACGTTATTTTAAAGCATCAAAAGAAAAGTGATAATACTTGGAATGTGAAGTTAAGGATTACGCACGAAAGAAAATCTGCATATCTCCCAACTAAGCATTATGTTTCGCTGGAGATGATAAACAAGAAGACTTTTGAATTAAAGCAAAGGGATAATCCGGTTTATGATTCATTGGTAATAGAAGAGGCTCGGATACGTCAGGAGTTCTCGCGCATGGAGAATCTTGATAGCTATAATGCAAAGCAGCTTGCTGAGTATATTGACAACTTTCTAAAGGGTAAATCAAATATAAAAATAAATCTGTTTGATTACGGGTATTCATTTGCGCAAAAAGCGATTGATGGGGGGCGTTCAATCGGAACAACATATAAGATTACTATGAGTAAGTTTGAGAGTTTTGTAGGGGATAGGGATTTTTCCTTTACCGATCTTACTAGTAGTCATCTAAAGAAATTCGAGGCGTGGCTTCGTTCAAATAAGACAAGGAATGGAGGCGTTATGACAGATACAGGTGTGTGTTTGTATTTAACCACGCTTCATACTATTTTTCAAAATGGAAAGAAAGAGTTTAATGATGAAGAACGAAATATAATTCGAATTCCTAATTCTCCTTTTTCGGCTTACTCCATACCTAAAAATAACCCTACTACAAAGAAGGCTTTGAGTGCTGAACAAATTCGGTCAATCATTGAATTTAAAACGAATGAAATGGCTCCCATGATTGCAAGGGATGTTTTTGTAATTTCTCTTCTTCTTGTTGGTATAAATACTGTCGATATGTATTTTCTTGAACCGGCAAAGGACGGGCGTTTTAATTACGAGCGGAGAAAGACAAAGGGGAGGAGGGAAGACCGTGCGTTTATTTCCATTAAGTGTGAGCCTGAGTTATTGCCATACTTTGAACGGTACGAGGATTCTGTAGGAGATAGGGCTTTCAATTTCTTCATGCGATATAAGAGTCATATTGATTTTAATAGATTGATAAACTTCCATTTAAAAACAGTAGGAAATGCGGTTGGAATCCCTGATTTGACATTCTATTCTGCTAGGCATTCTTGGGCTACGATAGCTCGGAATGATTGCGGTATATCGGTTGATGATGTTGCGTCTTGCTTGAATCATGTCAATTCAGAAAGAAAGGTTACTGATATTTATATCAAAAAAGACTGGTCTGTTATTGACCGGGCAAACCGGAAGGTTCTTGATTTTGTGTTTGGGAAGAAGGGAGAGGATAAAGAAAAAGCCGGAGGTTAGTCCGGCTTATATTCAAAACACAATCTACTATACAATTGACAGTAGAGTTGGAATGTTAATATCCAAATGTTTATTGCTAAATGAACGTTATTATCTTTCTGATTTCAGAGCATGATTTGATGTTTCTTAGATTTTCCGGTATCTCCATTTCTAATTGTTTAAATGCAGGCTCATATTTTGCGATAATATCTCCTACGCTATTAAATCCGTATCCGTTTTCTCCGAATAGCTCAAAGTCACTAACGATACAATTAAGTAGTTCTTTCTTCGCCAGCTCTTTATCTCCAATTAGTAGAGCACGTCTTACATTCCATGTTCTGTCTTTTTCGCATTGAAGCTTTTTTGCGATTTTTGACATGTTGTTAGTCATTCCCCACATCTTGAAGAATAGGATGATCTGAAGCACTCCGAATACAAGGAGTACGATGGTTAAAAAGTCAATCATAATTTTAAATATTTAGTTTGTTCTTTAATTCGTTGAATACATCTGGGCTCTCAAGTTCTCCCCAGTAGTACTTTTTATATCTATCCCGATCAAAGCTTTCTTTCTTTTCATAAACGATAAGACATTGCTTGTCGCAGAGAACGATTACTGAAGATTCAAGTAAGCATGCGTATGAGCGGGCCTGCAGAAATGCCTCCTCTATCTCCTGGTTATTCTTCATATATAGTTTTGCTTCAATCAGAACCTTTGCCTTTTCTTCATCTGGCTTGTTGGTGTAGTGCAAGGCGTAATCAGGGAATATCCGGTGCCCGCGTCCTGCATGAATTGGTAACTGTCGAATGAAATCTTTATTCTCATACCATTCCATAGAGCTAAGAAGCGGTTCCAGTAGTTGAGTTTCAACATCCCTTTCGTGAACTATCGAAATGTTCTTAGGCAGAGTTGGAGCATATAGCTTTGGTAGGGTATCTATATCAAATCCTTTTGCCTTTATCATTCGCAGGAGTTCTGAATAATTCTCGCTACTCATTGGCCATCCGTTTACTCCTTGGAATTTCTTTCTAATAAGCGGGTGTTTGGAAAAGTATTCATCTGCTTGTAGTTCTTTTAAAGTGATATGGGGAATTTCTATTTTACCACTTATATAAGTATTGCTGTAATAGTGGAAGAATGGGTCTATTACTCCATCTGTCTGAGCTATCCATAAGCAAGTTATTGCGCTAACTGGTGATGTTTCGTAGTGAATTAGAATATCGCCTTTCTTAGTCTCTTGATTCGATTGCCAAAAACCAGTAGTCCAGTATTCACCATATCCTTTTATTAATCCGCCAATAAACCATGCTTGTGCAGGTTGTGGAATATTGCTTTTTTCTTCTGTTTGTAATAGATTAGGAGCATAGTCATACAAAAATGCACTGAACTCATCGGGGGTTAAGTTGTTTTCTGTCCTGAATTGGTAGAATACTTTGCACAATTCCCAATAATACATACATCTACCTTTATAGTCCGGTTTCTTTGGTATTGGTGGTAATTCTATGTTGAAGTAATCAGCCAACTTTTTAAGTTCATAAAACCGGTCTATGTACAGATACGGAAAGAAATATTCACCCAACAAGTAATTTAATTCCATTGATAGGAATGGGATATATTCGAGCATTCGGTCAAAATCGCCAATCCTTAGAATTTCTTCATTTTCAATGCGCAAACCAGTGGATATGATTTCCTCATATATAACCCCAGCTGCACACAATGTAGGCAATTCCATATTTTCGTAATCCGACACCTTACAGCACCAGAAATTCTCTAATATATTGCAGATAAGTTCTTCATTAAAGCTTTCCTTTAGTCGAGGATTATACTTCTCAAAAAGATGTTCTTCTTCAATCCATGCTTTCCTATCTGAAAAGCTGGATATAGCCACCTTGCCCTTAGAAGAGGTTTTGTACAGGTTCCATGTGTATTGGTTGAATTTCATAGTATTAAAAATCATCAAGTAACTTTTTTGCAATAAACTTATCTAGAAAGTATTTATCTAGAGATTCTGAACCTTCTCTTGAAAATGAATTTTTAAATCTTCCTTCTTTAATGTATTTATTATCAATGGTCTCAGATTTTGTACCTGTGCTTCCCCATCCGTCTATCAATACTCCTCCATCTTTAGAGAAAAGAATGTCTAATATTGTAATTCTGTATTTTTTCTCCCTTAAATCAATAACAACTTTATAAAATAGATCATTATCGAAAATTGTATTTCCTGTTTTGCTACCTTTGTATTTATTGAAATCGATTTTATCTCCACAAGAATATCCTATTATCCTATCATTAGTTTCTTCTGCAATTTTTATGTTGCCAAATAATTTGAAATAATCAATAATCTCATTTTTAGATAGATTAGTGTTATATATATTTTGCCATATTATATTAGTCTCATTGATAATCTTAAAGTTTAGAAAATTATCCTGTGAATAAGAACTTAATGAAAAAATGAAAATTAAGAAGATTAATAATGCTTTATTCATATTGCTATTTTAAAGTTATAACTGATTTCTTTTAATTTTCCCTTTGATTATAAAAAGTGATCGAATGTCTTCCTTATTTATTTTGGTGTCTCCTTTGAAATTAGGATTGCTTGCTCGGAGAATAATTTTGCTTTCATCGTCACAATAGTGTATCTGTTTGATTGTACGCAGATCGTTTGCATTACTGTTAGTGACAATGAGATAGGCTTCTCCCCATTGAATTACATCAAAGTTAAATATTTGCTTTACAGCTACTATTTCTCCAGCACAGTACTGTGGATACATTGAATCACCAACAACCGGAATATAAGCATTACAGTCATTGAAGTGTTCGTAGTCAATATAAAAAGTTGGATTTTCAGGTGTATTCATATCCATTGATAGTATTGAACAGGAGGCTTCTATATCTTCAAAATATGGGACTCCTTTACCATTTGTGTTTGTAGGAAAATTTTCGTCTCGAAACATATTTCCCTTTTCATTTAATAACCAATCAGGATTGATGCTTTCTATACTATTTAGTATCTTAGTTAGAGGCTCTATACCAAAACTTTCTCCTGGACGCATTAGTTTACGAACATATACTTCTGTCCTGTCTAGTAGCTTAGATGCTTCTTTAACGCTGATATTCTTAGATTTAAGTATCTCAGCAAATCTTTCGTTTATAGTCATATAGTTAAAAATACTAAATAGTATAACAAATAATACTTATTGGTTTGCAATTATACTAATTAGTAGTATATTTGCATCATCAAACAGTGATAACATAATCACAGTTGCAAAGAAACGAATTTTTGAAGTTATAAACAATAGTACATACATATTAAAACGCATGATTATGAGCACAAATTTTAAAAATCAGATGAAAGAGGTTATGAGCCTTGCTTGGCAGATGGTAAAAAAGAACGGCTTCACAATGTCAGAAGCCTTAAAAACAGCTTGGGCTAACTTGAAGTTAAAGTCTGAAATGAAAAATCGCATTGTGAAGTTCTACTTTCAAAAGGTAGACGGTTCTGTACGTGAAGCATACGGTACACTTTGCGAAAAATTAATGCCAGCTATTACTGGTACTGATAAGAGAGCAAAGAACGATACCATTCAAACTTATTTCGATACTGAATGCGGTGAGTTCAGATGCTACAAGAAAGCAAATTTAATATCAATCGCTTAATATTCATGATTATGACAACATACGAATTAGAACAAGGTCTGAATGCTCTTTATAGAGACTTAGAAACAGCAGAAAGCATGGATGAAGAGACGGCTTGTAAAGTCTACAATGTAGACTGTAAGGCTGAAATCATTGAAGTGATTAAAGAAGAGATTGATGGAAAATCCAGTGTAAGCTGCCCCCTAAAACCAAGCGATTCTGCCCCCTTGTGCTAAAATAATCCTACCCCCTTGATTCCAATATAAAAATACCCCTGCTTGGCAATGCCCGGCAGGGGATTTTTCGTAGATTTGATTCCCGTCTTGACCGGTGGGATAAAATCATTTCTACTATGACAACAAAGATAGCAAACATCCTCCAATGTTACGCATTGGGGATGGGGATAAAGCAGATAAGCAGGAGCTTTGAGCTTTCCCGCAACACGGTGCGCAGATATGTGCGCCTGTTTCAAGAGTGTGGTATACCGATAAAGGAGTTGGCCGCCATGCCTTCCGCTCGCATCCAGGAAATGTTCTCTGAAGGTGTTGGCCGTAACAGGGAACCGTCACAACGCCAGCTTGAGCTTGAGGCGCTCCTTCCTGAGTATGCTGCCCGGCTTAGCCGCCGAGGCGTAACAGTGAAAACCCTGTACGAAGAGTACCGCGAGACCCATCCTGACGGATACAGACATGCCAGTTTCGGTAACTATCTCATGCGTTACCGTATGGTGACACATGTCGTAGGCCATGTCGAGCATTATGCCGGAGACCAGATGTATATCGACTTCGCCGGTGACAAACTGGAAGTCGTTGACAGTGAAAGCGGTGAATGTCGCAGCGTTGAAGTGTTCGTGGCCATACTTCCGTGCAGCCACTATACCTATTGTGAGGCGGTCTGGTCCCAGTCAAGGCAGGACTTGATTAAGGCGTGTGAGAACGCGCTTCATTTTTACGGCGGGGTTCCGATGGCGATCGTACCAGACAACCTCAAATCGGCGGTAACCCGCAGCGACCGTAACGAGCCGGTAATCAACGAGGAGTTTGCGGCATTTGCCGAACACTACGGATGTACCGTATACCCCACACGGGTACGTCATCCAAAGGACAAGGCCTTGGTGGAGAATGCCGTGAAGCTGCTTTACCGATCCGTCTACGCTGACATCGAGGGTCTTGTATTCCACTCGCTGGAGTCTCTGAATGCGGCCATATCCGAATCGCTCTCGGCCTTCAACGGACGCAGGATGAGCGGGCGTCCCCAGTCCAGACGGGAACAGTTCGAGCAGATTGAGTCCGACTGCCTCCGCCCGCTTCCCGCCATACGCCATCAGATGAAAGAGCGACGCTCCGCAACAGTAATGCGTAACGGCTATGTCACCTTCAGGCTTCACCATTACAGCGTACCGAAAGAGTATATAGGCAAACGTGTCGAGATTGTCTATGATGCGGACACGCTGGAAATATATCATGGCCTGCGTCTGGTGACCACACACCAGCGCGATGACACGCCATACTCCTATACGACCAAGGATGCCCACGGACTGCCCGGACGTCATGGAAGTTATGAAAAGGATCTGGAACAGATTTACGAACGGGCCGGCCAGACAGATAACGTCCTGCTGCTGTATCTGCGCAAGGTGGCGGAACTCAAGAAGTATCCTCCCGCGGCGTTCCGTTCATGCAGAGGCATCATGGCGTTGGAGAAGACCTTCGGGCTGGAACGGTTGGTGGCGGCAAGCGCATGCGCCACGCAACTGCGCCTATACGGATATCAGGAGATAAGGCGGATCCTTGAACGCGGGGATGATGCAGACTTCCTGTCAAAAGACGACATCGACGATGAGGTCCCCGTAACATCTATCCACAAAAACATCCGCGGAGCAGCCTACTTCGCACAATTAAAACATTTAAATAGAGACAACAATGGAAACAAATAATCTTACCGCACCGATAGCTGTCGAAAAAGACCGCAACACGTTGACAATCGAACTGATGAACCGTATGAAGCTGCACGGCATGGCCGCCGCCTTCACTGAAAGCCTGACCTCCACTATGGCAGAAACAATGACAATCGACTCTTTCCTGCACATGTTACTTGCCAGAGAATGGGACTACCGTGCCAATGCAGCCATCCAACGCCTTATACGCGGGGCGGCGTTCCGCTACAAGGCCTGCCTCGAGCAGATAGACTATGCAATCCCGCGTGGCCTTGACCGCAATCAGATGGAGCGGCTTGCATCGCTGGAGTTCATCCGCAAGGGACAGAACCTCTTCATCACAGGGTCATCCGGTACCGGGAAGAGCTTCCTTGCCACAGCAATGGGGTATGAAGCCTGCAAGAAGGGCATACGGACATATTATGCGAATGCTCCGAAACTTATGGGTACGCTTAAGGTGGCAAAAGTAAAAGGCACACTGGAATCGGAACTCAAGAGAATCGAACGGAGCACGCTGCTCATATTGGATGACCTCTTCCTTGTGAACCTTGATGCCAAGGAACGACCCATCCTGCTCGATATAATAGAGGACCGACATGGGCGCAAGTCCATCATCATCACCTCGCAACTGCCAACGGACAATTGGTATGATGCAATCGGAGACCCTACAGTAGCAGATGCCATTATGGATCGTATTATACATACGGCGCACCGGATTGAGCTGACAGGAGAAAGTGTCCGTAAAATGGCTGCATACAGAGGGAAATAAACTAAAATAATAATAACCCCATCGGTCAAGACTTTTTAAGGGGGCATTGTTGAATGTTTTAAGGGGGTAGAATCGCTTGGTTTTAGGGGGCAGCTTACACTGGATTTTCCAAACGGTATCAATCAGGTTGCTCTTCTTATGAGAGCATTTGAGATTGAGCCTGAAAAATTGGTTATTCCTTTCTCTGATAAAGACAAAGCGAATTTACCGCATTTCCAATTTAACGAATAAGGAGGTAGGATATGATGCTAACTATTGAAACCCTATTTAATGATCCCAACATTGTTGGTGCAGTCATTAATCGTGTTAACCAGACACGTAAAGATGCTATATACTGGCAGCAATACCTGACCTTCCGTAGAACAACTACACGTGTGTTCAAAGATTACATTGGAAGTGTTACAGGAGTTATGGCCGGTTCTATTAATTCACGCTATGGTGAAAAACCTATCCGTGAAAGAAAGAATATCGGTTCAGGATATGGCGAAATTGCCTATTTGGGAGACCGTTATCAATTACCTATCGACCGTTTGTCGGAGTTGCAGGATTTGATTGACAAATTCAACGCAGCAAAAACATCTGACCAGATAGCCGCAATGAATGAAATCGTGAATTTCGTTTATGACGACTTCCGTCAGGTTCTTCTTGCTCCTCACAAACGTATGGATTTGGTATTTGGTGAGTTGATTATGACAGGTTCAACAACCGTCAAGAACAAAGATAACAGAACCGATCCCAGTACGCCTGATGTTCTTAAGATTGAACTTCCGTTCAATTTTATTCAGCCTGACACAACCGAGAAGGCTAACTTCGTTGCTTACTTGCAGAGTGAAGTTGCTAGGTTAGCACCTGATTATGGTAAGTTCTCAAAGATGATTATGTCTCGTGGAACGTTCGTTAAGAACATCGCAGGAAGTGCAGACTTTGAAAAGTTTAAAGCAATTCTTCCTGCAGCAGAAGTTACCATGTCAGCCGGATTAATTTCCAGCGAAATGGTTAATGCGGTGTTTGCAGGTATCGGACTTCCGTCTATTGAGATTAAGGAAGACTACGTAAAGGATCAAACAGGTGCAAACCGTGCGGTTTATGCCGATGACCGTATTACCCTACTTCCGCAGGAACAAATCGGGTATATGCGATTCCATACTCCATACGAGGTAACAGATCCTATCCCCGGTAGAAGCTATAGCCGTGCGGATGGTGAATTGCTTATTTCTCAAGAGAGAACTAACGAAGGTAGATTCCTTGAATATACCGCAGAGTGGATACCGCAGATCAGCAATCCTAACGAGATTGTTAATCTTGACCTAAGTGTAATGAACGCATGATAAGAGTTATTCAATCCTTTAAGGACAAAGTGACAGGCGAAGTTTACCCTATAGGTAAGGAACTTGAATTGGACGAAGAAAGGACTAAAGACCTTATCAATCGTGGGCTAGTGGTTGTTTCTAAGAAGAAAAAGAAATGATTATACGTGACTACATAAAACAGAAGTTTCAGACCTTCGGCATTCAGTTGTCGGAGGCTGACCTTTTGGATATTGCTATGAACGCAGAAGATGAAGTTACCGAGGAAAACAAAGACCTTGTTAATTTTAAAATCGTAAAGTTCATTCCAAATCTAATACTTCGTGCAACCTCAATTTCAGAAAGTGGATTTTCAATGTCTTGGGATATTCAAGGGTTGAAAGATTACTACTCTATGAGATGTAATGAATACGGGATAGAGGATTTACTTAGTGATAAACCTAAAGTAGCATTCTTATGATTTTTGCACCTCATACTTTGCAGCTAAAAGTCGTTACCGAACCTGAAAAGGACGATTATGGGAGACCAATACCCGGAACAGGTGGGGAAAACTGGCAAACAGTATGCGAGTGTAGGTGTGACGATAATACAACTAAGGAGTTTACCTCCGATAATGGAACAGTCTTTAGACCTAGTTATCATGTCGTGTGTGACAAGATAGCGATTAATGCAGGTGTAGAAGTGCGGTGTATGGACGGTGACACAGTAAGAGGTAGTGGTAAGGTACTTGTGGTTAAGTCTACTAACTATTATCAATATACAGAACTATGGTTTTAAGTGATTTTTCCGATGTAGATTCTTGGTTCGATGAAGAAACCGCTCGTGTTCTTGAGAAAGAACGTGAGATAGGCGTTGAGACAGTAGAATATGCAAAGGATAACGGGAATTATCAGGATCATACAGGATTATTGAGAAAGTCAAATGACTTCGAAGTAGATGAACAAGGTTTATTACTCAAGAATGAAACGGAGTACGCTTCGTGTGTAGAATCTAAAGGATTTGATGTTTTAAGTGGTACGGCACTCTTTGCCGAGAAAAAGCTAAAAGAAGAATTTGAATGATAGTATCAAGCGACATAGCTAACATTCTTTACCGTGACTGCAAGGCATTCGGTATTCAGATAGTCCCCGACGGAGAAACTCTTACGGGTGAGATTACTGCCGAAAGAATTGTCATTCATGCCAAAAGCCAACAACCGGGTAGAATATGGAAGAAAGGCTTTGTAGAGGTAAACCTATGTGTGCCTGATCTAGGTGTAAATTCAGCCAACTCAATAAGACTAGGACAGTTAGAAAGACAGGCTCAGTCATTGTTGGATGATATTATAGGCTCTTATGATGGTACTCACTATTATTACGGAATAGCTAAGATCGGAAGAGAGCAGGACGCTAATTTAAAGTGTCATTATGTGAATGTAAGAATTTTATTTGAGATTTTAAATGTAAAATAACTATGGCTAAACAGTATATAGGAATTAAGAGAGTATGGTATGCAGATGCTATTGCATCCATTGCAGGGGCTTCACTTTCAGGTGCTGAAATCAAGGCCTTAATTGATAATGCCGCCACTAAGGAGGTAAAGAACGTACATCAGGATACTTGGGGTTATGCCGAAGATGATCCAACCATCGCAGAATATCGTAATCAGCTAACAGGTAAGATTTACTACCGTGATGTGGAACAGGAAGGAGCCGCTACAATCAGCTTTACGATGGGTGAATATGAATATTCCGATAAGGCTGCATTGCAAGGTGGTACTGCCACTACAACGGGATGGGATAGACCGGCCATTAAAGAGAATATCTCTAAGTGCATTATCGCACAGACAAAGACCGGTAATTACATCGTATTCCCCAATGCATCTATCATAGGTAAGGGAAACTTTACTGATAAAAACATTGGATTAGGAGTGACGGCAGTTGCGATGGAGACAGGGGTAACAGGATTGTCGGCAGAGGTTTGGAGAGATAAGTCAGAGGTTGAGACTGTTCCGGCAGGTTAAAGATTGGTTTAGGTTAACACAAAGGGGATGTGGGGTTATTCCCATGTCCCCTTTTAATTTAAAATTATGAACGAAGCATCAAAATTAGTAACAGATAGCTTATTGAATGAGTTTGTAACCATTAAGGTTGGCAATAGTGCTTTTACTGTTTATCCTCCATCTATAAAGGTTCTATGTAGGGCTATATCCGAGTTCTCAAAGATAGGAATGGATGGAGAATACAACAAACTAACAGTATTGTCCGAACTTCCACTGAATAGCACACATATCATTAAAGGCTTATCTGCTTTGATAGTTGGCGATGTTAGGAATTGGAGATGGAAAGCTCATAGGGTTGGAAAACAATTAATGAAGCTCAATCTATCAGAGTTAAACAAGGTCAAAGAAGAGGTTATCTCCCTTGCCGGAGGAGATGATTTTTTCGCATGTGCCGCTTCGCTGAAATCCATGTCAGTGATGGCGGCAAAGCAGAAGTAGCCGGGAACGACACTCTATTAGGTCAGGTAGCTACGTTTATAGATGTTCTTCATTTGACCTATAAAGAAGTGTTTGAAGTTATTCCTTACCGAAATTTAATAATCATGCAGAAAGATAAGCTTCGCCCTGTTTATGGAGAAAAAATGGAGGAGGTTTCAGAGGAAGATTATTTTAAAAACAAATCAAAAAACAAATAGATATGCCTAAATTATACTTTCGTGTAGAATCTGACTGGGAAAAAGTTGTGCAACTTAGGGAAGAAATCTCTAAACTTGAAACGCAAATGAAGTCCATGGATGCTAATAAAGCACCCGCAGCCGTTGCAACGTTAAACAGACAGATTAACGAGGCTCAATCACAACTCAAGGGAATGGTCAGCGAAGCATCAAAAGCGGCTGTAGTGATGGATGGTGACTTTAAGAGTAAAATATACCAAGGATCACAAGCTGTCAATGACTTCACGCAAAAGATAATCAGTCAGAAGTCAGTAGTCAAGGATGTAGAGGCAGATGTAAGACGGCTTACCGATGCATATCGTTCCGTACGTATGAACCCTTTAAAGGCTGGCAATGCGCTAGGTGAATTAAACGCGGCTAAACGAGCACTTAACGAAGAGAAATCGGCTTTATTTGACCTTACTCAACAACAAGCGAACGCTCGATTATCTGTTAAGAAGCTTCAGGATGAATATGCTCTTTACAATAATAATGGAAAACAAGTTGTTGAAACCAACAACGATATAGCTATATCGTGGAAAAAGGCCTTGGGGGTTATAGGTGGTGTTGCTGTGTTAAAACAGCTTGGCTCTGAAATCATTCGTGTTCGTGGTGAGTTCCAATCCATGCAGACCGCCATTGAAACTTTGGTCGGTAAAGGGATGTCTGACAAGCTGTTGCCGCAAATCAAGGAGTTGGCTAAGATTTCTCCGCTTACTATGTCCGATATGGTTGGGGCTGAGGAAATGATGCTTGGTTTCAATATTCAGGCAGAAGATACCATTAAATATCTGAAAACTATCAGCGATATTTCTATGGGGGAATCAAGTAAGTTTAATTCTCTCACATTGGCTTTCTCTCAAATGTCCGCAGCCGGAAAACTTATGGGACAAGACCTTAACCAGATGATTAATGCTGGATTCAATCCACTTCAGATCATTTCTGAGAAGACAGGTAAATCTATCGCTACTTTGAAAGATGAAATGTCAAAAGGGGCTATTTCCGCAGAAATGGTACAACAGGCATTCATTGATGCAACATCTGCCGGAGGTAAGTTCTATAATATGTCCGAGAACGCATCTAAGACTATCAATGGACAGATTTCTATGATGCAAGATGCTTTGGACAATGCTTTTAATGAAATAGGACAGGCAAGTGAAGAATTCATCATGTCTGGAATACAAGCAACTACATCATTAATTCAGAATTATGAAACTATAGGTAAAGTACTTGTAGGAATGATTGCCACCTATGGAGTTTATAAAACTGCTCTTATTACAAACATTGCGCTAACTCGTGGTTGGGCAGTAGCTGCACGGGCTGATGCGACAGCAAAAGGAATACAAACTATTGCAACTAAAGCGCAGACCGTAGCCCAATTAGCATTAAATTCTGCAATGAAAGCAAATCCCTATGTTTTGGCTGCAACCTTAATTGTTGGTGCTGCGACTGCTATGTGGGCTTTCCATGATTCGACAACTGAATCAGAGAAAGCACAAGGGCGATTTAACAAGAAGCAGAAAGAAGCCGCTAAACAGGAGCAAGAACACAAAGAGAAAATAGATTCGCTTGTAGAAAGTTCTCGTGATATTGCATTGGCTGATTTGCAGCGGGGTCAAAGTTTGGCAGAACTTCGAAAGGAATATCCAAAAATATTTTCTCAATATGATATTGAAACAATAAAACTTGCGGATATTCTTAAATTGAAACGTCAAATAGCAGATGAAGATGCTAAACGTGCTGGTGAGAAAAAAGAAAAGGAACTTTCTGATCTTGAATCTGAAATCAAGTATTATGAGAATCTATTAAAAACATTATCTGGTCAACAAGGTGTTGATGGATATGTTAAGAAATTAAAAGAGTTACGAGCGGATCGTGATGTATTGTTGCAGGAAAATGGCAAGGTAATTTCCGAACAGTTTATTTCTAATCTTAAAAATATTGATATTAACGAGTTTGACCATTACATATTCGAATTAGAAAAGCGAATAAAAGGGAAAGGGGAGAATGGCAAAGTAAAACTACGATTACCTATTGATGCAAAAGGTTCTTTGTCCGAAGAAGCAATTTATGATCTGAAAGATATAAAAACTCTTATAGATACTGCTAAAACTGCAAAAAAAACTAAAGAAGAGGCAGCGAAAGCTGAAAAGAAGTCAGCCGCAGAATGGCTATTATCCTATAAAAAAGCGTATGATGATGCAGAAAAAGCATATAAGGATTTTCTGTCATCTAAAAAAATAATGTCGGATGCAGATAGAGATAAAGAACTTAAAAGGCTGAAAGATTTGCGTGACACAGCAAAAGCTACTTATGAAAGAAAGGGAGGATCTACTTCATCTGATTCCAAGCAAGAGAAAGAAGGCGAAAAACTCCTAAAAAATCAAGAAAAGTACAAATTACTTCTTGATAAACAGAATCGTGAGAAGGAACGGATGGAAATAGATTCCCAGTACGAAATGGAGCAAATAGAAATCAACGGCTTACAAGAAGGTAGCGAAAAAGTTCTTAGACAAAGAAAGCTTAACCATGAGAAGGAATTGGAAGCTATCAAGCGAGAGGCTAAGGATAAGAAACTTCAAGAAATAGAAAAAGCCCGGTCTGCTTTTGAAGCTAAACCTGAAAACAAAGGAAAATCTTTCGATGCTGATAAGTTTGTCAAATCAGAACCGACAAAGAAGCTATTTGTAGCCTTCGACAAGACAGCCGAAGCAAAAACAAAAACTGAAAATACTAAATACAATCGCGGAGATGATTTAAAGGAATTATTAGACAAATACCAGAACTTTAATCGTCAGCGTTTAAAGCTAGAAAATGAATACCAAGAAGATGAGAAAATTCTTCAAGATAAAATGCTTAAAGCCAAAACGGAGGATGAAAAGAAGGAAATTCAAGAAGTAATGGATGAATTGGCAAAGCGTAGGAAGAAAGGTATGCAGGAAATTTCAAAGAACGAGATTGAAGATTCTGGTATTTGGAAGCAGTTAATGGGGGATATTGATGCACTTTCTACTGAAACATTAGAAAAACTGTTGTCTGATGCTGAACAACTAGTTAAAGTAACAAATCTTTCTGCCACTGATATGAAAGCAATGATGGATACAATAAACAATGCCCGTCAGAATCTTATTATGCGTAATCCTTTCAAAACCTTAAAAGAAGAATACGAAAAGTACCAGAAGGCGGTAAAAAAGGGGGATAAGCAAGGTGCTTCTATTTCTTGGAGTAATGTAGAACAAGCTAGCGAATCTATAAAGAATAATATATCAGCATTAGGGGCTTCATTGGCTTCTCTTGGAAACACTTTTTCCAATGAACTTGGAGATGGTATTCAAAAGGCAGTAGATGTTATAAATGATGGGATTACAGCTTTCGAGGTATTTGGCAAAAAGGGGGAAAAGTCTGCTGGCGATACTGTCAAAGGAATAAGTGGAATTATTGGTATTATAACCACTCTGATTGGTACAGTAATGGATGCCTTTGATACTACCGCTGAAGAGCAAGCAAGAAATATTGAATACCAACGTAGACAAGAAGGGTATTGGGACTCCATTAATTATCAGGTAGAACGATATTTGGAACTACTAAAAGAGGCTACAGCAAGTGATTATTTTGAATTAGCTGGCAAATCACTAACCACACTTGAAGAATCTAGAAGAAAAGCTTATCAAGATATAGTTAAGTCTATGCCTGTCGGTGATGTAGATGGTACAACCTTTGGACTTTCTCAATTGTTAATTAATGGAAGATTTGCGAATAAACTGACTGAACAAAATTTTGGTGCTAAAACCGCCAAAGAAATTTTTGATTTCATAAATGCTAATGGAGGTTATGATTTAGAAAACAAGCTGATATCTGAAGATGCTATTTGGGCGATGAAAAGCAATGCTGACATCTGGTCTAAGTTACCGGAGTGGATGCAACAAGCTATTGACAAATTTGTAGAGTTTAACGACAAGGCTAAGGAACTAGAAGAGACTTTAAATGAGGATTTATTTCAAACCACTTCACAAGGTATCGAAGAAGCAATATTGGAAGGACTAAAAGGCGGGAAAAGAGGAATTGCCGATTTTGGGGAAGATTTTGAGGAAATAATGCGCAATGCTTTACTACAGTCGTTTGTCATAGATCAACTGAGAGGTAAAGCACAAGAATTTTATAAAAAATATACCCTTTTGGCTGATAGTGACGAAAACGGGAAACTTGATTTAACAGTAGAAGAGATAAGCGACCTTAGAGAGGATTGGAATGATATTATAAAGGCTGCAACAGAGGAAGCTAAAAATATTGATTCTATAATTGGCAGTTCTTCCTCTTCTTCTCAAGAATCCACTAAAAAAGGTTTTGCGACAGCTTCACAAGATTCAATAGATGAGCTGAATGGTAGATTTACCGCTGGACAAATCGCATGGGAAGAAACAAAAAATCAAAGTATCCTTCAATCTCAATCACTCAATATTTTGACAGTTAAGGCTGATTCGATTCTTTCGATGAATACCGATACTAGAAATATTGCAGATGAAATACGTACTATTCAAGCAAATTCTTTTTTAGAATTACAAGGAATCAGAGAGAATACAGGAGCTATTATTAAACCTATTAAGGATATGGCAGCGGATATAGCAGAAGTAAAAAAGAATATATCAAAATTATAGTTTATGAAAGGAGACTTGATTATCAATAGAAAGGATGCCTTTACTACATGGGGCATTAGAATGGGTGAAGGGTTTCTTGATGCGCTTGGATCATCTGTCCCTATGAAAGAGTTTATTGAGAATAAATCACGTTTGGAACATGGAAAACGGGTAATAATCATTAATCCAAAGGTAGATGAGCGGGAACTTACTTTGTCATTTACTATAAAAGGAGCCACTACCTCTGACTATCAAGCAAAGAAGAAGGCTTTCTTTGAGGAATTGTATAAAGGTGTAATTGATATACAAGTACCATTAGCAGGTACTGAGATTTATCATCTGATTTATTTAGGTAAGAATATTACCTATGCACAGAGTTTGGATAGAACATTTGGGAAATGCTCAATGAAGTTTTGCGAACCAAATCCGGATAACAGAACCTAATACACAACAACCCTTTTATTGTTGCGTATGTGAGTGCCAAATTTTAGGAACTCTTTCTTTTATATCCGACCTTTGGGAATGTTATGATAGATATCAAAGACATATCCGGCAATCCCCGTTTTTCTACTCCAATCAACGAAGGTAGTAAACGTAAATTCCTATTAATGAAAGAGGACTATATTCTTTTGAAGTTTTCTCTTTCTGAACCTGTATATTTTAAGCTGGGTGATGGAATAGATAACGAGTTGGGTATATTTGAACTTATAGACTTATATAAACCTACATATAATACAACTACAGGAGGATATGACTACGAACTTCGCTTGGATGCTTATTATTGGAAATGGAAGAACAAGAAGTTTTTCTATACACCGGAAACCACCGGACGCGAAGCCGCATGGAATCTTACCGCTACCCTTGACACGCATTTAAATGTTTTTCTGGATAACTTGAAAGCTCTTGGTTACAAGTTCAGAGAAGATGATTTCATTTATGAAATTGATGATACGGTAGCAAATACTTCCAAGCCAGTTTCTTACGATAATGTGAACCTGATTGATGCACTTACCCAAATGGCAGAGACATGGGAATGCGAATGGTGGATAGATAATCATAAGATTTGTTTTGGACGTTGCGAATATAGCTCCCCAGTGGATTTTAAAGTTGGTGATTTGTCCGACAGCGAGAACGTAAACGTCAACTCCATGCAGCGAAGCGACAGTCAGGCAACGTATGCGACCCGTGTCTATGCTTTTGGCTCTACACGCAACATTCCCGCTAGCTACCGGAAGAGTCTGATATTTGATGTGAAGAAGGTGGATGGTAGAGATATTGCTGATACGGAAAGACGGCTTGATATAAAGTTCTTTCCCTTGTCTTCTCAAATAGGTGTATCTCCTTTCAATATCAACGTGTTTAAAGAGGGGGAAATGACTGGTGATCAAGATGGATATGAGGTAATGACGGACATATTTGCTTCTTCTATGCCAGCAAGCAGCTATCGTGTTTCTTTTGATTCTATGCCTGTTTTTCTTACTACAAGATTCACGTCCAACATAGAGAATCTGAAGGCAAAAGTATCCCTCTACTATTATGTCGGAGATGTAGAAAAGGTATTGGATATACAAGAACAGTCCGTAAATGATTCATCTTCCAGCCAGGCACTCGTATTTGATGTTATAGATTTCTCGCTTGAAGAGAAAGCGGAAAATTGCCGGCTACTGTTTACGTTTAGTTTCACATTAAATCATCCAGGTAAAACAGTATATTACACTATTGGCAGAGAATGGGATAAAGAGATAAAGATTGAATGCCTTGTTTCATCGGCAGACACTTCTGTGACGTTTCTTTCCGGTTCCAATGCCGGGCAAACCTTCAAATCTGTTTACAACCCTGATTTGCTAACTGGTGATGCCACAAACGTTCTCCGTCTTCCCGAAGGCGTAGTAGCTTCTAGTGGTGACAGATACATTATCAACAATATCATCAAAGGCAAGGTCCCTGATAACTATTTCAGCAAGGACGATAAAGAACTCACCTTGAATGGTGTAGTGCAGAAACGCCTTATGCTTCCTGCTGATATCCCTTATGTGGACGCTTACCGATATAGCCCTACAGGAGAAAGAATAGATATCGGTGATGAACGTTACGACAACCCAGATAACGTAGAGATGCCGGAAGAAGAAGCGATTGAGGAGATTATCATACTTGAGGATGAATATCCCAAATACATAGGTAACACTAAGGTGGTTCCAGATCCGACATGGGAAGATGAAAAGATAGATGATAAGCCGACAGGTAATAAATACCCGATCTACACCTTTAAAGATACCGGACTAAAGAACTTTACAGAAGATTTTAGAATCAAAGGTGAAGAGCTTCGTATAGCCTTCCAGACAGGAAAGCTTGCCGGACTTGATTTTGCTTTGAATATTAAAGAGAGTGACGACACCGGTACTACCTTTGAAATTGTCCGCAACGAAGATTACGGGCGATTCCTTCCGGATGATGTACTTTTCCCACAAGCAGCCCACACCGAAGACGGCAAACCTGTTCCTGCTGATACCTATATCCTTCACGGTTTTGATACAGCATTCATCTCCGAACAGATGTTACCAGACGCAGAGCAAGAACTTCTCAAGAACACCAAGAAGCGTGTAAAGAAGTCCATGATAGACCCGTCCACCTATGATTGTGAGATGGATGTGGATTTCATCTACAATAACGGTAATATTCGGACATACGAATTCGGAGCTAAAGTAAACCTGATTAATAAAGCGTTTTTCCCCGAAGGGCGACAATCCCGAATCATCGGTTTTGAGTGGCCTTTGGATATTCCTTACGACCATCCGATTTATACAATCGGTGAAACGGCTGCTTATTCACGTATAGGTGAGATAGAAAGCAAGCTCGATTCTCTAACTTACAAAGGACAAACCTATTCTGGTTCTGCTGTAGGAGGTGGGACAAGTGTATATGTTGTTGGTGTCGATGATAAAACTCTTCCATCGGACAAAAATGTATTCTCTGCACGACGTGCTTTAAATGAGTTTATAAGTAAAAAGGGTGATGACACAGCCACCGGATTAATTACTTTCTTAAAAGGTCTCATCTCTGAAGAACTAATTGAAGCTAATAACGGCTTGGTCGTTCGCAAGACAGAAGCTATAGAACCTATGCAGATGTCTCTATTATCAGAAGAGTTCAGGGATGGTATTGTAGAAGAGAATGAAGATGTATTCAT
>ERZ826613.2190-NODE-2190-length-19945-cov-7.932127_pt1 | contig 19945 bp, 15 predicted proteins | sample MGYA00519925_ERZ826613 | MGnify/ENA primary metagenome ERZ826613 (study PRJEB31778, sample SAMEA3449236) | human gut metagenome | biome: human gut; feature: human-associated habitat; material: faeces | place: United Kingdom | collected 2010/2012 ... | reverse complement strand
CGCAGCCGCCGGAGCGGTGCTTAAGCCGTAAGGCGGGAATTATGCGGTATTGCCTAAAGAAGCGTTCAGAGAAATAAGAGAGGGAAACACTGTAACATGGCACAATCTCGTTCCGGTAAAAAATCAACAAAGAACTCCTCCGGCAAAAAAGGCACCGCCTCCTCCCGCAGCACGGGCCGCAGCAGCACCGGGCGCTCCGCATCCGCGCGCAGCAGTGCGGCCTCCCGCAGCCGTCAGCCGTCCCGCCGTGCCCAGCGCCGCGCCGAGACCCCGAACCTGGCCCGCAGCATCCTGCTGGTGGGGCTGGGTCTGCTTTGCGTTGCGCTCGTGCTTGTGCCCGGGCAGAATCTTTGGCGCACGCTGCGCAGCTGGTATTTTGGCGTTTTCGGTATCACAACCTATCTGGTCGGACCGTTCCTGCTGTACCTGGCCTACCTGCTGGCCACCGGCTACCGCGTCGCGCTGTTTGCGGGCAAGGTATCGCTGATGGGCGTGCTCTGCGCCAGCGTGCCGGTCATCTTCTCCAAACTTAATATTGAGAACCTCAAGGTCGGGGAGATCGTCAAGATGCTCTTTACCCGCGGCGGCACCTACTTTTGGGAGGGCGGCGTCCTCGGTGCGCCCATCGGTGCCACGCTGCTGGCGCTGTTCGGGCGTCCCGCCTCCAACATTATCATGCTGCTCATCTTCCTGCTGGGGCTGATGTTCTTCTTTGCCATCACCCCCGCGGACGTCGTTCTGTTTGTAGACGGCCAGTACAAGACCCTGCAGGCCAAGCGCGAGGAGCGCGCTGCAGCCGAGACCGCCTACGACACCCGCCTGTTTGAGCAGGAGCCCGAGGAGGAGAGCGTCGAGAATCTGACCGGTGCGCTGCCGGGCAGCAGCCGCCCGCACCATCCGGTTTACGACGTCATCGCGGACACGAGCCGTTTCCCGAAGCAGACCCCGCCCGCCCCGCAGCGGCAGGCCGCCTACACGCCCCCCGTGACACCTGCTGTGCCCGAGGCACCGTTTGCCGCCAAGCCCGCCGCCCAGACCCATGCGTCGTTTGACGTGGATCTTGGCCCCAGTGCAGGGGAAAACGCCCGCCAAAAGGCCGTCAGCGATGACCCGCTGAAGCCGGTCAGCATCGGCCCGGGCGGCACGTTCGGCATGGATCCGCTGTCCAACCGGGCCAACAGCACACTGCGCCACACCCAGCCCCAGCCTGCTCCCGCACCGAAGGAGGATTTTGAGCTGCAATTGCAGCCTGCCTCAGAGCCTGCCGCGCCGGTGTACAGCACCCCGCTGACCCCGGTCACGCCCGCGCCCGCCGCACAGGCGTCCACCGCGCCGCAGGACGAGCTGGATGCGCTCATCAACCGCGCTGTCAGCGGCCACGCGCCTTACTATACGCCGCAGGAGGTCAGTGCCGAGACGACGCTGGACCTGTCGCAGCCTACCGAGTTTGAGACCCCGCTGACGCCTGTCCCGCAGGAGCCCAAATTTGACACGCCGCTCATTCCCGTGGAGGACGAGCCCGAGCCGATCCCTGTCGAGCTGCCGCAGCTGGATATGACAGGCCGTGTGCAGGGCGATACGATGGTCCTTTCTCCGGCTGATCTTGCTGCACAGATGGCCGCAGACGCTGCGCCGCTGGGTACGCCCGCCCCCGCAGCTGTGCCCGCCGCACCGGAGGCCCCCGCTGTTTCCGCACCGGAGGCCCCCGCTGTTTCCGCACCGATCCCGACACTGGGCGGCAGCTTCAGCGATACCGGCAGTGCGGTCAGCGCTGCCTGGCAGTCCGGGCGCTCTGTCTCCGAAATGCTGGATGATATGCTGGCCGAGACACCCGCCGCCCCTGCCCAGCCTGTTGTCGAGGCTCCGGCTCCGCAGCCGTACCAGTCTGCCCCTGCCATGACCCGCCCTGCGGCGGAAACGACCCAGAGCAGCTTCACTGTGCCCCGGCAGGGGGAGGCTGCCCGCGTGCAGGTCAGCACCGCTATCGGCAACTCTGCCGGTGCGCCCATCCATACGCCGCCCTGTGCGGCCAAGGCCGACCCCAACACCATGCGTCTGCCCACCTCGGAGGAGCAGCCGCCGGAACCCTACTGCTATCCGTCGCTGAATCTCTTTAACGCTACGCGCCCCGACGACGAGGCCGGGGCCGCCCGCGAAATGAAGAAAAACGCGGACATTCTGGTCAACACGCTGGACAGCTTCGGCGTCAAGACGACGATGCTCGACATCTGCCGCGGCCCGTCCGTCACCCGGTATGAGCTGCAGCCCCAGGCCGGTATCAAGGTCAGCCGCATCACAAGCCTGGCCGACGACATCGCCCTGAACCTGGCCACCGCGGGTGTGCGCATTGAAGCGCCCATCCCCGGCAAGCCCGCCGTCGGCATCGAGGTCCCGAACAAGATCCGCTCCACCGTCAACATCCGCGCAGTCTTTGAATCCCAGAATTATATCAATATGCGCAGCCCGCTGACGATGGCCCTCGGCAAGGACATTGCCGGTACGGCGCAGGTCGCGGATCTCTGCAAGATGCCCCACCTGCTGATTGCCGGTTCCACCGGCAGCGGTAAATCCGTCTGCGTCAACTCCATTATCATCAGTTTCCTGTTCCGCTCCGGCCCCGAGGATGTCAAGCTCATTTTGATCGACCCGAAGGTCGTCGAGCTGGCCGAGTACAACGGCATTCCACACCTGCTGATGCCCGTCGTCACCGAGCCGCGCAAGGCTGCCGGTGCGCTGGGGGCCAGCGTGGCCGAGATGGAGCGCCGCTACAAGCTCTTTGCCGAGAACAACGTCCGCGAGATCAAGGCCTACAACAAGCTGGCCGCCCAGACCGGCATGGAGCACCTGCCCTATATCGCCATCGTCATTGACGAGCTGGCCGACCTGATGATGGTCGCGGGCAAGGAGGTCGAGGACTATATCTGCCGCATCGCGCAGAAGGCCCGCGCCGCCGGCATCCACCTGATCGTTGCGACCCAGCGCCCCAGCGTGGACGTCATCACCGGCCTTATCAAGGCCAACATTCCCAGCCGTATCGCCTTTGCCGTTTCCAGCCAGATCGACAGCCGCACCATTCTGGACAGCGGCGGTGCCGAGAAGCTGCTGGGCAACGGTGATATGCTCTTCCTGCCCGTCGGCGCGTCCAAGCCCGTGCGTGTGCAGGGCACCTTTGTGACCGATGAGGAGATCGGCGCGGTGCTGAGCTTTATCAAGTCCACCTCTACCGCCCAGTACGATGAAGAAATGATTGCCGAAATGGAGCGCCGCGCCGTTGCCGAAAAGGGCAGCAAGAAGGGCGGCGACGATGACGGAGACGGCGGCGGTGCACTGGATGCCATGTTTGAGCAGGCTGTTGAGTGCGTTATTGAGGCCGGACAGGCCAGCACCAGCCTTTTGCAGCGCCGCTGCAAGCTGGGCTACGCCCGCGCCGCCCGCATCATGGACCAGATGGAGCAGGAAAAGATCATCGGCCCCTATGAGGGTGCCAAGCCCCGCGCCGTGCTTGTGACCAAGGCCGAGTGGGAGGAGCGCAAGCTGAACGGCCAGTATGACGGGTAAGCGCTTTGCCCGCCTGGCCGCGGCGGTGGCCGTCTGCTTGTTGGTGCTTGCCGCGTTTGTCGTCCAGCTTTTGGGCGGCAAGGGCAGCGTTCCCGATTGGCAGCAGCTGCGCGCTGCGCTCGGCGTACCGCTCCAAACCGAGGAAAGCGCTCCGCAGACCGCGGACGGCAGCACCGTCGTGTATGTGCTGGATGTCGGGCAGGGCGATGCCGTACTGCTTTGTCAGGACGGCGCGTACTGCCTGATCGACACCGGCCCCGTCGAGGCTGAGGACGCGCTGCTCTATGACCTGGACGTGCTGGGTGTGCCGTCGCTTGAGTATCTTGTGTTGACCCATCCCCACGCAGACCACACCGGCAACGCCCGCGCGGTGCTGCGCGCCCTCCCGGTCAAGACCCTGCTGCTGCCGCTGTGGCAGCCCACGGCAGATGAGACCGCCGACTGGCCGCGCCATCTCGCAGAGCTGGCCGCCGACAGCGGAGCAAAAATTCTCACAGCAGAAGCCGGGGAGAAATACCCGCTTGGCAGCGGCACGCTGCAAATTTTGCAGGGCGGCAGCGAGGATGCCGACAGCGTCAACGATGCCTCGCTCTGCACGCTGTTCACGGCGGGCGATTTCCGCTTTCTCGATACCGGCGACGCAGAGGCAGACGCCGAGCAGCGCCTGGTCGATACCTACGGCCCGACCCTGCATGCCACTCTTTTCAAGGCGGGACATCACGGGTCCTACACCTCCAACAGCCTGACCTTTATGCAGGCAGTCCGGCCCGAGGCCGTGGCCGTCAGCTGCGGGCTGCACAACGATTACGGCCATCCGCACCGCGCTGCCCTACAAAATTACGCAGAGGTCGGTGCCGAGGTATGGCGCACTGACCTGGAGGGCAGCCTCACCTTCATCTGGCAGAACAACACCCTCAACGTGGAAACTTCCGCGGACTCCGCCGATTTTGCGGCGTAAAAACAAGGAGTAGAAAATGACGATTACGGAACAGTTCAAAGCCAAACGCTGCGTTTTCTCTATCGAATGCTTCCCGCCGAAACAGACAACCCAGATGGAGAAGCTCAAGGACACCCTGCGCCAGATGCAGGCCATGGACCCCGGCTTCATCAGCGTCACCTTCGGTGCGGGCGGCTCTGCGGGCGGCGTCTCCACCGCGGAGGTGGCCGACTACATTCAGAACGAGCTGCATGTCCCCACGCTGGCGCACCTGATCTGCATGGGCAACGACGAGACCCGTGCAGCGGAGATTTTGGATCAGCTGGAATCTGTCGGCGTCCGGGATGTGCTGGCCCTGCGCGGGGACCGCAGCCCGTCCCGCCCGGAGAGCCCCGACTTCAAACACGCCAGCGACCTGACGTCCTTTATCAAATGGAAGAAGCCGGCATTTTCCGTTCACGGTGCCTGCTACCCGGAGGGCCACCCCGAGGCTGACAGCCTGCTGCATGACGTTGAGAACCTGCGCATCAAGCAGGCCGCCGGTGCCGAGCACCTGCTGACCCAGCTTTTCTTTGACAACATGCACTTTTACCGCTTTCTGAATCTGGCACGCCGCGCAGGCATCACGCTGCCGGTCTCTGCCGGTGTCATGCCCATCGTCAAGCGCAGCCAGATCGAACGCACCGTTTCGCTTTCTTCGGCCAGCCTGCCGTCTGAGTTCACCCGTATGATCTCCCGCTATCAGGACGACCCGGCCAGCCTGTACGACGCCGGTATCGACTACGCCGTCAGGCAGCTGCGCGACCTCATTGAGGGCGGCGCAGACGGCATCCACCTGTACGCAATGAATGACGCCGCCGTGGCCGCGAAGGTCTACGACGGCATCAGGGATCTGCTGTAATGGAGTGCCGCAAGCCCGCCGCCATTGACCGCGCCACGGCGCTGCGCTACATGGGTGCGTCCGGCTGGACGCCCGATGCCGCCACCGCGGCCCTGCTGGACAAGGCCGAGCAGACCGTGCTGACCGCTGCTGCGCCGCGTGCGGTGTACCGCCGTCTGCCGCGTACCGCCCTGCCGCTGGAAAACTGCGGCAGCGACCTGACGCGCCATCTGCAGGGCTGCGACGAGGTCCTTCTGCTGGCAGCGACCCTCGGGGCCGAGGTGGACAAGCTTTTGCGCCGCATGGAACTGACTGACATTGCCCTGGCCGCCGCGGCAGACGCGCTGGCCTCGGTGCTTTTGGAACAGGTCTGTGACAAGCTGGAGAACGAAATACGCGCTCAGATCGAGGCGCAGGGCGTCTTTATGACCGGGCGCTACGCGCCGGGCTACGGTGACTGCCCGCTGGAGCTGAACGACGCGCTCTGCCTTGCGGCGGACACGGTGCGTGGCTGCGGCCTGGCCGTGACGCCCCAGCACCTTTTGACCCCCCGCAAGAGTACCACCGCCATTTTAGGCATTGCCGACCATCCCGTGACCGGCACCCGCGCAGGCTGTGCGACCTGCCATTTAAAGGAGACCTGCTCGTTCCGCAAGCGCGGCACGACCTGTTTCACACAAGACTGATAGGGGAGAAGCGTATGCAGATTCGTGAAGTTTTTGACCGCAAGCGGTTTGTTTTTCTGGACGGCGGCATGGGCACCCAGCTGCAGGCACGCGGTCTGCAGCCCGGGCAGAAGCCCGAGCTCGCCGCGCTGGAAATGCCGGAGGTTTTAACGGCCATCCACACTGACTACGCCAACGCGGGCGCGGATATTCTGCTGGCAAATACCTTTGGTGCCAACGCCAAGAAGCTGACCGGCTGCGGCTACACGGTGGAGGAGGTCGTTTCCGCTTCCATCGCCTGTGCGCGCAAGGCCGCCGAGACCACCGGCGCGTGTGTGGCGCTGGACATCGGCCCTCTGGGTGAGCTGCTCGTCCCCGCGGGCACGCTGGCGTTTGAGGATGCCTACAATGAGTTTGCACAGGTCATCCGCGCCGGTGCGGCGGCAGGGGCTGACCTCGTCTTTTTGGAGACGATGACCGATCTGTATGAGCTGAAGGCCGCCATCCTCGCCGCCAGGGAAAACTGCGATCTGCCTGTTTTTACCTCAATGAGCTTTGAGAGCCGCGGGCGCACCTTCACAGGCTGCACCGTCGAAAGCTACGCCGTCACGGCAGCGGGTCTCGGCGCGGACGCCGTGGGCATCAACTGCTCGCTCGGCCCCAAGGAGATTCTGCCATTCGCGCAGCGCCTCTGCCGCAGCGTGCCCGCAGGTGTTCCGGTCTTTGTCAAGCCGAACGCCGGTCTGCCGAACCCCGACGGCAGCTACAATCTCGACCCGGATGAATTTGCCGCCGAGATGAAGGAGTACGCCGCCATCGGCGTTTCGATGGTCGGCGGCTGCTGCGGCACGACGCCCGCGTTTATCGCCAGGCTGCATGAGACCTTCAGCCCGCTGACCCCGGCTGACAAGATTCCCATCCGCCGCAGCTGTCTGTGCACGCCGGTCCGCTTTGTGGAGGTCGACGGCATCACTGTGGTGGGGGAGCGCATCAATCCCACCGGCAAAAAGCGGCTGCAGCAGGCCCTGCGGGACGGCGACAGCGCCTACCCCTGCACTCAGGCTGTGGCCCAGGCCGAGGCCGGTGCGCAGGTGCTCGACGTCAACGCGGGCCTGCCCGGCATCGACGAAGCCGCCACGCTGGAGCAGCTTGTCAAGGATTTGCAGGCTGTCACCGACCTGCCGCTGCAGCTCGACTCCTCGAATCCCGAGGCCCTGTCCCGTGCGCTGCGCATCTACAACGGCAAGCCCATCGTCAACTCGGTCAACGGCGAGCCGGAGACGCTGGAAAAGATTCTGCCGCTCTGCAAAAAGTACGGCGCCGCCGTCGTCGGCCTGGCGCTGGACAAGGGCGGTATCCCGCCGACAGCCGAGGGCCGCTTTGCGATTGCTCAACGCATTGTCGCCGCTGCCAACGCCGCCGGTATCCCGAATGAGGACATCTACATTGACTGCCTGACGCTGACCGCCAGCGCCCAGCAGGAGGGTGCCGTCCAGACGCTGGAGGCTCTGTCCCGCTGCAAGCGTGAGCTGGGCGTGCGCACTGTGCTGGGCGTGTCGAACATCAGCTTCGGCCTGCCGTGCCGCGGCTACCTGAACACAACGTTTTTGACGATGGCCATGTCTGCCGGGCTCGACCTTGCCATCATGAATCCCAACACGCCGGAAATGATGGCTGCCGTGCGCGCCTACCGCGTGCTGACCTCGCAGGATTTACAGAGCACCGACTACGTTGCCGCCTATGCCGATGTGCAGATCCAGACGACGCAGACGAGCAAGTCCGCCGCCACCGTGGCCGAGGTCGGCGCCGCCGCACCGGGCGGGGACGCCCTGTTTGAGGCTGTGCGCCGCGGCCTGAAGGCCGAGGCTCGCGCCGCCGCGGACGCCGCGCTGACAATGCGCGAACCGCTGGACGTAGTGAATGTCTCGCTGATCCCCGCACTGGACGCCGTGGGCGACGGCTTTGAGAAAGGCACGGTATTCCTGCCGCAGCTTTTGCAGGCCGCCACCGCCGCGCAGGCTGCGTTCGAGGCCATCAAGGCCAAAATTGCTGCCTCCGGCCAGGCGCAGGGCAGCAAGGGCAAGATCGTCATTGCCACAGTCAAGGGCGACGTGCATGACATCGGCAAGAACATTGTCCGTGTCATCCTCGAAAATTACGGCTATGACGTGCTCGACCTCGGGCGCGACGTTGACCCCGAGCGTGTCGTAGAGGCCGTGCGCCAGACCGGTGCAAAGCTCGTCGGCCTGTCGGCCCTGATGACGACCACCGTTCCCAATATGCAGGCCACGATCGAGGCCCTGCATGCCGCGCACCTTGACTGCAAGGTCATGGTCGGCGGCGCGGTGCTGACGCCCGACTACGCCCGGGACATCGGTGCCGACTACTACTGCAAGGATGCCAAGGCCAGCGCTGATTTGGCTAAGCAGCTTTTAGGCTGATTGTATAGAGCCGCGTTTCACGAAGAAACGCGGTTTTTTGCACAATTGTAAAATCTTACCTTTGTCAGCAAATCACCATTGCAGGGAAGTTCCAATTGATGTATAATAGTTGTGTTTATTGTTTTTGGACATTTTCCTTTATTTGTCTGTTTTAGGAGCGTATCTTTTGAAGCACATAGCCAAAATCGCAGCGTTCACCGCGATTTTTCTGATTATAAATCTGATTCTCTGCGGCTTTATGCCGCCCGATAACGGTTCCAGCCTTGACATGTGGCGCAGCTACCACCAAAAGCAGTCCATTGACATTGCCGTCATTGGCTCTTCGCTGGCTTCCTGCGCCCTGCCCGAAGAAGATCTCGCCGCCGCAACAGGGGAGAACGTTGCATTGATGGCAACAAACGCCCAAAGCTTGGATATGTCGCAGATCGCGCTGGAGACCCTGCTTCGGGAGCATTCTCCCCGGTATGTGATCCTTGTCATGGATCTGACCAACATGACAGGCAAACCCTATGCCAAAGCCCAAAAGGCTTTTTTATATGCAGAGCTGCAGACGGACTCCTGGAAGGATAAGCCCGCTGACCTGCTGCGCTACATGACCAGCCGTGATAACTTTACAGGTGCAGATTCCCTGAATGCGCTTTTTCCCTGGCAGAGCGGCAGCTGGCCCACCGACTGGCCCGCTACGATCCAACAAAAGTGGAATGCCGTACTGAATCGTCTGCCGCACCGGCGCGGTGCGGCCCATGCCCAGCCGGAGGATGCCGCGGTCATCAACTTTGACACTGTCGGTGCGGAGAACACCTGGAACCAGAACGCCCACGACTTTAGCGCGCAGCACATTGAGGAGCTGACCTCCATGCTGCAGCTCTGTCAGGAGAATGGCACGCGCCTTTTGCTCATCAGCGCGCCCAAGACCACGCTGGATGTCGTGAGCTACGAGACGTATTTTGACGACTACGCCTACTTCAAGCAGCTGGCAGCACAGTATGGGGCTTCCTATTATGACTTTAACCTTGCAAAACCGGAGCTGTTTGAGAACAAAGAGCCCGACTATCACAAGGATTTTACCCACATGAATACTGCCGGCGGGCATGCGTTCAGCCTGAGCATGGCAAAGTTTCTGGCCATGCTGGACGCCGGGCAGGATGTGGAATCGTTGTTCGAGACGCCGTCAGAATATCTGGCCGCCGTAAACTATATCACCAACGTCTACCTGACGCCGGAGGTTCACCCGGACAAGATTTTGCTGCTGGCCGGTTCCTACCACGGTCCGTCCGTACAGGCTGAATACGAGTTCTGGGTCAAAGCGCCGGGGGAGAGCGAATACAGCCGGGTTTCCGCGTATTCTACCCGCTCCTGGACCGAGTACGCAGCGGCGGAGCACGGCACCTACCAGTTCCGTGTGAATGCCCGTATTGTTGGTTCTTCCGCCGATTTTGAGCGATATTATGAATGTTCTGTCGATTTTTAATTTTGTGGATGGTGTAGTGTGGAAATCTATTCCCTGAGTTTCTTCCTGCTGGTCAGCGTTGGACTCATTTTATATTATACTGTTTTCAGCCGCTGCCAATGGATCTGCCTGCTGGGGTTGAGCCTGCTGTTTTTTACCGCCAGTGGCTGGAAGGGCCTTGTTTTTCTGCTTTTCACTGCGTTGACGATCTGGCTCGGCGGCTTGCAGCTGGCAAAGCTGGATGCCGATTCCGCCGCGCGGCGAAAGGCTTCTGGCATATCCAAGGACGAAAAAAAGGCCATCAAAGCACAGGCGGTGCGCCGCAAAAAATGTCTTGTTGCTGCTGTGCTGACTGCCAACTTTCTTGTGCTTGGCTACTTCAAATACTGGTCCTATTTTGCGGAGCTGCTCTCCGGTGCATTTTCGGCCACAGCGCCGTCCTCACTGGGGCTGGTCATGCCGCTTGGCATCAGCTTTTACACATTTCAGGCCGTCGGTTATCTGATTGACTGCTACCGTGGTCGGCACCCGGCAGAGAAAAACTACGTCCGCTTTCTGCTTTTCATCAGCTTTTTCCCGCAGCTGATCCAGGGCCCCATCAACCGCTACGGAGAGATAGCCCCGCAGCTCACCGCCCGTCACATCTGGAACTGGGAGCGTACCAAACGTGCACTGTTCCTGTTTCTGTTCGGCGCAATGAAGAAATATGCCATCGCAAACCTGACCGCCCCGACGATTGCCGCCATCCTCGACGGCAATGACCCCAAGCTGGCCGGTTCTATGGCACTGCTGGCCATTTTGCTGTACTCGCTGCAGCAGTATGCAGATTTTTCCGGCGGCATTGATATGGTATTGGGTGTTGCGCAGCTGTACGGCATTGAGATGATGCCCAACTTCCGGCAGCCGTATTTTTCTACCTCGCTGGGGGATTTCTGGCGGCGCTGGCATATTTCGCTGGGTGCGTGGATGCGTGATTACCTGTTCTATCCCTTTGCACTGACCAAGCCGATGCAGCGCTTCGGCAAGTGGGCCACATCGCATTGGGGCAAGCATTTTGGCCGTGTGCTGCCCGCTGCAGTTGCCAACCTGCTTGTGTTTGCTGTGGTCGGCATCTGGCACGGCCCGCAGGCGCACTACCTTGCCTGGGGTCTGTATAACGGTCTTGTCATTGCGCTGGCTGACCTGCTGGAGCCCGCTTTCAAAAAGCTCAACACGGCGCTGCACATTCCTACCGAAAGCCGCGGCTGGCACGTTTTTCGCATCGTGCGGACCTTTATCATCGTCAACATCGGCTGGTACTTTGACCGCAATGAGTTTGTGCAGGGGTGCATCTACCTGCGCAACACCTTTACGGATTTCAATTTGTCCGCATTGGCCGCGAATGCACCCGGCGCTTTCGCGGCAGTCTCCGGCCCTGCCTGGGGGCTTGTCATCATCAGTACCCTTCTGGTCTTTGCCCATAGTGTGCTGAAAGAACAAGGCCGCGACCCTTACGCAGAGGTACAGCGGTTGCCGCTTGCGCTGCGCTGGGGTTTATACTATCTTGTTATTTTCATGGTACTCCTCAGCTTTATCTGCGTCAATGAAACCGTTGGTTTCCTCTATGCCAACTTTTAAGAAAAGAGCTTTCTATGCAAACAAACATTCTGGACTGGCTTGAAGCCACGTCCGCCCGCTGCCCGGATGCCCCCGCTGTGGGGGATGACCAGACAGACTGTACCTGGGCACAACTGGCCGACACGGCCCGCCGCGCCGGCAGCTTTCTGGCGTCCCGCACGATGCCGCGCCGCCCGGTGGCATTTTACCTGGAAAAATCCGTTTCCGCCTTTGCTGCCATGCTTGGCACAGTCTACGCGGGCTGCTGCTACTCGGTGCTTGACACCCGCCAGCCCGCTGCCCGCACTTTGCAGGTATTGGATACTTTGACCCCTGCATTTCTTGTTACGGACGAGGCCCACGCTGCCGCAGCCGCCGCGCTGGGGTACAGCGGGCAAATCATCCGGCTTGACGATCTGCTGGCCGCACCCGCGGACGCTGCCCTGCTGGCAGCCCGCCGCCGTCAGGCTGTGGACGTTGACCCTCTGTATATCAACTTCACAAGCGGAAGCACCGGTGTGCCAAAAGGCGTCACCGTCAGCCACCGCTCGGTGCTGGATTTTATCCCGCAGTTTGCCGAAATTTTCGGCATCACACAAAACGATATTCTGGGCAATCAGGCTCCCTTTGACTTTGACGTTTCGGTCAAAGACCTGTACACGGCACTGTACACGGGGGCTAAGGTGCAGATCATCCCGCGCGCTTATTTCAGTCAGCCCACAAAACTCATGGACTATCTGGCAGACCATGAGGTCACCATACTTGTCTGGGCCGTCAGTGCCATGTGCTTTGTCTCCATCATGAACGGCTTCAGCTACCGTATACCTTCCCACGTGCGGCAGGTATTGTTCAGCGGCGAAGTCATGCCCATCAAGCACCTGATGAAGTGGAAGTCCGCTCTGCCGCACGCCCGGTTTGTGAACCTCTACGGCCCGACAGAAATTACCTGCAACTGCACCTACGCCATTTTGCCGGACCGCGATTTTGCCCCGGATGAGGCGCTGCCCATCGGACGCGCGTTTCCCAACGAGAAGGTCTTTCTACTGGATGAAAACGACGCCCTTGTCACCGTGCCCGGGCAGGCAGGGGAGATCTGCGTTTCCGGCACGGCGCTTGCCCTCGGCTATTATGCTGACCCTGTGCGCACAGCGCAGGCCTTTACCCAGAATCCGCTGAACACCAATTGGTATGAGCGTATTTACCGCACCGGTGATCTGGCCCGCTACGACGAAAGCGGCAGCCTGTATTATATTGGCCGCCGGGATTTCCAGATCAAGCACATGGGACACCGCGTAGAGCTTGGCGAAATTGAAGCTGCCGCTATGCGCTGCGACGCTGTGACCCGTGCCTGCTGCACGTTTGATGCCGAACGCCAGCGGCTCCACCTGTTTTACACGGGCAGCTGTGAGAAAGCCGCCCTGCTGGCTGCGCTGAAAGAAAGTCTGCCGCCTTTTATGCAGCCGAATACTGCTGTGCAGCTGGACGAGATGCCGCTGAATAAAAACGGCAAAATTGACCGCACGGCACTGGCTGCCCTGACGAAAAAAGGAGCCCATAAATGACCGACGCTTCTTTACAAAAAATTGCTGCCACCTACGGCACACCGACGTTTGTCTTTGACACTGACGCTTTGCAGGCCCGCGTGCGCGCTATTCAGACGATCTGGGGCAGGGAAATCGACCTTTGCTATTCCATCAAAGCCAACCCATTTCTGCTGCCTGCCATGATGCAGGTCACTGCGCGGCTGGAAGTATGCAGTCCCGGAGAGCTTTCGCTCTGCGAGAGCCTGCATGCTGCGGATGCACGTGTTATCTATTCGGGTGTTAATAAGACGCCCGTGGATATTGCCCGCGCCGTGGCCGACGGCGTCGGCACCTGCACAGCGGAATCTCTGCTGCAGGTCCGCTATCTGCAGGATGCTGCACGCAAGGCCGCCAAGCGGCTGCCTGTGCTGCTGCGGCTGAACGCGGGCAGTCAGTTCGGCATGTCAAAGGAGGATCTTTTCACCGCATTGGCGCATCGCAGGGAAACACCTGATCTGGAGTTTATCGGCATTCACTACTTTGTCGGGACCCAGCGCAAAAAGCTGGTCAATCAGCAAAAAGAGCTGGCCATGCTGCGGGAACTGTACGCTGAAATTGAGCAGACCTTCGGCATGCGTCTGCCGGAACTGGAATACGGCCCAGGGCTGGCGGTGCCGTATTTTGACGGCGACGATTTTACCGACACACTGTCCCCGGCCAAAGACCTTGCGCCAGCACTGCGCGAAGTCAGCAGCTGGGTCCATCTGACCGTTGAAATGGGCCGCTTTTACACCGCCGAATGCGGTTATTACCTGACCACCGCCATGGACTGCAAGGACCACGGCGGGCAGCACTACTGCATTGTGGACGGTGGAATGAACCACCTGAATTATCTTGGCCAGATCATGGGTATGAAACGCCCGCATCTGCGCCATTTTGCTGCCCGGGCGGCTTCCGTACAGGACTGGACACTTTGCGGCAGCCTTTGTACTACGAACGATGTTCTTGTGCGCAGTATGCCGCTGGCCGGACTATGCCCCGGCGACCTGCTTGTTTTTGAAAACACCGGTGCCTACTCTGTTACGGAAGGACTTGGTCTGTTTTTGAGCCGCGACCTGCCGCAGGTCATTCTGTGGCAGAACGGCACGCCGCACCCGGTACGCAGCGAAACGCCGACCTATCCCATCAATACACCCGCTGTGTAAGCATAATTTGAAAAGGAGAAATACCAATGGAACGTTTACTGGAAATTTTAAGCGAAATCAAAGAGGACGTGGACTTTTCCACCTGTACAACGCTGATCGATGACGGCATCCTGGACTCTTTCGACATTCTGCAGATCATCTCGGCCCTGAATGAGGAATACGACATTTCGATTCCCGCATCCGAAATCATGCCGCAGAACTTCAACAGCGCCGAGGCCCTTTACAAGATGGTCCAGCGCCTGCAGGAAGATTGATGTCCGAGATGCCCGGAATGCCCGAAATATAAGATAACGCTTGCATTTATTCCAAACTTATTGTATAATACTAAAAGCGGACAGGGCTGAATTGCGCTGTTTCGCGTACAGATGCAGGTCCCGCGCGTGGGCAGCCTGTGAACCATGTCAGGCGGGGAACCGAGCAGCATTAAGCGGCGCTTGCCCAGTGCCGCGGTCAAGCCTGCATCTGTACGCAAAGCAGCGCAGCCGCGTGCTCTGCCCGCTGTTTTTTGTAGCTTTGCAGGAGGTGAGCCGATGTACCGTGCCCTGTATCGAAAATGGCGTCCCCAGCGCTTTGCGGACGTGGTTGGCCAGACGGCCATCGTCACGGCCCTGCAGAACCAGATTTCTGCCGGGCGCATCGGCCATGCGTATCTGTTTACCGGCACCCGCGGCACCGGCAAGACGACCTGCGCCAAGATCTTTGCCAAGGCGGTCAACTGTCTGGATACCTCCAGCCCCGACCCCTGCGGCGAGTGTGAAATTTGTAAGGGCATTGACTCCGGCTCCGTCATGGACATCATCGAGATGGATGCCGCGTCGAACAACGGCGTTGACGACATCCGCGACCTGCGCGACGAGGTAGCCTATCTGCCGTCAGTCTGCAAGTACAAGGTCTACATCATCGACGAGGTGCACATGCTCTCCACCGCGGCGTTCAACGCGCTGCTCAAAACGATGGAGGAACCGCCCGAGCACGTCATCTTTATCTTAGCCACCACCGAGGTGCAGAAGGTTCCCGTCACGATTTTGAGCCGCTGCCAGCGGTATGACTTCACCCGCATCACAGCGGATGACATTGCCGGGCGGCTGCTCTACGTAGCCGGGCAGGAGAAGATCGAGCTGGACGAGAACGCCGCACAGTTGATTGGCCGTCTGGCAGACGGTGCCATGCGTGACGCGCTGTCCATTCTGGACACCTGCGCCGGTGTTGACAACCACGTGGACGAGGCGCTCGTCCGCCGTATGGCCGGTGTCACGGACAGGGGCTACCTGTTTGAGATCAGCGACGCCATCGCGGCAGGGGACTCCGTCACTGCACTGGAAAAAATCGCCGAGCTGCGCCAGCAGAGCGTCGATATGCGCCGCCTCTGCATGGAGTTGGCCGGGCATTACCGCAATCTGATGCTCTGCGCGCTGCCGGGCGGCACGTCGCTTCTGACCGGCATCTCGCCGGAGGAGGAGGCCGCCTACACCCAGCGCAGGGACTTCCCGCAGCGGGAAGCCATCCGCGCGGTCAATGCGTTCGGCTCGGCACTTGAGAAAATGAGCCGCGGCACTGACCAGCGCATTGAGCTGGAGCTGGCGATTTTCTCGCTGACCCAGCCCGAGACTGCCGCCGCACCTGTTATCATCCAGCAGCCCGCCCCAGCAGCACCCGCCGCGCCTCAGGCGTTCGCCAGCGCGCCGCGCGCCTACACAGCAGCGCCGCCGGTACAGGCTGCGCCCTCTGTAGTGCCGCCCGTGGTACAGCCGCAGAACGTTCCCGCCGCTGCACCGGATGATGTACCGCCGCCCATTGACGATGACCCGCCGTTCCTGCAGCCGGAGCTGAAGCCCGCCCCGCAGCAAACTCCCGCGCCGGTACCGCCAGCATCCGCTGCCGCGGCGGCTCCGCGTAAGGCCGAGCCGCCGCGGCAGGCAGGCCCGCTGGAGCCGTTCGCCTTCTGGCCCGCCGTGCTGGCCGATTTGGAGGAGAATGATGCAATGCTCATCTCCTTTTTGCGCGGCACCCGGGCCTACTGTGACGGCAAGCGCGTGCTGTTTGAGTGCAGCGACGCCTTCCGCGATTATATCCGCAATAACCGGGAGGTCAGTAAGCGTCTTAAGGAAACTATCTACCGTGTATCGCGCACCAAGTACAGTATCGGCCCCTATGAGGAGCCGAAGACCGACGACACCACCGCTGCCGTCAGCCTGGATGAGACTCTGCACACGATGCAGGCGCTTGGTGTCGATTTGAAAATCGTTGATAAATAATTATTTTTGGAGGATACAACCATGAAAGCAAGACTGCCCAAGGGCTATGGCCGACCCGATCCCAACGCCATGATGCGTCAGGTCCAGAAGATGCAGGACGACATCCGCGCCAAGCAGGAGGAGCTCGAAGCCAAGGAGTACACCGGCACCGCCAGCGGTGAGATGGTCACTGTCACGATGAACGGCAAGCATGAGATCACCGCCGTCAAGATCAAGCCCGAGGCCGTCGACCCCGATGATATTGAAATGCTTGAGGATCTGATTGCCGCCGCCGTCAACAGCGCCGCCGCTGCCGTTGACAAGGACTCCGAGGAGGAGATGTCCAAGATGACCGGCGGTCTGAACATCCCCGGTCTGGGCTAAGAGGCTGCCTATGTTCAACAACAATGTTGAGCCGCTGGAAAATCTGATCGACCAATTTGCCCAGTTTCCCGGCATTGGCCGCAAAAGTGCGGTGCGTATGGCCTATCAGGTCATGTCGATGCCGCCCAAGCAGGCCATGGAGCTGGCCAAGGCGATTGAGCACGCCAAAAGCGACCTGCACCGTTGCCGCATCTGCCAGGACTACACCACCGGCGATGTCTGCAAGATCTGTGCCTCCCAGAAGCGGGACCGCAGCATCATCTGCGTGGTCGAGGGCCCGCGCGACATCAAGTCGATTGAGCGCACCCACGAGTACAACGGCCTGTACCATGTGCTGCACGGCCTGATTTCGCCGATGGATGGCATCGGTGCAGATCAGCTCTGCATCAAGGAGCTGTTGGCCCGTCTGAATGACACCGTCAAGGAGGTCATCATGGCCACCAGCCCGACGGTGGAGGGCGAGGCCACTGCAATGTATATCGCCAAACTCATCAAACCTCTGGGCATCAAAACGACCCGCCTGGCCTACGGCCTGCCCGTCGGCTCGAGTCTGGAATACGCCGATGAGACGACGCTGTACCGTGCCATGGCCGGACGCGGCGAGATGTAAAAAAATTCCTGTACCGCTTTTGCCGGTACAGGTTTTTTATTGTAGCTTTATTTCAGCAGACCGTAATCCCGCAGACAGCGCTGTACACCCGTCAGGGTATCGTCAAAGCCGACACCCGCTGCCGCACGGAACCTGCCGCCGTCCATCAGCAGGCTGCGCGGCCAGTCTGCCGCCTCTACGACGGGGTGGATGTCCAGCAGCGCACAGACGCGCCGGGCCGTCGTGACCATGTCGCAGTCGTTCTCGCTGCCAAAGTTGTACACACCGCCCGGCAGTTCCATGGCCTGGGTCAGCCGCTCCACGGCCTCCCGCACATAGGTGATGCCGCGGTAGTCCCGCATCGAAAACCGCAGCGTCTCCTGCCGCATAGCGGCGGTCAGCAGGTTCAGCAGGAAGTTACCGCGGATCGGCAGGCCGTACCCGGGCAGGTCGTACATCCAGGCCGCCCGCAGCAGCACGGCATCGGGCAAAATATCCAGCACGCGCTGCTCCATCTCCTGCTTGTGGCGGCCATAGACGTTGGCGGGGGAGAGCGGTGTATCCTCGTCAAACGGCCCGTGCTCAGTAAGGCCCGTGTAGACCTGGTCAGAGCTGAACGCAACCAGCTTTGCGCCGCTTTTTTGTGCTGCAGCCGCCATCCAGCACGGCAGCAGAACGTTGGCGCGGTAGGACTCGTCCGGGTGCTTTTCGCTGTAGCCCGTGTCGGAGAACGCCGCCGTGTGTACGATCACGTCCGGCTGCTCGCGCCGAACCCAGTCGGCCACGGTCTGCGCATCCGCTGCGGCCGGCATTCCTTTGGGGAAGGCGCACAGCTCGTACCGCCCCGCCAGCTGGGTCATGATGCGCGCCCCCACAAAGCCGCCCGCGCCGGAGACCAATAGCTTTTTCATGTCTTTTCCCTCGCAATACGATTTTTGTCTTTATTGTACCGTTTTTGCGCAGCTGTTGCAAGCGGCTTGACAAATTCCGCGCTGGTTTGTATAATAAGAACACCTAAAACAAGGTGTGGATTTTTACAGTTCTGATACTACTTTTCGCCACACAGCGCTTTCTTTCCGGGAAAGCGTTGTGTGGTTTTTGTTGTGTCAAAAGGAGGAGCCCATGAACGATACCTTCATGAAAGAAAAGCCGATTTTTCCGCTGCTGACCTCAATGGCCCTGCCTATGGTCGTCTCGATGCTGGTCAATGCACTGTACAACATCGTGGACAGCCTCTTTGTCGCCCGCATCAGTGAGGAAGCCATGACTGCGCTGTCCCTCGTCTACCCGGTGCAGAACCTCATCAACGCGATTGCCATCGGCTTCAGCATCGGCATTGCCGCACTGATCTCGCTGCATCTCGGTGCAGGCAACAAAGAAAAGGCTGACATGGCCGCCACCCACGGCATGATGCTTTCGCTGATCCACGGCGTCGTGATTTCCATCGTCTGCACCGCCATCATGCCGCGGTTCCTGCGCTCCTTCACCAGCGACGAGACCGTCATTGCCATGGGCGTGACCTACTCCCGTGTTGCCTTTATGTTCGCCGTCGTCATCATGGCCGCCATGGCGTTTGAGAAGATCTTTCAGGCGGTGGGCCGGATGAACATCACGATGATCGGCCTGATGGGCGGCTCGGTCTGCAACATCATTCTGGATCCGCTGCTGATTTTCGGCATCGGCCCATTCCCCAAAATGGGCATTGCCGGTGCGGCGCTGGCTACCGGCATCGGCCAGATGGTTCCCGTCATCTTCTATCTGATCGTCTACTTCGTCAGCCCTATCCCGGTCAGGCTGCGCTCCGGCTGCCTGAAGCCGGACGCCAAAATGGCCCTGCAGCTCTATTCCATCGGCGTACCGGCCATCCTGAATCTGGCGCTGCCCTCGGTGCTCATCACCTTCCTGAACTCGCTGCTGGCCGTCTACTCTCAAAGCTATGTCGTCGTGCTGGGTATCTACTATAAATTGCAGACCTTCCTCTACCTGCCCGCCAACGGCATTGTGCAGGGTCTGCGCCCCATCATCGGCTACAACTACGGCGCGGGGGAGTATGACCGCGTCAAAAAGCTCTACCGCACGTCCATGGGCATGTGCGCCGCCATCATGGCCGCGGGCACGGTGCTCTGTCTGGCGCTGTCCGGCCAGCTGATCGGGCTTTTCAGCTCGAACGCCGAGACCATCGCCATCGGCACGTCGGCCCTGCGCATCATCTGCGTCGGCTTCATCGTCTCGACGATTTCAGTCGTCGCCTCCGGCTCGCTGGAGGGTCTCGGCATGGGCGTGCAGTCACTGGTCATCTCGCTGTGCCGTTACATCGTTGTCATCATGCCGCTGGCCTGGCTGTTCTGCCGCCTGCTGGGTGCCGACGGCATCTGGAACGCCTTCTGGGTGACCGAGGTCATCACGGCGGGCATTTCACTGGTCGTATACCACAAGAGCGTGAAGCTGAAATAAACCAACAGGAGCCTGACCACAGCCGGTCA
>ERZ826613.2178-NODE-2178-length-19999-cov-3.083434_pt1 | contig 19999 bp, 17 predicted proteins | sample MGYA00519925_ERZ826613 | MGnify/ENA primary metagenome ERZ826613 (study PRJEB31778, sample SAMEA3449236) | human gut metagenome | biome: human gut; feature: human-associated habitat; material: faeces | place: United Kingdom | collected 2010/2012 ... | reverse complement strand
CAGGTCGGAGCGGACCATTCGGGCCCCCATGAAGCCCGGAGCTCCCCTACGGGGAGCTCCGGGGCGCCCGCCTCGGGGTGCCGTGGCCCAAAAATAGCAAATATGAGTACTGTCACCAATTTAGTAGCAGACAATTTTGGCCTCTCGGACAGATTTTGCGCTCAGTGTCGCCAACCTGATGCTTAGTTATTCTACATTTGTTTATTATCTTCTTACTTTACGACGCCTCCGAGTCCTTAATTCTTTGATTTTGCTGTTACTGATTTAGTGACAGTACTCATATTTGCCATTTTTTGGCCAGGGCATATGAATAACCCCCTATTTTTGACGCGAATTATACCGGCTTAAGCCCAAAACACGCCCGCAGCGTGTTAAGCAACGCCTCTTGCTTCTTCCTGCGGGCATCGACACGATTCCGGTACCGCTTTCGCATACGCTGGTGGATGCGCCATGCGAGCGCTTCCATCGCTTCCATGTCGCAGAGCATTTCGTTGTTGACCGTCGCGACCTCGATTCCCATAGTAATCAAGCCCGTGTTGCGTTTTTCATCATGGACACGTCCCCTTCGAGAGGAATGACCCAGCTCACCGTTGTATTCCAGGTCAAACCGGGCTGTTTCCTGGTACGCATCGCAAACTGCATACGGCATCCCCGAGATTGCCTGCGCGCGGTCATCGAACTCGATCTTGTAGTCGGTCTTAAAGGGACCGCAGGCAAATCCGCCATAGGAAAACGGAAGCGAAAACATGGCAAGCATGATGCACTCCATGGGTGAGCGCAGGTTTTCTGACAGGTAGGGACACAGGCGTAGCAGTTGTTTGGCCGCACTCCCCTTGCATGCCGCAAGGTAATCTGCCAGGCGATCGGGCGTCAGCACCGGCTCGACTTCAAAGTAGCCCACGTCTGCCGGTTGGTCCTTATCCTTTGCAAGTCTATTCGCAACAGGCGAGGTGTAGGGAGGCAGATACTTCCCGCGATCGCTTAGTGAAATCTTGGAACACAGTTCCTGGGCCAGGGCAAACGCCTGGATACAGCCGACCTCGCGGGCGACGGCAACACAAAGGGCCTCGGGAGATAGGCTGTACACCCCCGGTTCCACCTCTAGAATCGAGCCGACAGGCAACCCGGAACACACGGACCAGCCCACGCCAGGCATGCGTCGGCGCTGCGCCGCAGATCCCACCAGCAAGCACAGATCTTCTTGCACCTCGCCGCTTTTGGCTCCAATTCGCACCAGGTCGGGAAGATAGATATCCTCGGTCGAAGGCGATGACGTACACAACACGCGGCGCTCCTCCTCGGACTCAAGGTCCTTCCAGCCGATGTAGCCCATCTGCCGGCGCTCGGCGCGCATCATACGCAACGCCGAGGCACCCGTCAGGATCACGGAAGCCGCAAGCTGCTCTTTTGTCGGCTTGTTGCGCTGTTTGATTGTTACCGCCACACGAATCACCCCTACCAAACGCGTGCGATAGCGAGGCCATCAACGGCCGCGGCACCGGCGCGTTTGAGTTCCGCCGAAGCCGCAGCCATCGTCGCACCCGTGGTGATAACGTCGTCGATAAGCAGCAGGCGGCGGCCCCGCACGTCCTCAACGGTCTCGTACATGCCTCGGGCGCGTTCACGGCGTTCTTCACGACTGAGTTCACGCTGGTCGCCATGTCCGTACTTAACGAGGGCGTCGAGCAGCGGAACACCCGACAGCTCGCAAAATGGGCGCGCGATGGCTTCCATATGATCGAAGCCGCGTCGCCGAAACGCCGCCGACGTCGCGGGCACAAACACCACCGCATCGGCGCCGGACAACACACCACCGTAGCGATCGGGTGCTGCGACCTGGGCATGTAAGGCGGTGTCGTATAGCAGCTCTGCCAGATACGGCGCCAGGCGTCGCTCGCCCGCGTCTTTGTACGCTTTAATGATTCGCGGCAGCGGATGCGTGTAAACGGCACATGCCAGGCACCGGTCGAGTGCTTCGGCCATCGCCGAGGACGCACCCTCGACCGAGCACTCGGTGCACAGCAAGTCTCCAAACGGGGCGCCGCATCGAGTGCAGCTATGCCGCGAGTCGATGAGCGCAAGCGCCGCCAAGCAGTCTTGGCAAATAAGCGCACCGGCGCGCTCGCAGCCGGCACATCGCGTGGGCGACAACGCCTCAAGCGCCTCGTACGTCGCGTGCTCGGCAAACGGTAGCAATTCGTCCGCAAACGGTAGGGCACCGGCGCCCTGCAGACGGCTCAATATGTTCAAACGGCTCTTCACGACACAACCCTCCCTACGCTCGGTCGCAGGGAGGGTCGTTGATTCAGCGCTATGGTACCCCGACGCGTTTGGGGTCAGGCAGGTTAAATCCGTTTGCGGGCGCTATTCGCCGGTGGGCGGTTGAGGTGCGGACGAGTTTTGGGTCGAGCCCTCGCCACCATCCTGGCGCGGCTTGCGGGAACGGCGACGGCGACGGCGCTTCTGGCCCTGGTCGGCCGAACCCTCGCCACCACGATCTTCGCGCGACTCGCGTTCGTCACGAGCAGCGCCGCGCGCGGCCTTGGCGGCCGCCCCTCCGCCATCTCCGGGGCGACGGCGCGTGACCTTGACCTCGCCATCCGAGACCTGATCGGCCACGGAGGGCACCGAGGGCTTTTGCTGCGTACCCGAAGAATGGCGACGGCGCGGACGCGGGACGCGCTCGTCATCGTTGCGCTGCTTGCCACCCTTGTCGGCAGGCGTATCGGAACCCGAACCACCCTTGGGGGTGGCACCGGCTTCGCGAGCGGCTGCGGCGCGGAAGGCGTCCTCGCGCTCCTCGCTCGACAAATGGCGGCGGCGACGGCGCGTGGGATTCATGCCACCGCCGCGGTTTTGCTGCTGAGGCTGCTGAGCCTCACGCTCGCGGGGAGAATTCTTGCCTGCGGGAGCGGCCTCGCCGGCATCGCCCGAACCCGAGCGCTTGCGGCGACGACGTCCACCGGCAGCCTCCTCAGCCTCGGGTGTCTCGGCCTTGCCGCGACCCTTACCGCGGCCGCGACCCTCGCCCTGGCTCTGACCGGCACGGGCATCGGCGTCCGCATCGCGACGGCGGCGCTTGGGCATCGTCGTCCCCGCCAGACGGTCGGCGCTCGACAGGCCATCGCCCACGTCGACGCCGTTCTCGCGGTCGAGCTCCATAAGCGCCAGGCGCATCTCGGGCGACTCGATACGCTCGAGCACATCGCGCGTCACGCAGTCGGGGCGGCAGTTGCAGCCCTGCTCGGCGGCCTTCTTTTTGCAGCCCTCAGAGCAGGTCATGTCGGCCAGGTTGACCTTAAAGACTTTGCCGTTCTCCAGGCGCAACACCAGCTGCTCGCGCGGCGTGTCATATTCCTGGATGCGCGCCTTGCCAAGCGGCGTATCGATAAGCGTCTTCTTTTTGGGCGCGCGGCTCTTAAAGTCCTTGTACGCCTCAAACTCGTAGCGCAGGCAGCACATCAGGCGGCCGCACACGCCGCTAATCTTGGACGAGTTGAGCGGCAGGTCCTGCTCTTTTGCCATGCGGATCGAAACCGGCTCAAACTGTCCGCCAAAGCGTGTGCAGCAGAGCTCCTGGCCGCACTGGGCATAGCCGCCCACCAGGCGGGTCTCGTCACGCACGCCGATCTGGCGCATGTCGACGCGAATGTGCAGCGTCGAGGACAGGTCCTTGACGAGCTGACGGAAATCGACGCGCTCCTCGGCCGCAAAGTAGAACACGGCCTTCTCGCCGCCAAACAGGTACTCGACGCCGACCGGCTTCATCTCGAGGTCGAGCTCCTTGACCAGGCGGCGGAAGTCGACCATGGCCTCGTCACCCTGGATGGCCAGGTCGTCGGCAAGCTGCAGGTCGATGTCGCTCGCCACGCGCAACACGGGCTTGAGCGGCTGACCGATTTCGTCGAGCGGCACCTCGAAGGGGTCGGCCGTGACCAGGCCGATCTCGGTTCCGCGCTCGGTGGAGCAGATGGCATAATCGGCCTCGAGGATATCCAGATCCTGTGGGTCGAACCACAGGTCGCGCGAGGCGTAGGTAAACTTAACGGGTACGACTAACGGCATTTCAGTGCCTTCCTGATATCGAGCAGCATGACCTCGATGGCCAGCTGGGGAGTAACGTTTCTGGCGATGTTGCGCTCGGCGGTGACAATTGCCTCGAGCGCCTGGGTGGCACCCGCAACATTCGTCGCCGCGGCAAGCCGCCCGATCGTGTCGCGCACGTCCTCGTTCACAACGTCTGTCGCCTCATCTTGAAGCGTCAGCAGCACGTCGCGCATGAGCGTCCGCGCGCTCGCCAGCGCTTCCATGATACCCGAACGCTCGCGCGCGTTGAGTTCGCGCTTGTTGCGGTCCTCAAGCTGCTTCAATGCTCCACGCGACAGGTAGTCGGCATTTTGCTCGAGCACCTTTTCCTGCGTGGACTTGACCTCGGCGAGCGGCGCCTTGACGGCGACGATGAGCGACTTGGCGCGACTGAGCACATCGGCCTCGTCGGCGGCGATGAGCGAGTCGATGGCACGGACCATCTGGCGACGGGCGTCCTGGCGCTCGGCGCTCTTGAGGAACTCGATACCACGCGTAGGGCTTCCCGCCACGGCGACGGCCATGCGACAACGCGCGATATCCTGGCCCGTCGCGCGGCTCACGGCCTGCGCGGCCACAGTGGGCGACACCAGCCGAAACGGCACGCACTGGCAGCGGCTCACAATGGTGGGCAGCATCACGTCGGCCGAGGTACCCAACAGGATGAACATGACGCCCTCGGGCGGCTCCTCAAGCGTTTTGAGCAGCGCGTTGGCGGTGTTGGCGCGCAGCTGCTCGGCACGGTCGATGATGTAGACCTTTGCCTTGGCGCGGATGGGCGCCAGGGGCACGTCGTCGAGCAGCTCGCGGGTCTGCGCGATGAGGTAGCCCGTAGCACTTTCGGGCGTGTAATAGTGCACGTCGGGATGCGTATGGCGGGCGACGCGCACGCAGCTGTCGCACGAACCACAGCCGTCCTGTTCGCACAGGAATGCCTGGGCAAGCGCCCATGCGGCGTCAAGCTTACCGGCCCCGGGCGCGCCCAAGAACAGGTAGGCGTGCGATGCGCGGCCGCTTGCGATGGCGTTGGTCAAAAAGTCGCGCACGCGCTGTTGGGTGTCGAGCTTGGCCAGCAGGCTTGTCTGCGCGGGGGCCATGTTACTCAGCCTCCTGGGCAAGCGCGGCGGCGACGGCATCTTGGGGAATGTCGAGACCGTACGCGCGAACCAGCTCGACCGTTTGCGTGAAGACGCCTGCAATCGACGCAGTGGCGTCGATGAGCTTTACGCGGTCTGGCTCCTCGGCAGCAATTGCGCAAAATCCCTGGTAGACACGCTCCTGGAAGGCCATGCCCTTGGCCTCCATGCGGTCTGCCGCACCACGGGCGGCCATGCGCAGCGCCGCCTGCTCGGGCGTGATGTGATAGACGAGCGTGAGCGCCGGATGCGTACCGGCGACAGCCAGGTTGTTGGCATCGCGCACCATCTGACGGTCGAGGCCATCGGCAAACGCCTGATAGCAGGTCGTGGAATCGTAGAAACGGTCGCACAGGACCACCTTGCCGGCAGCGAGGGCAGGCGCGATGACTTCGTGCACCAGCTGGGCACGCGCGGCCTCGTAGAGCAGCAGCTCGCAGGTGTCGCCCATCGCCGTATTGGCGGGGTCGAGCAGCAGGGCGCGGATCTTCTCGCTGATGGCGGTGCCGCCCGGCTCGCGCAGGCTCACAGCCTGGTAACCAGCGAGGTCGAGCGCACGGGCCAGCAGGCGCGCCTGCGTGGACTTGCCGGCGCCGTCGACGCCCTCGAGCGTGATAAAGCTATGTTGAGCGGGCTCAAAAGCCATGGGCGCATCCCCTTCCTACAAGGCGCGAAAATGCAAGTTATAGCAACCAAGCCATGATACCCCAGGGGCAGGGGCTAGGTGGCAGTTAGGAACGTTCCCAAAGTGCCGGCAGAAAAGGAACGTCCCCAACTGCCGACCTTCTAAGTTGCGGTGAAATAGGGACTGAATACGCCTTCTAACAGCAAATACAATCCCTATTTCACCGCAAGTTAGGAGTGGGCGCGGGCGTTGATGGCGAAGGAAATGTCGCGCTCGAGGGCTAGAGCCTGTTCGCGTTCGAGGTCTTGGGTGAGGATTGCCAGCACGTAAGGGCGCTCGGCGTAGACGATTGCGGCATCGTGCTGAGCATTCGCCAGGCTGCCCGTTTTGTGCGCGACCAAAACGCCGCCGGGAACGCCCTCGACAATACCGCGCGCGTCTTCCTGCGCCAGCAGATATCCGCGCGCTCGCTCGCACAGCTCGGGCGTCGCGATTGTCCCCGCCGCCAGCCGTTGCAACACAGCCGCAGCATCACGGGCGCTCGTATAGTTCTCGCGACCTTGTGCCTGGGCCTCGGTGTCCATCATCAAACGAGCGAGCACGGTCTGGGTCAGCCCCAATGCGGCACACGTTTCGTTGACCGTATCCATGCCAAGTCTGCCGATAACAAGGTTCGCTGCCACGTTATCGCTCTGGGCGATCATGGCGTGCAGCAGCTCGTCAATACTGTACGACACACCCGCGCCGCGCGACTGAATGTTGCCGCTGCCACCCACGATATCCTGTTGCGTTACCGTTATCTGCTCGTCGAGGGACAGCTCGCCCGCCGTCACGGTCTCGAGCGCACAAGCGAGAATAGGAAGCTTGATGATGCTTGCCGCCACACGTCGCGCGTCCGACGCCACAGCAACTTCACCATCGAGCGACGCGAACGTTTGAGGATCAAGCGCCACAGCATAGACCGAGGTAGACCCACCATACGGCTCGACAAGGGCTTCGATATCTTGCTGAAGGCCGGCAATCCAAGAAGCCCGGGAGACAGCTTCCGCCTTTTGAGCGGACGGATGATTCGCTTTTTGTTTGACAGGGACAGCGGAGCCCTCAGCCTCGTTGCGGCACGCGGCACAACCGCCGAGACTCATCACCGAGGCAAGCGCTCCGGTCAACATCCCGGCACAAAACACTCGACGCGAGCAATCGCGCGCAGCGAGGGGCGCATCCCCCGGCGGGAACCGGAACGCCTCCACGTTTTCGCCGCCACCCCGACCTTGCTCGCCGCAGTACACAGACTCACTCCCCACCATCGCATTCTACCGAGCCGTCGATAAACGGCCGCGCCGGACACCCAGCACGCCGCACTCATTGTGACGCATGCGACAGGGCTTGCGCGACATGATCATCCTCACATAACCAGTTGGGTCGGCGCGGCCCAACCGCGCCTGAACCACCTTATAATCTAGCCAACACATCGAATGGAAGGAACCATCATGCCCCGGTTTTGTACCCATTGCGGCAAGCTTCTGAATGACGACGAGCGTTTTTGCACCAGCTGCGGAACGCCGGTAACCGATGATGGCCAGGCCTCTCAGTCGCAAGAGAATGCGCAGGCAGCCGTGACCGTACAGTCCGCCCATCAGCCCGCGCCCGCTCCCCAGCCGGAAGCTGGCGCGACGCAGCAATGGGAGACGCCAGCCGGCTCCGCGCCGCAGCAACCCATACCGACCGCCGCTCCGCAGGCCGGTGCTCCCGCTGCGCCCAAAAACAACAACGCTCTGTTTATCGGCATCATCGCCGCGCTAATCGTCGTGATTATCGCGCTCGTCGTGTTCTTTATGATCAAGCCTTTCGACAAGGGCACCGATGATACCAAGGGCACGACAATCGAGAAGGTCAAGATCGACCACGATAACGACGATGCGTCCGTCAAGGGCGACCCCAACAAGCTTGACGATAATGACGATGACGCCCACGATGCCGCCACCATCAGCGAGCAGAACGTCTACGACCAGCTGAGCTCCTACTACAGCAGGCTCTCCGATCTTGATCAGCAGGTTCGCGACTGCGCTACCACGTTTAACACGTACTATCTCAAGGATGACCGCAGCTCGCGCCAATCTGCCAGCGATGCCGCCGAGGCGCTCGAGGATCAGATCGGCGACCTTAAGGACGAGGTCGAGGACCTGGATGTTCCCATCGACTCGCAGAACTACAGCTCGTGGAAAGACATCATCGCGCTCTACGACGACCTGGAGAATCGCATTGACGTCATTTGCGATGCCTGGGAGATCAGCCTTGAGTACTCCAGCCCCGCCAACCACAAGGACGAGATCGTAGCGCCGCTGGCGCGCGACAACGTAGCGGGCACCAACGACAACAAATACCGTCTGGACTTTGAGGACCGCTACCCCGGCGCCGCACCCGTCGAGGTGAAGTAATCCCAACAACTGATCAAAACTTGCGGTGAAATAGGGATCAATTAGGCCTTTTGCCAGCAAAAACAGTCCCTATTTCGCCGCAACTTAGAAGTGGGGCCGGGCACGCATTTGCATTTGCGCGCCCGGCCCCGCCGTGTCTATATGTGCTCGGTTACTTGTCGGCAGCGGTCTTTTTGGTAGTCGACTTCTTGGCAGTCGTCTTTTTGGCCGTCGTCTTCTTGGCAGCAGTCTTCTTTGCCGCTGTGGTCTTCTTCGCCGTGCTCGCCTTGGTCGTAGTCTTGCGGCCGCGGGCGGGTTTCTTCTCCTTGGTCGGGCAGTCCATGTTGACGCAGATACGCCACGGACCGCGCGCCGTGTTGACCACCACGATGGGGGCGCCGCACTCGGGGCAGGTCTCGCCCGTCGCCTCGAGCTTGCCGCGCGCCGGCAGAGGATAGCTCACGCCGCAGTCATCGTAGTTGGTGCAGCGGATAAAGCGCTTGCCACTCTTCTCGCTCTTGTGCGCGATCAGGTCGCCATGGCGTCCGGCCTCGGCGCACACCTTGCACTCGCCCACCTTAAGGTCAGGCTCATAGTTGGTGGGGCACGTGGGGTTCACGCAAATCTCAAAGGCCTTCTGGCGGAACGGCTGGCACTTAATGCGCGGCGCGCCGCACTCGGGACACACGGCTGCCTCGCCCTCGAGCGGGCTCACCTTGACGCCGCTCGGCACCGGATAGGTCACGTCGCAGTCGGGCCAGCCCATGCAGCCGATAAAGCTGCCGCGGGTCTTGGCGCTCGTCTTCATAACCAGGTCCTTGCCGCACTTGGGGCAAGCGCCCACGCGCGCATCGGCCGTGACGGCGTCGCTGATGGCGTCGCCCAGCTCCTGCGTGTGCTTGAGCAGCTCGTCGAGCACGCCAGCCAGCAGCGCGCGCGAGTGCGTCACGACATGCTCTTCGGTGTCCTCGCCGCGCTCCACACGGGTCATGTCGCCATCGAGCTCGCTGGTCATATCGGGGCTCGTGATGCGCGGGGCAAACTGCGTCAGTGCATCGATGATGGCAATGCCCAGCTGGCTCGGCTCCACGGGATCGTTTTTGAGATAGCGCACGGCGTACAGGCGCTCGATGATGCTCGCGCGCGTGGACTTGGTGCCCAGGCCGCGCTTTTCCATCTCCTGCACGAGCTTGCCCTGGCTGTAGCGCGCGGGCGGCTCGGTCTGCTTGGCTTCGAGTTTAATGTCGAACACGTCGACCGTATCGCCCTGCTCCAGCGGCGGCATCTGCTCGTCGCGCTTGAGTCCGTACGGGTACGCCTCGCGGAAACCCGGGGTCACGAGCACATCGCCCGAAGCCACGAACGGCTCACCGTTCACGTCGAGCTCGAGCTTAGTGTTTTCGATGGTCGCGGGACCCATAAGCGTCGCCAGGAAGCGACGGGCGATGAGGTCGTAGAGCTTGCGCTGGCCGCCGTCGAGCGTGGACGGATCGCCCTCGCCCGTGGGGTAGATAGGCGGGTGGTCGGTGGTCTCGACCTTGCCGCGCGTGGGCTTCATGGGGCCGGCGAGGACCTTTTTGCATACGGGCGCCAGCGCCGGGTTGATCTTTGCAAGGTCACTCACCACAGCGCCCAGATCAAGCGTCGCGGGGTATACGGTATTGTCGACACGCGGGTAGCTGATGAGACCGGCCATGTAGAGGGACTCGGCGATACGCATGGTACGCGCAGGCGAGATACCCTCGGCTGCGGCGGCAGCCTGCAGTGAGGTGGTCGCAAACGGCGTGGGCGGCTGCTGCTTGCGCGAGCGCTTGGTCACCGCGGCGACGGTTGCCGTCTTGGCACCGTCAACGTGACCGTACGCCGTCTCAGCAGCATCCTTGTCGGTAAAGCGCGCCGTCTTGTGCGCGATCTTAAAGCGATCGTCCTCGGCAGCGCCTTGCGCGGCACCCATGCCGCGAATCTGCCAATAGTCCTCGGGCACAAACGCCATGCGCTCGCGTTCGCGCTCGACCACCAGGGCAAGCGTCGGCGTCTGCACGCGGCCGGCGGAACGCACGTTGCCAAAGCCGCCAAACTTGGCGAGCGTCAGGTAGCGCGTGAGCACCGCACCCCAAATGAGGTCGATGTGCTGACGGCTCTCGCCGGCGTCGGCCAGGTTCTGGTCGAGCGAGACAAGGTTATCGAAGGCCTGCGTGATCTCGGCCTTGGTAAACGAAGAATACTGGGCGCGGGCGACCGGCAAGTCGGGCGCCACCTCGCGCACCTTGTTGAGGGCGTCCGAACCAATCAGCTCGCCCTCGCGATCGAAGTCCGTGGCGATGATGACGCTGTCGGACTTTTTGGCGAGGTTCTTAAGCGAGCGGATGAGTTCCTTCTCGGCCGGCAGCTTAATGACGGGTGCCCAGGTGAGATACGGCAGACTCTCGAGCTTCCAGCCCTTGATGGAGATGCCGTCGGCAAGAAACGGCTTGCGCTTGGTGTCGTAGGGCGGGCGTGCCAGGCCATCGGGCATGTCGGCCGGTAGCATCTCGCCGTCCTCGGTAACCGAATACCAGCCCAGCTTTTTATCGAACAGCACGCTGTCGCAAAAATCGGGCGCAAGGATGTGACCGGCAAGACCGATCGTCACGCACTCCTCGCCCTTCCACTCAAAACGGTAGATGGCGGTGTTGTACACCTTGTCCTTTTTGGGTTTACCCGTGGACAGACGCTCGGCGATCTGACGCGCAGCGTCGTTTTTCTCGGCGATGATGAGCTTCAAAAGAGGCTCCTATCTCGTGTCTCTGCGGCTACGCCCGCCCGTATGGCGGCCGATTTACGCCCTTGCTTGCTCGATCTGCCCGATGAGCCAATCGCACCAGGCATCCATGCCCTCGCCCTTGCGCGCGCTCACGGCAAACCGCGGCGCCTGCGGATTGAGGTCATCGAGTGTCTTAGTATACCTATCCATGTCAAAATCGAAAGCCGGGGCCACGTCGACCTTATTGAGCAGCTGCGCGCCGGCGTGCTGGAAGATGCCCGGGTACTTGATGGGCTTGTCGTCGCCCTCGGGCACCGAGAGGATCATGATGGACAGGTTCTCGCCCAGGTCAAAGTCGACCGGGCAGACCAGGTTGCCCACGTTTTCGATGAAGATGACGTCGATGTTCTCCAGACCGACGGCCTGGTCGAAGGCGTCGACGGCCTCCATGATCATGTTGCCCTCGAGGTGGCACAGGCCGCCCGTGTTGATCTGGATGGCGGGCATGCCGGCTTCCTTCATGGTGATGGCGTCGACGTCCGAGGCAATATCGCCCTCGATGACGGCGCAGCGCAGGCCAGCCTTGTCGCGCAGGCGCTCGTTGGTGCCCAGGATCGTGGTGGTCTTGCCCGAACCGGGGCTCGACAAGACGTTGATCACATAGGTGTTTGTCTCATTAAATCGCTGGCGCAGCTGATCTGCCAGGCGCTCGTTGCGCGACAGAATCGGCGATGCGATATCAATCGTTTTCTCGGCCATACTTAGCGCTCCTTACTTTGGCCCCTTTATACCCCATCACCAGATGGCTAGCGGGCTAATCGTCGGGGGTTTCGATTTCGATACTTGCGATGTCGAGCTCGCGGCCGTGCAGCAGACGCACGTTGGCGCCGCCACATTGGGGACAGCGGCAATGGAAGCGATCGTGCTCAAAGACCTCCCCGCAGTCCAGACACTCGCTTTGTGGATGGACTTCCTCCACGGCAAGCTCGCAGCCTCGCGTGAGCGGGTCCTCATCGCGAAATGTCTCCCACGCAAAGTCGAGCGCCTCGCGCACAACTTCGGTCATATCCCCGATACGCAGCGTTACCAAAACGGCGCGCGAGGCCCCCGCCCCACGCGCCGCGCGAATCACTGTATCGAGTATGCCGTTGACAATGCCAACCTCGTGCATACCGATTTACTCCTCGTCGTCCTCATCGTCCGAGAACAGGTCCAGACGGCTCACAAACAAGCCCTCCTTGCCCTCGCGCGCGGTAATGACCACGCGGGCAATGGCGAGCGAAATCTCGTAGAGCGAGAGCAGGGCACCATACATGAGGCCCAGCGTAACGGGCGAGCCGTCGGGCGTAATCACAGCCGAGCCCACAAGCAGGCCCACGTACACGTAGCGCCAGGCGCCGCGGAAGGCCGCGTAGGACACGATGTGGAAGACGGACAGGTAGAAGATGATGAGCGGCAGCTCAAACGCCACACCAAAGCCGATCATAAAGAGCAGCTCCATGTTGACGTAGTTCTCCAGGTCGGGCAGCGCGGTTGCGACGGCAGAGGTCTCGCCGATGAGCCACTCAAAGCCTGCCGGGATAATGATGAAGTAGCAAAAGATTGCGCCCAGGAAGAACAGCACCGTCGAGGCGAGCACCGTAGGCACAACCCACTTGCGCTCGTTGGGACGCAGTGCCGGCAGGAAAAATGCCAGAATCTGCCAGATGATCATGGGCGTGCACATGACCACGGCCATCTTGATGGCCAGCGAGAAGCGCAGGCCAAAGCCGCCGAGCGTGGTGGTGATGTAGAACTTACCGTCCGGCACAAAGGAGCGGATGGGGTCTTCCAGGATGTCGAGCACCACGGGCGTGGCGAAATACAGCACGATGGCGGCGGCAAACACCGACACGACCACGATAGTCAGGCGGCGACGGAGCTCTCCCAGGTGATCGAAGAGCGGCATGCGCGCAGGTCCGATAGGCATTACTCATCGCCTCCCTTCGAGGCGTCGGCGGTGGCAGCCTCGGCAACGGCCTCGTCCTCGGCCTCGAGCTCGCGAGCGAGCTGGTCGACGACGGCCTTGCGCTTGCGGGGACGACGGGCGTAGAGGTCAGCCGTCGTGGGCTCTGCCGGCTCGGGCTCGGACTCTGGCTCTGCAGCAGGCTCGGGCTCGACGACAGGCTCGGCGGCAGCGGCAGGCTCGGCGCCCTCGGCCTCGGACTCCTCAGCAGCACCCTCGCCCTCGGCGGCAGCCTCGCTCGCGGCCTTCTCGGCGGCAAGGCGGGCACGGCGCTCGGCAAAGGTCTCCTTCTTTGCGGGCGCAGCCGTCTCGACGGCATCCTCGTCTGCATCGGAATCGTCATCGACGGCAGTCTTCTTGGGCTTGACCGGTGCCGAAGCGGCCTCACTTACCGGATCGATAATCTCGGACTGAACAACGGCCGTCATCTTTTCCTGCGTCTCGCGGAACTGACGGATGGCACGGCCGATCGTGCGGCCCATCTGTGGGAGCTTATCCGGGCCAAACAGCAAAAAGCCGAAGACCACGATGATCGCGAGCTCACCCTCTCCAATACCAAACACACATACCTCCAAGGCTCGATGTGAGTCGAGCCCGCACCGCGCCATTCGGCCGGAACTCGTCTATTCATTCGGTCAAGTATAGCGCCCGGACGCCAAAACGTCCGAGCGCATCACAAACATATGCCAAACGGCACGCCCTTTTGGGGGCAAAGATTATGCAGCGGTGATCGAAATCTCCTGGTCGACACCCAACAGCTGGACCACGCGCATCACCGGGGGCTGCACATTGGTGCAGCTAAAGCGCTTGCCGTGGTCGACCGCGTGGTGCGCGGCGCCCACGAGCACGCCAATGCCCGTCGAATCGATGTAGCTCACCTGGGCAAAATCGAGCTCAACGGCCTCAGTGGGCTGCTCGAGCGCCAGGTCGATGGCATTACGCAGGCTATCGGCGTTAGAGATATCGATCTCGCCGGTTACCTTAATGGTGTAGAGCTCTGGCGTGGGGTTGGTGGAAATACCCAAATCCATGTATACGCTCCTTTACGTATCGAAAGTGCGGATAGTACTGGAAGCCGCGCGTTAGGCGCGCTCGGCACGCGCAAGCTCGGCAGCGACGAGCTTGACGGCCAGCACCAGCACATCGAGCGCGGCCTCCAGGTCCTCGACCGTGGGATAGCTCGGCGCGATGCGGATGTTGGTATCGCGCGGATCCTTGCCATAGGGCCAGGTAGCACCGGCCGGCGTGAGCTTGACGCCCAGGTCGGCGCACAGCGCGGCGACCTTTTGGGCCGAGCCCTCGGGACCATCGAAGCTTACAAAGTAGCCGCCGCGGGGATGCGTCCAGGTGGCGCAGCCCGTGCCGCCCAGGCCCTCGGTGAGCTTGCGCTCAACGGCCTCAAAGCGCGGACGCAAAAACTCGGCATGCTTTTTCATGTGCTCCTTGACCGCCTCGATGGTGGGAAGGAAGCGCACGTGACGCAGCTGGTTGAGCTTGTCGGCGCTGATGAGGCCGGCCTTCAGGCGCTTGGAGAACTCGGCGATGACCGCGGGGCTCGCACCGATAAAGCCGATACCGGCGCCCGGGAAGGTGATCTTGGACGTCGAGGCAAATGCCACCACGCGGTCCTCGGTGCCCGCCGCGCGAGCGAGGTCAAAGATGTTTGCGAGCTCGTCGGTCTCGTCGTACAGGTCGTGCACGCAGTAGGCGTTGTCCCAGAAGATGCGGAAATCGGGTGCGGCCGTGGGCATCTCAACCAGGCGGCGCACAGTGTCCTCGCTAAAGGTGATGCCCGTGGGGTTGGAATACTTGGGCACGCACCAGATGCCCTTGATGGAATCGTCGGCGGCGACGAGGCGCTCGACCTCGTCCATGTCGGGGCCGTTGTCGGTCATCGCGACGGGGACGTTCTCGATACCCAGATCGGCGGTGATGCCAAAGTGGCGGTCGTAGCCGGGAACAGGGCACAGAAACTTGACCTTCTTGCCGTCGTGCGCTGCCTCGTAAGCCTCCCAGGGCTCGTTGCCGCACGAGCCGCAACGCCAGAACATACCGGCGATATCGTGCTCGATCAGCAGGCTCGACGAACCCAGCACGAGCGTCTGCTCGGCGGGGCAACCCAGGAACTCCCCCGCTAGCTTGCGTGCCGAGGGAATGCCCTCAAAGCAGCCGTAGTTGGAACAGTCGACGTTGCCGTCGTGCAGATCGGCATCGGCATTGAGGATATCGAGCATGGGTCGAGAGATGTCCACTTGGGAGGGCGACGGCTTGCCGCGGGCCATGTCGAGCGCCAGGCCCTTGGCCTGCCACTCGCCCACCGGGTCACCGCCGGTCACGCGGCAGGTGTCAAAGATCAGCTGCCACAGCGCCTCGATGGCGGCATCGAGTTCGGTGGTTTCCATCTTCTGGTAGATCGTCTGCATGGGTGCGACCTTTCGCGAAGCGGTACGTTGCAGTTCGTCTAAGTATAGACCGCCACCGCCGCAACGGTATGAAGCCGTGATAGATTAAGTCCATCGCAATGAATTACGAATCGCCGCGCATGCCGGCGTGAAGCGCCCAAGGAGGCACTATGGAGTACGGATCGTTCCAGGCCGAGGAATTCGGCGACCTGCAGCGCCTGGTCGATGGACTGTTTTACGACCGCCACGCCATCGACCGTCTGGATCTGATCGTACAGGCCGAAATCTTGGACCTGGCACCCGATCTCATGGAAATCGTCAACCTGCTACCGCCCGGCTATTACGACCGCCAGTCACTTTGCGACCAGCTCAACTCCGCCTTGGCCGCCCACGGCTGGGGCGCCATCTACGGCACCGTGGAATAAGCCTCGAGGCCGGCGATTTGGCCCGTTTCCCGACCTTGGCGAGGCTTGTTTTAGGGCTTGTGGCCAAAAAAGGGCAAATATGAGTACTGTTACCCTTTTAGTAGCAGCGATTCTTGGTCGAAATCGGCAAAACTCGACTTGAAACTCCCCAATCACCGTCAGCTAGCGCCAAATTGGAAGTCGATGGTCACTCATTAACGTACAGTTCTTATAACTTTGTTCATTATTTTCCGCACCTAAAATGAAACGCCGTTTGTGACAGTACTCACAAACGGCGTTTTTTGACCACTGGCGTGTCTGGCAGGCGGCAAGCACCACCCGAATCCGCATTTTGAACGCGCCCGAATCGGTTCTGGAGCCGGTTTTCGCGCTCTTACTCGTCCTTGGGCGCGGGGTGTTTGCAGATCACACTCATGTAGATCATGCCAAGTACGGCCGCGGTGACAGAGCCGGCAAGAATAGCGGCCTTGGCGGCCAGAACCTCAAACTGGGCCGTCGGGAAGGCAAGGCCGCTGATGAGGATCGACATGGTAAAGCCGATACCGCCCAGAATGCCCACACCGGCAATCATGTGCCAGTTGACATTGCGCGACAGCTCGGAGATCTTGAGCTTAACCAGGGCAAACGTCATGCCAAAGATACCGATCGGCTTGCCCAGCAGCATGCCAAAGTACACGCCGAGCGTCACCGGGTCGGTGAGTAGCGTGCTCATGTCCACGCCCACTAGGCGAACCTGTGCGTTCACGAACGCAAAGATCGGCAGAATCACAAAGTTGACCGGCGTGGAGATCAGACGCTCCATGCGGATGAGCGGCGGGGTCACGCGGTGCATGACGCGCTCGACCTTGGTGGTCGAGACGGTAAAGTCATGCTGGCCCAGGATGTGCGCCTCGTCGTCGTAGCGGTCATCGAGCAGCGGCAGGCACTCCCCCAACCAATCGGTAAGGCTGTCGAGCTTAACACCGCACTTGGCCGGGATGGTAAAGGCCAAGATGACGCCAGCAAGCGTGGCATGTACGCCGCTCTTGAACATGCAGAACCACAACAGCAGGCCCAGTACCGAATACGGGGCAAGGCGGTAATGCTGCGTCTTGTTGAGCCACACGAGCGCGCAGGTCACAAGCGCGGCGGCGCCCAACCAAAACGGATTGGGGCTCTGACCGTAGAAGATGGCGATGGCGGCGATGGAGATGAGGTCGTCGGCGATGGCGAGCGTCGAGAAGAACACGCGCACGCCGTTGGGCACACGGTTGCCCAAAAGCGACAGCACGCCCAGCGCAAAGGCAATATCGGTTGCCATGGGGATGGCCCAGCCGTTGTGCGCGCCGGCATGGTTAAAGATCAGATAGATGCAGGCGGGAACAACGACGCCGCCCACGGCCGCCAGCATGGGAAGCATGGCCTGGCGCGGGTTTTTGAGCTCGCCGACCGTCATCTCATACTTGAGCTCAATGCCCACCAGCAAAAAGAAAATCGCCATGAGGAAGTCGTTGACGAATAGCTCGACGGTGAGACCGGCCGTAAGGTTGCCCAGACCCACATACAGCGGGGTCTCCAAAAAGTGATGGATGGCCTCGTAGGCATCGGTATTGGCGCAAATGACGGCGGCGATGGCGGCGAGGACCATGACGGCGGCGGAAATCGTGCCGTTCTCGGCGATGCGCTCCCAGATGTCGTGGCGCTCAAAACGCTTGCGCTCACGAACGTTGAACAGCTGCTCAGTTGCTGCCATGGGCGGCTCCTTTCACGGGAAAGCTCCCGTCTTAAAAAAGCACGGCCCGCCCAAGTGGCGGCGCCGCGCTCTAACGTATTACGCTTGCATCTAGCCTACCCTGCACGACAAGCACGCAGGCGTGGCCGAAAAGCGGAACCACAGGTTGAACATTATTTGCTCAACGGCACGGGCACGCCTGTCCAAGAGACGACGCGGCGCCGTGCACAAAAAAACGACCGGAGCGCGGGGCGTCCGCGATCCGGTCGTAGCGTTTGGTCAACTAAACCTAGCAGGCGGCCATGATGGGGGCAGCGACCTGCTTCTTACGGGAGAGGACGCCCGGCATCCAGACGCCGTCGTGCTCGTCAGCAATGCCCAGGCCCTTCTGAGCAGCCTCGGTCTCGCCCTCGAGCAGGACCTGCGAGCCCTCCTCCATGATGTCAGTGATGCACAGGACGATGCCGTCGGCACCCTTCTCGGCGGCGTAGGCGCGCATGGCCTCGCGAATCTCGTCGATCATGCCGAGTGCGCGGGTCTTGTCGACAGTCTCGTACTGGCCGATGAGCAGCTTCTTGCCGGCAGGCTCGAACATCTTGATGTCGTTGCCGACCATCTCGGCTGCGGTGAAGGAGCCGGACGGACGGGTGAGGAAGACTTCCATGCCAAACTTGACCGGGTCGACGCCCACCTGCTCGCCGAGCTTGGCGGCGACGGCGCGGTCGACATCGGTGGTGGTGGGGCTCTTGAGCATGAGCGTGTCGGTCATCATGGCCGAGAGCAGCAGCTTGGCCTGAACGTCGGAAAGCTCAACGCCGAGCACGCCGGCGAGCTTGGTGACGATGGTGCAACTGGAGCCCCAGGGCAGGCAGATGTAGTGCAGCGGGCCGGCGGTCTCGAAGTCGCCGATGCGGTGATGATCGACAACGCCAAAGACCGTGGCGTCCTTAAGGCCGGCGACGGACTGGGCGGACTCGTTGTGGTCGGTGAGGACGACGAGCTGACCGGCCTCGACGGACTCGATCACGCGGGGCTCGGCGATGCCGGCGTCGGCGAGCAGCTTGGCGGACTCGGCCGGAAGCTGACCAAGGGCGCAGGCCTCGTAGGTGTTGCCGGCATACTCAACCTGGTTGAGCAGCTGGGACAGGACGACGGCGCTCATGATGGCGTCGTTATCGGGGTTCTGGTGACCAAAGACAAGAACGTTTGCCATGGGTATCCTCCACTTGATATGTGTACTTGGACGTAGCTATGGTAGCACGCCGATGCCGAGCCTTCGCAGACGGAAGGGCCACGGCATATTTTGGGGCGCAGGCGCGGGGGCCAAGGCTATCCCTTTTGCACCATGTTGGTGCAAAGTAACCTCTCCCCCTTGCACCAGCTATTTACCGGCGGCGCGCAGGGCTACGTAGGCGGCACCGATGATGCCGGCGTCGTTTCCGAGCGAAGCGACCTTAATGGGTGTCTCGCGCGAGGCGGAAAGCGCATACTGCTTAAAGTGCTCGCGAACCTTGTCGAGGTAGACATCGGCCGAGGCGGAAGCGCCGCCGCCGATGAGGAACATCTCGGGATCAACCACGTTGGCAATAAGCGCCAGTGCGCGGCCAAGATAGTCGGCCATGGTATCGGCCGCGGCCAGCGCGAGCTTGTCGCCCTCGCGGCAGGCCTGGAACACGTCCTTGGAATCGGAGGGGCCGGTCAGCTCGATGGGCTCGACGCCCGCCTTCTTGCACTCGGCAAGGTAGTTGCTCACCACGCCGGTGGCGCTGGAATACTGCTCCAGATGGCCATGGCCGCCACAGCCGCAGGCGCGCTCCTCAGCCGGGTTCAGGCACATGTGGCCAATCTCACCGCCAGCACCCACAACGCCCGACACCACGTCGCCGTTAACGATAACGCCGCCACCCACGCCGGTACCGATGGTGACCATCACCACGTTCTGCACGCCCTTGGCAGAACCGAGCCAGGCCTCGCCCATGGCAGCGGCGTTGGCATCGTTCTCGTACTTAACGACCGCGTCGGGGCAGTGCTTTTGAATGGCGATCCTCAGCTCGGGCAGGTTAATGGCAATGTTGGCCTTGACCTTGGCATCGCCCGATGCCGGGATGGGGCACGGAACGGCCAGGCCAATGCCCGCCACAAAGGCACGCGGAATCCGTGCCTTGGCGACCACCTGGTCGATAGCCTCGGTCACCGCAGCAAAGCCCGCAGCGTCAACGATGGGAGGCGTGGGCACGCTGGCCTTGGCCAGCAGGTTTCCGTCCTCGTCGAACAGGCCCTCCTTAACCGAAGTGCCGCCGACGTCAATGCCGATGTAGTACTGCTTAGGTTCCATGGGAGCCCACCTTTCTCGTTTAAACATTGCCTGTATGGTACCGCTCCCAAGGCAAAAACCTACCAAAAAGGGACAGGTTTGTTTTGGCAGGTTTTATCTGGGCAAACGTCATTTCCA
>ERZ826613.2170-NODE-2170-length-20150-cov-3.446330_pt1 | contig 20150 bp, 20 predicted proteins | sample MGYA00519925_ERZ826613 | MGnify/ENA primary metagenome ERZ826613 (study PRJEB31778, sample SAMEA3449236) | human gut metagenome | biome: human gut; feature: human-associated habitat; material: faeces | place: United Kingdom | collected 2010/2012 ... | reverse complement strand
ATACTCTTCCGGCAGACCATACGCTTTGATCACAGATAAAATATCAACACCGGGATCATTGATATGACCTATAATTTCCAATATTCTGCCTTCCGGGTTGTGATTTTCACTGCCATAGTCCGTAATTTCTACAACAACTTTATGACCGGTGACAGCACCTTTGCTTTCTGCCTTTGGAATATAAATATCTTTGGTGAACTTATGGTTGTCAGCAACGACAAAACCGAAGCTTTTACTTTTGGAATACGTTCCCACTAAGATTGTTGAGGCTCTCTCTAATACGCTCACAACCGTTGCTTCTTTACGTTTGCCACGTTGCTTGTCGTCTACGGAAATGCGCACAGTATCTCCGTCGAGTGCATTCATCACCTGATGCGCCGGGATGAAATAGTCCTCCTCTTCTCCCTCAACACGAACAAATCCAAACCCTTTCTGTGTTGCCATAAAGCGGCCGGTAAGCAGATTGTCGGCCAGTGGCCGCACTTTTCCACGCTGACTGATATGGATCTTGCCTTCCTCGCACAATGCCTCGACCACGCGGCGCAGGTCTTTCTTTTCTGCGGCAGGCACCTGTAATACCATCGCCATTTCCTTTACAGACATCGGCTTATATTCTTTGTCTGTAACAAAATCATATACTAATTTCTTTTTATTATCGAACTCTTCTTTTTTCATACAGATCCTCCATTTTGAAAAAAGGGATTGCCAATCGGCAATCCCTGTAATAATGCATTTGTTTACAACGGCGAAACTGTCATCGCTTTAGTAACATATTCCACCAAAACAACAACCATACTGCCATCGCTTTAGCAGCACGCTCTCTCAAAACAACAACCATACTGTTATCGCTCCATTGTCATGCTCTACTGAAATATCTTCAGATTGAGAATTAATGAAAGCACGACAAACACAACAGCAAGAATCCTTGTTGCAAGCTCTAATCCACCTTCCATGGAACGACCCTTGTTCTTACCCCAGTATGTCTCAGCGGCGCCGCTGATCGCTCCGGTAAGTCCTGCCTGCTTGCCCTCCTGCATCAGTACGATTACTGTCAAAACGCAACATACAAGAATATATACCAACAATAAAATAGTATGCAGTGTATGAATCATTGAAAACTTCCTCCATTCTGTGTTTTACGGTTATCTGCTACCCGCAGTTCGCCGTCTGAAAATCTCTTTTTGAAACTGTCTATACGCAGTTTCCAGCAGATACTATCATAGCATATTGTCTATGAAATAGCAAGCTGATTCTTATTTTTTAAGAAGAAGAGACTCGCCAGTCATCTCAGCCGGCTGTGGCAATCCCATGATCTCAAGCAAAGTAGGCGCAATATCTGCCAAACGGCCACCCTCGCGAAGCGTGTATGCTTCATCATAATTAACAAGCACAAAAGGAACCGGATTGGTTGTGTGTGCTGTATGAGGCTCTCCTGTCTCATAATCGATCATCTTCTCTGCGTTTCCGTGGTCTGCACAGATAAACAATACTCCGTCTGCTTTTTTAATTGCTTCTACTGCAGTACCTACGCACTGGTCAACTGCTTCAACTGCTTTCACTGCTGCCGGGATCACTCCTGTGTGTCCGACCATATCTGGATTTGCAAAGTTGATCACGATCACATCATATTTATCGGATGCAATTGCCTCATTAAGACGTTTGCTGACTTCCGGAGCACTCATCTCAGGCTGCAGATCATAAGTAGCAACTGCAGGAGATTTTACCAAGGAACGCTCTTCATCTTTATTTGGCTCTTCTACACCACCGTTAAAGAAAAATGTAACATGCGCATATTTCTCAGTCTCTGCAAGACGAAGCTGTTTCTTGCCATTCGCTGCAAGATACTCGCCAAATGTATCTACGATGTTTTCTTTTTCAAAGGCGATAAGCTTGTTGGCAATCGTCTCATCGTAATCCTTGAAGCATACAAAAGTAAGTGGCATAAATCCATTGGCACGCTCAAAATGATCAAACTGCTCATCACAAAATGCATGCGTCATCTCACGAGCTCGATCCGGACGGAAATTGAAAAAGATCACTGAATCATTTGGTTTGATCGTTGCGACCGGTTTGCCGTCTTTCTCAACAACGGTAGGAACAACAAACTCATCTGTTACGTCCGCTGCATAAGAATCTGCAACTGCCTGCACTCCATCGGCTGCTTTATTGCCAACACCTTCAACCAATGCTTTATAGGCTTTTTCTACACGATCCCAGTTGTTGTCACGGTCCATTGCATAATAACGTCCATGAACACTTGCGATCTGACCTACTCCGATCTCATCCATTTTAGCCTGCAACTCAGCAACATAATCTTTGCCGGATGCCGGTGGTGTGTCTCTACCATCTAAGAAGCAGTGAACATATACATTTTTTACATCGTTTTTCTTAGCAAGCTCTAACAATGCATACAGATGTGTGTTGTGGCTGTGCACGCCACCATCGGAAAGAAGTCCGAATAAATGCAGATCGGAACCGTTCTTTTTCACATTTTCTACTGCCTGCAGTAATACTTTATTTTCAAAGAAATCACCATCTTCAATTGCTTTGGTGATACGAGTCAGATCCTGATAAATAATGCGTCCGGCACCGATATTCATATGACCTACCTCGGAGTTACCCATCTGACCATCCGGCAGACCAACTGCAAGACCGCTGGCAAGGCCCGGCTGCCAAGGGCATTCTGCCATCAGCTTGTCCATTACCGGCGTATTTGCCATGGCAATCGCATTGCCTTCCGTCTTGTCATTCAAACCATATCCATCAAGAATCATCAAAACAACTGGTTTTTTACTCATTTTTGACCTCCATTAATCGTTTATGTCCGCTTATGCCGCAAAGGCATCAGACATCTTTGTTCTTTATCATCTTACCCAAAATTAGATTATATAATAATCGCTGCATTTATGCAAGATATATACAGTTGCAGCTCTTATTACTCTCCCGCTTTCAATCCAACGAGATTAACTTTTATTGCTCTCCCACTTTCAGTCCAACGAGATTAGCTTTTATTGCTCTCCCACTTTCTCTTCATAGATTTTGTGATATACTTCATCAATCTTGGCTTCGTCTAACTTTGTGTCCAAGAAAAACTCTACCGCATACAACGCCTGTGCTACAAGCATTTCCAATCCATTAACGCCAGTCATTCCAAGCTTTCTTGCCTGAGCAACTAACTTTGTCTCCAATGGATTATAAATAACATCAACTACTGCTTCACATTCCGGGAAACGTGTTAGATCAACCGGACTGGCATCACAGTTTGGATACATACCAACCGGACTTGTATTTGCAATAAATTCAGCATCTGTATGTTTCGCAAAGCATTCTTCATAAGTGATCGCAGATGCTGTCTTGATAATATCAACAATAACAACTTCTTTGGCTTCCATCTTTTTTAATACAGCAACGACTGCTTTAGAAGCACCTCCATCTCCCAGAACAACACATTTCTTTCCTTTTACGGAAATGTTATGTTTCTTTAACATATACATAAAGCCAGAGAAATCTGTATTGTGGCCTTCCAAACGACCATCTTTATTTACGATCGTATTGACTGCACCGATAGCCTTTGCATTGTCATCTAAGCTGTCCAGGTAAGGAATAACATCCTGTTTGTAAGGAATGGTGACATTGATTGCCCGGAATGCATGCTGCTCCATGAAAGGCACAAATTCCTCTTTTGTCAAAGGACATAGATCATATGTATAATCTGCCAACATCTCGTGAATATCTTTGGAATAACTGTGTCCCAGCTTTCCACCAATCAAACCGTAATCCATTTTGATTAGCCTCCTGTATAATTTATTTCTTATAGCAGTTTACTTCATTAAGTAAAGAATTACAAGCGCAAACTCACTAATCATGACTTGCTGTCGGCTAGTATCTTATCACAAAGCTTTTCCAGTTGTTCATACGTCTCAATAAAGTTGGCTTCTCTGCGGATTGCTGCCGAATGCGGATATCCTGTCGTATACCATGCTACGTGCTTTCGCATCTCCCGCATCCCCATTATCTCGCCTTTGTATTCCACCTGCATTCTGCCATGACGGCGTATCATTTCAACCACCTCTGAAAGCTGTGGTTTCGAGATTTGTATCTCTTCTCCGGCAGCGTACTGCATAAGTGCCTGTTTGATCTCAGCAAACAGCCACGGATTACCTCGAACACCACGAGCCAACATGAGTCCATCACATTTTGTCTGCTCCAAACATTTGATTGCATCTTCTGCTGAAAAAATATCTCCACTGGCTATCACCGGGATTGTTACTGCTTCTTTAACCTGCGCAATGATATCCCAATCTGCTTTTCCGCTATAATACTGTTCTCTGGTGCGTCCATGTACCGCAATGGCTGCTGCACCATTCTGTTCTGCCATCTTGGCAAATTCGACTGCATTGACGGTATCCTCGGTAAAGCCTTTGCGAAATTTAACGGTCAAAGGCTTTGAACTTGCCTGTGATACTTTGCGAATGATCTCCGCTGCCAGCTCCGGAGTTTTCATCAACGCTGAACCCTCGCCATTGTTAACCACTTTCGGCACCGGGCACCCCATATTAATATCTAAAATATCAAAATTACGGTGATCAATTTTACGTGCCATTTCTGCCATCAGATCCGGATCTGAGCCAAACAACTGCAATGCTGCCGGATGCTCTTCATCCGCGATTTCCCATAGCTTTTCTGTATTTTTGTTATTGTAATATATTCCTTTTGCACTGATCATCTCCGTGTAGACAAGATCAGCTCCCTGCTCCTTGCATAACAAACGAAATGGCAGATCTGTTACACCTGCCATTGGTCCTAATATTAAATTGCCGGGAATCAATACATTTCCTATCTTAAAACTACGCATAACACTCCAATTTTATTATTTCTTCTGCTTATCATAGATAATCTGTAGGCCTCGAAGTGTCAGATCGCTGTCATACACCTGTATCTCGTCCGTATGCTCTGAAATGATCTTCCCAAGTCCTCCGGTTGCGACAACTTTCGCATCCAAGAAGCCTGACTCTTCTTTGATCTTTCGGATAATGTACTCCGACTGACCGATCGTGCCAAAAAACAGTCCTGCCTGCATTGATGTGATCGTATCCTTTGCAATAGAAACCCCCGGGCATTTGATCTCAATTTCCGGCAAATTCGCTGTATTATTCCACAACGCGTTCGCAGAAATGCGTATTCCGGGACTGATCACACCACCTAGAAATGCCCCCTCTGCAGTAACAATATCATATGTTGTCGCTGTTCCAAAATCAACAACAATAATCGGTCCGCCATACTGTTCGTAGGCACTGACTGCATCTACTATACGATCCGGTCCGATTTCTTTTGGGTTGGCAGTTTCTATACGTATTCCGGTCTTTATTCCGGCTCCGACTACCAGCGGATGACAATGCAGATACTTGATGATGCCACTTGTAAAAGAGTACATGATCTTCGGCACAACAGATGCAATGATCACTTCATTTACATCTTCCGGAGAGTATCCTTTCTGCTGCAGTATCGCACAGATCAACTCGCCATACTCGTCCGAGCTGCGCGGTACTTTTACTGTGACTCGAAATCTCGTGATCAATTCACTCTCACGAAACAATCCAAATGTAATATCTGTATTTCCAACATCTACTGCTAATAACATAGCTGTCCTCCATTAGTCGAAATCGACCTTTTCACCAAGTATTTTTATTCTATAATATAATTCAAGAGCCTCTAACAACTCCTGTTTATCTGCCTGATACTGCTTGATCTTAAGCACGCTGCCGATCTCATCAAACAGAAAATCATCATCCGCAGAAGTCACCTGAAACTGTAAATTGCCATCTTCGTCAAACTGCAGTGTCAAAATGCCGCCAACATCTGCCGTATACAACACACACATAACTTGCAATTCCTCTTTGACTGCTGTAGGTAATCCGCTAAACGCTTCGTTCAGGTAATATTTTTGTTCATAAGAACTCGCTGCACATAAGACAACCGGTTCCTTTTCAGACATATCCCTGTACCCCCCTTATCGATACTTCTCCGGACATGACCGGTGTGACGCTGCCATCGATCTCAACTAACAGTGCTCCGTCTTTATCAATGCCACGTGCAATTCCCCGTGATATTTTGTCCGGCGTGGCATCCTCAACCATGCCATGGTAGATGATCACTTCTTTGTCTTTATTGGCAAGCAATTCATCATACTCTTCCACAAACGCAGACAGATCTCCGTCCTGCATATATCGTCTGTAATAACCACCAAACGCATCTGCAAAAGCCGCTGTAAACTTAGCTCTGTTTACTTTTTTGCCTGTTGACAGATAAATGCTGGTCGCCTTGTCCTTTAATGTCTCATCGAATTTTTCTTTGTTAGCATTGATTCCGATACCCATTACGGCATAATGCACATACTGAACTTCTGAACTCATTTCCGTCAGAATACCACATATCTTTTTGCCATCAATGATGACATCGTTGGGCCATTTGATCTGTGGAAGCACATCGCATTCCTGATAAGTTGCTTCACACATTGCCAATGCTGCCAATAATGTGATCCCTGACACATGTGCCGGCTGAACTGTCGGTCTTAATACGTAAGTCATATAAATACCAACACCGGATTCAGAAATCCAATTGCGGCCTCTGCGTCCGCGTCCCGCTGTCTGCCGATCGGCTACGATCAATGTTCCCTCAGCTTCTCCCAATTCTGCAAGTTGTTTGCCTCGGATGTTTGTCGAGTCAATGCTATCATGACATTCGACTTTTTGACAGAAACTTTCCTCTTCCAAATATGCCTCAATCTCAGGACCATACAATATATCCGGTTTACTTATTAAGCGATAGCCTTTATTAGTAACCGATTCAATGTCATAGCCAAGTTCTTTCAAACAGCAAATGTTTTTCCAAACTGCCTGTCTGCTCACGCCAAACGTTTTACATAATTTCTGTCCGGACACAAATGTGTCCGAATGATCCATCAGTTCCCGTAATATCTTCGATCTCATAAAGATCACGCCTCTCCTAATGTTGCAACCATCACCGCTTTGATCGTATGCATGCGATTTTCTGCTTCGTCAAATACTACCGATTGCTTGGATTCAAATACTTCATCTGTAACTTCAAGTTCTTTTAATCCAAATTTTTCATATACTTCTTTGCCAATTTTGGTCTTTAAGTCATGGAAAGCTGGAAGACAATGCATAAATAGCGCCTGTTCTCCGGCATTCTGCATAACCTTTGCGTTTACCTGATATGGTGACAATGCCAAGGTACGCTCTTTCCAAACTTCGTCCGGCTCACCCATAGACACCCAGACATCCGTATAGATAACATCCGCATCTTTTGTTCCGGTCATTGTATCCTCTGTCAGCGTGATGGAACCACCGGATTCACTGGCGTACTGTTCACACTGTTCTACCAATGCCTGATTTGGGAAATATTCCTTTGCAGTACATGCCGTAAAATGCATTCCCATTTTAGCACAAGCGATCATCAGTGAATTACCCATATTATATCTGGCATCGCCCATATATACCAGCTTAACGCCTTCCAAACGTCCTAAATGCTCTTTGATCGTCAGAAGATCTGCTAACATTTGCGTTGGATGGTATTCATTTGTCAAGCCATTCCACACCGGTACTCCTGCATATTTTGCAAGATCCTCTACGATCTCCTGCTCAAAGCCGCGATACTCAATACCATCAAACATTCTGCCAAGAACACGTGCTGTGTCCGCAATGCTCTCTTTCTTACCGATCTGAGAGCCCTGTGGATCTAGATACGTAACACCCATTCCCATATCATGTGCTGCCACTTCAAAGGAGCAGCGGGTACGCGTACTGGTTTTTTCAAAGATCAATGCAATATTTTTGCCAATATAATGATTAACCAATTCTCCATTTTTCTTCTTGGCTTTAAGGTCAGCAGACAGATCCAACAGATAGCTGATCTCTTCTTTCGTAAAATCCTTTAATGTCAGAAAATTTCTTCCTTTCAAATTAACGCTCATAATTTCTCCTCTTTTCTCTCTGCCCGAGGCCGTAACCCTTTGCAGAATGCTATCGTATACAGATGACCTAACATCATTTAATTATCTTTGATCACTTCGGAAAAAGATTTAGCAAGACCTGCCATTCCCTGAATTTCAGATGGAATGATGATCTTGGTTGCTTTTCCATCGGCAGCTTTGCTAAAGGCTTCCAAACTCTTAAGCTGCAATACTTCTTTGCTCGCCTGTGCATCATTCAACATGCGAATACCATCTGCACTTGCCTGCTGTACCGTCTTGATCGCCTCTGCCTGACCTTCCGCTTCGCGGATCATCGACTCTCTCTTAGCTTCTGCGCGAAGGATCGCTGCCTGTTTTTCTGCTTCTGCATCCAAAATAGCCGCTTCTTTTTTACCCTGTGCTACCAAGATAGCCGATTCCTTTTCACCCTGTGAACGAAGGATCGATTCTCTCTTTTCACGCTCTGCTTTCATCTGACGCTCCATTGCATCCTGAATTTCTGCCGGAGGAATGATGTTTTTGAGCTCGACACGGTTCACCTTGATTCCCCATGGATCTGTTGCGGAATCAAGAGATGCCCTCATCTTCGTATTGATCGTCTCGCGGGAAGTCAGCGTCTCGTCTAACTCCAGATCTCCGATAATATTACGCAGAGTAGTTGCTGTTAAGTTCTCAATCGCAACGATCGGATTATCAACACCATATGCAAACAGCTTTGGATCCGTGATCTGATAAAAGATAACAGTATCAATACGCATTGTTACATTATCCTTGGTGATAACCGGCTGCGGCGGGAAATCAACAACCTGCTCTTTGAGCAGAATACGTTTTGCAATGCGGTCAATAAACGGAACTTTGAAATGGATTCCTACATCCCAAGTTGCCTGATAACCACCTAATCGCTCTACAACATACGCATGAGCCTGCGGCACTACATTGACGCAGGATATCATGACAATCACTACAACAACTAATAACACAATTAAATATGGCATATTAATGATCTCCTTTCACTTTCACAAACACGCGGACACCTTCCACGCGAGTAACGACAATACGCTCTCCCGTCTCAATGACCACATCCTCCTCGTCACTTCGCGCTGTCCATTCGATTCCATCGATCAAAACAGCACCGGTTTGATTAAAGTTATCAATCGTAACGATTACTTTTCCCTCTCTGCCGATAATTCCACCGACATTGGTTTGCTCTCTGCTGTTATTAAAATAACGCTCTGCTACCGGCCTTGTAAATACGATCAATACAATAGAAACGACCAAAAACAGCACAATCTGTATCGGTAACGGCACATGCAGCACCGCTGCCAGAAATCCAACCAATGCACCTCCGGCCAGCCAGATTGTTGTCAGCCCCAATGTGATGATCTCAATCACAAGAAAGATTGCAAGCAATATCAGCCAATATAATGGTTCCATATAACTCCTACATTCCTTTCTCATTTTTCGAACTATAAGTTTCCAGTGTGTTTATAATGTCAGCATTATAGAACATTTCCCTCTTTTTTTCAACTATATCTGCACTGACCACCATTTTCTGCTTTTTCAACGATGTCTGCGCTGGCGCTGCATTTCATACATAACAATCGCTGCCGATACTGCTGCATTCAAAGATTCCAAACTTCCCTCCATCGGAATACGGATTCGGTCTGTGATCGCTGCAAACATCGCATCCGACATACCATTGGCTTCATTGCCGATCACCATAGCCGCCCCCGTGGTATAATCCGGTTCATCATACACAACGCTGCCTTCCATAGCTGTTCCATATACTGCGATCCCCTGCTCTCGCAGTTTTTCTGCAAGCGCCGGCAGATCTTCCACATAGCAGTATGGCATTCGAAAGATGGCTCCCATTGTCGCACGGACTACTTTCGGATTAAACAGATCAACTGTCCCTTTGCTCATGAGCACTGCTGCCATACCGGCCCCCTCTGCTGTTCGCATAATGGTTCCCAAGTTGCCGGGGTCACGCAGATCATCTAACAATAAAAACTGTTGATTGTTCGCGTTCAAAATTTCCTCCATCGTATATTTGGGCATCTGCACCAATCCCAAAACGCCCTGCGGTGTAACCGTATCCGTGATCTCCGCAAAGACTTCTTCAGATACAACTTCATATGGGAACTCCTCTAACAACGGCTGAATACGTTCCTCTTCTCTGCCTTGTGAACTTTCTGCAATATATATTTTTTGCAGTTTGCCATAATGTGCCGCCTCTGTGACAAGCTTTGCACCTTCTGCAACAAACATACCGCTTTTTTTGCGATATTTCGCTTGATTCTGCAGTTTGATCAACTCTTTGATCTGACGATTCGAATTACTACTAAGCATGAAATCTTGTGCCTTTCCGTTATCTACTTACTTTCTCTTACTTTTTGCGGTATTTCTTAACGATATATCTTCCCATTTTAGATAAATCGGACGTCTTAAATCCACTTGTTTTCTTGCAGGAACTTTTAAGCAACGAAGCCGATTCCGGCTTGTTGCTAAGGCTCCAGCAGCAATAACTGATCTTATTACGATTCATCAGACTGATCCACTTATTTGCGGAAGAAAAATCATAATTGCCATTTCCGCTGGCATCACACGCACTAAATTCCGAACAAAACAGTGGCAATTTGATGCGAAGTGCTGCGTTTACTTTGGCGCGCAGATCATCGCCATGCGTCGCTGCATAAAAATGAAAGGCATACATAATGTTTTTTCCTTTGAGCGGAGATTTTGCCGCCATATCAACATCCTGACTCCAGGTCGGCGTACCGACAATGACTACCGCGTTTTTGTCCGCTTTGCGGATCACCTTGATCACGGATTTTGCATACGATTTGATAGTCTTCCACTGTACACCGCCATTCGGTTCATTGCAGATTTCATAAAATACATGTTTTTCTTTTCGATATTTATTCGACATTTTCTTAAAAAATGCCTTAGCCTTAGACTGATTTTTCTTCGGATTACCATCGCTTAAAATATGCCAGTCAATGATGACATACATGCCAAGCTTTCTTCCGGCTTTTACGGCTGTATCGATCTTTGCCAAAAGCTTCTTGCGGCTTGCCGTATCTGTCACGCAGTATCCATTGTAATCCTCGGTATACATTGCAACACGAAAACAATTGACGCCCCATTCGTCCCGCAGATTTTGCAAAGCTTTCTCATTAACAAACGGTTCTCCAACATCCCAGTTGATGCCATGACTGGATATTCCGCGAAGCTGTACCGCTTTGCCTTTTTTATCCACCAGCTTAGTGCCTTTGACACGTAATCTGCCATGTTTTCCAACAAAAGTGTTTCGATAAGCAACCTTTTTGGTCTTACCGGTCAGCTTCACTGCTGCTGACGCTTTCGGTGCCTGCAGGCTTCCCGGTGCTGCCGATATAAGCAGACTCCCCGCTACCGCCATTGCCATTACGCCACGTAACCATTTCTTTTTTCTCATAACCATTCTCCCCCCCATTAATTTTCGTTTAATTTCGCTAATTTCGCTGTCTGATCTGCCGCAATAATGTTCTGCAGCAGTTCATTGATATCTCCATCTAATATTTCTCCCAGACGATGGCTGGTAAATTTGATTCGGTGATCTGTCACACGTCCCTGTGGGAAATTATAAGTACGGATCTTTTCGGAACGATCACCGGTTCCAACCTGGCTGCGCCGCTCAGCTGCCTGTTCGCTATTCGCCTTCTCCTGCTCCATATCATAGATGCGGGAACGAAGTACTCTCATCGCCTTGTCTTTATTTTTGAGCTGAGATTTCTCATCCTGACAGGTAACCACAATACCCGTAGGGATATGCGTAATACGAACAGCAGAATCTGTTGTGTTGACGCACTGTCCGCCATTACCGGACGCACGGTATACATCAATCTTGCAATCGTTCGGATCTACATGTACTTCAACATCTTCTACCTCTGGCATGATCGCAACCGTTGCCGTCGATGTATGAATACGTCCGCCGGATTCTGTCGTTGGGATTCTCTGAACACGATGCACACCGCTTTCATATTTTAACTTGGAATACGCTCCATGACCGAGCACCATAAAGACAATTTCCTTAAAACCACCAATGCCGTTTTCATTGGCACTCATCACTTCTACTTTCCAACGGTTTGCCTCTGCAAATTTAGAATACATACGGAACAGATCTGCTGCAAATAATGCCGCCTCATCTCCACCGGCACCGCCGCGGATCTCTACGATAACGTTCTTATCATCATTCGGATCTTTCGGTAACATCAAAATCTTCAATTCCTGTTCACAGGATTCTACTTTAGCTTTGCAATCTGCCAACTCCTCTTTGGCAAGCTCACGCATTTCCTCATCGTTCTCTTCCTCTAAAATGGCAAGACTATCTTCCACACCATCTTTTGCCGCACGATACTCCTGATATTTCTCAACGATCGGCGTCAACTCATTCTGCTCTTTCATAAGCTGGCGGTATTTATCCTGATTACTGATAACATCAGGATCCGTAAGCTCAATATTAAGCTCTTCCAATCTACGCACCAAATCTTCTAATTTATCAAACATGATTCTTCCTCCATTCTATTTCATACGATACATTGTACAATACGATCTTTACCGGCAAGATCCTGAAACACCTGCACTTCCCGATATCCCTGTTTTTGCAATATTTCCGCTACAGCAGCCGCCTGTTCACATCCGATCTCCAAAAACAGTCTTCCGTTTGGCGCCAGTCGTGTGACCGCCTGTCCTGCAATCCTCCGGTAAAATTCCAGCCCATCCTGTCCACCGTCCAGTGCAAGCATCGGTTCGTGCAATCGTACTTCCGGCATCAATCCCTCTATCACTGACGGTGGGATATACGGCGGATTCGATACGATCACATCGTATTGCCCATCCATCCTTGTCATAAGATCCCCCGCAAACAGTTCTACAGAAGCGTTAAGTTCTGTTGCATTCTGTCTGGCAACTGCAAGTGCTTCCTCGGAGATGTCTACTCCGTGCACGATGAACGGTTTACCAAGTTTGGCAATCGCTATCGCAATACATCCGGAACCGGTACACACATCTAACACTCGTTTGCCGTCTACATATGGCAGAACCCGTTCCACAAGACATTCGGTATCCTGTCTCGGGATCAGTACATGTTCATTCACATGAAAATCCAGCCCCATAAACTCCTGCTCACCGGTCAAATGCTGTAATGGAATGCGTTCCCCACGTTTTGTAACCAGGTCGCGGTATCGAATCATATCCGGCTCCGCCATCGGTTCATCTCCATGCAGGAAAAATGCCGCACGGTAAAGTCCGGTCACATAGGAAAGCAAATACCATGCATCAATGTCGGCATCCGGCACTTCCATCTGCTGCAATTTGTCCACGGCTTTCGCCAAAGCTTCCTTTAGCGTAAGGATTTCCTCTTTCATCCGTTTTCCACCTCATCCACGGAAGGCTTTGATTCCATATCTGATTTTGTACCATCCGGATCATCAAAGAAACGATCTAAGGAGGAAAGTTCATCCTCTGTCATTTCTTCCTGTGCTTGTGCAAGTGCTTGACGTTCTTCCTTACGTTTGGATACTTCATCCATTACCTTCGCGATCTCATCCTCACGCTTTTGCATTTCTTCCATATATTTCTTGCGCTCATCGGCACGTTTCTTATACTCCTGCTCACGTTTTTTGATCTCAGAAGCAAGTTCTGTTCCACTCTTTTTCTTAGCATTCGCCGGATCCACGATCGGCAGCGGTGCTGTCATGCCGCTTTTACGCATCTCTTCTGCCACTTTTTTGCGTTTTGTACTCTTCTTAACCGCCTGCAATCTGCTCTGGTACTCTTTCCAGTCAAAAACTGCTTCTACTGAGGCAATGGCAACCTCGATCATGCTGTCATCCGGTTCTCTCGTTGTCAATCCCTGTAAAAACATTCCCGGTTTGCTTAAGATATTGATAATCTTTGCATCACTGTTGCCCGCAAGACGGATAAATTCATACGAAATACCTGCCACAACCGGCACCAGCAGCAAACGGCTCAACAAACGAAGCCATACACTGTCAAAATGTAAAAACATAAACAGTACGATACTGATCAACATAACAATAAAGAGGAAACTGGTTCCACAACGCTTGTGATATCTGGAATGCTTACGCACATTCAATACCGTCAGATCATCACCACTTTCCACGCAATTGATCGCCTTGTGTTCTGCACCATGATACATGAATACCCGGTAAATATCCTGCATAAAGGAAATGACATACACATAACCGATAAACAGCCCCAGTCGGATCAGTCCCTCGATCAGTGCTAATACAGCCTGCGATCGAATATGATCTTTTAGCAGCAAAGATAATCCAAACGGAAGTGCAACAAACACCGCCAGCGCCAGTACAATAGACAGCATTACTGTCATCGCCATCTCCATCTGTTCACGTTTTTCTGCTTTTTTCGCCAATGCTGCTGAACTTTCTGCTTCGGAGCCTTCTTTTTTTTGTTTCTCGCCACTCTTCTCATCCGTACGATCTGCCTTGTTCCCATCCGCAGCTGAAGCTTCCTGCGATTCTTCCTCTTCGTAAAAGCTGGCAGAATATGTCAATGTCTTCATTCCTAACACCAAAGAGTCCACAAATGCAACAACACCTCGGATCAATGGAAGTCTGAAAAACAGCTTGCGGTCCCCTTCACTTGTGCAGGTATCTACCTTTATATCAATCTCGCCATCGGGTTTGCGTACTGCTACTGCATACTTGGACTTATTGCGCATCATTACGCCTTCTAATACTGCCTGTCCACCTATTCCTGATGATTTCATTTTTATAACCATGCCCTTCCACGCATCTGTTTTATTCTACAACAGATACAATTTTCGCACTACAAATCTGTTTTATTCTACAACAGATACAATTTTTGCACTACAAATTTACTTCACTTTCTCTCCATTTGTGTATAACACAAACGGTCACAGCACTTGTTAAGCACAAATACTGTGACCGTTCATAAGGCCGGACGCACTCCGACCATTTATTTTGCTAGTTTGCCTGAATACCATAACGGCGATTGAACTTATCAATGGCACCACGAGCTTTGACAGCCTTCTGCTGACCTGTATAGAATGAATGACATTTGGAGCAGATTTCTACGTGGATTTCCTCCTTAGTAGAACCAGTCACAAACTCATTTCCACAGTTGCATACAACCTTTGCCTGATAGTAGTTTGGATGAATTCCTTCTCTCATCGCTTTATCCTCCATTTCCATTCCGCCGCTTCTCAGCAGTCGGTTACTATTGCGAAGAAAACTTTGAAAAAAGCTTTCTCGATTCTCATTTTTACACAACTTCTTCAGTATAGCATAGTCAAAAGCGGATTGCAAGCACTTTTATACAATTTTTGTCTTGCGAATCGTTTGGATAAATTCCTGATTACTCTTAGTACGACGGAACATTTCAATGATCCGTTCAACAGCCTCTTCGGATTTCATTCCGGTAAGTGCTTTACGCATCAGGAAATTAGCTTCCATCTCCTCCTGTGTCAGAAGAAGATCATCTCTGCGCGTACTGGAACGAGGAAGATCGATCGCCGGGAATACACGCTTCTCGGAAAGCTTGCGGTCAAGAACAAGCTCCATATTACCGGTTCCCTTAAATTCCTCAAATACAACATCGTCCATCTTACTTCCGGTATCCACAAGTGCAGTTGCAAGGATTGTCAAACTTCCGCCCTCACGCATATTGCGTGCTGCACCAAAGAAACGTTTTGGCATATGCAATGCAGCCGGATCTAAACCGCCGGACAAAGTACGGCCGCTTGGCTGTACTGTCAGGTTGTAGGCTCTTGCAAGACGAGTAATGCTGTCTAACAGGATCATAACTTCTTCGCCCTGCTCTACAAGACGCTTAGCGCGCTCAATAACCATCTCCGATACACGCTTGTGATTTTCCGGAAGTTCATCGAACGTGGAGAAGATCACTTCTACGTTATGTCCTAAGATAGACTCTTTGATATCTGTCACTTCCTCCGGACGCTCATCGATCAACAATACGATCAAATGCATCTTCGGATGATTTGTCTTAACAGCCTTGGCAACCTGTTTTAATAATGTCGTCTTACCTGTCTTAGGCTGAGATACGATCATTCCTCTCTGTCCTTTACCAATTGGTGCGATCAGATCCATCATACGCATGGATATCGGACAGCCCGGTGTCTCTAAGCGAAGTCTCTCATCCGGAAATACCGGTGTCAACTGCTCAAACTTTGGACGATTTATCATCTCTTCCGGATCACTGCCATTGATTTCTTTGATATATAATAATGCGGCAAATTTCTCATTCTGATTACGAATACGAATATTACCATTTAGGATATCTCCGGTACGCAGATGGTACTTACGGATCAACTGCGGTGAGACATACAGATCTCTCTCTCCAGGGAGATAATTGTCGCATCGAATAAATCCATATCCCTCCGGGAGTACTTCCAAAATACCCTCACGTGATACACCACTATCCAACTCAGCGATCTCCGTTGGTGTCAACTCGTGCTGTGGTGCCCGGTGCATCTGCGGACGAAGATCCGCATGATAGCCTCTGTTATCATTGCGTACATATCCGCCACGATCCATATTATCATTACGATAACCATCGTTTCGATAGCCTTCGTTACGGGAATAATTGCTACGATTCATACTCTCACTGCGGCTGTATACACCACGTCCCATATTATCGCGGTTCATGTATCCTCCGCGGTTCATATTATCGCTGCGATTCATGTATCCTCCGCGACCCATATTATCGTTACGGGAGTATCCTCCGCGACTCATATTATCATTGCGGGTGTATCCTCCACGGCTCATTCCCTCGTTACGGGAGTATCCTCCACGAGCCATTCCCATCTCAGGATCCCTCATATAACCGGATGTTCTCATAGGTTCTCTATCACTGACATAGCCACGATTCATATCTCGTCCACTTTCCTCCATACGGGAATTGTCTGATTCACTCGCATATCTGGATCTTGGCATCGGACTGTCGACAGCCTCTCCTGTGCTCTCTACAACATGATCTACACTCTGAATATCGTCCGTCTCAGGTGTCGCGTCTGTAGATTCCATTGTTGCTGCAACTTCTTTCACTTTTGCAAGCAGCTCTAACTTTTTGTAACTGGTAACACTTTTGATGCCCATCTTCTTCGCTACAATTCGTAATTCAACCAATGATAACTTATCGTATTCTGTCATAAAAATATCCCTTTCCAATAAAAAAATTTCAACTTGTGCTAACATGATTCTTTCTGCAATTATTAGGTCGGATTATAATGAATAATAAATCGATCACGACGATATTGTCTCGCCTATGTATCTATGACCTACTGTATTAGAGTAATTACATGCACTAAATAATATAAAGCATTTTAACAGCGTTGTAAATGACTTTTTCAAAAATTTTCGCAAAATCCTATGAATATTATTGTTTTTTCGACATCGTTCGTCTTTTTTCGCACAAAACATCTTTTGTCGGACGAAGTTTTTCGGCTTTATTGTTTTCCAATTCGATGTATGCTATGATATAGTGTGCGATTGCTATTACAAATAATTCTACAGAAAATGGAGGTTAAGTCGAATGACAAATGCAGAAAAAGCTCTACAATTACATAAAGAATGGAATGGCAAACTGGATGTAACTCCCAAGTGTCAGGTAAAATCCCGCGAGGATCTGGCTGTTGCCTACACACCAGGTGTTGCTGAACCATGTAAGGTCATTGCAGAAAATAAAGAAGCAGCTTATCAATATACCATCAAATCCAATACCGTTGCTGTTGTTTCTGACGGAAGTGCCGTCCTCGGCCTTGGTAACATCGGTCCGGAAGCTGCTATGCCGGTTATGGAAGGCAAAGCAGTCCTCTTTAAGGAATTTGGCGGTGTCAATGCCTTCCCGATCTGCTTAGATACGCAGGATACTGAGGAAATCATCAAAACCGTGATCAACATTGCACCGGCTTTTGGCGGTATCAACTTAGAAGATATTTCTGCGCCACGCTGCTTTGAGATCGAAAGTCGTCTAAAAGAAGCCTTAGATATACCGGTATTTCACGATGATCAGCACGGTACTGCGATCGTTGTTCTCGCCGGCATTATTAACGCTTTGAAGGTGGTTGGCAAAGAGAAAGAACATTGCAAAGTTGTTGTAAACGGTGCCGGATCCGCCGGCGTTGCTATTACAAAATTATTACTCCGCTATGGATTTATCGACGTAACAATGTGTGATATCAGCGGTATCTTATCTAAAAAGAGCGAGGGCTTAAACTGGATGCAGAAGGAAATGATGGAAGTAACAAATCTGTCCGGCAAAACCGGAACACTGGCTGACGCACTTTGTGGTGCCGATATTTTCGTTGGTGTCTCCGCTCCTAATATTGTATCCGCAGAAATGGTTCAATCCATGAATTCCGATGCGATACTGTTTGCCATGGCAAATCCTGTTCCGGAGATCATGCCTGATGTTGCAAAAGCTGCCGGTGCACGCGTTGTCGGAACCGGTCGATCTGATTTTCCAAATCAGGTCAATAATGTTGTTGCTTTCCCTGGCATCTTTAAGGGTGCATTAGACGGCAGAGCGACCGACATTACAGAAGAAATGAAGCTCGCTGCTGCTCTTGCACTTGCCGGACTCGTTTCTGACGAAGAATTAAACGACGAACATATTTTACCGGAAGCGTTTGACCCACGCGCAGCTCAGGTGGTGGCCGATGCAGTCAAATCACACATCCGTTAGATCTCGTTGGGGTGAAAAGCCCTACTATTCCTTAGACTATTATCTCAAAGAAACGTTTGGACAAAAGGTCTATAAAATTGCATTAGATGCGGGAATGACCTGTCCAAACCGAGATGGAACACTGGACACGAGAGGCTGTATTTTTTGCAGCGAGGGCGGTTCCGGTGATTTTGCCGCATCCAGGAACCAATCCATCACGAAACAGATTGAGGAAGGCAAACAGCTGCTTGCAGGGAAACGGCTTTCCGGTCAGCCTGAGATTGGCAGCAAGGAATCCCCGATGCCTTGTTATATCGCCTATTTTCAGGCATTTACGGGAACTTATGCCCCCATAGATCGTCTGCGGGCACTTTACACAGAAGCCATCCGCCACCCGGAAGTAGCCATTCTTTCCATTGCCACCCGCCCGGACTGTCTTCAACCGGAGGTTCTTGATCTTTTATCAGAACTGAATCAGATCAAACCGGTGTGGGTTGAGCTCGGCCTTCAGTCAATCCATCCTCAGACAGCTGCTTACATCCGGCGAGGCTATCCACTGTCTGTCTATGATGCAGCTGTTTTGAATCTTCACGAAAGAGGCATCGAAGTTATCACCCATGTGATTCTCGGGCTTCCCGGTGAAACTGCTGATGACATGCTGGCTACCGCCGATTATATCGCTCATCAGCCCATACAGGGTGTCAAGTTCCAGCTGCTCCATGTTCTCAAAGGAACCGATCTTTATACTGATTATCTGCAGCAGCCGTTCCATGTTCTGACACTGGAAGAATACACGGATATCCTCATCCGCTGTATTGAGCATATGCCGCCGGATGTGATTATCCACCGGATTACCGGTGACGGTCCCAAACATCTGCTGGCTGCCCCGGACTGGAGCCGCAACAAGAAACAGGTACTTAATCATATTCACCATTGCATGAAGCTTCGCAATGCATGGCAAGGGCGCTGTTATGTTCCGTTGATGAACGCTTATTATGACAGGAATTGATGATTGCAATAGAAAGGAGTTTTTGTTTTATGAGTCAGGATACACTGATGCTTTATAAATTAATGGTTCTCTATATGCTGAATAAGGTCGATTTTCCATTGACGAATTCTCAGATTTCAGAATTTATTCTGGACAAGGGCTATACGAATTATTTTACTCTTCAGCAGGCGCTCCACGACCTTTCCGATACAGAATTGATCCGAACAGAACATATCCACAACAATTCCTACTATTCCATGAACCAGTCCGGTGAAGAAACGCTGGAATTTTTCGGTCACAAGATTCCAGCTGAGATCAAGACTGAAATCGACCAGTTTTTCAATGAGCACAAGTATCACCTGAGAAGTGAGAATGAAGTTACCGCTGATTATTATGAAGATAAGAAGGACTGCTATATTGTTCGCTGCGAAATCCATGATA